>Ga0065711_1026501_pt1 | contig 67875 bp, 26 predicted proteins | sample Hoacrofraction12_FD_59098 | JGI IMG/M metagenome (GOLD analysis project Ga0065711, IMG submission 59098) | Hoatzin crop microbial communities from Cojedes, Venezuela - Epithelial fraction 12 v2 (version 2) | ecosystem: Host-associated > Birds > Digestive system > Esophagus > Crop | place...
CATTGGTGTCTGCGTGCTGATGACCCGAGCAGCCGAGGGGTGGGTCGCCGAGCCGTCCCTGAACCAGGTCGCCACGCCAACGAAGGCGACAGTTCCCTTTATTTCTTCTCACTCTTTTTGTTCTCTCCTCCTCTCTCCATCCAGCACTTTTTGCCCTTTCTTAAATATGTTTTCACACAGGCTCCATTGGGACATTTTGGGAGCCAGCTAGAACCAACTGTGTCCATCACAGGGCAGCCCCTGGTCTCTTCTCACAGAGGCCAACCCTGCAGTCACCATGCTACCAAAATCTTGTGATGTACAGTCAATTCTGTACACTAAGAAAGAAGTAATTACAACAGAAATGCAAACTAAATTGATTAAGTAGGTTGCTTAAGTGTCCTAGGTATTGTATTTAAAAGAAAGAGAAGCAAAACCACCAGAATGCTCTCTCCCCATCAAACCCCTTTCTTAGTTTTGCAATTTACATGAAATGACAAAAAAAAAAAAATCATTCTATGTTGTTAGAATTTCCTATTGAATGGTTTGAAATTTTTGGTCTTTCTTTATTTGTTTTTAATATTCAAACTGGTAATTTTTAATGTAGTATCTGACGCATCTATATCCTCCAAAGTACAAATAATTTGCAGTGGCCTCTCTACTTCTCGGTAAAGAGAGCTGATTCAGATCTGTTACACTTCCAACAACTCCAGGGATAAGCACATCTACATAAAATATACCAATAAGTTTCAGATTGTTTTATTATTATTATGCCTGTGCAGACTTCCAATATTTCTTTTTTTTTTTAAAAAAAAAAGTGAACTAAAGCCAGCTTAAAAAATATTGTTGCCCAACTTTAGCAGATAGAGAAATCACTTTACTCACTTCTGACACCATTGCTTACAATTTAAAGTATGAGACATCATACAGCAATCTGAAAATTATGACCAGTAGAAGTGGAAATACAAGAAATAAAACAAAAAAACCCCCAAACCATTTAACAAATTTGTACCTCAAACAGTGCAGACACATTTGTCAGTAGTATTATGGCATCACATCAATCTGTTCAAAGAAAAGATCTGCCCCCAGAACAAAATGGAAGAAGGTTCATAGTTCTGGGAAATCCAAAAGGCATGATAGTATATTATGGACATTTGGAAAAGGAATTCTTGTATACACTCTCAGCTGGTGCTTTATTATTTCTCTCCTACACGAGTAGGTTAATTCTACATTTTCCTTCAGCCTTATAAAAATGTACTACCTATGCACAATACTCAGTGTATCTGTACCTTTTTGAAAAATGTGACAAACTTTTCCACGGCAACATTCCATGTAAGAAAAGAAATCAGTCTCAATACTAGATACTGTACTGATTATACTGAAGAAAATATTTTACCTTAATAAGGAAGAGGAAAGAAAAATATTAATTTCACAGTCTGTGGTTTGATTCTCCCATTGTCTTGTATTGCAGGTTACCTGCTAACACCTGTATGAAGTGGGTATCAAGTACTGCCATGTTAAGCTAGTAGCTTTTTATACTCCTTTTGCCAGGTATAAATGACTACAATATCTTTAGATTCTAGTTTTCAATTCAGAACAAAAATAAATCACTGGTTCCTATTATCTAGCAATTAGATACCACTGCAATCCATAGTTTGGTTGCCATAGCTACCAGTTACCTGCTAAGGTGTTGTCCTTTTCCTGGGATTTCCTTAGAAAATAAACATAACTAGTAAAATATTTGTTTTTTTGAGGACAACATTTCTAAATAACAAGAAAATCTTTGTTATTGAAGATAATTCTTTTTTAACTTCAGCAGAACTGGCAATCTGAAAATACTGACATCAAGTGATTATTTAAAATTTAGAAATAAAACTGACCTGGCAGACCAAGATGCAGCAAATGAAAGCTTTTTAATCTGGCTCAGAGAATCTAGCAGCATATTAGCTTGTGAGCTGAGGTACGCAGAAGCACATTTAGGGTTTAGTAACCAGAGCAAGTAAGCAGGGTCCTAGGTCAGGACAAAAGATGTAGAAAAGGGGGAAAACCCACATAGTAGCAACGACTGATTTCCACGTCCCTGACACAAAAAGCAGCACTGTCAGCCTCAGCTCCAGCCCTCTGCTGAGGTCTAGCGGCAGAACAGGGATCTCCCAGTCTGCCAGAGACTTCCAGCTCTACCTTTTATGAGCAGCATCTGATAACTAATGTGCCCTTACCTGAAGAATCAAATTTGACTGTTTAATATCCTCTAGGCTCCTCAAAGGCTAGGGCAGTAACCTGCCTGGAAATTGTCACTTCTCAACTTATTCACCAATCTTTTTTCTCATAATAAATTTGCATGCATTTATACAAACTTGTTGCCTTTATTTCTTTTTTTCTGCTTTATCTTCCCAAAATCCCTTGTGTTTTGAATGAAGCAAAATCTTTGCTCCCACAGCTAAGCAATCATATAGCATGTGTGAATTAATATATATACAATAGCACAAGTAAGCAGGGATAATGGACCAGAACTTTGTATTCCATACTGAATTGCTGACACCATTTCACCTAGGTAAACATCTTGCCAGTTAGCTGCTGAACGCATAAGCCAGATGATTATGCTTACATTTTTTATTTTAAAAAAACCCAACCCAACCAGAAACACAACATAACCCACTAATCCTGTCCCCACAAAATAAAAAAAACCACCCTTCAAATGCCATTGATATGACTTTGCGAACGGTTGAAGAAGAAAAAAATATAAAAATGAAATACAGAAAAAGCTTTTTCTAATGAGGGAATGGATCCTATATAGGAAATCATTCAGATTCTACACAGAAGCAAGAAGAAAACGTTTGCTGAGAGAAGACGTGCTTAGTACAGATAATTAATTATGTGTTGAAGATGAAAGACACTGCACGTAATAAAACATGGCAGTTCTAGCTAATGTACGGAATCAAAATAAGTTTATAGCCAGGCTCTGCTGGAAATCAAGAATGTAACAGTTTCAGGGCACAACTTTTTAAAAAAGCTTTTTTTGTCCCATACTTTCACATGTAGTTAAGAGCAGTAGGAATCTGATTATTTCTTTCTTGAGATATCTGGCTAGAATCCTGATTAAAAGACCAAGTTTCAAGAGTTCAAATTCCAAATTAAGATGTCATCAGCAGCATTAAGCTTGATGGAGAGGGTCGGTTCCTGTATTTTCCTGTTTTGGTGTTTGGACTGGACGATAAATGTAGGGTTTTATATTCCTCTCTATCCACAATGGGGTATTCTCTGAAATCTCTAAAGGATTTGAAGAAAAGGTATGGGTAAAATATGACAGTCTGCATCATTTTGTTGAAGAATTAATGTTCCTTTTTCATACATAATATTCCACTTGTAAATGTTTTTTAAAAAACAAGTTTTTCCTGCCATGACCATGATGTGATAAGAGGTTCATATGGAAAATTCTGTGTTCTGTAGTGTTTATAAGTTATCCATTACATTTCATGAGTTAGTTGATTATTTACAACTATTCCAGTCTTTGTATTAGTCAGACACTGGTTGCACCTCAAGAAATTTGTGCTCAAGTTGTACTTATCTAATTAATATTTCTTTTTAATCTTCCTTGATGAATGACTGTTAAATATCTATTTTAGAAAACCTTACCCATTGAAAAATCTAAGTTACATCAACAAAATAATTCTGTTCTTGGTTTTTACACTAATGGAGATTCCTTAGCTTACTTCAGGTCATTTCTTCTCTAACAAATGAAGAGAAATCAGAATTTGATTTGGTAACTATGAATCCCTTCACCTCTTTATCATTCTCTGTGTTTCTATATGCATATGTGTATGTAAAACATAAAAACCTGGGACCTTTAGATTTTCTGTTTGTTCTGCTGTTTTCTTTGCATGTGATGGCATTTGTGTGAGTTATACTGTATATGCTGAATTCATTGAAACAAAGACAGTTGAAAACTGTCAACACATTAATGGAACTATGTGAACTATTTTTATAAGTAAATGGCTGCTCTGATGGTCAGGATCATTTTCAGGAGCAGTTTTCTTTTTCAATGTCTCTATGTCTCTAAAAGTTAGGCTATTCTTTTTAGTAGTAGAGATGTTAGCCAACGGTTTTGGTATGTACTATACAGGGTATTAAGTCACAACCTCAGATAAACATCTCTTTTGTGACATTCCTGTTCACTTCAAAGGTGGGTAATGGGACAAAAAGTGAGTTGATTAAATGTTAGGAAAGTGACATTTGTTTTCATTTGTATTGATTTTTCAGTAAACCCCACAAGACCACTGCACCATAACATGCAATAAGCATGCAAAGAGAAGGTTCAACCTCTTCCATTTAAAAGGTATGTTCCCTAAATTATTTTTGGTATTGTGGAGCATACATTTACACTGATATTTGAGTCCATTGTGTCCATTTGTGTCCTAGATACCACATTTGTTATCTTGAATACATTTTTTTCTCTGTAAAGACAGAGGAGACAGGCCTTAACTTGTTTCTTAAGTGCATTTTCCACCCGAACCAAGAGAAAAATTTTATTAAATGTAGACTTTGCAGCGCAATGACCGGTGGAAAGAGTCAGTTTCTGGTATTACAGCTCTGCAATAGATTGGTTCTTCCATTCTGATTCTTACTCAGGAATGAGTAAAGGAAAAAAAAAATGGATTTGAAAGATACAATAAATTACCTAGCCTTCTTTTCCTTAGAAATCAAGAGGAGTTTGAAAGTAATAAAGTAATAAATTTAAATGACATTTGAATAATATTCATGAACAGAAATGGGAGTAACTCATACAATAAAGATGGAGGGACATACTTACTACATGTTTGAGTACATATACACTATTTAAATCAGGTGTCGCCTATTTACATCTAAAATTAATTTGGCCCAGAAAGCATTAGTACACACTGATATAATGCAGATGAAGAATGGTTCCTGTTGTTCAGCAAATATGGGTGGAAGAGACTCCAATTAAATCATATTTCTTCTTTTCCCTTAATCTAGCACCAAACTGTGACATGAGTACTAGATTTGGTTGACTAATGTAAGCTGAGTTTTCCCAGGACAAAACGTATAATATACACTAAGTCAGATACTTTGGCTTTTAAAAGTATCTTGCTTCTCCTACAAAAAAAGAAACAAGCCAAAGAATTCCTATGAAATCATTAAAAATCCAAATTTTATAGAAAATAAATCCAGTATTTAAAATCTTACTGGAAACTTTTTGGATAGTTTTGGCTAGCTATGAAAAGTTTGTACCCAAATACATTTGTCTCTAAAAATTCTATTAAATGTTTAGTCTTTCAGAGAGATGTTAGTGGAGAAAGTTTGATGAGAGTGAGGATCAGACTCTGCATCACTCCACCGCTCTTCCAGAACCACTGGAGCTACAGATTACTTTGTGTTAAATCAAAAAGATGTGGTCTAATATGACTAGTGTGTACATTACCTCAATAATTGATCAGAACATCAAGAGAAACCCACAGTTTGGTTTCTTAGCTTCCTCATAAAGAACTGGGGTATTTATACACAATTTGAAATGTGGTTATGTGACTTTTTTATATGTTATGTCTCTGTGGCCCCATTTCTTGAGATGGGAAAATGGTTTCAGCACCAGAATTGCCAAATCTGGTGCTTCTTAGACTTTTCATACTTTTGAAAGAAAAGCATGATTTTCTTAGTAATAAACGCTATCTTGTCCACTATAACACTTTTCACCAGACTACTAAATGTAAAGCTTCCAAATGTGCTATATGGGGTATTTTAACTATCATAAAATCTTACACAATGACAAAGTCTAATAAGCTCTGCTTTCCATGTTGTTTGCTCCATTTAAGTTTCATGAAATATTTATTGTAGGTCTCTATCATCTCATTACGTTTAGTCATTGTTATCCCATAAAAGACTAGCTCCTGTAGGTTATTTTTTTCCTATTCTCACGTCTAAAGCAAATTGCATTACCGACAAGAGGGGAGTGAAAACCTTGTGAGATTTTCCACTGATGTGCAGCTTAACTACAAAACTAAACTGGGCCAAACAATGTGCCCGTGTATCATGGTAGTGTACAATTATTTATAATGGTGAACTATTTTCCTTCTTCTTAAAGGAGAGTCCTGCCTATAACAGCAGCATGCTTCCAAAGAGTTGTCAGGAATGGCTTACTGGTAATTCCAAATACATAGTTCATTTTGTATGTAAAAGAGGAGAAGAAGAGGTGTTGGCTATATTGATGTTAAAAAAAAGTACAGCAGCATTGAATAAATCTGCAGATAAATACTACTAGTGGTCTGTGACTGTTATCACCCTAATTATGTAGCTATTATATTTGGATCCCTTTTCTAATTGTTTATGCCCCTTTTATATACAGTTTTTATATTATACTTCTTGAAGTAGTGTCTTCCTTTCCATAATGCTTGGAAGCTCTTTTGACTACTACATAATAACCATATCAAGAGATTGAATTAGAAGGTGGGGAATTTGAAATGCGCACAACACTAGAAAGGTAACTGGTATAGTAAATAATAGAGTTCGTATTGAAGTAGAACTCTGTCATTGAGCCTCGAGAGACTCAAAATGTTATTGCATCTTCTTTAATCAAACTTTTCTATTAGCTTAATAAATCAGTAAAACAAAGCATACAAGTTACATAACTACACAAATATTACATACCAAATCTGTAAGGAAGCTGAAGGTGTCAGTCAAGTACCTTTAGTCTCAGGCCATGCTGCAGACATAGTGCAGTTTCAGTCGAAGTGCTTAATCTCATTAAATGAAATGTATCTGGAATATTTGCAGTCCTTCCCCAAGAACAGCAAAGAAATAATTCAACACCAGTTACAGTCCCAAAGTCCTACAAGCAAACTTACCTAAGTAGAGATTTGCAATCACATACGGTCCAATTGTTTTAAATTATTAAAAACATGAAAAAATAATCTGAGAAATTCTAGATTCTTTTGTAGGTTCTATGTAGCCATGAAGAATTAAGAATATCCAACAATTTTAAATGAGGTTGTGGTGTACTGAAAAGAACTGTAAAGCTATTTGAACCATACAAATGCTAAATCCCGTTTAAAATAGATGTATGACTTGAGTTTGGACCCAAGTTGCATAACTTCCTCCAATAACTACTCATTTTTATCCTCTTTGCAGATGGATGCGTGCTTTAAATGAATAGACTGATCCCTCTCCAAAAAAAAAAATTGAATTTTTGTCTTTGCCACAGGCCAGCTGATACTATAGATAAATGCATGTGATTAAAATGAGAAATCTGTGAAAAATGTACAAAAAGAAGAAAAAAAAAAGAAAAAAATTTCTGATAGCAATTTAATAATTGCAAAAATAGTCACACAGTATACTATGTCTTTCTCCTGTATCTATATGAGCCATTTTTACGCTGCAGATTTTTTAAGAACAACCTTATAAAATTAGTCATGTTAGCAATAAATAGAACCCTCTCACCCTGATAGTTCCTTGAATCTGTTTTGGAGAACAGTTGTTAACTATTAAAGTGATTGGATTGTGGGAAGATAAAAATAAAATGGTGAACACTCTATCTTTAACAAGTTGAAATGTAGAATTGCTAGAGAACTTACAAATGTTGTGTTAAATGGGAAATTCCTGTCCAACACACTAAGACAACATAAAAAATACACACAAAGATTCAGAGGCTGTGCAGTAAATATTAATATTTTATTTAATTTTCTAAGATTAAAAGTCTCTATAACTTCTTGCACCCCTTCCAACAGAGGTGATATGGAGAGAAATGGAAAATATGAAAGTGAACTTCAACTATCAGAAGAAAGCAACAAAATGTGCTTCAAAAACTGTAATTTTGGTTTGTTGTTTCTTTGTTGGTTTTCTTTCTTTGCTCCAGAATTTGTATTGGATACGTGTCACTTACTAATCTGTTTTTTAGATTAAGTGTCTTTATAGTACAGTTTTCAACTGGCAAATTTCTGAATTACAGACTTCTTGAAGATGTACAATAACTGTAGCTGTATAACTTAGATGTCTGCTTTTTTTGCTTGCTTGGTTAATTGGTTGGTTTGTTGGTTTTTTTTGTGTAAGCCAAAAGCCCTCTTTTATAATCAAGCACCTTTTTTCTGACAGTAGCCAGAAAAAAATGCTTTGGGAAAGATGGTAAAGAAGCAGAGTGATTCTTTTCCTGGGAGTATCTTCTCCCAGTGTGTAGTATTCAGCGGACTTCTTGAGACAGAAACTGCAGCAGAGTCTTCTTTTTTATCGGTTACTGTTGGGCCTGTCCTACATAAAGGCATCTCCTACTTCCCTATTTATATTCTTGGTCTCAGCAAAATTTAGTGACAATAAGTTCTACAAACATATGACAAATTGTGTGGGGAGTCCAAAAACCACTAGAGTTCCTTGTTTTGTATCTGCTTATTTCTTCATTTTCTCTTTAGTTCCTTCATTTCAACAACATAATATGTAAATAATGAAAAAATCTTTACTGATTCATCTTCTCCAAGCTTTACAGAATTCAGCCAGGTTTTCTATAATTTCTCTTTTTTTCAAGACAAGAAATATACATTTACCTAATTAATTTTTTTTTTTAAGAAACCATTTCAAGATTTTTATAATCTCTGATGACTTTAGCTGCATATTTTCAAGCATTATTACATAATTCTGAGGACCAAGGACGACTGCATTAAATCTTTACAAAGTGTGTGCATACCAAATTAAAATATTGTTATAAAGTTTCTCTCTGTGCTTTCCTAGTAATTGCTAATATCATATTTACTATTTTGACAGCTACTGAATCTTAACCATTTAAAGCTATTGGATCCTGAAACTTTCTGAAAACTATCCTCACTGATTCCCAGATCTTCTTATTGTGTGGTGATAGATAACTTAGAGTCTGTAATTGAATTTCACAGGTCATTTTATCATCTAGCTATACATAAAATATCATGAGACATTTTTGTATTTCACCTCTTCACAGTTAGATTTGTATTTGATTGTCTTTATTAATTTCATATCATGTGCAAATTTTGTTGTTTCATTATTCAATCTCTTTTCAGCTTCAGCCTGTACATATAATATAAAAGACTCTGCAGGAACAATACAGATCCCTGGATGGCCCAATATAGTCATCACCCGTATCAATCACTGTGAAGATTTTTCTGTGACCTGTTTCCTGTCTTTCAAATACATCTTTTAAATAACAAGACGACCCACTCTTTTGAGAGCTTTGAGCTTTGTTGCTCTGAAAGACGGTTCTTGTGAGATTTTTTTTTCGTAAATTCAGAAACATTGAAGTCATGCATTTTGCTTGCTCTGCATGTTTCCTTGTTGTGGTGCCTGTATATCTAGAATTTGCATTGCAGCACAACAGCTTCTCCCCCAGTTCATGACCCATGTGCCAGACACAAGTATTTGATTGGACCTATGATCATCTGTAACTAACGTGCAGAGTAACCCATCAAAGGGAAGTCATAGTGCTCCAGCTACTGGAGTAAGAATGGGAGATAGGAACTTCAGAGTCCCCACTTTTCCCAGCAAAGGTTGATTCCCAAGCAGCTCTGTAAAGTCTTGCTTTGTCTCCATGATAACCGATTCATCAGAATTTACTGTGGCCTCTGGTACCACGAAGAACAGTTTTCTGAACCCCATATCTTGATATTCAAATCAATTGAGAGTCCTAAATATATGTACAGAAAATGAATACCCCAAAATATTGTAACTATACTTTTTACAATGTGGATTTCTTTATTCTGTTTCTGAACTACTTAGGTGAATACCTTTATCATACAGTCCCACTTCCATATGTCAATTAAAACACTTTCATAACACAAGATGTATTTTGAATGGTTAAAATATTTCCCCTTCATTCTGTACTAATCTTCCAGTATAGTCTGGTACATCATGGCATAGGTTTCTGAATGTCACACGCTCTTCTTGGATTTATCTTTGATCAGACTATTAATAATTATGAAGGAATCATGAGTGAGGAATGGTATTTATCTTTCTGCTAACACATTATCTTGACCCACTGTACCAAAGATAGCGTTGTCTCTGTTTCATTTTAGGCCTTCCATATTCACCTGTTTCAAGGTCAACAGCATGATACAGTAATGCTAAAGTAGAACAAACACTGTCTAATGGAAGTAGCATTTCATAAAAAGCTGTGATGGCAACACTACAAAGACAGCAAAGGAACACAGCTTTTTAACTGAGCATTACCTGACAGATTCAATAATCAGGGGAAAGCCTTAATTGATGACATTTCATTAGCATAATGAGTTGAAGCTGGGTAAAGAAAGTCTCTTATTAATTAATCAGACAAAGCACGAACAGTTTCAGTCCCTTACTCTCTGCCATTTTCCATTAATCTTAAGGCTGTGTATTAAACTGATTTGAATTCACTAGGTGTAGAGTATTTCTGTGGGAAAAGGATTGGCAGACTGGCATGCTCAACACACGCAGGTATGAAACACATTAGAAATTCATGTCTGTGAACTTCGACTCTCATCTCTGCAGGAAGTGATGATAATATTTCTTCAAAAAACATGAGACCTCTGTAGCCACTGGTATACAGATGAAAGCTGCCTCCTCTCTAGCAATCTATTACCTGCCTGCAGTTGTTTAATCCATCAGGTTGAATTTTCAGTACAACATGGAATGCAAAGACTATGCTGATTGCTGTCAGAATAACCTTTTTACAACACAGTTTGCCATGCATTGGACAATTTTCCTTGTTATTCCCGGCAGTATTTTCTCTGTCTTTTGTTTTGCATTTTAAATATATAAATAAAAGTAAACCCAGACGTGTTCAAGAGCTCAGAAGGGCTCAGATTCTGCTTTTTGATTGTGATTACATTTCTGATTTTTTGGAGAAGATTTTTAGGCTGTGATGGTGACTACCTCAGTAAATTTTTGGTAACTGGGAAAATGGGGATAAGTCAGGAGTCTTCCATGTTCTAAGCAGAAAGACATTTTTCCTTTCCACCTGTAGGGTAAATTTCTACAGGAAAAAAAAATTCTACAGACCAAAGAGAAGCAGCTAGAGAGTTTTTTCTGTTTCTTTATAACAGTGCTTTTCTTGGAGAAGAAGGACCCATTTCCAAAGGTGGCATATTTAATTTTTACAACCTTTATTATTAAATTTATTATGGACTTTGTCAAAGACAGAGGTTCTTCACTTACAGAGCTGGTTATTCTAATCATAAGCTAGAGAATCATGTTCCTTCCCTGTGAATCTTGATTTCTTTCTTAAAACTGGCTCATCTTCAGTAAAACAGAGAATGACCCCCTCACAGTTTAGGCTCTCACAAAGATTTCATTGGACACTTACTGACGAGGAGGTGACTGAAGTGAGGTCAGATACAACAAAAGTACCTGTTAGTTGCTACGGTTTGCATGGAGCTCTGTTCTTCATGCACATTGGCTGCAAGCTCAGGTACTGGATTGGGTCTTTGAGAGACTGTAAGTAGATTGTCACTAAAATTTCAGTAATTGTTCAGTCCTTCCAAGGTGGCTGCAGAGCTGTGAAAACTGAGGCACATTAATGTTTTAATGCTGAAAACTTTGATGCAAAGAGGGTTAAGGGCTTGACTGAGATGTTTTTATATTTAGTTTGCTAAGCTCCTTATTCAAATATATTTCTGCGTCTAAATACCATTGAAAATCTTGACCCAAATATTTCTCTGCTTGCTGGGTGACAAATTTCATTTCCTCTCCATTTCAAAATAGAATGAAGACATTAAGAGAGTAATTTCTGATAAGACTCAAATTTAACAGAGTAGAGCCACAAAAGAAAGACATTCAGTGGTGATGAGACTGCAGGTTCTTGCCATTGTACTTGAATATTATTACAGCAGATAACAAACTCTGAAGACATACTGATAAAGAATTTTTATTTTCATACACTCTTATCAATTAATTTAATATTGATGGGATTGGTGGAGTAGATACACATGTTCTGCACTAGCTAGGTTTGATTTCAGTGCTAAGGTCATTGCCTTGCAGGTTTATAGAGTTGATGGACTGCAGTATAGAACGGTATCAAAATTGCAGTGCTGCACACTTTTCTTCTTTTTGTTTCAGTAACTAGGCTTTTACAATTTTTTCTAGTGCCAGGAACAATACATTTTTATTAAGGTCTTCAAAGCCACTGCAGAATTGAATTTTTTTCCTTAGTTTCAAAACTTCTGTTAAATTTGAAACTTCTTTTACTGTGACTTCAGATTATATGACTGTTTCTCTATATTCACATGCATAACATTCTCACAATTCACAGACAAATGAACGATATTCACTCAGCTAATGTGGAACACCTTTTTCAGTTGTACCATGAACTGAAATGAAGGAGGAGTGTAGAATTGATCAATAGACTTAACACTTTCAGCTGTGGATAAAAAAGTGAATCAAGCAAAAAGTGATACCTTATTCAAACTTTGTGTACATTTAACATTGTCCTTAATCTGGTCAAGGTTTCTGAATAAGGTCTATGTATGATTTAGTATCTGCTTTGCTTAATATGTATCCAAGATACAGATAATAAAACATACAGATGTTGTTTCTCCTAATCATATAACGTAAGAGATCATGTACTTCATTTTTATTTATTTACAAAAGATTTTGTGTTCTGTAATGGCATATCTGAGAAGAATAAAAGCTCCATTTAAAAAGCTGAAGTTCATTGATCTTTGAATATTATCAGTAAAATTAGGCAATTTTTAGGAACCTCTAAATCCCTGTTCATCATATATATTGTGGTTAAGGTTTTTTTATTTTGCCTTTTTTTTTTTTTGAGATGCATAAGAACAGAGTACATATGAGATTTTCTGAATATTTCTGTTGAAAGCTAAGTAAAATATCTGTCAAACCTTGGTCATTCAATATCCAACTTATTCTAGTATGAAATGATTAAATATTCATTCTTTGTAAATAGGGATTGGTACTACCAATGAATACTATACAAAGCAATACTGACAGGAATGTGAATATTTTAAGACTTAAAACTACCTTCCGAAAATTTATTTTCTAAAGGTGATATTAACCACTCTAGAATCTGTGGACGGCTATAATAAGATGAAAATCACATGATCAATGCAAAAAGCCTATGTTTACTTCATTTGAGCAACCGATTTCCCTGAGAGTGCAGGAAGGTTATGTGGCCATCTTGTAACGGGGAGTTGTAGGTATCCTCCATTTGGATGAGTTGCACTAACAGCCATATTCTAACTCCAGCCTGAACATACCTTGTAAAAATGGTGCCAATTTAGATTCAAAAGAAGATTACTGAGATCTTGTTGAAGTGAAAAGCTGTAAGGAACTACAACACAGAGTGAAATTAGCCAGACAGTAGTGGCGTCCTTCCAGTTAAAGTTTTTGATCATACGCAGTTAGGTGGGTTACATGTATCCCTGCTTGTGACTGATTGTTAACGCATACAACCACTGAAGTGTGTACAGAAAACAGACATCAGACTAGGAAAGGTCCTTCCCCCTATTTTATTCCGGTGATGTCTCCCAGTTCCTAAGTAAGGAATGAACTAACTTGAGGCCTTTGTGGTAACAGACCAGCACAGTCTCCAGAAAACTTTATGGAAAAACCTGATTTCATAGGTGCAGTGTGAATATGGACGTGAAAGTAAATAGGTTGGAAAAAAGCAGAATGAAAATCCTACTGACAGTTGTACTTGAAAGATATTTAGGACTCTTGCACGTATCTACTGGCAGAGAGTCAGGCATCTCATGAAGCTTCCCTAACTGCGGATAGTGGGTGTCTACTCAAGGACTGAGCTTTTAGACTAAATTTCTTATGTAGATTTAGCCCACAGTGAGATGATAAGTTTTAATTGCCCCCGTGAAGTACTATGCCACTGATTTCTTTGTAAGGCATACTGCTGCAGTGAAAGAAATTCACAGTTCCAGATATAACCTTATATTTTGTTATTTCTCATAGGATCTTTTTTGGAATTATACTCCCAGCCGTTCTCAATGGGCTTTTATGAAAATACCATCTGTACAGCTGGCTGTCACACTAAATAGAAATTAAGGCACTAAAGAAAAAAAATAAATACAATTAAAAACAAGTGTTGCCAAGAGGTCTATTTACAGAAAGAATAAAATAGTGACTACCTATTATCCCTAAATCTGCTCATCCCATAGTACGTTCTAACACATGCAGTGCAGATTGCTAAAATCAGTGCAAGGTATCAGAAATTAATATTTTGATATCAGAGTGTGATGGTTTTGGCTATTTAGTTCAGAAATGTCTGAGAAATGAGATAGAGTGAGGGGAATCACTGGATTTGCTATTACAGGTTAGATCTCGTCACATGGATTATGAATTCTGGGCAGTACCACCTGAAAGTAGTTGAATTTCTCTCTGTTTGTACTGTATTATACCCCAGGAGCATGATTAATATTTACAGTCAGTAATCAAAGATAACATGTAGGGGGAAGGGTTATTCCTGAAGCATCCCTCTACTAGGATAAATAATAACTTAAATAATTTCATGCAGTATAGAAAGAGTGAATTGAGCATATTCAGAATGACAAAGTAAAGCTTAAACATTGCAAGCACAAATTTTTTTTGAAACAGCAACATTTCAACTTCTCATAATAAAAATAGATTTGATAAGTTAATCTATACTATTTTTGTGCAGTCATAGACAGTAAACTTCTTTGAAGATGCAATTTTAAATATGTCTTTGTGATGGATTTATTTTCTGAATGTACAGTGTTAGGTTATTTATTGCTGTTGCAAAATAAATTCTTGTGATATATTTTCTGCAGAATGTATGATATGTGATAAAATATTTGAGAATAAGATTTATTTAAAGGAGAACGATAATTTTAAACACCTCTTTTAAAAGTCAAATTAAGTAAAATACCCACTTTCTTCTTAAAGAAACTCATCATAATAAGAAAATTCTGATTTTTCACATGCGAATATATTGAATTAAACAATATCATAGGTGAATGTGAGAATAATTGTAATAGTCTGTTTACAAGGAAAGAATTAAAAATTTTTACTGAGTAGTTTGATTAAGGCAATCTAGTTTGAATTCAGAAAAAAAACAACCAACCAACAAACAAACTAAACAACAAACAGATGTAAGCTTGTATTTTACATGAGGTTTAGTGCTGTGCTGAATTTCTGTCTCTTTCATTAAAATAACACTTGTCAAAACTAGAGGAGCATTCTCAATATCTATTTCATTTTCAAGAATTAAAAGCTCTTCCTGAGATTTCCTACGTGATACTTGCATTCAACAATTTGTCTTAACATATTGCCTGATATAGACATATTTTCCAGGTTTCTATGAAAATGTTATAGGTGTTCAGAAATGTTGCAGAACTTCTGGTAAGGTCTGCCTTTTATTAACATCTGCAAGTTATTTTTGAAAGCTGTGAAAACCCAAAGGTTTCTATATGAAATTACTGCACAAATAATATTTGTGTGTAGGTTATGCTCATTCCTAAAACACAACTGATAGCAAGTTTTATGGTCCTAAGAATTCTACATCTATAAAGACAGGAAAATTAATATATATTTTCTTGTAAAAAAATAATTTCTGAAGTGGATGCAAGATGACAGTTATTTCCACTTGACAAAAAAATACTAGGAAATATTTAATATGCCATGTAAACTCTTTTTTTCCTGGTTAGCGTTTAAAATTTTCCTAAAACATCATATTGATAAATTTTAGTTTAACTAAACTCTGATGATAAATGTGATCCAGAAACTAAACAGAGAGTTTCCATGTGGACAGTTTACTCCATGGGAAAAAAAAAGGATGAGGACAGAAAAGGTAGAAAATGTTATTCAAAAAAAGAGATGTACGTGACTTGTGCATCACATCTAGTGGACCTGATAAAAATGACAAAGATTATTTGAAATAGAAATTAATAAAAGTGAGCATTTATTATTTATTACTTACATAGAGTGAAATGTCCCATGTAAATCTCATTTGTAATCTGACCAGATTCTATGGCAGTCTTTTTCATGACTTGTCAACTTTTCTGCGTGACTTCAACACATAAGTTTGCAGCAGCTGTTGCCTGTTATCACTATGCTTAGTAAGACAGACAACTGAAAAAGTTGTCTCACAAATATTTCTTATGTAAATTTAGCAGTGCTTGCTTTGATTTTTGGTTCTTGTTGTGATAACCACTTACCAGGATTAAGTCAGCTTGATTTTACCCAGGTTGCAAATTCCTAGATTTTTTTGTCTTCTGGCTAATTCTTTTTACTCGCTTATTCACCTAAATACCTGCAATTCTAAAACCCAAAATAGCTTATGCTTTTTAATGTGTCTTAAATATTTTTGCATATTTTCTCCACAGGTAAGCAACATATACAAAGGCAATTTTTGTCTGGTTCCATTTTCTATATATAAAAGCCTGAATTAGGACTGAAGTTTTTATCTCAATCATGCTGTTAGTAATTAAATGTTTTGAAACAGAAAAGATGGTGCATCAAAATATGACAAAAATACTTCGCATAAGGACATCAAATTTTCTAAACTTGCACACAAAAGAGTGAGAAGAAATTTTTTTAGTACATCTCACATATGCTGTGAAAGAAAAATGGAAAAAAGTCAGAGTCCTGACTACACAGAAGATTAATTTGAGCATTCTGACTTTATATTCTGATCTGATTTCTAGCTCTATGAGAAAGTTTAGCAGAACTTCCTGTCTAAAATCGCAGCAGAGTATCAACAAACAAATGAAGTAGAACAAAATTAGTCTTTGATGTTTGGAACCTAGTATAGAGAAAATTATGACAGACAGAGTGAAAAACAGAGAAAAGTCACTGTCATATATTCTCTACTCACCAACACATCTATACCCTTCAAATATCAACAACTGAAATGAGCATATTATAAATGGAAAAGAATGAAATCTTTTCCATCCTTGGAATATGACAAAACTTTCTGTGCCAGCCATCCGTAGTACGACACTGCCTTGTAGCTAGCTTAGTAAATACATATATTACACTGGTTTAGGAACTCTATAAATGTAACGGTTATCAATTTTGTTCTGATAATGTGTGTATGTAGAGCTTATTCACAGTGTGAAACACAGCTGTTCTATCAGGGACCAGTATTGATGCTAGCTGATGTCTCTTCAGATGTTATATCCTCACTCCATTCTACTTAATTTGAATGAGGAATCTCAAGTTTAGGAAAATAAATTTCTCTTAGAAAGAAAATGTTTTCCTTAAGATCAATAAGAATAATCAGTAGTAAATGTCTTAAAGAATATCTTTCCTACAAATATCCTTGGGGTGAGAGGGAGGATCTTTAAAAGGGACATGTTTTTTTAAATCTAGCTCTACTCAGGAAATTTTTTAACCATTTTGGATATGTTTATTTTGTCTCAGTTCTTAGCTTTCACATGTGACCAGAGCAAAGACATCTTCTATAAAATACCTTTAGAATGTATTTTTCTATAGAAGACTGCTAAATCATTGCACTCAGAATCAAACAAAACTGACCACACTCACCATCTGTTACAATTATTTCAGATGCCAGCTCCAACTGGCATACTGACTGACACTCCAAGAATTGCCTCACGGTTAACACCGAAACCTGGAAGTCAAAAGACTCAAGTTATTCCCAGGTATCCCAAGCATATCTCAACATTTTTATCAGAATGAAATGATAATTTTTATGGTCATCATAGGCACATTTTAATGTGCTGCTTAGCTTTTTAATTAGTTTTTAAAAATTGTGTTGAGATCTCTGTATGAAACATTTTTCAAGCTCTACGTTTTTTGAATAAACATTTTCAAATAAGTGAAAGGTACTTGTTTTGTTCTTTGATTTTGGCTTCTTTGCTACACAGTGAACCTGCAGTATCTCTCATTCTCTCACTTTACCTGTGATCTTTTTCTGAGTGAGTTTCATTGGTTGATATGCAGCTTTCCGTTATTTATTCTCTGTTACTAAAGTCCCGTTAGTGGATATTTAGACTGATCTTTCTATTTTCTTGTTTCCTTTATTTTGAAATCAATTTCCTAAGTGAAGAAGTGAAACGTATTTTCACTAAAATGTGGTTTTCATGTTATTTATGTTTTATCCATAATAGATAAAATAATAATTTTGTTTTCCTAAGTCAAGAGTCCTGTATTTTATCCAAAATGCATAAAATAGGTAATTAGGTGCAGGGGGCAGGGGGGGCTACACCTAAGTGCACACAATCTATAACAAAAAGACTGGTTGTTAAAAATTTGGACTAGAACCATGCAAAGATACAAGATGGACAGCATGTCTGCATTGCCATCTCTCTGCTAGAGAGATACCTAAGATAGCTTTAAACTAGTTAGATCAAGTGCTAGATCAAGTGCTAGCCATAATCTAGCAGGAGCAACACATGGCTCTGTGCTGTTCCTTTCCATGAGTGTTATGACTATGTAGACCTACCTGGATAGCTACTAGCCTTTTTAGCACCATACTGAAGGTGTGTCTTGCCTTTCCTTACACGTTAGTGAAACTTGACCTCTAATTTTTTTCGGTAGCTCCTTAGCAGTCTAAATGATACCAGGAATTTGTTGCAGGAAATGGCCATTTTTCTGTGAGAATATTCTCAAGAAATAAGCAATGATATATCATTCTTATTGCATTAGAGGCTTCACATCACCTGCAGTGACAGAAAAGTTTGAGACTGTCATGTATGACTCCAGAATAATTCAGATTATCTTGTCCACTTTTCTAATGTTAATTAATCTGAAACAAACACGATAAAAATAATTATTTGCCATATAATTAATGTGGTTTGAAGTTGACCAGCTTATTTAGTCAGGTACTCTTAGGAAGGCATTTGTAAGGTAAGATTTGACTGAGCACCAGTCTGGATTTTCTCCATTTATTTTTTGATATTTTAGGACATCTGTATTATATCCCCCTTTTTTTTTCCTTTGGTTATCGTTGACATAGGATCATTCTTTTTCCTTCTGTACAAATATGAAGGATTTCCATGTCTTTTTTATCCCTCTCCCCACTGTTTGCATTGCCTTTTTTGTATTCTTGAACCTGGTTCTTCTCTAATTCATCAGATACAGCAGTAACCAAATCTCCCTCAGTATTCTTCCTGAGTCAAACTCAGAACATTCCTAGTAGGACTGAAACATTATTGATGTTATTTATAATTTCTCTGTATAATATTTTAACATGTTTGATTTTACATGTTTCTGTACGCATGGTTGAGGTTTTACTCACAATAAATATTGTGAGGTTCAAAATAACACCTTAACATTTGTTTTAGAGTGGCCATATACTTCCTTCTACGTACAAACACATCTTAGATGTTGAAGTGTTTGTAAGTTGGAAGTGATTCCATCAGCAAAAGAGTGTAAATCTGCATAGTTTAGTCATTAATCAGTTATTAATCCAGTACACCTCTTTATGTCACCTTTTTTTCAGTTAATGTAATTTCCACTGACTGTTAGGAAGCAGAAGATCGTTGGTTGGGCACTGGAAATAGTACTATGGAATTCTAGATTTCCTATATTATAACTCTACTTGAACCACAAAAAAATGGATTCTTTTATGATGCAAAACAATATTAATTCCTCTGACAACAGTGGTGCATGTGAACTTGTGCTACAGAAATGTTTAAAATACAGTATCCATTAATGCAGCAGTAATTCAGGATTTAATTCTTTCACATAATTAATTTGCTTTTAGTGTATTGTTTAACTGGTCCTAAATGTAGTATTGATTCAAATAGTGTTATTCTTGTAGAAAGAAAACAAAAAGTTCGATTAGAATCTCATTTTGACTGCAACTTTCATGGTATTGTGAGATCCCCAATATCATATTTCATAGATTTCTTTTGATTTGATTCACCTAAACCTAATTTCTTGTCATGCAAGTGAAGATCTATGTCAAATTTCCAAACAATCCAAATTTTACCAAGCAGAGTGTTATATTTATTATCTAGACTTCTCAATCTTTCACGTCATATTCCCTTAATGTGAAAAATTAAGACGAACTATATGTTTACTTAATTTATAAGCCTAATTCTTTTTTCACATACTGATCAGATGAAAAGATATAGTTTGATCCTTTTATGGAAAACATTCACATATACTATTCTTGTGTAGGTCTGTACATATGGTTAGCAAATCTGGCAGAGTTCTAATTTTATTCACAGCTATGCTGTAAATTAACATTTATTACATTTATATGTTTGTAGGAGGGGAACAATCAGGGTGGTTGTATCATAATGCCTCAGCTTAATCAGGATGGCTGAAAAAGATACATTAAAGGTATTGCTAACAGGTGGTTTGGAATTCTTGCTGGGAGAAGTATTGTTACACAAGATGTTGAAAGAGAAGCAGTGCCAGATGACAAACTATTGTTAAGTAGAGAGATTTCCAGCTATCTCTAGTTAGAAAACAATAGGCTTGAAACCTCCCAAAAGGAGCCAGCCTAAATAAGAAGCACTGAAAAACATCAGTCCTTCCTCATTAGGGAACAATTATTAAACACATCAAACACTGTTAGAGATGATCCATTTTAGGGATTTGTGTACTACTTTGGTACCTCATTGCTGGATTAATAAAAGGTTATGACTTGACTTGATGTAATGCAGACAGAGCATTCATTTCATGTTTATGGAACAAGAATAAAAGTTACATTATTCAGATTGCCTTCTAGCATTGCAGGATATAGATTAAGTTTGTACTTTTCACACTAGATAAAGAGGCACTTAACTTTGATTCTACACTAAAGGGTTTGAATGAACCCACAGTCAATGATAATACTGCTTGTTTTCTTAGAAATCTATGAAAGACTTAGGACATCTTTACCATAACAAGTCGGTAATGGGCACCCCAGAAAGTCTTGTCCTGACCTCCACTTCGAGATTTTCTTTTATAGTGAAAGCCCATAGAGATCTTACTGGTTTTTTCATTGAAGTGTAGTGTGCCAAATTACCTAAAAGGCTGCCAAGTTTTGTCATGATGCAGAGGCTTACATATGTAGCTTGTCCATCTTATAGGTATTTCAGGACGGACTCTGTTATTCTTTCCTGATAATCAGATATCTAATCAGGAGCATTCCAGGGTTCACTTAGACTCAGGAGCTGTATTTCAGCCGTACATGTGCAGAAAGTCAGCTTCAAATGGGATTTTTCAAAGATGGTTTTCTAAGCAGAACACCAGCGTTCTCTCTGTTGCTAGATACCTCTTATAGTAATCTTGTGTCCCTACAGGAGGCGCCACAGGATTATTTTATATAATGACTGTTGGCAAATGCAAGCAATGGAACAAATGCCAACCCTTCCAAAGTCAACGCCTGTCAATGCCTGCTCCCTGGTTGGCAGAGAGCACCCTACTCAAATGCCAAGAGGTTTGTTGGCTTCAGCGTCTGCTATAATTCACCCTCTTATGGAAGAAAATAGCTGTCCCATGATCATGACCTGGAAACGAGCCATAACAACTCACTGAGTTAAAATCCGAACTTGACTACTAGTACTGGTATTCAGTCTCACAATTGTTGGTGAATGAATTGTAGAGTAGTCTTAAGGGGGTAGAGTATAATTGATTAATTTTTAATGCTATGTCTGGAAAATGGTCTGCACTTGAAAATCTTTATGGCATGCACAATTATCACAGCTCTAACATTTTATGTGTTCGGAAGGCAAAGAAGTCAAACAAAATCTTCCTAGTGCAGCCACACTTCCTATCCCCTAAAGATATATGCTAGAAGTTATACATGCTGGTAGGATTTCCTATTCTGTTGTCAGATACAGATACAGACTGTGATCTACCCATGCAACTCTGAGAGACACCAATATATAGCTCTAAAGTAAAATAAGTCACCTTTCTCCCTAGAGGGCATTTTTCTACTTTCTTATCTAATCTGCACATCAATTCAATAACACAATGTTGTGTTAAAATGCTTTGCTAAAGAATTTCATGCCAGTATTGCATAGCCAAATGGATTCACATTCTGAATACAGCGATACTAGTTAAGAAAGATATACTATAAGATGAGATTTGGGTCTCCAGTGGCTTTGATCCTTTATTAATTTCAGTTAATAATAACATTTAATTTAAAGAAAAAGTAATCTAGCTTATGTATCATAAAGAACAACTCAGAAGCAATCTCTTCCTAGAATTTGTAGAAGTCTGAAAGTCACCTACAAATCTCTTAATTCCCTGCAAAGTATTCTCAAACTGGTTCCAAAGCACAAACTTTCAGTGGAATAGCCCGTTTAGCTATCATAGTAAAAGAAAAATATGACAAAAAGAAAACAGATGAATATATAAAAGAAAGAAGACTGACAAAATTATATAACATCAGATAAATGACTGCCAGTTTATACAGTTAACTTTAGGGGAATCTAGGTATACCTGCAGTCATGCATGCAGATTGATGGAGCATCAGATTGTTTTCTTTGACAAATTAGTTTAACATAAGAACACTGAAAATGGAAAAGCAATGCACCTTTATGGATATCTATCTCATTTTTGTGAGCAGCTACTTCACCTCTGGTAGTAAATGTAAGGTATGTTGGGGGTGTGTAATTTTTTAATAAAAATATAGGTCTAGACTGAAAATGAAATTGTTTCTTTAGCTGTGTCTACAGTTGAATTTCGCTTTGCTGTTTTCAGTGATATCTAGAGTAAGTTCTAACAAACTCTGAACTGTTCAGGGCAAGAGCTTTGTTAGGACTCTGTAATGAACTCATCACTCCTAATTTTATCACTACATAAGAAAGAATAATGACAGTAAAAAAATTTCCTAAATATAAATGTTTACAACCTGATAAACGCCTCACCTGGGAAATCATTTAGAGAGATGTACGTGAGACTTTGGACAGACGGTTTCAACTCCTATACCTGCTTACGTCTGTTTGAAATGAGCAGCTAGGGACCCTCCCAACCCAGAAAAAAAGCAAACCTGGCATAAAACCAAAATAGCCCAGTGTTTAACAAGCCACGGAGTCTAGGCCACGATGTTTATTTGTGTTTGAATACTTGTCTCTATTGTGGAAGGGGAACAAAGTACCATTATTAGAACACAAACTTTTTATCTAGGTGTGCTAAATGTCACCACAGTTCTCTTATAAGATCTAAACACACTTTTTTCTGTCTCTTTCCTCTCAGTATCATTCTTTAAAGCCTCTTGGCGTAAGAACACAAATTGATTTGTATTTTTTAAAAAAATGGGTAAAAATGTGGAGTGAGGAAGAAGTAAAAATAATAGTTTGATTCTGATCCTTTCAGTAAAAGCCATTGAAACAACTTTCATAGTACAGGACCACTTACTATGATTAAGAATAATGGAATCTGGACTTAAGCACAAGTATTTCTTGCTCTCTGATTAGTTTTTACTTATTTACTCAACAAGTACATTTGTATAGTACCATTATAGGCTTATATGAAACCAGAAACTTAGATCTAGAATAGTATTCTGCTCCTAGATTCAGACCACGAGACCTGTTCAGTCCTACAGGCATGGAAGCTGACCAGAACTTTGGTCATACTTTGTGACTGCACTACTCCCTTGTCAGCTAGTGGCAGGCTATATCCAGCAGCCTGACATCTAGGAATCCAGGGCAGATGCTTCCCATATATGACACATTAAAAATCAATCATTGCTCATAGATGTGTAGGACATATTGCATGTATGATGAAGAGTTCATCTGTTTATGCAGGGTCAAAAGTATTTGGAACAGGTTGGATGCCCTATTCATCAATATGTACCTGAGAGAAGTCCAAGGCAGAAGTTCCTCTGAACCTTTCAATGGTGCTCAGGTTAAGTATTTGTTTTGACAATTTACTATAGCACATTCCCCAGAATTCTTTTGAGTACTTCAGAAAGTACAAAGTCTTGTTAATTGGAATTACTTTTGAGTGTGATAGTTTAATTGATAAGATAGATATTCATTGCTAATGAGCAAAATCGGCACTGACATTTCTCAATGAAAAGACATCTAAAGAACATTAAAAATAATAAATTGGAACTTTTAATATTGTTTTTATACTAAATTATCACAGAATACTTTACAAATGTCTTAGAAATTGGTAATGCACTGACTATGGAGGCAAACAAAACACCATTAAGCTCAGATGTAGTTCAAACACTGGTAAAAGACCAGAAGCTACAGATGAGAAAAAAGTCTTTCATGGAATACTGAGCCCCTTCACAGTGATGCTTAATAGCCAGAAAAAATATCTTGTCTGCAGTACTAAGTACAAGCAAGGATTTGTACTCATGGACGTTATAACCTGTTTTACTGAATAAAGTAAGCTTTATCAATTGCCATGTAATTGGCTTCACTGAGAGACTGAGACATTTTGCTAGCATTTGAATTTACAGTTCAAAAAACTTAGTGCAGCTTCTTTATAAAAGACCGTTTCAACAAACTTTTGATGGATTTCCCATTAATGTTCGGTACTCTTCCTTATAAAACTACAGGAAAACAAAATAAAACCATAAAATAAACCCTTTTAAAAAATTAATATCATTAAATATTTGTATTTAAATAGTTGTAAAACATAAATCAATAAATTTCTGATTATAAATTTTCATCACAGATGAATATGGCATGCTATTTACAGAGAAATTTTATATAATACATTGAAGTGTATTTCCAAAGTGAAACAATACAATTTGCTTTTAGTAATAAGAATCATTCATATTCATCCATGGAAGTGGTGATACAGAGCTTTTTATGAATAATTCCATCTTTTATTTGTGTGTGATGGGTAAACTTCCAAAGACTGAACATTTCCAAGCAAACAGTAAGTAGATGGAGATAATGCAGCCTTCAACCACCAAATGAAGATTTGCAAGTGTAAACTCCAACTATTATCTCAATCCGCTACTAAATAGAAAGCTTCACTGACAATTTAAGAAGCAAGCAGAGAGGGTCCATGTCATAGAAGAGTCATGAACAAGGAAGAGTCACAAATGATTTGTATTAAAATTTCATGCTAGCAGTGTTGAAAGTTATCAGCCACAAGATCAATTGACAAAAAGGTTAAGCTTTCTGCCCTGCACATTCCTAAACTGGAAGAGAAAATTACAGTAACTGAAAAGCCTTGTCAGTCTATTAGTAACAAAGGTCTAAATTTAACTATAAGCTACAGTAAAATATCTAAGTTTTGTTTCCAAGTAATATCACTCTACATAGTGCATATGAAGAACTACCTCTGAAACAGAGATTCGGTAGGACATGCTAATAAATGAAAGGCTTAACTGAGTTCAGTCTGAGCACTGGAAAGCTGTTCTTACCTGTGAAGGCTTAAAAATCCCTCATAAGACTTGCAGTTCTTTCACTGTAGTCAAAGCATTTCTTATGATTGGGAAAGAGATGTGGATTCTGAAAGATAAATTGAGGCTACAGAACGGGTAATCTTCATTAAACAAACACCTTCTGGTAATCCTCTGACACTGAAGAAGACACTTCAGACTGAGTTCTCACCTCCTTCTCCATGGAAATAATTTAGCCGTCCCCATAACAGTAAAATTTGTTACTCCTTAAATCTTGCTATGCCCTTAATTTTTTTCTGCCCTGCTGAGAACCTTGAGTTGGCTCTGAATACTTGCAGCTTTTGGTACTTGTGTGTCACTTGCATGGCCCAGGCCACCCCTGATAGGAAAGTCTACACGGCTACAAAACTCGGAATGTCTGCAGTAGCTGATGCTGCCTGGAGAGCAACTTCAGATTCTCCAATGAGAATATAAAATGAAGTCTGAGCTATAAGAGTCGTTCAGGTCACTAGACAATATTGTATTATGGGGGAGCATATCAACACACAAAGCACTTTCTTCACTGTGATATGATTTTCAAACCTGAGTGAAAGCTCATTCAGATTATTGTAGAATAAGATACAAATTCTGTGTAACTGTAAACCCTTGTTGCATACAATTGCCCTCTATTTCTTTAATCTTTTTTCCTCCTTTCTGTTTTCTCACTGTGAGAAAGATGATGTATACAGTTTTCACATTCACATAGTTGCATTTCAATGGAATTTTAACCACAGCTTCTAAAAATATTATTCACACAACTACACACAGATCTCACAAGTCTATTTTGGTGTATTTACAACATATTAATAAATATCCCTTTATCTCTGTTTGTGTTTAATGTATCTTATAGTTCAGTTTTCCTAGTGATAAATGCAGTCTTTCTGACAAGGAAAAACTGTTTCAGTTTTGCTTTAAAATCTGTGACCACAAGCAGTACTAAGTTAGGTAGGGGATCATATTTCAAATAATGACGTCATTTTAGCTTTTGTCCTGTGTTCAGGGACATCCTTTGCATGTGGTGAACCTATGGGAATATGTATTAAACCTTCTTATTTTTCCATCTCTGTTTGTTTTCACATACTTGGATGTACTCTGTGTTCACTTGAAAGCAATGCTCTGACAAATTTAAATGTATGTTACTCCGAAAACAGTAAGTGATCATATGTTTTTTTTTTCCTCCAGACTCTTGATCCATAGATTTAATCTTTAGTTAAAATGTTCTGCTTTTATCTGGGAGAGTGATGCAAACTAAAGCTTTCTTTCTTTTCTTATTTTTTACTCCTGCTATGACTTTCTCCTTTGAAAATATTAACACTATGCACTTTATTTATGTAGGCTCCTCAGGTTATTTGTCTGTAACAAACATTAAATATTCTTGAGCAGATCTTTATTTATATATATCTATATGTATAAATCTGTAGCTGTGTTGGTTTCATTGGCGCTCTGTCAGTATACCCCAGCAGAAGTTACAGAGCACTATGTTTTATTATGAGAGCATGTACAAGAAGTAATACGCACCTCATCAAAAGCCCTGAAGGTCTTTTAGAAACATTAACAGAACAAGGTTTATCTCACCAATGTGTGGTAGACAAGGATTATTAGGTCCCCTGGCATTTTCTTTATCAAACATTTGAAGTTGTTAGGCTTACAAACTGTTCCAAGGGAAGAGAACTACTTCTTAGACAAAGGGGGTATTAAAATGTGTCTTAAAATAGCATTTCTACAGCAATTACTGAAGTTAACAGCAAAGTTCAGTCCACTTTAACTAGTCTCAAACTGCACAAACTTCTACCTGACCACCTACCAAATTGCAAGAGTGACATAAAAATATTTGGATAAGGGAGGTTTGGCTAAAGATCAGTAAGTTTACAGCCTACTGCTTTTTACATCCTAGATCAGATTCATTGCATCGATCTAGACTGAGTCAGGGGGAGTGAAGACCCAAATGACTGATTGAATGAGGAGTTATGTGATTTTTTTTTATGTGTGTAAATCTTGCAAGGTTTTCATAAATGTTTTAAAAGAATCTTGTAGAAAATATCTACTTTAATATAAACTGAAGAACTAAGGGAATTCTCTGATCTTTACGGCCCGTTCTTAAGCCAGGAGAGATGAAAAAGTCTTGTCTCATGTAGAAATATGCTAGCTACTTAGGAGTTCTTCTACTGTTACCACAAGTCATCATGACAGTAAGTCATATCTTCCAGGTTGCAAGGCCACTTTTATCATCAAACGTGTTTCTATCTACCTTTTCAGATTGCATTGAAGATGAATTTTCTATCTATCTATCTCCCTATCTGTGTCTTCCTATCTAGCTATCATTTCCTCATGTTCAGTATTTCTTCCTAAATAATCTCTGCTTTGTTATCTCTACATGTATGTATGTTTTATTTTCTCACTCTAAGACATTATCGTTCTTAAATCATAAACCACCCATAAAGTATTCCACTCCTCTCTAAGGAAATATTGTTAATTTACTAACCAGTCTACTCTTTGGCTTGTTTTCCCCTTTATTCCAATGCTAGCAAATGTACAGTCTTAGTTAATTTCTGTCATATTTTCAAATAAAAAATGAAGGTGGTATATTTTTAATTTCTCTGTCTTGTTTTTACTGCATACTGATTTTCTGTATCTCTCATATCCTCTAGTTTCATCTAGTATAATTTTAAAAGTATTTTTATTTTTCTAAATGACTTTTCCATTTTTCTGTCTTGTGCACTGTTTGTCTTTGTTATTCACTATTGAACAATTATTATTATTTTTATCTTTTCTTCCTCAGATAGATCTCCTTTCCTGTTTGTCACTGCCTACCTGAAAAAAAATAAAATGTGACGTCTTCAAATAGTCTATAGCTTTATAATACGGAACACTGAAGGCTGTAAAACAGACTGGCTGGTTTTGTCCCTTAATGGAATGAAGTGCCTTTGCCCACAGAGATACTTACCCCTTCTCCATCACCAAACCATGGATTTTTGATTGTTTGACTTTGCTCCAGACATACGAGTATCACTCTCAGTAAAGAAAATTAGCAATATGGGGCAATACTGTATTACGTTTGGTCAGTGAAACAGACAGAATATATTTTTAGGCACTGCTTGTTTATAACCTAATTTTCTCTCATTGCTTTACAGAGGTGACCTTATTTTAATACCTTCAGCACCTGATGTTATAAAAGTGAAATTCTTTTCAAATCTCCTCTGTTAATGTGTTCCTGCTCTGAAACAAATGCCAGATAACATTAACATTCTTCTCACAAAATACCTGCTAATTTACTTGCAGTGAAGATAGAAAGCTTTTCATTACATATCACAAACTTCATTTATGTGGAATGAGTCACCAGGCCTTCTGAAAAGCCAAATGAGTACCTAATCTCTAAATCTGCCTTCAGCTATAACATCAATCCTCCCTGGTTCTACGCACCTTTTATCAGCTATTGAGTTTTTAAAATTTTCCATTCTGTTACAAAACTGTGTTGTTCATTTGTCAAAACATCTTTATGTTTTTTTTAATATTAAAGCATCAGAGAAAAAGCCCACAGAAGTATAGTATTTTGTTATTAGAGACAATCAAGTCAGTCTAATGTAAAATGATTCACTCTGTTTTGCACCATTGTTGACATCATTAACTTAATAAAAATCTTACCGCTGTTAATAATCTCTGTGTGATACTTGTCATATGTATTATTTTCTTAATTTTTCTCTTCTCCGGAGATCATGCTGTAAGTTGTATATGCTGTATACATATACATATGTGGTAGATGATGGACACAAAACTTGAGTGATCTATAAGCTCTAATTTAGCTTATAAATTAATAGAAGTTATCATCTTTAAGGTTCTGTACAACTGAAAACAGGTTCATGAGACCATGCAAATGGAAATTTTAAAACCCATGAGAAATTATTTTGGAACTGGTTAAATCAATCATTAACAACAATATTTTTGGCAAATAGTTTACTGGATGAACAAAGCAACTTACAATGACTTGACATTACTTGTGTCTTTTGATCCAAGCTCATTGAGTATTTTCAGCTGAAAAACAGCCACCTGGAAGAAAGGAACACAAAGCTCACATCTAAAACCAAGAGCGACAAAAGCTCATCTTTCATGCAACAATCCCAAGGCAAGGAGGCTCGTCCAAGATGTACAAAACTCAGATTCTGTTCTGCTTCCTAAAAGGTCTTTAACTCCTATTGCCAACTTTTCAAGTGAGTGTCCTATTGGTTAATAGTCTATAAAAGACATGAAAGGGAAAGGAAAAGGAATTGAAACCCACATGTCCAAAACTTGCAACTGTCCTGTACATAACGATATAAAATCACAGACTCACAGAATTATAAAATGGTTGAGGTTGGAAGGGACTTGTCAAGATTATCTGATCCAACCCAAAATTTGTTGTTATTTTTGGATTACTAAATAGTCTAAGATTTTGTATGAAATGGTTGTGAATATCTTACTCCTCAATGTATTAGAGAATGGTAATGGGAAAGCTCCCACACAGGAGATGAAGTTTGGTTTCCCTTGGGCAGGAAGGTGTCTCCCAGATCCAGTTCCCTGTCCACTGACCTATCCAGAGAAAGAACCATGATCTTCTACCTTATCCATATAGATGTTCCCTTTTAATTTCAGCTAGCTTGAAAAAATGCAAGTACCTTCCATGAGAACTAAATATTGTTGTTTGACCACACAAGGATCATATTTGTTTCAGTAAAAATAAATACTATAAACACAATAAGAAAATGTTCATTTCTGTTAGTTGTAAACTACTACACCAGTTTTTCAGCTGGTTTTCATACAAAAAAAGCTAGCACACTTCTAAGTTCTGCTGGTCTAAAAAAAAAAGAATCGGTATGTTACTGCAGAATTGAGAGAAAACATTTTGAGAGAAGTAATGATCTTATATGACCACAAAGAAAACACTGAGAGAAAAAAACACTGAAAGAAATAAGTTTTCAGAACTGGGAGCCCTTCATTTATATGCTTGCTTCCATAATGTCATACATGCAATGTTATGCTAATTTTATCATTAGCAGTGAGTGTCTAATGAGTTATTAGGATGTATAGTCATATGACTCTCCTGTAGTTTCATGTAAGAAGGAACAGAGACATATTTGCTAAAAAACAAGTCAGGGCAGGTTGCTTTCTTTTAGTTAAGCCTTCTCTGGCGTGTAGAAACCACTGAGGGCACAGATAGTGTAAACTTAGATTTCAGACTGTCTTTTTGGAAAGTGTAGGTGCCCTCATGGCACGCTTGGGGTGAGGAGACAAGTATTGGGATGGGACAGACTGAGGAGCTATCTCCCCTCTGTGCTCAGATTGTCAGTAGACCCTCGGAGAAAACTGCTGCCTCTTAGTTACAACACAAGGTACAGACATCTTTGGGGTGTTTATTTATGCCAGCCCCAGGTCTTAAGTGTGGGTGGATAATCACAGTATAGCTGGCTTTCTTGTCAGTCTTCTTGTGAAAGGCAAAGAAGGTACCTGCTTAGGGCAACAAAGAAGCAGCAGAAAGATAGCCACGATCCTGCTGCGTATTTTGCCCACGTTGGAGTTTGTTGCTAACAGTATTGGGAATTTTCAGAGGTCACCAGCCGCAATCCATTCTCCACTTTAGAGTGCCTCTTCTGCCATGTTCTAGCTACACCCTTGTTCTCTTCCTCTTGGGACAGGAAAACAACATACCCTCAGCCAGACTGCAGACCGTTAGCCTTTTTAAGGATCCTTGTGCTATTCAGTTTCTTAGTCTGCTTAGAAACAAGCACTTTTCACCAAGTACATTTCTGGCAAATTGCAGTTTCTTGACTTTTAAAAGTCCTCAACTGTCTCTTCATACAGAGCAAAAGAGATGGGAGTCTGCCGGAATATGTGCAATGATACTGATTAATCAAGCTATTATAACAAGACTGGGACTTGTAATTTCCTCATCTGTCTGGGATACAGAATGACTAATGTAACCCTAATGCCTATTGCTTCTGTAAACCCTGGCTTGAACTACAAATTTGTTGTAGGATTGTTTACCATGCAACAGATTCAACAGTTCTGTAATTTCTTTCATGGAGGTTAACAAGGTACCAAAAATTTATGTAAGTTCTTTAGTTGTACATCTAACCAAATCATTAGACTAACCAAACATTACACTGTCCAAAATACTATTACTATTTTTATAACAAAGTTATCTGAACACATCTTAATCCACAGCACACAGAATATTCTTTAGTGAGGTTGTTTCTATCTTTTACTAAGAATCTCATCTGAGTAAGCAGAGTTTGACAGTATGCTAATGATATTAAAGATGAAGAAATGACTGGTGCATAATATTTAATCAAGATTTCAGATTTTATATTGTTACAGAAGTAATAAGAAACAGATTAACTATTATTTTACATTTGTATTCTCTTTGTCCAGTTAGAAGAAGATAAGAATTTCCTCATAAAAATTCATTGAAAAAAAAGCATATTCAGGTAAATTTGAAGAATTTTCCAGTTCATTTTTAATTACTTTAATTGTTTCAGTAAGAAGAAAAAGAAGAAACAAAAAGATTCTACTTAAAAATGAAATATTTCAGGTTTTAGTTTCCAAACTATTTATTAAGAAAATGTCTGGGACAAAAGGGAATAAAATGTTGAAAAAATAAATAGTTTCAATGTCAGAAAAGAATGTTTAGCCTTAAACTGAAAAAAGCAGCAAGCATAAATATGTTCATAGCCATGTATACATGAATATGTACATACATATGTTAATTTAATTCATGATCAGAGCATATATATTCAACAGCCCAGAAAGCTTGAGAAACTCACTTAGAATTTTCTTCTATGCTTTTTCTATTGCTACATGTAATAAAAAATCTGTAGTTGAGTGTAGAACTTGATGCATCACACCGAATTGTATCCCTAGAGGTCACTGTTATTCAAGATGAACCCACATACCATCAGAATAACTGGGCAGTAAAAACATGACCCTTAACAGCAGAATGTACAAAAGTAATTTCAAGATAATAGGGCACAGTGGTAATGCTGCTACACAGGATACTACTTACAGTGCATGCTGTTTCCAAATGACTTGATTACTCTTCATATTTAGATAAGGATTTATATGTTAATAGGTAATTAAGGAATTAAATTTCATAGGAAACCACCACTTTTGGAAAAAAATGGATTTCATTAGAGGAAATTCTTATCATCCATGTACCTATACTCAAATTTTAGAGGTGAGATAGCAAAACATTTTTTCCTGGTGTTCACAGTTCAAAACACTAAAGATTTTCTTATTCTAAAGAGGTATTCCTTTGTATATCATATTCATATACCAAGAAGACCAGATTTTTTACCTTTCATCTTGATATTTTTTTTTTTCTTTTTAGAAGACATCCTCTTCTTGATGTTCTCATTCCAGATTAACCTGGGTCATCCTGCACTTCATATAATATCTCCTCCTTCTCATCATGATGAATTGCATACCTGGCATCTCTGGTCATCCTCATGTTGGTACCTTGCCACTTCTGCCTTGTCAAGGGATTCATGAATTAGTCAGATTGGGTAGCTAAGCTTACTTTGGCCAGTGCCTCAGCTAGCCTTTTTTCAAGCACTAAGCATTGGCGAATGCTCCAGTAAGTCTTAAAAGCAACATACATAAGAAATAGAGTGCCATAGTTAAAGACCTTTATCATTAACTTGGTTGTACTTTGGTACAGAAGAGCAGCATTAATGAGATGCTTATGAGAAGTTATGTGCTGCATGAGGTAGGATTATTTCCTTTTCACCATGCAGAGTATAAATTTTAATTAAAAATAAAACTTCACTTACCCCAGCTTTGACATTTTACTTCTGAACTTAGAATATTTTGATTCTGAAATACACTTGGCATTGAGCAGTGTAAAATTTCAGTTGCTCCTTTTTGAGTCCTTATCATCACCCTGAAATTTCAGAGAGGGCTATCACCCTTGCTGAGTATTTTACCCAGATATATGTCGTTGAATTCACAGAATTAGTGCATGATTGGTCACTGATGACCTTCGTAGAGAGTGCGGAAATAACATAGAACCAAAGAATGGTTTCTGGCAAATCACGTCCTTCCTATTCTAGTATTTTTACATGAGCTTCTGATCCTCTTGAGTAGAATGTTTTCTGACTGTATTATCAAAGTCTATGATATTAAGTAATTTTGCAGTATTTCTTGAATGTTCAAACATGGTGTTTTACCTGTGTATTGGGAGTGCTTGATGATGAATTTGCAGAAATTTCATAAGGTTAAGACAAACTCCCCAGCAGTAGAAGAGGGATGAGGAATGCACACTATGTGTGCTTCACAGACTGATGACATATGTTAAACCAGCACTTGCTAAAAGTGATAGAAGAGTCAAAGAGTGAATTGCCAAAGTTTAACTTTTTTAGCTTTTAAAGCAAATGCAGATAGTTCCTCTTATTTCTTATTGGTAATAGCCTGCAGGAACACCTTGAGTGCGAAAATGTTTTTTCAAGAGGATTAGCATTTAAAGAGTCTTTACTGATGATCTGAAGCTAACAAAGAAGTGCAAGGGGTATACTACCCTCTAAAAGTCTTGCTGCTGGTAGCTATTTTTAAACTAATGTTTTGATAATCAAGAAGATAAAGCGTGCTTTGATTTAAAGACCATAGTCATTCTATTGTGTCAGTCAACTGCATTAATATCGTGTTGTTTTCAATTATCATCTTTCATTGAGCACCATTATCACCCATCAGCTCCTGAACAAATATCCCATTGTCCATCTTCCCAGGCAAGTACTGTAATTACTCAATAACTGCAATATTGATTCTGGAGAACTGAGTCTTACTGACTGGCATACCAAGTTGCTTACTAAGTCAGAATTGTAGCAGTCAGACAGAGTAGTTTTTAATGTAGTTCCAAGCAAGAAGTCACTCAAATTAAATTTAAAGTTTTCTTTCCGTATTTGATGCCTAGAGTTGCTAAGATTGTATTCTTTAATCAGATTTAAAATCACATGTGAAGTGAAAGCCTCCAGCTTTCTAAAGCTTTGCCGGAGGCCTGTAGAGCTTAACATAAGCAAAGGCATATCAGGGGTTGCACAGCTCCTTTTAAGAACATGTCTGCAATGTATTACCAAGATGTCATATTGTGAAACACCAAATCCATGAAAAGGAGTCCCAGAGTAAAGCATCATACAGCCATGATCAGTACATAGGCAATGCTTTCACCTTCTCATTTGCAAAGCTGTTTTCTCACTCCTGCCTCACAGAACTTTCTCCTCTTTGCAATGCTTCCAATGCCAAGCTAACAGCACAAATCACAACATGAATATGGAAATCAAGCTATTCAGCACTTGCATGTGGTAGGACATTGAATCCAATTTTTGAAAGTCTCACTGAATTCATATAGCTTTGACAAGTATTCTCAAGTAAATTGAAAGATCACCACCAAAGGATGTTTATGAATCTGGCACTGATGATTTGCTGCAACTGGAGTGCACCCCAGATATAGACTTGGAGACTGCAACTGTCTTCTGCAAATCCATAGCAGAGGATATTTAATACTTATCCCATGTCATTTAAAAGCTACCTTTACTGGAGGGATTCCTTTCTGATTTTTGTTTCCCTGAACAGGCCGTTGGACTGTTGACTACTAACAGTTACAGAATACAAGATTTGTATGCAGAAACAATGTGTGGGATAAAAGCGACACAGTGGGACCTACCTGAAACGGTTCCTTTTTAAAAACTATTGACCGTTGTTATATAATCTGTGTATATGGGAAGGTCAAAAAATTCCTGGTTTGTAGGAAAGCTTCAGCAGTCATTGATCTACTGGTCATTGATTTAAACATCAGGTTGGTTCTGTTTCAGGTTCCTCACTGTTTCTCTTTTTTCTCCTTCTTCCAGCTCCCCTGCAAACTGCTTGCCCTCACAAATTGTTATTTATAATCAGTATGGATTTAGAACAGCTGACTCTCAGAAGTATCTAGCTGCCATTATTTTTTTTTAAAGGCAAAGACAACGTATTTAGTGTGACTATAGCAGCTCTGTTTCTGAGAGGGCATTTGGGAATCATCACAGAAGTCCCATAACCATGTTGCCTACCAGAAGTAAGTTGTAGTGCCACAGTGACCTGTTGAGAGATGGGCACTGTTTTGGCCACAGCTAGCTATCTATATAATTATGCCTGAGACCTCTTTCTGAGTGGCTATAGCTTGTTGAAACCTGATAGGGACAGCCATATTTTATTTTATATTTTTCTTCTCCGTGTTCATTACATAATATTTACCAACAAGGAATTAGAAATGTGCTTGTACTCTCCTCCTCATTCAACTTGTTAGGATCCCACTGATGTTTTTCAAAGGTTTCTATGGACTTGTATAACTGTGTGTTCTGCAGATTTTGCTACTTCCCTAGGTTATGAACAAATGTATAAAATGACTTCAGGCCTAACGCAGAGTCTTGAAAAATATTAGCATTCTCTGATATCGATGAAAATTGGTCATTTTTCTATCTCTGTTTTTTCAGATGCTTTTAGCTCTTCTTAGATTGACTTTTAGGCTCCATTAGTTCTGTAGAGTAGGAAAAATGTTGAAGATAGTCACACAGAGTCACACAGAATATTACCTAAAGCCTAATTCCGTAAATGTTAAAGCCTTTTACACACCTTTAATAACAATAAAAAAAAAAAGAGAGAGAATCTAAATACATGCTATCCTTAAGGGCATTTTACAGAAGAAAATAAGATCTTGCAAGTCACGCCCCCACTCTTTGCAGTTGCATCTTGGAAATTACCCAATGTTTTCTAATGCTGCTTTTACCATGTCACAGTCAGTTACAGTCAGAAAGAAGCTAATTTCTGTGGTTAGAAAAAAGTTACCTTCATATCAGATTCAATTTCGTCTCTGGAGAGCACTGAAATAGATTGTGGAACATTTGAAATAATAGTAACAATAGTGGGAAAATAATAGATAATAGCTGAAAACAGAGGACAAAAGCTGAATTTTCTATTCATTTTTGAAGAAGGATTTTCCATACAGGAAAATGTTTTTCACAGGACAGCTAGCACTAAGGAGTCTCTGCTGCAGGAAACTTACACAAGCAGGCTAACACTAGTTATTTACTTTGCTTTCAGATGGTCAGCTCGGGAGGATTACAGACTGGCATATGAGAAACAGAGCAGGAGCAGATTAAGCTATATATCTGCTCTTTATGTACTTTCGGACCAGCAAGCTCCACATTGGAGAACAGATGGCAGAGATTGTGCCTGGAGTACAGATTTGGACCAGGCTGAGCCCAGACGTTCACTGACCTGTTTGCCGTGCAATGGCAGTATGAAACTTCTACATTTCAGAATGCTCCCACTCTGGATCTTGACAAGCTCTCTTCTAGAAAAGTCAGAGCTCTCTCTGATATCAGTGTGAACTCAGTGGTGAGTCACAGCCAAGAAGCAGGATAGAAAGTTACTCCCTACCACCTCTTAACATTAATTACCACTTCCCAGCTGAGCCTGAGCTGGACTGATCTTCCTTTGCTGTCATGGAAAGCAGCAGCTATTAGCTCCATCTCCCAGCTAAGACCAATATCTTTCCATGGGGCCATCTGGAGACAGGGAGGGGAAGACTAATCTAAGGTTTTGTCTTTACTCTTCGCTGAGAAGATGTAATTAAGGGTACTTTTCCCAAAGCTGAGAGGAGGTTCTTCATGCGAGTTCTCTCTTCTGTGCTTAGCTTGCTAAAGCTAACAGCCTAGAGATTTCCTCTCCCATAAAACCAAAGGAATGAGCAGCATTTTTTTTCCACTTTAAACTAGGAAGAGATGCTGTTAGTTTTTGCTTTCTAGTCAGAGCAATATCATGATTTCTGTGGTCTGCTTTGCTCAACCAGTGCTTGAAGTGAAACGGTTGAGCATAACAGAAGTAAGCTGCTCAGGTATGAAGTGGCCTTTTAGCTTATATATATTAGTTTCCTCAACATTCTGCCCCAAACAGTAGCTAAAAAGAAGTTGTTTGAGTTTAGGAACTAGCCTGAGCAATGATTATCAGTAGTACCGCAAATGACAAGTCTAGTGCTTGCTTTTACACTGGTGAGTCGCATACCCAAGTATACTCTAATTTGGACGAAGTAGCAGTAGACTCACATGACACAATCCCAAGGCCCATATAATATGGATGTAGGCAGAGGAATAAACTCGGCGTTATTCAGGATCAAGTCTATAAAATCCTTTGCTGTTTCTTCACTTTATTTATTTTTTACTTCTTGGTTGATTTTCTGTACATTCATTACATAGTTAGTCAGTGTGTGATGGTGTGCAACTTTTCAGAGGGTTAACATACTGCCACTTTTGGAGTAAACTACTGAATCTGCACATCATCAACAAATCAGTAAGATATATTGCTTCAGCCAAATTTGTGCTTGCCCTCTGAAGCCGGTCTAGCTCCTAGCAGCAGCTAAGCTTTTCTTCCCAGCAGGAGCTAGGCAAGATGGTCACTGATGAAAAGTGATTATCTTAAATTTTGCAGGACTCGGTGGAGTCTGAATTCCAAGAGCCTGAACTCAACAAATCCTCAAACACGTTGGCAGCCACCAGTCAGGTGTGAATTTGCAGTCTCCAGCTCACAGGTTCCACTGAGTGCAAGACTCTTCAAGATGAAGATGTCCTTATCTCTCACAAATAAAATATCTTTTCTGGAGCTCAGGAGAAGCTTCAAAATCAGAAAGAGCTGAAATCCCCTTCCTGCCACAGACAATGGCTTCTAGTTTCTACTGTATTCTAGCTCAGCAGGAGCTGGGAGGAAAGCAAAATACTTCCAATCAGCAGGAGAGTGAATGACTGTCAACTTCTGCTGAACTGAGAACCTTATAAGCACTGTTTTTTTCCCTACTATTCAGGTAATGTTAGAATTCTGTAGTGTGCTGATAGCTTATGCAAGCTCCTGCTGAAATCAAGCGAAAACTTTTGAGATGCTTCAAAAGTCAGTGTGTCAGATCATACGTTTTATTGTGCTTTAAGACCCCTCCAGAAGACAACTGGTTTTTTTTTTTCTTTCTTTTCATCTAAGGGTATCACTTGATAGGAGAAAGTTAAAAGACTGGAAGTCACAAACCTCAAAAGCACCATCAACAGCAAGGTAAAAATTTCATACAAGAAAAGAGTTGTCTTTGCAATGTTCCATCTGGTGTTCACAAAGAAATTCAAAGTGGAAGAATTGTTTTCCATTCGATGCAGTTTACATCAAAATGAAGAGCATCAGTTAGGCTAGTGTAAGATGAGAATAAGACAATAAGCCATTTAATATGTAATAGGACAGAGAACTAATCTGGTGTCATATAAAATTATTTTGGTTTTGTTCTTTCTAACAGTCTATATTTTAACTTTACCTTTTACTCTTTATAATATGATTTAATTGATTTTCTGGAAATGGTTTCCAGGGTATTTTTTGTTTGTTTCAATTTCTGCATTCATTAACTGGCTATGAATGTTGGTTTTGGCTTGCTGCCTCTTTCCTGCCTTGGGGAGTATTTCTCAGTGGCTAACAGTAGGTGCTGAGTCCTGAAGTGTCGATTCAGAGCAATAAAGACAGGTGGGCCATCAGCAGGAGTAGTAAAGTGATATGCCACTATAAATACAAAACTGTGACAGCCCACGGAAACAATCTATTTTCCTTTTCAAACTTCAGACATGACAGCTCCTAAACTCTAAAAGCCAGATTCATGTAAAAAAAACCCACCATAGACTAGGACTCAATTTCTTATTTTAAGAATTTTTCCTCTATTGTGATATGTAGGTATGTATCCAGAAACAGTTTAAAAGCAAGAGAACCTGCTAAGTCTCTACACAAAGATATTAAAACGGCTTCATTTGGAGAACAGCTTTTCCCCTCCTCCCATCTTCCCCTGACTTGGAGACAACTGCAAATGAGGTAATGTTTCTGCTTGAGTAAACAGACAGAGATTTAACATATTTCAGATGATAGCCTAGATAGGAAGAACAAACAAAAACATTATTGCTAGTAGTATTACTAATAATATGCTATTACTTGTTTTTGTCAGTTTGGAAGTCTGAAATAATTCTAAATGAGCTTTCTCCCTCCCCATTTCTCCTAATACCGAAACATGCATACATTACTTAATTATCACCAGTGCTGAAGGAGAGAAAAAAGAAACACCTCCAGTGTGTGCTGGAGAAAAGAGTTTCGTTTTCTTTTTTCTTTAATGGAATAATTGAAGACATCTTTAATATAACTGGTATCTTTGAGAATATCAAACTGCACATTTTAAATCTTAAAACCTGTCCCATATGGGACCATATGATTTTAATGAATGAATGGATTTTCTTGGCTTGCAAAATGTTAGTAAACAATTAAAACATAGGTGAGAGGAAGATGGAGGGTTCACTACAGATTATGTTACTAAAAGCAGGAATAGATTGTTGTTTAATGCTCAAAAATACATTCCCTTAGTTATAAGTGTTCTGATTTGCTTGTGAAGGGAATAGGGTGACAGCTTTTGCAGTTCATGGAGAGCCCCTCTTCTATGTTCAAAGTGCACAATGGAAAATAAGATGACTGTACTTCACATTTTTATAGAGCTCCTAATTTCCCAGTCTTGGCTGGGGTATCTGAGCAATTACAAACTACCCATAAATAAAGCAACAGCAAACAGCACTGTAGCACCATCTAAACAGGAAGCACCATTCGCAGATGAAAAAGAGAAGCAGTAAGAGAACCTTACTCATGCACACTTAAGACCGTGGGTGAGGTACTTGCATTTCACCAGCTTTGTTGCCTTGAGCGTGTTGCGGTCATTTTTATTTCTTAGAAACACTGGAAAGAACTAGCACACTGTCTTTTTTTACAGAAAGAAATGTGAAACTCCTTCTGAAAAAGACTGTTCTGTCAAGTGAAATCAAGAGTAAGGGATGTATTTTATTTCATAAAAATAATATGAAAAACTTCATCAAAAAGAGTAGTAAAATGTGATACTAAAAATCCATAGGTATTTTTCTTCTTACCTGTGAATATTTATGGCAGGTTGCATCTGAAGATCTTTGTCAGTTATGACACTGTCTTCCCAAATAGTAAATCAGGAAGCTCTTCCATATCTTATCTGCTTGAACCTATTTATCATATGAAGTCAAAATTCATTGTTAGAATGCAACAATAATTCTAACAAGGGACCATTACATATCAAGGTAGTGTCATTACTTAGCAGGACCCAAAGCAAGATAAAGATCATTTATAACAGTGACATGTCCCTTCTAAATTCAAAGTAATGTATATAAAAATAAGCAGGTATTCAGCTATAGGATATTAGAGTTCTTTCAAGTCAGTACACATAGAACACTCAGGAGAGTCCGTCCTTTATTAATTGATGCCTGGCTTCTGCTAACCATGTTCCTTTGGTTTTTTTCTTTCTTTTTCTTCTTCCTTTTTTGTTTCCCCTTGCATTTTTGTTATTTTTAATTAACACACATTCCCCAATCTAAATATTTTAAGAAAGGCAAAAACCTAATTATTATGCCTGATGTCTGAGATGTTAAAACCTTGAGATACTTAGATACAAGAGCTTAACACTATTTCCTGCTCTGGTTGATGCTGAACACAGCATTATTGCAGATGAGAGCTTAGTTACATGGTATAATGTTTCATCCATTTCTAGAAAGTAACTGTAAATGCAAGAAAAGCTGGTATAAAATATTTCTGTGTTCTGTTAGACCACTGCTCCACCCCATTGTAGAGGCGGCATTTCATTGATGGGTTAAATGATTCTGAAATACTGATCGAGTAGATACGGTTCTTAAAGTGTTTTTCAAACACCTTTAGAGTACTTTGAGGTAATACATGTAAATATAAGCTCATCTACTGCTATTAGGCTCTGAAAGAAAATGCTGTTATGCACAACTTCTGCAGTAGAATACATAGTCTTTCAATTTTTGCTGTACGAAGAGTAGAGAAAAATATCTCATGTATTGAGTCTTGATCAGAAAACATAAGCTCCAAATATAGCAAATATTTCATTAAAGTTAGTCAGACATCTCATTACAAACAAGAAACACAAACTGATTACCAGAAGACCATTCCATAATGAAGTCAAGGGCAATGCTGTCAAGCAAGATTTATGCAAGTGTTAAAATGGCCTGTGTGCCAAAATTGGCTCTACCACTCATTTGCACTTTCTTGTCTTTGAATAGATTGATTATCGTAGCAGGTTTTCAAACTATAAGATATTTATAAGTTGATTAGAAGCAATTATTTGCATTTAATTTTTTTCTTTTAGCTAAAAAATGTAATCTGATTAAAAAATTCAAAATAGATTTAATTTTTGGCTTTTGAAAACAAATATCTCTCTTTTAAAAATTTACGATATTGAAAACCATTTTTAAGCTCACACCTACTTGGGGTACCAGTAAGTGAAAAGCTGGACATGAGCCAGCAATGTCCTCTCACAGCCCAGAAAGCCAACCGTATCCTGGGCTGCATCAAGCAAAGCATGGCCAGCAGGTCGAGGAGGGTGATTCTGCCCCTCTACTCTGCTCTGGTGGGACCCCACCTGGAATACTGAGTCCAGCTCTGGAGCCCTCAGCACAGGAAAGACATGGACCTGTTGGAGCAGGTCCAGAGCAGGGTCCTCTGCTATGAGGAAAGGCTGAGAGAGTTGGGGCTGTTCAGGCTGGAGAAGAGAAGGCTGCAGACGGCCTTATTGCAGCCTTTCAGTACCTGAAGGGGGCCTATAGGAAAGACGCGGACAATCTGTTTAGCAAGGCCTGTTGTGACAGGACAAGGAGTAATGTTTTAAACTAAAAGAGGGTAGATTTAAACTAGATATAGGGATGAATATTTTAACATGAGGATGGTGAAACACTGGAACAGGTTTCCCCGAGAGGTAGTGGAGGCCCCATCCCTGGAAATAATCAAGGCCAGGTTGGATGGGGCTCTGAACAACCTGGTCTAGCTGAAGATGTCCCTGCTCATTGCAGGGGGGGTTGGGCTAAATGACCTCTGAAGGTCCCTTCCAACCAAAAGCATTCTATGATTCTACTTCAAATAAACCTTATTGGGCTACCTGCAAAGTTTATGCCAATTTACCCATGCTGCTTTCTTCTCAAATAAATGTGTAAGAAATAATCATAAACACATTTTTCCTTTGTATTTATTAGAACTGCTATATATTTCAAACCAGTTCCAAGATAATTGCTTCTCTGCATTGTAAAAATGCTGAAGAATTTAGTGGGGTAGGATGGGAAGGAGGTTGCTACAAAAGGATTCATTTTATATGATGGCTAAAACAATTAAGATCAATGGTTAGTGATGCTAGTTAGCCATACCAATTTGTACACCATTTTGAGAGACCAGGGTGTAGATATATGCTGTAAGGATTTAAAGAACAGAAGATATTGGGCATGCACACATGGAGAGATCAGGTCTGTTAAAACTCAGCCTTGTCTTGCGTTCTAGAAAGAACCGGATGAATCTATTTGTTCTCTGTAAAAAATTGCAAACATCAAAACTAGAAATAAGAAAAAACACTATTTTTATACGTTACTATTACAAATAAAACTTGCTTGTAACTGACTATTTTATATTCATAGATATATAGCAATTAGATTACTATAACCAACATCTATAGTTTAATGTATGAAAATTTAATAATATCACAGTGAATAGAGCTCCACACTGCATAAAAAACCACCAGGTTTTAATTGGGAGCAGTTCCTATTTCAGGTTTTCTTGTTACTGATAAATCTTTTGATCTGTGAATCTATGTGAAGAGTAGCCTGGGAGTTTGATCCTTCATCTTACATGGAAAAGAATGTGGAAAATCTTATGTGTTTTCTAGTGGGAAATTTTTCTTTCAAAAAGGAAATTTCTGCACTGGAAATGGTCTCTCAATTCGGCATTATTTTTTTCTAAGTATCTTTTGTGTTGTTTTTTGTGGTTTAGGGTTTTTTTGTTTGGTTGGTTTGGGGTTTTTTAGGGAGAGAACTGAGCACTCCCAAACAGAAAATCTATTGTTAAATTAACAGACTAATGTCTCATTTGAAATAAATTGGTGTACTTGTGTCACCATACCATTCTGTAGCTGCAGGTGACTAGCTGGAAAAGACACAATGCATCATGTATAGTCTGTGTAAATTCAAGATACATCTTGGGAGGTCTGTGTCTTGCCATGAAATCCAGCCTGTAAAAAACACCAAAGCATGAGATTCTAACCTATGGTTCCCTGGAGATCACACAATGGCATTTCTGAATGTTGTAGTTTGGATGAAAATTAATAGTTTTCACCAGAAAATGTTTTGGGCTTTCATTTCTGCCAGAAACTTACATATTCTTCAAGACAGCAGGAAACAAATGGACAAGATTTGTTCTATTTAAAAAAAAAAAAGAATTAGATGCTCTAATTTTATGTTGTTGAAGTATTACTCTTCCCTGAAGAAATGCTTTGCTACCTGCTTAATGACTCTTTCTATGCACTTTATACCAAAAACACGGCATTATATTTAAGGACTTAACACACACACACACAAAAAAAGAAGGGTGCGTACAGTGTTTAATAGGGAGTGAAACAAAAGAAGGGTGAAACAGTTGTTCTACAGAACTAAAACAGAGGAATTTCTACTGTTGCATTCCTGGAGCTCTGTAATTAAAATCCCGTGTTTGGAAAGGAGTTTTTGTGGTAGGCCTGCCACAAATACACATTCCTTTCCCAAAGAGCTTACAATCAAGCTAGAAACCAATTTGCTATGACCTCAATGAGGAGTACTTGCTGCCACATACAGTAGTAATTTCTGAAATTTTGACAATTGACTGCAAGATGTTGGTACCTGAAATAAGAAAATGAAACAAACTAGGCTTCTTTTAAAAAACAAGAAGTACTATTAAGTTATGCAACATTAAACATAGACACAAGTTCTGTGCCAAATGCAAATCCCTGTTTACAGATAACGACATGTCTAACTGCTGAAGAGGGTGTACTGCAACTAGCACCCATAACAAAACCTAAAGAGCTGCAAATGTGGCAAGAACTTTGGGATTTTTTTTCACTGGAGCAATGTCCTTAAATAGGTACTGTAAAACAGTTCTTGAGTTGTTGGAGAGACATCTGAAACAATTTATTACATGTCCTTGTCTAATAATTACAGGAAAAACATTGTAATCTTTTTTCAGGATACCCTGGATTCCTTGCAGGTTGAGAACAGCTTTACTGTTCTTTCTCACTTTCAATTTTTAATACACTAAGGAAAATATTTGGAGTAAAAATATGACATGATATTTCCAAGTTTTCTCAGTATTTTGATTAGTATTCTGTGTTATTATTTATTAACAAGTAAGGAGTGTTCCCATTCTTTTACTGTCTTTTTTAAGCCCTGATTTGCCTTTCATCTTTGATTAATTCATCTTTTCTTTCCTTTGATTTGTTACATGTGGCTGGAGATAAAAAAATTTTCATCAAGACCCACTCTTGCCTGGGTACAAAAATTTTCTCTCCCTGATAAGTTAGTAGAATTCTTGCTGTAGAAGCAAATCCTACAATATTCTGGGCACTACAACTCTCATTGGGAGAATCTATATTTTTTTTAGCATTGGCCTGTATTAAAACTTGATTTGTGTAGACATATCAATACAAATTGCACTTAGAAGAAAACTAAGCCCAGATATAGCACAGAATCACAGACTGGTTGAGGTAGGAACGGACCTGTGGAGGTCAGCTGGTCCAACTCCACAGCTCAAGTAAGGCCACCTAGACACTGTTGCCCAAGCCTGCGTTCAGACAGCTTCTGAGTATCTCCTCCCCAGCTGCAGGACTTTTCAGTTTTCCTTTTTGAACTTCATGAGATTACTCTCTGTCCTATTCTCCTACAGGCAGCACTTCAAAGTGCTGCTTTTTGCTCAAGAAAACTGTAATCATGGCAGCTCTGCAGACTGAACTCCTTTGAGTATTCACAGGATGTGAAAAGAAAATTTACCCTACCCTGAAACACAGCCACAAGGGGCCAGGGGCTTTCGAAGAGAAGGCAGAGGGCTCTATGGACCACGTACTATGATATCTACTGTGATTCTGAGTACAAGGGAATGAAAAGCCCATCAAATCAATTATTCTTCAAATATGTAAAGTTTTATCTCCCTATGTAGAGAAAAAAACTTTAATACTGCAATAAATACGATTATTGTAATGGCTTCACATCTACCACTACCTCAGGTACAGGAGGTGGTCTGACAACATTTCAGTGTTCCTACCATAAGCCAGTATATCAAATTTGGTTATTGTTAGTCTTTCATCTCCACTCAGTCCTGTGCTCTCTGCTGGAGAGAATAACAAAATCCTGCTGGATTATGAGTCTATGAGAGATGGATTGGTATTTTTCTTGTTGTGTTTGTTTTTTTTGTTGTTTTGAGGTTTTTTTTTAGTAGATAGGAATTTATTAGAAGTCTACTCTAACCTGTTTCACATACAAGTCCACTAATGACCACTGAATGCTTGACATGTAAGATCTTAGAATGTTTCTGAAAATTCTCTAAAGTTATTTATTTCCTTGTAAAAGAAAACTCACTTCAGACTTTTTTATGTATTTGATTTCTTACATCATTAACACTGTCTTTTAATGTGCACTAAAAGCTTGCATCTAAAACTCTGTATAATACTAGAGACAAAATCTTGTGGCCCTATCTTAGTTTTGGAAATAGCCTTTAAGGAGAATTTTCTAAAATAAATTTTACGTATAGGCTGTAACATGTGGTCCAAGGATCTTAAAATTCCTTTGCTGGGCTGAAAATTTCCTGCTATGACAGCAGAATCTGTTGAGTAAAAATATTCTTCCTCACACAATGAAACTGCACTTAGATGTTCCAGGAAATACACCAAATACCACTCCTATCAATTTACAAATGCATATATGAACACGTCCCCAAAAACATACAATTACAGAAGACTTTGTTGAAAGATGTAAAAATGTAAAAAATATAACATAGAAAATACCAAAAATAATATTCATTGTGAAGCCTTACGTAGACTCCTTTAAGTGAATGGATGATGATGATGCTATCTTTAGTTACATAACGACACAAAATTTTGTTCCTATTTTTCCCCATTTTTTGAAATAGTTGCAAACCCATTGTTTTGTTCTTATATCTCACTCTCAAACCAGTGGAATTACTGTTGTTGGAGAAGGCCCTCAAGAACTCAGCCTGAGACAGAGTCAGATGTCATTCCAAACAATAAACTTTTGGTAAAGTCACAAGCGATTGAAACCTTAAGAAATATTGGACATCTTTTGGCACTGGAGTAGGATTGAGTTTTGATATCTGGTCCTAACTTATGAAGATGTGGGTGGTGTCCTGAGCTTAGACTGTCCTTTCTGTTACAGTCAGGTAGGGAGCAGAATTAAGAGGACATACCCTTACATTGGCCCAGTTGCTGTGTTAAGAAACGCAGCTGATGCAGAGTGGTGGTGTAATTTGCTGTGAATACAGGCAAAAAGAGACTCGGAAGGACCTCTGCTCCTGAACTGCTGTGGCTTATGGGTTCCTTCTTTTTCTGAGCTGTGCCTAAAAGTACAAATTGGTACACTCAGTATAGCATATCTGAAGGAAATGTTTGCCAAGAGCTCTGAAATGATGGATAGTTTTATTACATATATCAGAACCATCTTGAGTTTCCAGCTACAAAAATTTGAATTAAACTCTTGGGGGAATTGAACAGTATATTTTAAAATTTAATTTGCAAAGCCTAGAAATATGTAAGGCCTGTATAATACTGTGTCTGATCTGAGAAAATCTGTTCCTTTTGTGACAGAAGCATACTGCTGCACTCAATCATACTTGAACCTTAAGATCTAGGACAGCCTTAAGAGAAAAAAGCAACAGAGAAACATGACACGAGGTCAATTTTGACAGCTTAAACCTGTGGTATTTGAAAAAGCGATGGGATCATATGATTTCTTAGAACATATAATGGATTATAGGAGAATACAGCCTGCAGGCACTCTGTTTGGATATATGCCCAAGACAGACAACAGCATATGCTCAAGAACAGGGACATCAGGGTAATGGAATATAAAATAGCTGTGTGCTTATCATGAGATGCTGGAAGGCAGCCAAGGGCCAGTAATCCCTCGAGGTATTTCTAGGGGCTGGTGTTTCATACTAGGTTTTGGTACTAGGTGATATTGGTGTTTGGTACTAGGCGTCTGTATGTCATTTTCATATGGAATGGAATATACAGTACTAGCAAGCAGAGAAGTGTCTGATCACCTTCAGGCACCAAGCACTCCTGTTGCCAGTAACAATGAGAAACATTAAGGACTAATAAATCTTCATGACGGATCAGCATAAAATGACTTAGGACTGGTGACTGTGTAATTGTGATTCATTTGAAGAAATGCTCAATGCCTAATGGCCCTCAAACAACTACATCTGCTTGTGCATTGCAGTTGTTCATGTTAGTTGTCTAATTGTGTAGGACAGAAAAATTAATTTTTTAAAGACATGCTGAGGAATCTTCCGTTTATTTGGTATTTTAATTTCTTCTTCTAGGTGTAATTCTTTTCTCAGCAGAAACATGAGAATGTCCATATGAGAGAAATATCAATGGATTTTCTTTTTGGCTTTAGACCCTTAAGGAACAGTATGCCAAACAGCATATCTGTTATCCTCCCCTTACACTCAAATACATAAAAGCTAGGATTGATAAAGCAATGCATTAGTGTATTCAAAAGTAGTCAGCACACCTACAGCAAAATCTAGAGCTGAAGTTCTGCATCTGGTATGAGGGTAAAGCTATGTGTCTGAGAGAGGGTTTCTCAATAATCACTAACCAGAAAACAAAATCATCTTCAGGACTCTGCTGCAAATTCTCATGTGAGGAACTTTCTCAGCTCTGACTAAAACTAAGTCTCTGCACTATGGGAAAATGCTGCCTTCTGTTTGAGAGTTGGAAAGAACACCTAGTTGCCTGTCTGTGCTCCACTGCACTAGTCCTTGAAAGTCCCTCAGATTTTGTAGTTCAGAGGAGGGAGCAGTCAGGCACAGATTTGAAGATTTCAGCCATTCAAATGGGATGTAGACTTGGTTTTGAATCTAGGATTCTGAACAAAGTTTACAATACACTGTCAATGTAGCTGCTGTCCACAAGCCACTGATTGTGCAAAGTGCCTAAAATCTCACTAGTAGGGCATAAAACCATCTTTGGAGGATTACAGCACACATGTATGCTTTGATTAATCCAAATTCAATTAAGTAGTGGTGTGATACAAATTCACGTTTCCCACCTCACCTGAAAAGATCTTTAGCTACAGGAACTGCTAAGAAGCTCTGCAGGATGTACTCTTAACCCAATATGCTAAAGTACTCTACTTGCGTGGTGTAATTAAAAAGACTTGTGAGCCTGTCGCTCAAGCAAAACAAAAGCTTGGAGTACTTATCTGGAATTCTCTTCACAGTACAGAGGTACTGGGCTCTGAGCTAGAAGAGGAAAAATATACATAAAGAACTGTCCTTGCTCTTTATATATTCCTTGAATATCTCCTGTAAAAGAATGGCTACACTTAACCAAAAAACATGATCTTTTTTATTACTGTTTTCGATGAATATGTTGTCTTCTATGTGCATTCAATGAGTTCAGCAACACAGCAAGCTGAATAGAACTCAGACTCATTTTGAGATGGCTGTTATGAAATTCAAGATGATGGAAGAAAAAGGTAATGTAAAAGTTGTCAATTGTCAGGGTGAAAGGAGTACACTAACAAGAAGTGTGGAGTTTTCTTTCCCCTGCCACACTGGACCCCCTTCCTACTGCTTAGCAACGGATAAGATGCCACTTCTTTTCAGACAGGAAACAGAAACAGCAAGAAAGCTGCACACAAAGCTGGTATCACTGCAAGTGTCCTGCACAGCTCATTGGTGCAGGGACACTTGGCCTATAATGAAGTCATTTGCATTCACATGCAGGCCTGGCTGTGCAGCCATTGGGCCAGGGTCTAGGAGCTGTTGTTTCACTGAGTCAAAAGAAATTTGCACATGAAAGCCACATCCGCATTACTTAACTCTGCAGCTCACAGAGGACTGCCTTCCTTTTAGACCGAAGTAAATCTAAACCTATGATCAAATCTTCAGAGGATTTATTTTATTTCTTGTGTATATCTGCTAGACTTGACAAGTGGTGAACGTGCTCTGTGCAAATATAATTTGAGGTGTTACTTACCCACTCTCCGTTTCTGAATCTCATCTTCCTTAGTATAGAGCCACATAACTGCAGAATTTTCTCAAACCTCCCCAGACAGATTTTCTGCCAGTTGGCAATGTGAAGGCATTCATCTTTTCAGTATCTCCCTTCCTTTCCAATTTAATTGCAAACTTTATTCTCATGTGCAACCAGGAATGAAAGGAATAGGCATACCTGGTGTTAAATATTGATTGCATTAGATTGAAAAAAACCTGCAAGTTGTGTCACTATCAGATTGGTAATCTGAAATAAAAAGTTCTACTAGAAGTTAAGACTAGAACATAACATACCTGAAGCTAATTATCCACATGGAAAATTCTTTTACCATCAACACGCATGTAAAAAGTATCATTTATGGTTTCTCAGTTGCAAAAATACCTTAGTGATTCTCCACAGATCCTGACACTGATACAATGATTTGCACTTGATGCAGAGGTCAGCTGTTGTCACCATTGTATTTCTGATGCAAATTTACTTTCTCTCTCAAAAAAAAAAAAAAAAAAAGTAGAAGGAAAACCTCAGTGTTTGTGATATCTGTGCAATGCATCATATTACTGAATTTAATCACAAAGTATTTGGCTTATTCACCGAAAAGCTATAGCCCAGCACTGACAGTGGAAATTCCTCTGTAGTAACCTGTTAATGCACTTCAGTCCTGACCTGAAAGAACATTTATGGCTAACAGGATAGTTTAATTTTCATGCCTATTCAGTATTTGGCCTCTGTGCTAAGACTGCCAACAGGGGTGCAAATTAACACCAATTATTGTGATGTTTTATGTACTGGGATGAGAGCACCAACTCATTTTACGCAGGCCGTCACCCAGCTGTCAGATGTTAATGTCTTTTGGTTACTTCTGACCTGCTTCAGATTCATCTGAGTAACTCTGAATTGAAAGGGTCTCTATTTCGTTAATGAGAAACTGACCTGTAAAACCCTGTTATCACTCCCTTTCACAAATTCAAGTGTGAATGTTCATTTTCCCATTAAATAATAACAAAGGGCCAAAGCCCAGCCTGTTGCAGACTCTTTGGATTTATACCAGTGTAGAATTTAGCCTATTCATGTCAGCTGCATTGGGCATGGACAGTAACAAATTTCCCTCTAAGCTGGTCAAATAAAATAATATATATGTATATGTATTCATAAATATTTCATTCTGAGCATTTGTCATTTGAAAACCACAAATAGCATAACAGCTGAATATTATGCCACTATCTCTGAGGTCAAAGGAATAATAAAAGCGTTTGTTAGCAAATAAATTATTTGACAGTCACTACAGAAATTATTTACTGTATTATTTGCTAACACTACTCAATCAGCCCTATGTTGTGCAGACATACCTCTCCAGTAGCTTAGCGCGTGGGTGGCTTCAAGATGCTTTTTCCATATACCTGCTGTTAGCAAGGATGAGATGTTTCCAGAAGACTCTGAAGCAGCTGGTAGAAGTGCAATTTTGTGGGCCATCGTTTCTGCGATTTACTTCCTTTAGTTACGTGACTGAGGCTGAGTTTTGCAGCCTGCAGACTTCTTCTTCTTCTAAGGTTGTAGCACCTGTTGAGCGTGGTGTCAATCAGCGACAGTACACAATGTGTACCACTGCATGCCGTTCTGCCATGCAAAAGTCAAGGCAAAAAGAGAAGAGGAATAACGTTCCTAAAGCCACTGTACATTCACTTCAGACTTACTTATTTTCAAAATATTCTTTTTAGGATTTTAGGAAGGTAAGCAAAGTGTGCAGTGATAATTATGACTTGGTACCTAGTTGAAGACGGTTGAGAGAAAATGACCAAACTTACTGTCCGTATGTACTGAATAATCTGATTCCAGAGAATTCCAGAGAGAGACGTGATAACAGTGTTAAAGTATGAAAAGGAGCTTAATCTGTCATTATCTATGGTTGAGTAGAGAAAGGTTAGACTTCAGGAACTCCTCTCAGTAAGTATTTTAAAAAACACGTTAGAAAGACTGTATCAGGAAGGTAAGAAAACACCCTAGTTGATCTGAATGGATATATAGTTACCTGTATTAGTGTATGAGAATTAACTAGGTAATCCATTGAGTTGCCTAAATGCCATTATTTTGCCATCTGACTACAATAAACAAGTTAAGATCACTTTGCTTATAATATTACCTGTCTACAGAGAATGTTTTACATCAGGTTAGGTAACACAGATCTTTAAGCCCATATTCTAACTTAAATTTAGTCCCTGGGGAAGATAACTCCATAAAACAAATGGGATTTATCTCTAAATTTGAGGTGGTGCCTGTAGCTTTCAGGAACTTGGTGAGATGACAGTGGGTCAGTCTGTCATGTGAGTTGTGACTACCTCCTCTTTCAGGACTCCCTGGAAAATCACATTGCTTAGTATCTTGGGGACATGTGTTCCCACACAGAACAGGGATGAAGGGATGCCCTTTGGGATGAAAAGTTTTTAAACATATTGGCGCTTTATCTTACGTACGTCTTTGGGGAGAAAGCCTTAGAGTGATGTTGTTGGTCACTAACCTAGATATACCATATTAAATCTCAAGAACTGACAGAGTTGTGTCCATATCCCACCCCACAAGGAAGACAGTCCAAAATACCAAAGGCTAACACTAGAAATGGATGAATGTGCTTCAAATTCCATGTGGTAAATTTGCTTGGTAAAAAGGCATGACCTGCAGTAACTACAGGCACGTTTGAAAACAACCAAATGTTTATATTTTTTAACTGTCTTCCTGCTTAAGTTAGGTTTTTTATAATCAGGTATAGTAGACAAAATAATTACCATCGGATTATTGAAATCTTACTTATTGAAGATTAACTATTCGATAGATAATATTTAATGTTTTGTGAAACAAGGAATAATAATATTATGAGAGTTTTTATATTTACAAAAAACCCCTGCACTGCATCAAAGTGATTATGGCTGCACAAGAAGAGAGCATGCAATTTTGCCGTGAACAGAAATCAAGAAAGGAAATCTGAAATAAAAATTAGGCTTTGTGTTTCAGACATTAAATTGTGCTCTGTTCTCTTCCTTCCTTCCTTTTTTGTTCTAAAGCTTTTCAAGATTTTGAGGAAAGTAGTATAAGGAAAACATAATGAATATATTTATTAGTGCTGCGCGAGGAGGTACTAGAATGTATTTGTAGAATTTATGGTATCACTGGTATTACTCTTGCCAACAACTCAACAGCTGTGACACAAGCCTCCTGGCTTGCTTTCCAGCTATAGAATAAGAAAATATGATAGAAACCGTTTTTACTGTCTCCAGCAATCCAGACTCTTCAAAGTATAATGTGTAGTTATGAGGCACCCTCAGTAAGTACAATGCAAAGTTATATTAAATTAACATTGTGTCACAATGTAGTTCACAAAAATGTAATTAATATTCAGCCCAATGCTCTTCACTGTCTTCATAACCACAAGTATCTTTCCATGTGTGGGTGTAGTAATTTTTATTGCTGCTGTTCCTTACAAGTATAATCATGCACATCACAGCAAAAAGTAACTCAGAACTCCTTGAAATGTTTCTAAAGAAAATGGGAACACTAATGATCATTACTTTTTACCATGCAAAATCTCCAGTGTGTCAAAGGACTGCTGATTTGATTTAGCAACATAGCAGTGTGGGTGTCGAATTTTCACATGAGGGGCTTATACATATTGCAAACTCTTTTTAACATAAGAGGTCAAGTTTATAATTGGTAATAGTGTGTTTATATTGCAAGAGATCTGAGGGTTTCTGAGGGTCAAGGATCTAAAGTGTCTTCTTTTAGTGACTGTGTGGGGTTAGAATGCAAGAAAGCTGTTGCCCAGAGAGGCTAGGAAAGCAAACTATACAAAGCAGTAAACATTAAACAGGTTCTCCAGTACAATAGTAGAAAGTGCCTGTAAAAATTTAATTCCAGTTTTCTTCTTTCTTCTCTTCAGCCACAAGTATGATTTGTCCTTTAATGAATTTATTCCTCTCTATCCTGAATCCATGCCAACACAGAAATCTGCTTTTCTGGGTTTTTTTAGTACCTTTAATGACACATGTCTTTGCATGCTTTCTACAGGCAGATATAAATATCATCTGGATTTTTCCATTTAGAAAATTTGTTCTGAATCCTTCAGCATCCTGATTATTTTCTAGGCTTAGAGAGTCTCATCTTGATCTGTAAGACCCAAAACATAGATGGAAACATTCCTTCATTTGTTTTTCAGTTTTCAGAAATAAATCATGAGACAGTCTACTAGGTTTTTCCTTTTAACACTTTTTTAGTGAAATAAATAACTGCTTAGATCAAGGTTAATCAGCAAATTTTATGTAGCTGTATGATTATGAAGCTTTTGTCAAAGTTTTGCAAGAGGAATCATTGTCTAAACTCTTTCTTCAGAGATTGGGAAATACTTTTTCAAGATGAATTAAAGTATGGCAGATAGCTGAGAGCTGGAGTTAAATCATACATATTAGAGAGTAACAGGATGCTCTACTAGAATGGGGACTCCAGTATTTTTAGTAATTTAAGCAAAGCAACCACACAGCAAACCATCACCTTTTCATAGACTTAAAAGCCATTGGAAGTGACAGCATTAGCCAATAAAATATTGAAAATTATCACCATCGATCAGAAAGTAATGGTTATTTTTTTCTTCTGAAAGTTTGCTACAATAAATACACGTGATGTACAAGAACACACTGTATAGCAACAATTAGAAAATATTTACCCATCATAGCAACAACTGGAAAACTGTTATAATGCGGTTATGTGAATAATTTAGAAGGAATTTGTAAGAGTGAGTAATACCCAGTAGATCTAACAGCCCATGCAGAATTTGCCTGTAGAAATTTCAGATTTTTCACTGAGATTTAACTCTGTTCAGTGACATTGAAGAAATTAATTTCCCATTTGCAATTAGGCAAGAGATTATATGGTATGGACATAATGATACTGATGCAGTATTCTGTTACTGTATTGAGTCTGGCTGAGACGGAGTGAATTTTCCCTGTAGCAGCCCTCACAGTGCTGTGCTTTGTATTGGTAGCTGGAAAGCTGTTGATAATACACCGGGGGTTTGTCTGCTGCTGAGCAGTACTTGCACAGCATCAAGGCTGTCTCCCCAGCATTCCCCCCTCCACCAGCAGGCTGGGAGTGGGTAAAATCTTGGGAGGGGACATAGCCAGGGCAGCTGACCCAAACTGACCGAAGGGATATTCCATACCATATGACATCTGCTCCGCAATAAAAGCTAAGAGAAAGGAGGAGGAGCTCCTCCTTTAGGAATAATGAATAAATTCTTTATTACAATGTTTGTTTTCCAGAGCAACTACAACGTATACTGAAGCCCTGCTTCTTGGGAAGTGGCTGGACATTGCCTGCTGATGGGAAGTAGAGAATAAATCTTTTGTTTTCCTTTGCTTCCACGCACGGCCTTTGCTTTGCTTTCTTAAACTGTCTTTATCTTGACCCATGAGGTTTTTTTTCTTTTTCCATCGCATTTTCTGCTCCCTTGTCCTGCTGAGGAGGAGAGTAATAGAGCAGCATGATGGGCACCTGGTGTCTAGCCAAGGTCAACCCACCACAGTTATTAAGCTAGAAAGAATATAATATGTATATTACTTTGCATATTGGAGAAAGTGAATTAAGGTACATTTTGTCATTCAGATTCCTAGGACATTAACTATAACGAAGACAAGAAATTTATCTTACCAACATAAAAAATATCAGAATCTTTTATCTGTTTCTGATTTCTTTTTCAGCACTGACAATAAAACCACATGGTTATGCACGTCAGTTGAGCTCTAGGTAGATTATTCAAGACCTATTTCATTTCAGCAACCTAGTGTCTAAGATGTCAGCACTGAAACTTGCTGCAAAGAGGACTTTGACACTGAAGACAGATAAATCTGGTTTATCGCCTTTCTAGTAAGAGGTTTCTACAGCTTTTTTTGTTTGCTTCTTCTGTTTTAATCTACTACTTCCTTACACTGCAGGAACACTTGAAAAAATGGCAGGGCGAATTAAACTGATAGGATAGTCTCTGGCTCAGAAACGAGGAGCATTGTACCTGTTATAATATCGTTAACTTAAAAATTCAAAGTAAAAAGATTTTTCCTTTTTAGACAACTGTAAAGTGTTTGAACAAGTGTATGAATACGCTGTAGCACAGTGTCCAAAAACTGAGTAATGGCACCACCTGGACACTGAAGGCTGACTCATGTGTATGGCATTTCTTGCTTCCATTGGAAGGAACTAATCTCTCCTAAGTACAGAAAGTACTGTTTCTGACTCAGGAAGGGAATGACGTTGCCTTGACCTATTATCCAGCTGTCCAGAGAGTAGTTTACACACAGGTCTAAGACTGTTCTCCAGACCAAAAGGAAGCTTTGGATGAATTGCTCATTCATCATTTCAACATCATTAAATCAAGCTCTTCCTCTGTGTTGTTGCTTTGTTACTCCTCGGTACTAGCAAAGAAGCCAAGTTTAGCTAAGGCTCAGACAAAAAATACAACTTTGTATTCAACCTGTTGTTCAGTTAGCTTTCAATACTGAACTGTCTTATGGTAAGATCCTGAGCAGAGGAAAGATGAATAGAGTATGTGTTAAATTTTAAGGCTCGTGTGTGTGTCTCAGACTGAAAAGGAATCTGTACTATCTTTTTCCCTTCGTCTTTGTATTATCTAGTACCTTTTTTCTCATGCACGAGAACTCAGGATACAGTCAATACACAAACTAAAAAGAGTACATGGAAAGAGAATGCTTAATAAATCCACATTAAAGCAAGAATGCTCTTCTTTATCTATGCAGAAAAATGATTAACAGGACTTCTACATGTACAGTAGCAGGTCTTGACATTCACACCAAAGAGATGACTCGATCTTGTAATTTTTTCCCCAAATGTTAGAAAGACTTAATTCATGAAAAAGGGTTTTGGGAGCTGAGTTGAAGATCTCCTGAGTATTGTAATAAAAATGCAGTAAGATATTCATGTGCTATAGTTTCAAACATTTGGATATTTAAATGGAATATATTAATTTAAAAATAAGGTGGAATTTTTTTTTTAATAATTTGTCAGTATTTGCTGATCTGTCTGGCTCATAAACATCTCAAACAGTCGAATTGCCTATGTGGATTTTGTTTTCCACTCCTGGCTAATGTCAAGACTCTCAATGTCAAACAAGAAAAAAACAAATATAACTTTTCCAGACATAAAAATTTTCTTCAAGTACTGAACCAAAGGTTGAATTAGTTTTCTACCTAAATTATTACTTACTCTTTTCTTTAAAGAATTGCTCAATTGCTGTGTCTATAAGCAACATAATGTGTCTTTTCTTTCTCTAAACTGACCTAATTTAATTTCTATTTTGACAGATTAAAAAATACTGATGTACATTAACTCACTTTATTCACCATTTAGATTACTGCTGGAAGTTAGAGATTTCATCTGTAGCAGTATGACAGGTCTGAGCTTATTTCTACCGAAACCAGCAAAATCGTTGTCTGTGACTTCAACTATGCAAATCTAGAAGCAGTCAAAAGTCTTCTATGGCTTGACAAAACAAGTATCCCCATAGAAAACTTTCTCCATATGTACAGTAATAAAGCTCTAGAATCTCTTGCTGTCTCCAGACATTAATGCTGTCTCCTAAATTAATTTCTGGCCCATCCTAACAGCAAACATTGGGGTTTTTATAATATTTGCCCTAAATATTGTTGCTATTTATGTTCCTTCTATTTAATAATCTAGATTGAACTCCTTTCAGTCTTACCATGTTTGTAGACACGTGTAAGGTAAAAATAAACCAGGTATTTTTCCAGACACAGACAGATGTTTTTCAACAGATATTGTAACAGAAAAAGGTTATTCCCTTTATAGGCTTTTGGTTAGCTGTGCCTCCTATGTGTAGGTTTCTAACAGTTCCTAGATTAGACTGGAAGAAATTGTTTGAAATTCTAATTGACTGGAATAGATTGGAACATAGGTGACCTACAAGAATCATCTTAGTTTTTTCCCTTAGAAACAATTCTATGTTGATGAAAGCTCTTTGGACATTCATGACGTCAGTCTTTGTGGTTCTGCTGTTCTGGGACACAATGGTTGTACCTGAAGATCTGAATACTGTAGTCGCTGGTTTAAAAACAAAAAAAGCTGAATGAAATAACTCTCATCTAATGTCTTAAATTAGAAGAGCTAGTGGTCCCTTATTACCTTAACGTCTATGAAACTAATAAAACTCCAAGTTTGCCATTCTCTTTATTTCTTGTTCATTTTTTTGTTGAAAAATGATGAATTTATTTTTCTGAATTCTCCTGCTTAATTTTAATGGTCTAGGTTTTCTTTACATCACCCCACCTCACTTCATACATGTTCATTCAATTTCTTGTCAAAATATTCCCTAAGCTTTTGTACTCCTTCCTTATGAATGTAGGACCTTAATATGTCCCTCCATTTCTTTTTATTTCTAATAATGCCATACAATTCTTTTGTAGCTGCTTCACCTATTTTACATCCCCTAAAACAATCTAATTTTTCTCCTATCGTTGCATTCATCCTCGGACATCTACAACTCTAAAATCTACTATCAGTTAGTTTTCCAAACTAGATACTCCAATATTATTGTTATTTTTCTGCCCAAATTATGTTATGTTTCCTCCTTTGTGCTGGTCAGCTATAGTTTCAGCCATAAGAAATTGCAAAATTAGTTGAACATTTTATGGTAGCCTTAAATTCTTTAGCTCTTCACAGTATTTTTCTTCCTTATCTTCTGTTTAAAATCCCAAGACTTACAAAACCTCTGTGTCAAACTCTTATTCTCCTATTGCTCCTCAGCTTCCTTTCTTTCATCTAGATCATCAACTAGTTGAAGTTGTCTTTGGGGATTTGTGCATAACCCATTATTTCATCCATTGTCTGCCAGTTAATCCTCTAATTACATCTTCCTTCATGTCCATTCCATTCAGTTTATTACACCTATCATCTAAGCAACTCTGTCTCCACCAGTTTTCCTACAAGCCTTCCTTTAAGAATTTTTCTAACTCAGCTTTCATGTCCCTACTTTCAGGGTTATGCAAGGAGAAAAAAGTCCTTTAGTATGGCAGAAACAAGAGTCAGAGAAGGAGAGCGTTCTCCTGATTCCCACTCATTCCCTTCCTGGTTACTTGAATTGTCACCATAGACTGTGCTGAGCAGGACAGGAGTGAAGTCATGGCTCAAAATATTATCTTCAGGGGCTCATTAGGAAGATGTAAGATCTCTCCTCTAGCAAACTCAGAGTTCAGGCAGGCCTTTGCGTTATGGAGCTTCCATGTCTCACAGAGGAATAAAATATCTAGTTTATGGAAGACTGTATTTTGCAGTTGTGAGAGGCAGAAGCTCAAAAAGTGGACTGCTTCATTAAGTGTTTTTTTGTCAAAATCCTGCAGGCACTCCAAACCCAAAGAATGGTATATTACTCTTTTATCCATTTCAAGCATTAAAGCTGAGCTTCTGGATTTCTGTGTGTGTGTGTGTGTGTGTGTATATATACATATATATATACACACATTTTTTTCCAGTTGTTCATGGGGAAATAAATTTCTACATCTTTATTTCTGGATGTAATTTAGCTGAGATTTCTAACCCAGACTGACCTCATCTGAGAAATAAAGCTTTTGGATGTTGCTGCGAGGTCCACATAATAATGAACAGATATTTAAGCAAGAAGTATCAAGTATGCCATTTTGACTGTGTTGCCTCTGGTTACAGTAATTGCAGTCAGCTGAAGTATGTCAGCTTATGCCCAACATGCATTCTCAGTGAGAAGGTAGCATTTTATAAGATGGGAAAGCCTCTCAGTGAAAGGAAAAGCCTCTCAAAGCTTTCAGCTGGCGATAGTGCACCACCTCTGCTACAGCAGCTCAGTGTGTGTCACTCAGCTGATCACTGACAGCCAGGCTACATGTCAAAAATACTGCAGTCCTTCTCATCAACTAGCAAAAGCTATTTCTTTCCACTTTTATGGAGGCTAATTCTTTGCAATCAGAAGCTGTAGAAACATGTTACAATTATTTATTAAACCAGGAAATAGCCCATGTTTCAACTACTGCAGCTGAAAAAATACTATGTGCATGAATGAGTGCAGCCCATTCTTTGGTTAATAGACCCATAAGTCTGCAGAGAGAATTGGGTACCCACCTGATGCCTCAGCTGCTGGAGTTCACATATGAATCTTTGGGTTAGCTGACAGATGTGTGTAAACTCATGTAGTGAAACAAACTCTCAGCTTATGTTATTCGTCCTAATGCTGAGTGGCTCAAAGCAATTCAGAAACAACAGTTTAAACCACTAAAGGCTGCCAGTGCCAGTTCTGTTAAATGTGTCCTGCTGCAAACAGCTGGCACTGAACACCATTATACCCTGACTGACAGTTAAAGTAGAATATGCAGCACAGAGCTGCATTATAAAGACATATCCTTTTGTATAAAGGAAATCTTCATCATGAGGACAGAATCTGACCTGTGAATGCGTTAGTTTTTTTATGCTAGTACTATAAGGCAATTGTCAGATAAATTTTTACATTTGGTAACATAAAATATGATTTGAATTTCAAAATGAAGAAATATGAAAGCAATAGAGATGAGGCAATGTGTTCTGAACTGAAGATCCAGAAATTTAGATTTATGCAGGGTTCTACTGACGTACCCTGTGACTTTATAAAAGGCGTTTCACTCCAGTATCTAAATGTAAAGTATGATTAATGGCATTTTCCCTTCTCTTATAAACTGAAAGAATAATGTGATAGTGAAGTATTATTACATGTGCGTGGTCTTTTAAGGTATGTGTAGTAATAACTACATAAGCTCTACTCAGCTTTGATATCTTTGACATCTCAGTGAAAAATTGAAGGAAAATATTTGGAAATAAAGATTTAGGAGGAAATGCAATTCCAGGCAGAGCAAGCAAGGAAGTAAGTTTGTATCTAAGTCTAAATTAACCCTAATATATAAGCTTCTAGTTTTGATATAGAGTATCTATTAAGGGGAAGTTATGATAAATATAGCTAACATATATATTTGTTGCAGAACTTTTTTTCATATTTTTAATAACATAGTCTTTAGCCCAATGACACACAATTGTTTTCACTCCCATGCATCATTAGTCCATGAATATAAGCATATGCAGACACACATTCACAGACAGTTATCTAGGGTTTCAAATAATTTCTCATGGCCTTAAGAAAAAATTCTTCTGTTCAGTATAACTTTTTTCAAAGAATATTGACTAATACTGCCAGTGGAAAGTCAGACTGATTTCGCTGCTTGCAAAGAAAACACTATAACCAGTATCTTTGTCAAGTTCTCTCTGCTGCTGCTTCAGCTGTCAAAGTCAGTGGTGCAGTGCAGCAGAGAAGGTAACTTCCATTTAGTGTTAAAAGCTGTTTTCCTCAATTTTTTGGCTTCTTTGTCTTTTGCCTTGTTTGCCTTTCTACTTGCCCCTTATCCATCTAATACAACTCAGATGTCACTGACACATATTTACCACACCCCAGTGACTCTTATCCACCTATATGACATACCTATAGCACAAATGCTGATGATGCATTATATGTCCAGCACTTTTTGTCGCAGTGACATTCCTCAAAAAAGTACTTCCTAGGGGCAGTTGCTGGTTCGCAGCCACTCTCTCACGCAGCAATTCTTCAGTTCAATTACATGTTGATGATAAGCTACTAACAAGTACTCACACAGGACTTTTTTATTTACCAAAAATTATGACATTCTTAGTTTTCTTCTGCCATCTACAAATCTAGTTGGAGAGCAAAAAAGAAAAACCATCTGAAAGGTTCTTAAAACGCTTGGATTAATTAATGAATGTAGATATATTTGTATTAGCCATAGTGTTTGTAAACGAATATCTCAGAGAAAGTGAGAGAAGGAGGGAAAGAAAGAAAGAAAGTAATTGTATTCAAAATGTCACATTCTCTAAATAGCATGTCCCTTGTGTCTTTAAATTAATTTAGAAGTAGCAGAATGATGAAATGCATGCTTAAATCTTGGGAGCTTAGGTCTTATATTGGTCAATTAGCCAGATACCAAAGAATCTGAATAGAATTCTGGTGGACAAGGTAAAGCTAGAAAACCAAACAAAGTACCCCAGGTACTTAGCTGGTACCACTCAGTATGTGGTAGCTTCAGGGTAAACCTCAAATAGCACCTCTGTGTTGTATAGAGACTGCGTTCAGAACTAGCTCTCTTGATTTATTGCTCTATGAACTAGAATAAATATTGAATTTCAATTTCTTAGAGACTCCTGTGTCTTTAAAATGGGAGTAGAAAAAAGAGGAAGAAAAGTGGTGCCAAACTATAAAATGATCTGATACTTAAAGCTGTCTATATTTGAGAGGTAACAGTAAGGGAGGAGCATAACACAGCCAGAATCTTGGTTATATGGTAGAAACAAAGTGTTAAAGTGTGTTAAAAAGAGAAAAAATAAACCAAAATTAGTAGAGTAGTAAGTCGTTCAGAATGGACAGCAGACTAACTTTATTAAAACCGCTAGACCTGGTAAAAAGATATAAGACTCCTAAGTCTAATACAGAGTTTCAGAGGTTTTATGTAACACACCCACAAAAACCCCAACCACTTTCTTTTAATGGCTTATTAACTGTTCAATATATGATAAAGCATGAAATTAATGTAAAGAAGTGTTTGTTCTTGAGTCAAGTAAATTAGTAAGGTCTTAAAAGCACACTTCTTTATTACAGCTTACTGCAAGCTAGAGTTGTCAACAAATAACTAGCCTTTTAAATGAGTCTGCATTTAGTATTAGAATTGCAGATAGATAAAGTTCTTCCAGACACAGTAAAATGCCCCACTTGCATAAGCTGTAACCCATTGGCTCGATCCATTTATGTGTATTAGATAAGAACTGTAAGTCTAAGTCATCGCTTTAGGCTAAAAGTTCCCAGTTTTATGTGTTGAGTAAGACATGAGGTAAAATACATCAGTTTGTGCAGGGCTGATTCTTTTATGATGGAATTCCATGTCTCCTAAAAGTGAAAGGAGGAAAAAATATGGCACACAGTCAATAGTCATCTTGGAAGAGTAAAATAATTATAACAACAACAGTAAACATAGAATCATAAAATGTTTTGAGCTGGAGGGGTTCTTAAAGATCACCTAGTTCCAACCCCCCTGCCATGGGCAGGGACACCTTCCACTAGACCAGGCTGATCAAGGCCCTGTCCAACCTGGCCTTGAACATTTCCGGGGAGGGGGCATCCACAACTTCTCTGGGAAAACTGTAATAATAATGTAATTATAATAATAATACTGACAATACTGACAATAATAATAATAATAATAATAATGATGATGATGATGATGATGATGATATTCCAGGAATGCCATTTGAATTCGTGGACATTTTCAGAAATCTGTCTGTTTGACTTAAAGGTACTTAGTTTGGTGAAAGTGCAAGTAAAAACTTCTGTAATTGCAGGTTTATGCATATAGGGGTCCTTGTACAATGTGCAGGAGTGCAGTGCAGCAAATATGAGAATGAAGATTATACAAACAAGAAAAATACCCCAAAATTAGACACTGTAAAGTTATTCCTAAGGGTTCTCTATAGAACTATTCTTGGGTCCCAAACCTGTGAAACAAACAGATCCTGAATTGAAGCCCACAGTTACTACCTCATTTATGAATATTTACAGAAGGTGTTCATAAAATATCTAAGTAGCTTTCAGGTAAACCATTTTGCCATCTAAAAGTCAGTAGCTGCTCTGATTCTTCCTGTCTTTTTCATAGCCTGATTACAAGCTGGTCTGGCTGTTCTGCAAAGTGGAAGAAAGAAAAACCATTACTGAAATGTCACTCTGACCCCATTCAAAGAACCAAAGACTTTCCAAAGAATCAGGTCTTGAAATAAACTGAAAGATGACCAGCCTTTGATTAACGGAGTTTATTTCCTCCTCTTGAAAGAGCTGGAGCCCTAGAGGAGGTAATAAACTTCTGTGCATCAGCAACATCCAGTAGCTTTGAGCTGAATACTGTCAGTATATAAAAGGTCTTTTAGCCAATTCAGTATTCTTACCTTTTTTTATATATGACTGAGATACTAACAGACAACAGGGAAAAGGCAGCTGGACCACAGAAAGTCATACAGTGTCACAGCTGGAGTATATGGGAGGGAGTTTTTTTGATATATTTATAGAATTCAGCATAGAACCAAAAGGAGAGGGCACTTTGCCAAAGGATTAGAACTTAATAGTTTTTATAGATTCAGCTGTAGATATCTCACTGGAAAAATATGAATTAACACGTATGTAAAACTAAAATTAATTAAAGAATTTAGTCAAGACAGATATCTCTTTTAGTGTTCTAGAAACTGTGAAGAATAAAATTCAGAACAGTCTAAGTTTGTTCTTTTACTTTATATTGAAGAAAATTAACAAAGGTTTTCTTGGCTGTCCGTTGTTCACCTCCTCTAATTTACTATTTCTTAATGCATATAGTCAGGTTAATTACAGTTTATACTTATTTTTAAAATAAATTCCTTAATTTTAGTTTTTAAGTGAAGGTTGCTTAAAAATATGATTAAACATCTATTTTAATAAACTTGTAGCTTATTTGTTTCACATTGCCATTTTCAAACTAGTGAGAGTGCAAAAGATTCCTGTTTATTTTGATTTATATGGTAGAGTGCACATTACTTAATGTCATACATTCTTCAGTTCTCTCTAAAGTAACCTTTGTATCATGGCATTCTTAAATAAATTGTAATCTTCAATTTTCTGAAGTTTATACAGGGAAAAATACAGCAAGGAATATGAGAGGAAAGTAATTGAGTGTTGGTCCATAAAACTTAAACAACATTTTAAAAAAAACACATAAAATTAAACTTTTTTGGGGTACTGTAATTGTGCCAAAAAAAATTAAGATTGAGCTAAGTAATAAGAAACTGCTACTTTCTGATGCACTTCTTTTAATTCAAGTTATTGTAAACTATAAAAAAACTTTGGAGTATTTCTTGGATGCTTTTGAAGTATAAGCAAATAACTCAGTAGTTAAATATCCAACAGACTCTTGAAAGACCCTGCATCTTCTGGATGATTTCTTGGTCTATGGAGAGCCATCCAAGATGCCCAGGGTCACCTGCTTCAGAAGCTCTGTGTGCAGTGACATCTCACTGCAGTTCATAGCAATTTACGTGCTGGGGAAGACATGTACTGCTGAGCCAACAGGCTTTGGAGAACCTGACAGCTCCTGAGATGGGGGCATAACAGGGAAAAACTGCAGCCAGACTGTTCAGATGGATAAGGACTGAAGAGGAACAGTTCTGCACACTTCACTTAAGCAATATGACCCTGTTTGGGGAAACAGAGGAATTTTTGAGTAAGTGAAGAAAGGAATTTGAATAAGTGAACATTGTATCTTCATGACTGCAACAAAAAGTTTTCATGTTACAAAGATCTGCCAGTCTATCTGAAATCTTGCTTTCTGCTGCCAGAAGGAGAAGTTACAATCTCCCAAGAATTTTCATTAATATTGTTTAACATGATATATGGTATTTCAAGATGTTCCTTGCAACAAAATGATCAAAATTTTGACAACACACTTGTTTAAGACAAAGGTTATCATGCTACACTACAGTGAAGATATTATCTACCTGATAAAACTTGGCATCAAAGGTTTTTGAAACAGCGCTAGCAAAATACAGATTTTTTAAGAGAAAAAAAAAAGAGCAGTTTACAGTGTAATTTGTACCATCAACACTTCTATGTCTGATAGAATGTAAGCTGAAATATATAGAATAGCAATGTAGAAATATCTTTATATACCTCTGCTGGGTGAAATCTTTCCTTAAAACCTAAATACATATCATTAGCTTTATCTTGTGCTAGATCGACATTGAAGACCAGTCTTTCGGGTAATAAAAATCAAATACAGCCTATCCTCAGGACCCTAGTCAGCTCTCTTGCTGCCAGTAACTACATCAATAAACACTTATTTTTCAAGTTTTGTGTGCAGCAACAAAATTTTTTTACATATATTTCTTCTAATATATTAGAAAACTACTGAGAAGCATAGAATTTTCATGCAATGAGATATATCTGAAGTTTGTTTCTTGTACTCTGCAGTGCAACTTTCTTAAAAATTTATTTTTTGTGTCTGTTTGTATAAACTTCAGCATTTTGGAAAGGAGGAAGACTGTCAGTTATCAAAATTCCAGTTAATACTGTGTGATACAGTTTGTTGGCTTGGACTTAAAACACGGGCTTAAATGTCTGGCCACATGTTGAATCAGGAAAAGTAAAAATTTAAAGAATGTGTTTTTATTAGGATGCTGAGGATACAGAGAGAGAGACACACACATGCTTTCTCCCGACTAGAAGACAGTTTAGGGGAGCTGCTCATCTGGAAAGGAATCTGTAAGCCTTACTGGGTGAAAAGCAGGAAAATTATTTGTTTTGCCCCAGGGTAAGATGAAATCTACAGAATATGCTTAAGGTAGCTGAAGCACAGCTTTGTGTAAAGTTGCAAATAATCTGAGTAGTCTGATAAAGATGGTCAAGAGAGAAAATGGGAAGAACCAGGAGCAGAACCAGCAGTACAAGGCTCAGCAGTGTGCCCTTGCAGATATTCTGCATTCAGCATCTGTGCTGCAACAAATCCAGGCAGGGAGTACTAACTGACATGTAAAAGCAAATCCAGTAGCACTTGAGCAGGAGAGTTAGAAGGGCAGTGAAAGGCAGCTCAGATAAGGTTGGTGACAGGAAAAATACCCCAAACACAACCTCTTGAGTCAGATCATTTGATTTGTCTAAAATACTGTCTTTAGAGGAAAGCATTCAGGAAAAACAAGAGCACTTAGTGGGATCCTTTCCAGCTGTTAGCAAGATATATAGAGATAGAGACATTGACCTCGGGATTGGGATAGCTACCTGGTGTGCCCAGCAGTCCACATCTAGTGCCCCTTGTACTCTCACTTCTTCTCTCAATGCTCGCTTTAGAGAAGAGATAGCACAGTTGAGTAGGACACATTCTCTCAGCTTTGGTGGCCCTGAATGTAAACAGAAGAGTCAAAAAGCATGATGGAGTTACAGTGGTAGCTGATCTGGGCTGAGGATCAGTCAAGGCCACATCACAATTCTTTAGAACCTTGACCAGTGGAACCAATGTACAGTGAGTAGTGGGGAGGCTGGCATCCTGGGAACCCAGGAAGACGTGTCTCTTGTCAGGCTATTGTGAGGACATCTATGACTTTCTTAGATGAGATAGTAGTGTAAGCATCATTAAATGAAAGCCTTGCTGTAGGAAATAATAGGTCTGCCTCCCAAAGGGTCCAGAAGATACAGATGACACTGATGAACCCCTAAACTTGCTTGTTTTGCTTAGACTAGAAGCCCAAACAGGGACTTGGCAGAGTTTAAGAATATAGAAGCAACTGCAATTTTTAAATTGATACAATTGTCTAATTTTGACATTTTAGAATTTGTTATTGAACTGCTAATTTACTCCCCCCATGCTGGTTTCACTACCTCAGGGAGAGTTTCATGCTTTTCGAATGCACCAGGGAGAAACATTTACACCACCAGTTGATCCACTCTGCTGTTGATAGCTGATTAAAATGTAGGCCACCCTCTGATACCCTTTTTGGTGAGATAAAGTCTGCCTCTCTGTTACAGCTGTGGTCAGTCACACACTGCATTATTCCCTGAGCTTCTCAGGCACATCATCCTTGCCCTTCTCCTCTAAGCTTTCTTCCATTTTATGGGTTTATTTGCCAGACACATACTGGGGCAAATCATAAGACACATTATTCGTCATACAAATGATAGTGAATGAAACCAGTATTGCCATATTTCAGTCATCAGTGAGACATCATCTTCTGAATCTAGTCATTAGCAGGGAGCAGATATTTCTAGATATGCAAACTTTGATGGTCAGTTACTGTGCCATCTGTTGTCATCATAAGCTGGTGTTGTTTTTATAGATCCTGACAGTGATGCCTACCAAATATGCTTCACACAGATGGATAAATGGGTCTGTAATTACTGAAGTCAAATATGTACATATTAGGACATCACATATAAATGCAGACGTTGCTCTTAATGAAGAGCACAGATTCAACATTAAAGAAACCTAATTTTTCAACATTTAAATTTATGAATATAGTAGAGTGAAAATTAAGCAAAGTTTTGCAGCAAAATTTGTGTACAATAAATTTGCATAGCCTTGGAGTTAGGTCCTGACTTCCTTCATGTAGTACTTTAGTACTCACATTTGGTGTCTGTCGTAGTTTAACCTGGCAGCTGGCAACTAGACAGCCACTTGCTCACCCCTCTCTTTCCCGTCCCCAGTGGAATGGGGAGGAGAAAATAGACAAAAGGGGAAACTCATGGGATGAGATAAAGACAGTTTAATATGACAACAAAATAATGACTACTATTACTGATGATAATAACAATGCTAATAACGAATAGGCAAAACAAACTATATACAGTATAATTATTCTC
>Ga0065711_1003578_pt1 | contig 67855 bp, 43 predicted proteins | sample Hoacrofraction12_FD_59098 | JGI IMG/M metagenome (GOLD analysis project Ga0065711, IMG submission 59098) | Hoatzin crop microbial communities from Cojedes, Venezuela - Epithelial fraction 12 v2 (version 2) | ecosystem: Host-associated > Birds > Digestive system > Esophagus > Crop | place...
CGGCTCGGCCGGGACCCGGCGGCGGGCGGGGGAGAGCCCGTCCCCGCTCCCCGGGCGCCCCGGGAGCTCGGGGAGAAGGACAGGAGCGGGCAGGGAGCAGCGGGCCGGGCGCGGAGAGGCCAAGCGAGCTGGGTCCGCCTCCGCTCCTCCGGCCCTGCGCCCGCTGGGAAAACCTGCGGGTGGCTGCGCGGCGGTGCGGGGCGTGGAGAGCTGCGCAGGGAGCCGGCATCGACCTCCTGCTCCCCACCGCGGCGAGTCGGCGTGGAAAGGAGCTACGGCTAAAAAAAATGGGGGAATAAAAGGAAGAGAATCATCGAGCCTTTCCTGTCACCTGCGGTTTGCGTGGCACTGTTTTGCTGCTGACCAGTGCTTGGAGTGATGAAGGTAGAGGAGCCTTGATGAAATACAGCTCTGTTGCTACCAAACTTGTTCAGTGGGTGGTGAGAGCCCACCCGGAGTCCTGCGTCCAGCTCTGGAGCCCCCAGCACGAGAAGGACATGGACCTGTTGGAGTGGGGCCAGAGGAGGCCACAAAGATGATCCAAGGACTGCAGCACCTCTCCTGTGAGGAAAGGCTGAGAGAGTCGGGGCTGTTCAGCCTGGAGAAGAGAAAGCTCCAGGGAGACCTTATTACAGCCTTCTAGCACCTGAAGGGGCCTAAAAGAAAACTGAAGAGGGACTTACTACAAGGGCATGTAGTGATAGGATAAGGGGTAATGGCTTTAAACTGAAAGAGGGTAGATTTAGACTAGATATAAGGAAGAAATTTTTTACCATGAGGGTGGTGAAACACTGGAACAGGTTGCCCAGAGAGGTAGTGGAGGCCTTGTCCCTGGAAACATTCAAGACCAGGTTGAACGGGGCTCTGAGCAACCTGATCGAGTTGAAGATATCCATGCTTGCTGCAGGGGGGTTGGGCTAGATGACCTCTAAAGGTCCCTCCCAACACAAAGCATTCTATAATTCTATGATTCTATAATAGTCTTGTTCATGATTTTGTGGGCATGAAGACACAATTAGGGGGTGATTATCTGTGGTTTTAGGTGAGAGCAGGATTTTGGTCTCTTTTCTTGGGGGACCTCATATGCCTCTACATATACTGGTAGCTCAGCATTAAAGGGTGAGTGTTACACCCCTCTCCCCCCCCCATCCTCCTCCTCCAGAAATAAAGAAATGGACCATGAATTTTTCTGAACAGCTTCATGAAGGTAGCAAATTAGCAATAGGAAATAAGCAGAGCAACCAAAGGGCATCTGCTACATCCTAAGAAACTGCTGGCCTCCGGTATGCTAAAAGCTGCAATTATTAATGTAACAGACAATGGAGCTGATTTGAAAGCTTAGTGAGGTCAACTGTAGCATTTTTTTCACCTTATCAGGGCTAAAATTTGGATTAGGGCCTTGCAGAGAACAGTTTTCCTCAAAGCAAGTGCAGCTCCTGGGTTTGAAGGAGGTCATGAACTCCCTGGCCTCAGCTCGCTGGAAGAGGACGGCCCTTTGCAGGGGAGTTTGCTGAGCGCCTGCGCTTGCAGTGCAGCGCGATGGCTGCGTGCTCGGGCTACGCCAAAATGTCCTTGGGTACCCCTACCAATTCTGCAGGCGAAAATACTGCAGAAAGCACTTGTCTTTCTGCTGTCCTTCAGAAACTGCCAGGTGGAGGGGGAGGACTTTTTAGTACATTGATCAAGACTTTTTTTGGAAATCAAACACTTTTTTGTGTTCATCACGCCTTTCTTTTTGCAAAGGATTTCCTTCCTTTCGTAATTACCCAATGCAGTGCTGCGTCCAGGAGATGCCAAATAGAGGTAGACAGACCTTGAGTCAGAAGCTTTATACCCAGCTGAAGTGGAAGGACAGGTCCCTGCCCTGGCGGCTTCAGTCATCTGTATTCATCTTTGCTACAGTAGTCCTTCCTGCAAAGCCAGCCATGTGCCTTCGGTACAGCTGTGTGACTAATCCTGAAGTAATCGTTTATTTGGGGAATGTCACCTCTGGGTGTGCTATTTGTTGGTTCATAATGGTACATTTTGCAGGGAGCAGGCTGAAATAATCCAGTCAGCATTTCCTGGAGGGGGATATGACCCCTTCCCCTTTTCTCCTTGTCCCCAGCAGCGTGCAAGAAGCACATGGTGTGCATATGAAGAGATGGGAAGGTGTCTCTCAAGGAGATGAGGCGTGTCTGGAGGCTAATTACAGTGTGAATGGTAGGTTTGGAGGAAACACAGAGTGAAAGAATTTGGGAAGAGATGTTTTGCCAGGCTGTTGGAGCTATCTGCTGTGGGGCAGTGGTGTCCCAGAGCGCTCTTTGAAGACATGGTGGGAGCCATAACACTGTGCTTCACAGTGGGATGCTTCATGGATGGAAAACATCCGGGCTTCCACATCTGAGGCCACTGCATGGCCACACTGTGTTGTATGTGTTACAAGCAGCACAAGCATTTCTAGCACTCCTGAAATGTCCTGGTCATGATCCTCCAGGGTGCAGAGTTCTCTAGTGCTGGTCCCGTACGAGCTTTAGTGGGCTGGAGGAGTGTAGTTGAGGCTAGATGTGTCTGTTCTGCCACAAGCTGGTATGTTGTGAAGCTCACAGCACAGCCAGATACTCTTTAAGGGTGCTGGCAAGACTGAGGGCGAGGAAGAATGTCATGTCTGGAGCCAGATCTCATCCCAGCAGCTCCCATGGAGTGGAGAACCCGCCTTCTCAATGGTCAGCTCTTGAACATAATGCTTCAAATTTATTGTACTCCAGTGGAAAGAACATTTTCAGTCCAAATTACTCCTTTTTTTCCACTTCATGTCTTTTTTTCCTCATATAAGTCAACCCAGGAACTTGGCAGCTTCAAGAGGAGGGTGCTGGCGGTCCCTGGGGCTGGTTCCTTGCTCTGGCTTGCATCCTGAGATGTGGTCAGAGTTCTTGACATAACTCAGGCAAAATTCAGCCCATTGCAGGGCTCGTTGCTATGACACTTTGTAGATCACCATATCGCAAACGAGTGGTGCAAGAGTAACCTACATTCTGCCTTGTGTCTGATTAAAGCCTTTTTGACAGGAACTCTATGTGTTTGGCTTGAATACGTATGATTTGGGCTTTACAAACCAGAAAAATCTCTATTAATCCAGTGGTGATAAAGGATAGCTCTTCTGGGACAGCTCTGGGATCATTATTCCTTTTAAGGGATAAGTTAAAAATAAAACTGTTTTTTATTCATCTGTTGCTTCCTTTGGCAGTAATACTCATCACTTGCGTTTTGGTATAGCGACGAAGAATTTCTAGGTGACAATTTGATTTGGAGTCAGAGGAAACGCTTCTAAAGAAACTGATTCCCACAAAATGAAGAGAGGAGTGGGCTGGCTTCTTCCTCCAGTATAAGATACAGAAGTCAAAACTGGGCATTTCCAAACAAGGCTGAACTTCCTGCCCTGCTCACTGAAAACTAGAGGTAGTCAATGGGCCAGTTGTCCTGGGGGCATTATATGTAGGATATCTTTGATAGCTTTCAGTCAACCTCCTTAACATTGCTGCAGTGAAGGAAAAAAAAGCTGGTTCAAATGAGGACCACAGTCTGGATGTCTGGTTCCAGGAGCATTTTTAAGGCAATGCAAATGTTTCCTAAGGCTATTTTTTTGCATTCTAGTTCAAACTGTTGTCTAATCCTGTCTAGCATCTGGTGCTTCAGCCAAAGGAAAGGAAGAATGAAATGAAACCTCCCTGTAGACCCAGAACATTCAAGTAAACTGCAGTTTTTCTTGTCTTCAACAAGATCAGCAATCATTAAAAAAAAACACCTCACAGAAGAACAGTGCTGGGTCATGGTCTTTTCCATGCAGATATCAATATGTCCTTAGGGGTGAAGTCTTCGTTTTCAATGCCTGCTATTAGACACCAGCTCAACAGGGTCATCATGGGGTTGCTGACATTATGTGAATTGGTTACTTTTCCCAGCTGATGCTACTACCTATTTCTGGCTTTGCCCTTTGGCTTGCCTTTGGCACTTGAACTGTATTAACCACTAGCAATACGAATCAGTGCACAGGACTGACAGTCTCACAGCCACTCAGGCAAGCTGGAGATGTGCCGAATAAATAATCAAAGCTACTAATGAGGCTGCATAACGCTGGGGGCTTGCAGGGAACTTTCTTGCAATGTAGTCGTGAGTGTCACAGTTGTTTGAGAAGAAGAGGGAAAACATAGTATTTGTTACAGCAGAGACGAAATCCGACTAGAATATTTTAAGTTAAGTGAATAGCAGCTACGATGTTGTTTAGATTTTCTTGCTACATGGTTGAGTATGTTCATTGCTCATAATAGCATGGTCTCCATATACCACTGCAGTGGTATAAGGAGAAGGGCAAAATGATTTTTGTAAGGAGAAGTAATAGCTTTTAATTGCAACAAAAGCTATTGCCGCTGTCAAAGCCCCCTTTTGTTCAGTGTTTCTGTATAGGTGTCCATATCTGGGTAGTGATCGTGCAAGCTGCAAGCTCTGCTTTTTTGGCTGGAGGAATTGTTCACCAGAGTGTTTGCAGGCTGTAGGCTTAGCTCCTCCAGGAAATTCCACGTGTTGATCGGCTGGGACTCCTGGCAACCTACTGACTGCCAGGTCCACTAAAGAAACTGCTGCCTCTGCGCTTCAAGTTTACCGAGAGAGAGGAAAGAAAGGAGATGCAGAGCCCACATGCAGCATTGGGAACAAACTCTAGCAATCCTCAGCAACCCCCACAACTGGAATCTGGTGTCCATCTTTCCAGATGTGACGGCATAGTTTACCTAGGGCAAACATTATCAAGCCTTGCTGTCACAAGTTACCCCTGAGAACGTCTTTCCTCATCTGGCCAGCCAGCTAATCTCTGCCCATCCTCAGTTGTGTGCAATCTTGCTGTAGGTCATGGCCAGGGGAGGAGGAGTGAGTAGGAATCTTGTCCATTTCTGGCCTGTGCTGTAACCTCAAGTTGTGTCAGGGGAGGTTTCGATTAGATATTAGGACAAATTTCTTTACTGAAAGAGTGGTCAGACATTGGAACAGGCTGCCCAGGAAGGTGGTAGAGTCCCCATCCCTGGAAGTGTTTAGAAAACGTGTAGATGTGGCACTTCAGGATATGGTTTAGTAGGCATGGTGGTGTTGGGAGGGTGGTTGGACTTGATGATCTTAGAGGTCTTTTCCAACCTATAATTCTATGATTCTATGATTCTATGATTTGTTTTTAGCTTCTTGTCTCTCTCCCCCACAGAACTAAAGGGTAGGGTGGAAAATCTGATTTGATAGAGATAACTGGAACAGTTGGTCAAGTAAAAGCCTAGGAGATCTAAGAGACAGCAGTAGCGCTTCACCAGTTCTCTGCAGGAACTTCTTATCGCATTTTCAGTATTTCAGAGAATCCTTTCCTCCTCCTCCACCCTTCTAAATGCTGCACATGGAATTTTTAGCCCCTCCTCAAAAAAAAAAGGTGTGTGATATTGTCCCTTCTCTCAATTTCTTTTATTTTCCTTCAGTCAGAGGGGACATTATCCCTCCTCGTCTGCCCTGCTGGGACCCTGCTGCAGTGCTGTGACTACTAAATCCGCCTTGGTTTTTCCATGTGTGAGGAGGGGATGGAGGACGTGGCATCTGGGACAGCATCCTGGGTCCCTCACAGCCCTGGTCTCAAAGGACCTGGATACATTTTGCCTGACTGCCTCAGGACATACTGCTTTCGGGAACACCTTGCATAGCCCAGACAAGCGAGGCAGAGCTACCGATCACTTTAAAATCCTCAGGCATCTTATGCAGAACTCAATTCATTATGCCCCAGCTCCCAAAATCATTAGTCAGCAGTGGCCATTTTTTTCAATTACAGGGTTTAAGGGATTATTGTGAGTCACTACCCTGAGGTATTAATATCTGCATTGCTTCTGAAACGGTTCAGGTAAGGGGGTGGTACCGCAGCTGCACCCAGGATGGCTGGGAGCTGGGAGCATGACCCCTTCTTTTAGTCTCCAGAGCAGAACTGAAATGAAAACGTGCCCTTGTGTTAAAAATTAAACTCATTCCACAAGCTTTTCACTTTGTCTCTCAAGGGGTCAATTAAAGCTTCACGGTCTTTCCTGCCACACTGGCAAAAAAAATCTTCATCCCCCCTTCCTTTGATTAACTATGTTGTTATAAACAGACGATGCAGCACAAGCCAGGGAAACTAATATGCTTTCCCCCCTTGCCGAGGTCCTTGTAAATGAATCAATTAATTTGAACCAGTGCACCCCTGAGCTTGAAAAGCTGCAAAGCTGGCACACAGCTAAAATCCTGCTGAAGTCTCAGCGTGGTGGGGGGGCGAGTGGCCTCGGTGGTGGGAAGCCACCCCTGCACACATGGACTTCACACATGCGCTCGGGCATGGGCTTGCTGGAGCTGTTTACTACTGCAGATCCCTCCCCCAGCTTAAGAGATTTTCTTGGCCTCTTACATCCACGAAAAAAGACGCTCGTAGCAGGCATTTAAATTTTTATGAAGTGCTTGCTTTATTATCTTAATAAATCCTTGTTTGGTTTGCAGAATACATCCCCATTGAAGTTAAGAGTTTATATGAAAATTAAACCGGCACTGTATCTTCTTAATTAGACAAATGTATAGATAAAAAGAAACAAATGTCAGCTGGCAGTGGAATTTAGCTTTGCTGGGAGGGCCCTTTTTTATTTCTCTCTGAAGATGCCTGCAGAGGTTAATGCTGGCGCTGCAGACATTCAAAGGGATAGCAAAACTGTCCCTTATCAAATGGCAAAATACAGGCTCAGCACATTCCTCTGTGTTGTGCATCTCATCCTTGCTGATTTGTTTACCTCCAAAAATAAGTTACATAATTATTATCACATAAAAATTAAGCAGATTTTATTTTTCACAGGTGAAGAGCCAAGGGTGAGCCCATGAGGTATTTGCTCTGGTGTATTTCTTAATGCACACTTAAGTACAGGCATAATCGGTGAAAAATTGTGGGACAATATTGATTAATTAGTTTTTTATTCAGAATGTATTTGGCTTTTGGAAGCAAGACATTTCAGACTGTGCAAAGACTGTAGCTGTAAATCAGGGGGAGTCATCTGATGCTCTCTACAAGACAGCTTTTTTTTTTTTTTTGAGAGGACAAGAAGCAAATTTTAGCTGAATTGTGAGAATAGTTTTGTTCTAGCTTGGAGCTGGCTGCCAGGTGGACCTCAGACTGCATTTGCTCTCTTAGCTACACATGGCAGAAGAATTTCTGGTTCTTGTCATGAAATATAGTGGGAGAAACTACTGGGTTTTAAAGTAAACTCTTGCAGTTTCTGTCTTTGATGTCCAGGGTTTTGGTGATCGGTTTTGTTCCACATAATAGGTTGGGATAACTGCTGCTCTGCAGCAGGTTCAGTGCAGCAGAGATGGTCCTGCATCTTCCTGCTCCTGTTGAGGTGGATGGAGACGTGGCAGGAGGTATCAGCTTGGAGATCTCCTACTAAAGCATTTCAAGATAGATCCTGTTTCTTCTGTGACTCTAACATTGCTGGCTGCAGGAGCTACCTCCCCTCCCCTCTTTTCTCAAGCAGGACAGTACACTTAAGGAAGTACCCGCTTTGCTTTCAAGGAGAGCACTGATTTTGTAACCCTGCCCTGCAGCACGATGAGCCAGACCTGGCAAAGCTGTCACTGCAGTGGCTGGAACAGGGGTAGAAATCAGAGGAGGAAGAATGTAAAGCAGAGTTTAAAGATCTCTTCTTAAAGCAGATCAAATACTTTCTATTCATCATACAACTTAAAACACTATTGCCAATGAACTCTGCTTAAAAGGCTTTTCATCTTGATTTCTCATGCTTCTGCTAAAACTTTCTAAATTAGGGAATTTGTTCTGCTTTTAAAGGGAGAACGACAGACTTGAGGAGACTTTCACACTTACTGAAAAAAACCAAGACCATCAAAATAAAATCCTCGGTCGGGGCAGTATTTTTGTCTATGGCAAATTGCAGACAGGCAGTTTAAAGCAGTGCTGATATTTGCAAGGTGCGACTTGCAAACCTCACTGTGCTGCGAGGCGCGTTGGTAAATCATCAGCCTCTTGGGAACCGGAACCGATTCCACGAGCGCTGCGAATCTGTGGGCACGTCATTAATCTGCCGGTGTCTGAGCGCCCCTTGTTTTGCTGATGAGCTCAGTCACTGCCGAGTGGGTGGGCAGGGGCTGGTTGCTGCTGTGCGTCGGCACAGAACTGCTGCAGGACACGCTGCTGGGCTTGGGTCTGCGTCTGGGTGACGGCGTAAACGTGCTCGAGGAAGATTTTGCAGAAAAACAGCTCAGCTCAAATTTTGAAGCACTGAGCTGCGACAGCTTGAGATGTGCGTTGGGGCCAGGCAGGACCTGAAATTACTTGCTGCCTGGGTTATCTGACCTTTGTCTCCCCTGGGAATGGCAGGAAAGGACCAGCAGCATCCTAGGGAGAACAGCCTGTTGGGGGAGAATTGCTTTCCGAGGCACACAGCAGCAGCCATCATTAGTTATGTTGCGAATGTATCTTCCAAATGCAGAAATCAATTCTGAATATTTTATGGCTTTAATTACACCACCCTGCATGTGCTGCAGAGAATGGATTATTAGGCTGCCGGATGCTAATTTCCTTCTAGGATGAGGGGTTTTTTCTCACGCTTTTCCTGCTATGGATAGCAAAATATTGCATGCAAGAAGGCAAAAGTTCATGGCAGCACTGAACTAGCAGTTAGGCTTGAAGCAAGAGCTGGCAGAGCAAAAACTCTCCACTCTTTTCCAGTACAATTCAATAGTTGGGCTATCAGCAGCATATAGATTTCAAAGGGCAGGGAGGGAGTGTTTATCAGAAAGTCATTCGTATATGCTGCCAGGTAGATTCTTCTGCAGTTCAATCAAAAAGTCCTTGAGTCACCTGGTTTTAGTTTAACACCCAGGATACATGGATGGGGTTCAAGAGGGGGTAATTCAGGCCAGGGGTGCTGCCTGGCCCTTCTATGTCTGGTTCAAAGAAGGGGACCAAACTTACTGCTGTGATGTGCCGCTAGACTCACTCTTAGCAGGAACAGCCAAAGCCTGGGCGTTGGAGCTGAGTGTAGCGATATTACAGCTCTCACAGACAGTCTGGACTCTCTTCATGCCTTCTAAGCTCACCTGAAGGCAGGTCAACCAAGACACTACGAGCACAATGATTTGTGAGCCTTGATGAAGAGTTTGGCTTCTTCCATCTAAGCCATCTGACTGTATCTTCCACCAGCATTGATCTTTCCAAGTACTTTATTTCAACAGTCTGCATGTTGACATGATATAATGGATGCTGTCTGCTCCAGCAAGTAATGAGTTCAGATATTTTGCTTCATATATGCATGCAAAAGGCCATTGCCCTCAGGTAGTAAGGCCTTGGTCTATCATTACATCGAATCTCATAAAAGAAACAGGACTGAGCTGACTTCATCTTAGCATCTTCCAAGGGAGTGGGTCTGGTGATTGAAGGAATGATACAATCTCAGCAGAAAAAGAATTCCAGGTCTTGGGCATCCTGAGCATCCTGGGAGAGGCTATGCAATCACTTGCATTTGTTCTGAGATTTCCAGATGTTAAAATATATCCATATATCTTTGGGCAATGATGGGCCAGAGGGTCAACCAGGTAATGGTACGTGCTCTTTACCAATGTGTGAGTGCTTGAGCCGCTCTTGTTGCTAAAGCAGATTGTGCTGCTGTACTGCATTGTTTATGAAATCCATGTTCTGCCTCAGCAGAGGCTGCGTTTCAGAGGATGTTGCTTTTAGCCTTGAGTTGCACTTGGCTGAATTCAAAGGAACTGGTTAAGGCTGGAAAACAGCTCTCCTCAGTTCCATCATTTATCAATGACAGAAAGTACACACATTTCACTTATCTTCTTCGGGACTGGATTTATGGTCTGATAAAGTCAATGGCAGCCTCTTCATTGATTTAAGAGGATTTTGGGGTTAGTTTCTCAGTTACCACCCAGTACAGTGAAAGTATACTGCCTTTGCAAGTCAAGGAAAAATAATCCATGTTACACCAAATTTTACTCTCCTAAACAGTCTGCATTCCTTTTATGGCATTATTTCCTGCAACTATGCTGTCTCAGGAAGCCTGTTTTGTTATAGTGCAGAAGAGATAGTTCTCTTCTTCTCCAAACAGCTTCCAAATACATCTTTCAACTGAGTTTTTTGCTCTTCCTTCAGTGCAGCTGAAGGCTTAATACATGTCAGCATTTAACAGATCTGCCTTCTGCCAGACCTGTCTGGCTTCCTTTGTGAGTATTAATGGTTGGATTCGATGACCTTAAAGGTCTTTTCCAATCTAAACGATACTATGATTCTATTCTGTGTGGGTCAAGGAATGGCACTATTCTTACATCCCCTCCCATAACAGAAATTTCTTTGAAGCGTGGGGTTCCTTTCCCTTGCTATTAAACCTGTGTGTCCTCCTAGGCCCCTGTAAACACTGAGAAATTCTGTGTGTACATCAGGTGTTTCTCATCTACCTCTTAAAAATCCTCAACCTTTGTCTTTTTCCAAATGGTATTTTTTCAGGAGTTCTTGACACTGGTGTGAATTTGCTGTGCACTTGGAAGGTGAGTTGAAAAGTTTTGAGTGAGTAAATCTCCAACAACTCCCAGTCTGAGGTTCTCATCATGGTTACCATGTCAGTGGTGGTGGTGGTGAGATTACAATCAGTGTTAAAAGAAACTTGAGAAGTTTTCTGAGAAGGAATCTGAACCAGTCTCTTCCTCCCATCCTTCTCCTCACCTCCATAGGGCTTGCTATTTTGGTGTCCATGGGAAAGCCCTGGTTATTATTTGTTACAAACAGGTAATCAAGGCAAGAGGATGGTCTGGCAGTGTTCCTCATTCCCAGAACCATGCAAATTTCTCTTGCATGTGAAATAAAAGATTGTCTCTCCCTGTAACTCTTCCCCTCTCATCGATCTCCTGTTGCGGTACAGCCAGAGAAGAGGAACAGCTGCATTTGCATTACTGCAGATCATCTTCTCATATCTTGAAGGTTTTCCCATCCCAGCAGAAGAGGTGATGTCCATCTGTGTTTATCTTCAATCTCATTCCATTGCCTATGCTTCCTTATATGATTTCATTAAGTGTCCCTTATGCTTATCTTGGAGAAATTTAGAAAAAACAGAAAGATCTGTGTGATGAGAAGGTGATGAGAAAGTGTGCTCTCAGAGGAACATAGCAGGTAGGAAAGAAATAATGATTGCAAGATATGTGAATGCTATTGCTATGGGGGTCAGAGTTAAGGTTAATTAAATGTCTTCATTGTACATCGTCTTCCCCTTAAGGCGTTTGAGAGCCTTCTAAGAGAACTATTAACTCAGAGCAGCCAAGGTTTTTAATGAATATTTTTATTGATTTTGCTTGCAGCAGGTTTACTCTTAACTTACCTACATGTACTCTTCATGTATTTTGCCTTGAAATTATTCAGTGTTACTAAATTGCAAATTATTAATTAGATATAGCATGTAAATATTGCTACTTTTTAAGACAAAGCCAGCAAAGTGCATATAATCCATTTTTTCAGTCTTTCTACAAACATAATGTGAATAAAATAGTCTGGAAATTACATCCAGCTAACTAATGTGGCTCCTACCAAACTAGGCAATTAAACCATCTGAATATGAACAACTTGGTTACATGCAGAAGTATATGTTTTAACATTTCATACATTATACAGGATTTAAGATTAAAAAGAACAATTTTGCATCTAGCTAAAGATCCTGAAATTATTAGGTCTCTTGTTTGTAACCTGCATGTTAGTGTTAGATATTTAAACAGCTATTAAGTATGAGCATTCGTGATTCATTCCCTCTATACGTATGAGCATTTCCTTGCAATGTGCCTGCTTCTCAGCTTGCATGAGAACTGCTGTTTCGCTGCCATGGAAATGAGAAGTGAGAATTAATGGAATGATGAATCTCCATTTCTGGAAGAATTTCAATCAAGGCTGGCAGTCTTGGAGAGTTACTGTTCTCTGCAGGAGGAACTAGAGGAGGTAGTGACCTATGCCTTTTTTTAAGGCCCTTTTCTGGCATTAATATGATGTCTCTGATGAAAATTGCTTTTTTTATACTCAGTCTAGCCAGATCTTCTGGAGGTCTCAGCTCCCACTGAGAGTGCTGAATGTGTCTTTGGGAATGCTCTTGACCCGACATTGGTTTGGTTAGAGTTCACTTGGGGCAATGCTGTGGATCTCCATGATATTTTGGTTTCTCACTTTCTGCAGATCTTCAAGTAATTGTAGTCTGTGTTTGGACTGTGGGTCAGGTGATCAACACAGAGGTCTCCAAAGTCCTTGTCTCTGATTCTTCAAGCTGGGGACCCACCTGAAGTATCCCTGCTGGTCTGTGTGCCTATTCAAAAGAAAACCGGGCTGAAGGACAGGAGAAGTAAGTGATGTGTGCTGACACGGAGTTGGGGCATAGGCTGAGCAGCTCTCCTGAGTGCCCATGTTAGTCACAATCGTGACTTAAATACACTGGCACCATCTTCTCCACACAGTGGTGGCACTTCTTCTCCATGGGAGTCAGGGTGGTGGGGACAGCTGTGTGTGTGTGTTGAGTGGATCCCAGGTTTGGGGTACTGCAGGTGGCACATGCTACACAAGTATGTCCCTTCCTTACATATGGAGGCACCTGGGTGTGGAAGCAGCTTAGTCCTCAGGGAACCTCCTACCACTCATAGGTAGGGAAGCTTACTCAGAGAAGTAGGGGAGATAGGATCTCCTACCTACACCCTTCCACCTGGGCAGGGTGGAAACCCCAGTCTGTTGGCTTCGTGCTGGAGGAACTCTTGGAGGCTGGTCAGTATTTACTGCACAGTCAGCTGATCCCTCTACCATCTGTGAAAGAGTAAGTCAACCAGGCTGAAACATCTCATGTGCTGGTATGGCCTCAGACAGACACCCACTTCAAGTCTTTTTAAATGAAGAACCAGCACTTTGAGTAAGGCTAAAGGATGAAGTAGTCTGACAAAATCTAAGAAATTCTGTGCCCGCTGAGAGAGGATTTACTCAGCCACTGCTTACAAGGAGTGAGAGTCCAGTCTCAGGAGTGATCACTGACCTTGCTCGGATTCTCACTCTTTCCATGAGCATCTGCTGCTGGCCACTGGTAGAGACCAGAAAATGAGGGAGACCAGACTGTGGTCTGAACTGAAATGGTGTTTCTTATGTCCATACTGGGAGTTATTTTTAACAGTTCATATTTTACCACTGCTTGTATGAACAAAGATTTAAGCTTTCTGCAGGTCACAACTCATTTCATCTACGTCAAGTGGTATTAAAATTCCAACTTTAGTATGTGTAGGCCAGATTACATGTAGCAGCAGGTGAGAAATGTCCAGTGGTTTGAATTTATAGCTAACAGCTTCTTGGAATTCAGTACCAGTACTTGGAATAGAGACCTACTCTTCACATGTAACATGTGTGAAACAGGGGATTGTCCATGTCATATTAATAAACAGATGGAGATGAAGCAGGCAAACTGGAAGGGTTCAGCAGGCCAAATGATTTAAAAGCTAAACTGTATGTTCATGTTATTCTTATATTTTTCCTGCATCCCTTCACAGATGCCTAGCTTACAAGAGCCTTAAGCTCACTATTGGTGTTCTGTGCCTTACCACTGCCTGTTGTTCATCTAACAAAATCTCTCAGGTCTCTTTTGCTTTTACAAAAGATAATATTCAGTGCTGCTTCTGTGCAAATGATCTATTAGCTCTGCATTTTAAAATACAACAGTACAGATCTGAGACCATTAGTTAAAGGCATAAAGAATCACACCCAAAGTTGTAAACGTAAATTTTGGTGAATTATTTTTTATTGAAGTAAGTTCAGGAAATTTACATATAGATTAAACCCTAAATATACCAAATGTCAGTCTGTTTACATCCTGATGCCTTCTCTTCGCTGCTGTGTACGGGCTGGGTTCAGAGCTGGAGCATTCTCCTTATTGCCTCTAACTAAAACATTACAGCGGCGAGGGTTAAAAGAGATGCTTACAGGCCACAGACGTGCTGGGGAGGTGTTTGAGTTGTTTGGACTTCGGCATGAACTTGTCAGAATTTTAATGTATACTGCCTGAAAAGCTAATGAGCCTCCATCTGGAGACATATAATTGATTACAGGCTCAATTATTTCTCCTACCTGAACAGCTCGGTCCTTTGTTCATACTCACTTCTATAAAAACAACAGCAGCAGTGGCTTCTCCTTGTTGAGAGGAGGTAATGTTTGCTGAAGGCTGTTATTCCACAGACTTGTACCCCATGCAGGCAAATACCTAATTTCTTTTTGTCTCTGACTTTTTTCCCCTCTAAATTTCATTCTTGGACATTTTGAATGCCTCCTCCCTGAAGGTGCTCTTGTAGTGGCTAGCGGCTCCTCAGGATGGACGTATGGATAATATCGATATCCTCGTCTTCACGGATGGGGCAGTGCAACCTCATAGGTGAGGCACCGGAGGGGTCGGAACAGTGCGATAATGTGGCGTGATCACTCCTAACTAAAATATGACAGCACTGAAGGAGAAAATCAAAGCTTATGGAGCAAAAGAAGGCAGAAGGTGCTTTTGAATTGTTTGGATAGTGATATAACACAGCAGGAATATGTCCACAAAACCTTACCGACAGAGCCTGGCCGTCAAGGCGAAGGATCTGAAGTCTGCCTTGCAGACTCACTGTTTCCCAGTGCAGTCCCCTTCTTTCACCTTTCTGTCTTCATCTGGAAAATAAGAAATCAGGTTGTAATCTGACTAAATAGACATTGTGCAACCAAGTGGGTCTGTGTGAATTTGGTGCTGTTTGGATCTCTAGGTCGCTAAAGCGAGGTTGAGCAGAGGTGGTCGCTGTACCTTGACTATCTGGAGCGCTTCAGTGCAGGATTTGGAAACAAAAGGGGTTGGAGGAGGTTCCTAAAATGGAAGAACTTATTTGTGAATGTCAACTGATGTATTTATTCCTCTATCAGTTTGAGGGCTCAGTTTTTAGGGGCACTTTTCCTTTACGGAGTACCCACATTTTTCTTCCTCTCCCTTTTGCTTCATTCCCATGAGGTGAGGCCAGCCAACTGGAGGTGACCAGGGTCCTCTCCTGTTCAGTGGGGACAGAATGAAGTCACTTTTGTTATGATTTGGGCAGGGCTTATATGAGCCTGCTCTGCTGGGTGGTACCAAGACCACTGTACCATGGGCGATAGCCTGCAGTTAGCATCTGCTTCCAAGTCACATGGTAAAGATTAGAAGATCTGTGTCAGTGAGAGAGCAGGATCTAAACCCTGATGAGACAACGGATGCAGCCACACGATAATGAGGGCATTAGGATCTCAATCCAACTTTGCAGGAATGTAAAAGCCACTTTTTGACTTGCTGGGGACTGGAGGAAACAGTTCTGTGCAAGCAATAACTACTTTCAAAGAGATGCAAAAAAAGTTTTCCTTATTTGGCTAAAATATCTGTCTGAGATGGTAACTACCTGCTCCTGGCTTTTGCAGGCAGTCGGAGAAATGTCCCCAGGTTTTCAAGGCAGCTGTGAAATGAAAACTCTCTCCTAACAGATGATACATTCCCCTGATTAGTTACAGGCCGGTGGCCACTGTCAAACACGTATTAATTATTCCTCTATTTTTTCCTGTTTAGCACCTGCAAGAAGATTTTGCCTTCCATAAGCAGCTCTTTATTGACCAGCAGTTTGTTATTGATTTCTGTATTCAATAAAAAGTGTGGTAAATGAGGACATTAAATTACTCTAGAGCTCTCACTTTTAAAAATGCAAGGGAAAATAGGACACTATGATGTGTTTTGTACACATCACACAAGGTAGAGGGAACAACTTGCTGCCTTATATTTGTCTGTTTTGGTAGCAAATAGGCAAAATTTGGTCTGTTACATGCATGGGCAAGCACATGTGCACACATGTCCACGCACATATGTGAGATGAAGCTCTTCCTCTTGAGACAACTGGGAGTTATTTCTCATTTGAAGCTCAGGTCCATTCATTCTCATTCTCAGTTGTAAGGCCATATGAAGACATTCGTTAGGCAGAACTTTGGGAACAGTCCCTCTAGCTGTGGTCAGACCAGACATAAAACATGATATGGGGAAAGACTCGGGAGTAAATTTAGTTTAGGTTTGTGTAGGTTGGCAGGGCTTGCACGAATTGATGGAAAATCTTGTCTCTCCGCCATTGACCCCCTCAAAATTAGTGCATGTGCATTTAGTTGTGAGCTGAAGGCCTGGGACCTGGGTCTTCGGTCGCAGAAAAGCTTGTGAGATGTGTGAAGCATTGGGATATCCAGGTTTCTAATACTGAAGTCAGTATCAGTAATGTTTGAGAGACTCCTCATTTTGGGGTTCTTGCAGACAAATATCTCAAGGGTAAGCATCCTTCCCCGCTAGAAGTAAGTGTATACGATAATTTGCTCACACACAGCTTGCCTTGACTTGTGACAAGCATGAAGTTACAGTAGCTTTAGAACAGCTGTGTGTGGTTTTAACCTAGTTAGTGAGGGTGAAATCTGGTACAAGGAGGAAGGCGGGAGGAGGTTAAGTCACTGTGAAAATAAATGTCACACCAGTCCCTTTTGTACACTGGATAAAATTAGGTCTCTCTTTTCCTAAGGTTTCTTTTCAATGTGATTCATAGTCCAAAGCCTCTAAGTGTGTCTGGGCTGTGCTTGGTTTTCTGTATGATTTTGTTTTCTCTTCAAACAGGGAGATGAAAACTGGGTCAGGTAGTGTAAATGCAACTAAGCAATCTGCTCAATGGGAAGTCAACTGCAGGACTGGGGTGTCCATGGAGGCTTCCTTGAATGCATGTTCCAATAACTTAAGGGCTGGGGAAAGAAAAAAAAAGCTGCTGCATTACCATCTGCTGGATTTCTTCCCTCACAGCACTATACTAAATAGATATGTGACTCCTGGTTCTCCTTCCACGCTTGTGGAAGTCTGGACAAATTGACTTGAGCTCTGTGGAATTACACGGGAGTGGGGAAATGAGATGTTTCTCTTTCTGCCTGCTCTGGTCTTTTGTAATTCTCCCCAGTTGCTGGATGCTTGGATGTGGGTAAGCGAAGAAGCTGTAGTGACCCTGCTTTGCTGCTATTGCTCTCTTGCCTTCAAGGAAGAGCTGGCATGGCTGTTCTGTGAGTACAGTATGTCAGCTGCTATCCCACAGTATGAGCTTCTTAAAGCAACTGACTTCTCCTATTGTAGGTACGTGCATTTCTAAACAGAACTGAATGGTGGCTACGATCATTTATCCCAGTGGGTTTGAAAAGTGCCTAGCACGGTGCTATTGGAGTAATGACAATGCCAAGAACCTGTCCAGTCCAATGCCTCTGAACAGTGACACTATTGAGCCTATGGATGTATGAGTGCTTCTCTCATGGTGCTTCATTAACTAGCTACCCCCACCCAACGCTTCACGGGCATCTTTCCTCTCTAGGCAGCTACTTGTCCACAAACCCCAGCGGTTTCTCAGTGGCAGGCAGTGGAGCAGGTCCTGATGCTGTGTGAGGAGCAGTTTATTTTTGCAGACATTTGCCTGTGTCTCCAGTGGTGTGAACTGCTCTGCTGTGGCTCTCCCTGGAGCAGCCTCTGCTGTTCAGGGAGGATGTGATGCTATATGAGAAGGGCAGAGCAGGGCTGAGCAGGAAGAAGATGTTTTTCCAGGCAACCTGTCTTTCTTTGGAGACTCCATCTGCAGTCTCAGAGGTGCCTGCTTCTAGGCTTGTGAATAACACTGTGTGTGCGCTGTCACATCGCACTGGAATTTGAGCACACCAAGGCTCAGACTCCCCTGTTATTCACCCCACTTATGTGCTGGCTTCAGCTTTGCACCAGTTCCTTGAAGGCCAAGAAGGAGAAGTGGGGAGGGACTGGGTCAGACTGGGCTCCAGCTGAACCCTCTCTCTATGGGCCGTGAGGATGCGGACTGATGAATTCCTGCTTTCCCTGGGCACGGATAGTGGAGGCACAAGAGACAAAACTAAAACCCATCTGAAGCTGTAAAAACTGAACTGGGCAGACCTGAAAGGGAGGGCAAAGGACAAAAGACTGCTACGTTATTCCTGCACTACATGATGCTGGAGATTGTGGTGGGCTACGGAGGGGCTACTGGGAATGAGCTGCCCTCTCAGCAGGTGTTGAAACCTGTATTTCCAGGGTTTGCCTTGGCAGCATTTGGAGCCTGAGGAAGAAGTGAGGGTAGAGAACCNCAGTCCAACTACTCCTTCCNTTGCCAGGANGTGTCCCAAACAGCCATGGGANGGGAAGGGTCTGGGGCTCTCATGGCAGAACCACTGCTGTGGTGTTGGTACTGCTGACCTCGGGGAACTGTCTAGCTTCCACTGATGCATCTTCCCTTAGAGACAGTTGTGAAGGGAGGGAAACAGGCCACAGTGCTTAGTCTCATCAAATTCCTGTGCTTAGACCAACGCCTGCACAGAAGTGGGGAGGAAAAGTGGGCCCTGGTAGCTCCACAAGCTCTGCAGCCCCAGCACAATTTAACCCCCTCTCCTGGAGCTTGCGCTGCTTCTCTGCCTTCCCTGAATGAACAGGGACCTTGAGTCTTTTGAGCCATTTGTCATTTTTTATGAACACGCCAATTCACTTAAAGTTCTCCCACACTGTCTTCCTCCTGGCTCTTGCTCGGTCCATTTAGTTGATTGCCGCATACTCCTGTTAGTGCTCTGTTGGGCTGCTGATGTATGTTTAGTAACTCTCCATAGTAGACTAGTTCTAAAAAAATAGTGTTAAGAATTTTTGACACAGGGAGCTGAAAAGCCAAGGATATGTATTTCGGGACCAAGACCTGCTCTTGGCCTCCAGCCCTCTCACTGACACTGCATGATGGGATTGACAATATAAATTTTTGGTCCGTGTCCCTGCATTAAAGTTAGTTAAACAGAGTTGAGTGTTTGGTGGTTTTTTTTGCAGTTAATTATAGTTTGGCAATCATGCTTTGTGATGATTGGAGCAGGTCTGCATATAATAGATGTACTGAAGTCATTACCTCGTCTGTTTAAAAAGGCCTCATGGACAAATAAATTTCCCTTTCTCTTTTTTTTTCCCCTTTCTGAGCGGCAGGGAGGAGAGGAATGCTGAACAAACAGTGTGTGTGTTCTGAAAGACCCCTGACGTATCACACGGAACGACACACACGCACGCAGAGCAGCAGTTCTGGCTCTCTCTCCCGCGCTACGGTGGCGTGGTCAGACCTAGGATTGCCACCCTGCAGTATCTTCACGCTACAACTGCGCTAAGTAACAGCAAAATCTTTTAATGGGTTACTCTTGGTGCTTGCATGATACGGACCCGTCAGGCTCCATTTCCTTCCCACACATACCGTGCTGTTTTACAGCTTCCTCGTGCCTTGGGTGAGAAAAAGCTTCCTCTTGCTTTCAGCTTCAGCCGGAGAGCTGTTTTATCTCTCCCTCCCAGCTCTGCCTGCTCTACGACAGCTCCCTGCTGGGGTAGGGGCAGCCCCGCGGCGTGGGGGGGTGAGACCACCTGCAGCAAGAAATGCTTTTTGCTGCCACTTGACCCGATGTCGGCGGGGGCACGAGCACGAGCACGAGCACGAGGGTCTTGGTCTGCAGACACCAAATGGGGTCAAGCTGTAGGCTGCTCCGCTGAAATGATTGCTCCACTGGTGGTGGAGGGAAATTGCTTCAGACTGGATTTAAAAGCAAGGAAGGAGTGAGTGCCTCGCTGGGTGAGCTTTGCTTTGAAAGGGCCGACCTCCGCTGGCAGGGGCTCGGATCCGGTCACATTCCTATCGCTCAGGTAAAAGGCATCGCTGAATGACAGCAGTAATAATTTGCAGAGGATGGTTTACTACAGCATCTCATGTGTCTGACACCTATGGCACCATGCGTGTGGATTGCCAAGTGAGTGAATCAACCACAAAAGCTTCCACTAAGTAATGTGATGTGGTGTTTTCTACACGTGATATAACCATAGATCCAAAATTTTACATCTGGGGCTAGAAGGAATTGTTTGCTGGATTTGGTTTCCTTGTGATTACATTTCTAGTTTTGATGTCTCCTTAGGAAAAGGAATAATTATGAGAGGTCATTTGTCAAAAAGGGTTCATGCATATAATTAATTTATTGCACTTCAGCAATTTGCCATGAATTAGCTGGGAGATGGAGACTGTTTGTGTGTCCATAGCCCTAAGCATATATATGGGGCTAGGCTAACATGTATTTACATAACAATATATTTCTGTAGGGTGAATTTTCGAAACAGTAGTGAAAAAGCCAGAGATTTTAATGGAATTGCTCATATTTTTGCCAAGCCTGTGCTATTACTGTACTGTTACTCTATTACAGAGCTCAAACTGTAACCTGGCAATATTTCCTAAAGGTGGTAGTACTGTTGTTTAAGTTAACTTTCCCTGGAAGATGCTTTTCAAGCCATGTCTTGTTAGCAGATAAGGTTTTGCCCCCAGCTGCCAAACATTTCATCCTTGGTTTCGTGAACTCTCTGTCCAGAGAAATTCTTGCTCATTTATAGAGTAAAATCTTTTCTCTGGTTAATTTTATTCTCCTAAAAGCTACCAGGTCTCAAAACTCTTCTCAATGTCTAATACTTCAGAATTGTTTCTCATTTTGCTAACTTTATTTTGATGATTCTCCTTTCTTATGTATCAAATATACTGAAACGCCTCGTGTCTTCTTGTGCAGGGTCATTCTGGGACAGTTCTGCAGTGAATGAGTGAAGACATTGCCAGTACAGTCCTGCCGAATTCGTGGAGGTTTTGGATCTCTTCCTAAACTTGTGTCCAGCTCAGTTGACTTCAAGCCATTCATGCGGGTCTTTGATTTTAAGAGTTCATTCCTTGTTTTCAAGACTTTCTTTTAGATATGGTTTCTTTGCTGAAGGGGAAATTTTAGTGCATATAAACACACACACACATATATATATGCACACACACTCACACAAATTTTCCACATATATAGTGTCTCAGACTGACTAGAAAAATGCCAGACTAAGGTGAAAGTGCCAGTCGCTCAGATAGCTGGCACTGATACCTGATTGATACATGGTTTTACGCCACGTCCTTTTAAAACGTACATTTTTTATAGGCAGGATGAATACTCCATTTATCTCCTTATGTGCAGACAGTTCACCAGACCTTGCCTGAGAGCATTGCGTGGAGCCTGATAAACCAACAGTGTTGTCCTCTCATCTCAGGTGCCCCACTGGAACTCCTCTTGTCAGGGCAGCCCTTGGAGCTGTTGGGACGGCCAGGAGCTGCCGGACAGTCAGTTCTTGGTGGATTTAGAGCCATAGAGATGATTGGGAATAACAGAGATTATACATTTCTGGCAGAATTTTTTTTTCTTTCAGAGTGTGGTTTTATTGCTTTTATGACTAAATAGCCCTTAGTACTGGGAGATGACCCGAACAATTTACATTCTAATAAGCAAAACAGAGATAAGAAAATACGGTTATACATCTTTTACAGATGGTGAACTTACTCATAGCAAGTTTAAGTGGCCTTCGCTATATCATGCAGAAAGCGAATAAAGAGCAAGGACTAAACCAAGATATCCAGAGTCTGAAGCTGGAATTTTAACCTCAAGTTCATCTTTCCTGGCCTGTCTCTGGTCTGGTTTGTCCCCAGAGGTAAGAAACTTTTGTTTATACATTCAGACATCTCAGGGCGAATTTCTCCTTGTTGGCACTCCATAAAGGGAAAGATTTACATTCAAGGGCTTCCCTTGTATAGGGAGGAGGTGGCTTGGACTGGAAGAGAATGCTTAGCCTTGGATTTTTTGCATCCTCCCTGAATTTCTCATAGAGGAAAAGGAATGAAATCCCCCAACTCTGCAGGGTTTGCCTCTCCATTAGCAGTATTAGACAAGCAGCAGCATTGGGTCCTTATAAATTGGTGAGGCTTCATCTGCTGGACCTGCCTGCAGCCCTGCTGGGTGGGAAGCCTTAGCCTGAAAGTTGCACAGCTATTGCCACCAGGGCTTATAAGCTCCAGACTGTCTTGCTGCAGGTCTCCAAGCCATTATTACTCTAGCCATCTTCCCTGTGCAAAAGTACTTGTACTTCTCAGTAGGGAAGTACTTACCCCTACTTTAAGCCAAGATGTTGTGCTCATACTGAAATGTCATCAAGGAAACATGGGTCACAAGATACCTGTTAGAGAGGTTATCCTGTAATTGCCCACTTCACCTTCTTCATAAATGGCCATTACTGGATATGGTAAAAGCCAGTTGAGGTTCTCCTGTCACCTTTGCTCCTTTTTCTATGTCCCCTTCAGCAGTCAGGGTAGTAAAGTGAGACAGCTTCATTCACTAACAAGCAAGAGGATGGGAAATCCTCAGGTAAAAGCCTTCTTGGACTCAATGCAGCTGTACCTTTTCAAGCAAGACAGTAAGATGTGTGTTATCTTCTTTTGAGCTTCTCCAAGTTTGACCCAAGTGAGAATCAATTTGAAGTGTTATAAGGACTATTTTACTGGCCCTCTGACAGTGGTCATACTAGGTTTTATTATGAAATAATTTTCACTGTTTCTGAGTTGACAGGAGTTAGAACAGGACATCCAGTGGGAAGGTGTTAGGGTTTGATCCCAATTGGTGAAATAAACTTCCATGTCCTGCAGTGTCAGAAATCACTTGCATAAAAAGTGTTTCCCAGGGGTTTCAACCCTTCTTTTTGGGCTGAAAGGCCAAGAAAACGTGTGCAGATGCATGTGCGTGTGGGAGGCTGAGAGGACTTAGCAGAGACAGAGTTGAGCTCTCTCATGGTAAAGACTCCGAAGGACTTTCTTGCCGGGGCCGTTACCCATTCTTGCTCAGTAAAAAGGACGGCTCGGATGATGGTGGCCTTTTCTGGCTGTAGGAAATGAATGCTTCCCTGTTTATTGTTTTTCCTTTTTTATGAAGCAGAAGCCAGGTCAATTAGTAGGAGAAGGCCGGCAGCCTGCTGGGAAATCTGCAAAGCTAAAAACAGTGTTAAGAGAATACTTAGATAAATTGCTGAAACTGCACTCATTAACACATAAAAAAAATGCTTAAGCATGAGTTTAGGCATGATAAGCTTAAGGGACTTGTTAAATAACATAAACTCTAGGATTTCACAAGCTCTCTCTCTCTCTGGAACAAAGATGACTGTGAAGATACCAAACAGAAAGTATCATTAAAGTTCATTTGTTGCTTAGCCTAGCTTGTATCAGTCAGACTATTTCTTGAAAAGAAAAAGAGCAAGAAATTTCAGGACCTTTTGGTTTATATTTCTCACCGTTTAGAGGCTCAATGTCAATCTTCCAAAGTAAAATTTTGCTTTTTGAAGCAAATCATGTGAACAAAAAGAGAGAAACCCACAGTCAGGGTTTGCAGAAAGTCCTATGAGGACATCATAGAGCTAATGCAGGCTCAATGGTTTTCAGTTCCCAGTACAATTTTGCAGCTTGAGGAAATATGAACAGTTCAGAGATGTCTGAAGTCTCTGCATTATTGTATTATTATCTCACCTGATGCAAATCCAAGACCTCTGTAAGCCTCTCTTATCCCTTTCTTTAACAAACAGGAAAAACAGACAGGGATGGTCTGAGGTCTGCAGTTATGAGCAGACACAGAGCAGCAGGGCTGGAAATTAGGCAGCTCTGTTAGCTGTCAGCATAAGGTTGTGTCCAGTGCAATAAGCCCGTTCTTTTTCCCTTTTTCCTGAGAAGGGCTATCTTCTCCTGACTATGAATGAGTGGATTGGTGCATCATTGTCCAGGACACTTTAGAGATGAAATGCTCTACCTGCTGCTGTGGTTCCTAAGGATGAGTCAACCACCATGGCTTTGCCTGCTTTGACCAGTCCCAGGGCGGGGCTGTAAACCATACTAGCCTGTTTGCAGGCCAGCAGACACTGCTGCTGAGGCATTCACTGGATTAACAATAAAGCAGGAGAGGACTGCTAAGGACAGCACACAGGGAATATTTACAGGTCCATCTGACCCCTTAATATTAACATCTAGCTTCCTGGTAACATTGCTTTGCACCTACCTTCTGCAACTATTGAAAAAAAACAAAGTGTGAAAAAGAAGTCTTTCTCAGATAATAGAAAGAGACAACAGAACTTTGTTTTCCAAAAAACAACGAAACAGCTTTGGAATATAATGAAACAGAAAATATGTTTGTGCAGATCTTCCAGGATGAACAAATGTTGTCTGGTATGCTCATTTCTCTCATAGTCTCACCTCTGCTGCTTAGATGAAAGTACAAGATCTTGTCAGGAAAGGCGATCACACAGCTATTGAGAGTCACTATTGGTGCCTCTTCACTGCGATAGATTACAGTTCTGAAGGCAAAGATATACTATAACAGATATGTGCCTTCATTTTTATCTNTAAAACAAATAAAACATTTATGGAGTAATATTTATAGGCTTGCAATTTTATCTGTTTCAGTTACCTGCAGTACGGGAACAACCCTTTGCCCTCTATGTTATGCACAAAGAGTGATGACGTACCTGCTCATGATCAGAAGAGACATTTGTCTGTGTTATTTCCCAATAAGCTCTTAAAATAGCAAATATTTTGGTCTGCCTGCTATGCCTCTGTGTAAAGACATGTGTGCATATTTGTTTTTAGAGTTGAGTGAGTAATTGGAAACAAATCATTTATTTAACATGTTTTCCTTCAGCTGAATCTACAAAGAAATGCAGTGTAATTGGGAAAGCAACTATGTGCCTCTCAACGCAGAAAGCCTTTGAGCAGGATTGATATAAAAGTTGCCAACAAGTCATTTCTGAAGAAAATGGCCTTCTTCATCAAAAATCATGGAAAAGAAATGTGTTTTTTGCTTTTCTTCCATTCAAGCAAAATAAGTTTAAAAATAATTTATTTATTCATTGACAAAAGCATAAGGGGCAGAGGAGTGGGAAGCATCTTTTCCAAAACAATTAATTTTCAAAGCCTGAGGCAGGGATCTCTTACGCAAAGAAGAGGGGACTCAACTCGACAGTGAAATCCCAGACTGCCTGGGTTTTCTGAGGGTTCAGGATGGGATGNGGATCTGGATTTAACAATGTGCCAGCTCCACATCCAAGATCCTCATATGTGGATGGTGGGGATGTGACATTCGGCTCAGACACCGCCCAGAGAAACACCTCCCAAAATACCAAATTAATTATAGAGGTGAGGAGCAGTATATCTGAAAAGAGGTGACCTTATATCATTGATACCTAATGACAAAACAAAGCCAGCTATTATTTGCAGCTCTTCTCAGCTCCAGTGGATCATTTTACGCTGGGAATTAAAACTCTCCATCCCACACCAACAAATATCTGCCATTCTTTGACAGCAGGGCACTCTCCTGTTTCACTGCCAAAAACTGCTGCAGGAACCATTGGCTGTGTGGTCTTATCAAGACATTTAATGTGGAGCTCCACAGGAAGTGCACAGGCTAAATGTGATTGTTAATCTGGTATCTCTCCTTGCTTTGAGCTTTCTCCATGTTGCCTTTACCTGGTCGTGGTCCTTTTCATTTAAACAGTATCAGTTCATTAGAACGGGACAAAATACAATATTCATATGTTTAGGAAGTAGTTTAGCACTGAGTGTGTTTTCTGCATCTCGCTGAAAGTTAATGGCCGTGAACACCATTGTCTGAAAAATTTATTTGCAGTGATGATTATGATAATGTCTCTTGGGGTGCATTTATCATTCATGCTTCTGAAGTGAGTCCTGTGGAAAACAAAGGTTGACATATCTGTTTCCCTGTTCAATTAGCAGCATTAGCTGCTCTTAAAATATTAATCTTCCAAGCTAAGTTGCAAAAGAATTTGTGGAAAGAAGACAGCCCAGGGCTACAGGGATGCAAGAATACAAGATGTCTTGCAACAGTGCTATAATCCAGAATGAAAACACTTTTAACAATAAGTATGCTACAGTTCTTTGATACCTTCTGTCTTGGGATTGCAAAGCATCTCACAAGCCAAGTGCTCATGTTCTCCTCAATACTACAAGGCCAGTACAGACAAATGATTGATTCCAGATGGTCAGGAGGATTAGAGGATCTAGAGAGAGTAGAGTCTGGTCACCTACTTCATCAGACTCACTTTTCTTACACTCCCTGCTCTATTTATTACTTGCCTGCTCCCTCATTTTGTCCCAACCTGTTCTTTATCCCTTCCATGTGTAGGACTTTCTGGCCAGCTATTCAGTTGACTTTCCAGAGGGTGTTCAGGGACTGTGCCCTCCCTGTGTGGCTGCCCGTAGCTGGGACATCAAGTATAAAGTTTGCTACTCAGGGTGTCAGGGCTTCAGGATGTGGCACTTGGAAAATCAGATTGCTTGTTATTAAGACCAAATATAGAAACATATTGCTTATATTAACACTGCTATAAATGAGTTCCATTGTCTTTGGCATTGCTTGAACGTACCCTGCAAGCCCCAGCTATGTAGGAGCTACTGTCTCCTTGGACACACACACTTAGCTGGTGGGCGGCAGCGATGTTACGTGGTTCATGTCTTCTGAATCCCCATGCTTNTGTCTGATNGAAGTGTCTCTCCACTCCAGGAGCCACTGGCAGTGGTACCCTTGGCATCTGAAGACACAGACACAGCCAAAATCAAGATGCAAGTGCTGCCATTCTTTGGTTTTGTTTGGTGGAAGCGTGGCAACACTTAGGCTCCAGATGTGTCGAAAGCAGTGTCTCAGTGCTGACCCAGATGGTCCCTTTGTCTCGTTATACTCCTCCATATTGTATCTATTGTCTTACCAAGGCAAGCACTGAGGGTAAGAAACATTTTTTGATTCTGCATTTGCAAATGATCCAATAAGGGCATGGCTTATGAATGAGCCCTCAAGGCACTGCTGCAGTAACGTAAGTGATAAATAACAATAATTATGATAATAACAGAGATTGCATCTATTAGCAGAGACACTAATAGAGTTCTAATAAGAATCACAACTGGGTGACGCTTTTTAATCAGAATTAATGACGCATGTTGAAATATGTTATAGCAGGATGTCGTTCATTCAGCAGCTGGGTATCTAACAGAATCTCAGACCTTTCTCTAAGTAAGTTCAGGCCAAGGGTAATTAGCTGGAATATAGATAAGGAAAAAATAATAATAAATAAGCTGCACTTTGCTTTGAGGGAAACATTTTATCTCTTTCTTTTTTTCATTTGAGTGTTAGTATGGACGTATGAATGCATTGTTTGCTATTAGGGCCATTGGAAGATGCTAATATATGCGCTGCTTTTGTGACTTTCTATGTGTTATCAAACACAAAATGTTTAGGCATGTTACCACAGTGTCATCCTCCTCTTAAAGTACTGAAACACAGGTTGCCCTGACAGCGCTGCTAACAGAAGCCATGCAAAAAGCAGATAACAGGCAGGATTTTCTATGCCAAAGCAGTCACCTCTAATTAGTAAAAAAATAGTAGTAATAAATACAAACTCTTATTTTATCACTAGCTGACCTCCAGCTCATCACTTAATACAAGGCTAGGGAGATAAAAGAAGCTTTTGCCTTGTTCTGAAATCTCCAGTATTTTGTGAAAATGTACATTCAAAGCTCTGTTTGGGAAGAATCATAGAATAGTTAGGGTTGGAAGGGACCTTTAAGGGTCATCTAGTCCAATACCCCTGCGGTGAGCAGGGACAGCTTCGACTAGTTCAGGTTGCTCAGAGTCCCGTCCAGCCTGACCTTGAAAGTTTCCAGGGATGGGGCATACCCGGCCTACCAGCTCCTCCTGCCTCATATATAAGGATGTGCAGCACCATCTTCACCTATCCTAGAAAAGCTGCTCCTGTGTGGTGCTTTCCAGAGCTGGTGGCTGCTGGGGACTCTAGTGAGGTCAGAAGGATTCCTGGCTCTCATTCCCTTTGCATATGTTGTATATGGGTGCCCACGGGCCAGTATCTGTGGCTGATCTAGGTATCCTGTCTCTAAGAGCTTGGCCCAGGGCTCTATCTAGGAGGTGCTCTCTTCTCCGCTTCCGTGGTGCAGGTGCTTGGTCCCTGCGCTGGTGGCTGCAGTCACCCCTTCTCGCAGGGTCTTGCTGCCTCCTGCACTAGGAGCCCCTCTCTGTGCCAGGGGCTAGGACCTGGTGGATGTGGGTCCTGTTGCAGGGGATGATGCTCACTGGGATGCGTGATGCTGGAATGGATGAAGAAGAGGTTCATGGTTCAAAAGCAGTCATTGCTGAAACAATCAGCTTCAGCAGTCACCACGAGTTTCCTGGAAACGGCAGATTTCAGTTAACAGAGGACAGCACAAAAGCAATGATGAAGCGTCTTTCCCTGGTGGACAGATCTTCAGAATTCAAGGAGCAAGGGACATGTCTTGAAAAAAGAGAGGACGACCTCACAGCACTATGAGAGGCAAGATTTTATGTGTTTTCTTCTGAATTTCACTGCTCACTTACTCTAGTAGCCTATCAGCACCACACGTCACTGTTGTGCAATACAATTAAACAGCAGTATGAGCACCAGTGGAAAGTGACAGAGAAGTGACCACCCATGATTGATTCACCCTTCCCTCCTCAGGTCTCTGTCCCCTGGTCTTGAATGGAGAACACAAGGACAAAGTAACAAGTGCTCCTCCTCTGCCAGCTGGGTTATCCATGTAGTAGCCTCTGGTCTCTGGTAGGACTTCCATCTCAGTACAGAGACTGTGTTATCGATGGATCACAATGCCTCTCTGCCATGTCTCTGCTAATGAGCAATCATGAGTTTCTTGATGTAAGTCTCCTTGCATTCCTCCTTAGTGATGCTGAGTTTGTTATGATCATTGTTCTTGTGACATCCCATCTATTATGGCACCGTTTATTTAGTGAGGGCTTTTTTTTTTTTTAAAAAAAGAAAATAATTATTCCACTCTGTTCTTGTTCCAGATGGCTTCTATAATTAGTTTATTACTTTTGCAGATGTTGTATGAAAATTTTAGGATGTGAGCCAACAATGGGGAGATGAACTAATGAAAGTGAGTTTTCAGCTGATTATTCACAATGTGGAAATAAATATATTCTCTGTCTCAACTAAGTGCAATGCAGAATGCAAAGCATCTATCTGGAGAATTTGATTCCAAATGTCGTATGTTGTATCAAAGCCTCTGGCTTCAGGTCATGTTGTTGTCCACTGCTTCTTTGGGCAGGGGGCAGGGAAAGTCCAATGCCTTTTCTGCACAAAAAACTAGGGTATCACAATGAAGTATAAGACTGCAGAGCCCCATTTCAAATCCCTAAATGAGAAGCGTTTTTCAGCCTTACCTAGATCCTTTCTCTTCTTCTTCAGTCCCCAGAAAAGAGGACATCCCTGTTTGGTTTTCATGTCTACTTGCTTATACTTCACTGGTTTTTACAGCAGCTGCACTGCAGAAACAGACCTCCTGCCCTCTGTTCATATGGTAATGAGATGATCACATATTTACTAATTTTCTGGGACGGCAGTTATTTCATTAAGGGCAATTATTCATTCCCCTTTCGGATTTAGATCGCAATTTAAAATAAGAAATAAAAAAGAGACTTGAGAAAACCTTCCTTGCATTGGAAAACAGTGTTTCCCTCTGAAGAATGCCAGTACCCATTTATAAGCTCTCCTGGATGGGTTTCACTGTTAATATCCTTGGCTGAAAATGCTTGGTGATTAATAGCATTGACTGGCTAGTTAAATACATGATCAACCTGGGAGCAGTCATGCTTCTCAAGTAACAACAGTAATTGACAGAATGTTCGGCAAATAAAACTAGCTTAATGCTGTACTAATATATAATTAAAATACCTGTAACTCTTTACCCCACTGGGGATACAACGCCATTGCAGAAATGCCAAGTGTTTCAGTTTAAAAAAAAGGTATCAGATTTAAAAAGCCTGATTTTTCTTTTTGAAGCCTCCCTCCCTCTCCACCCCATAAATAACCACAGAGGTAATTTTGTATTCAGAGGTGCCAGTGAACACTAGACCATTTCAGTTTACGGTTGCTCCCACACGTTGTGCCTGCAAACAGGAGGCGATGTATATTTAGAGAGCTGCTCATTGGCACCCTCCCTTTCTGCCTGAAACGTATCCCACCTACAGCTCAGGAACATGAATTATTTACTGCCAAACAAAAAGCGAGGGCGTTTAGCGATGACATCCAGGTGGTGTGAGCGGAGGTGGGAACATTCTGCCTCTCATGTACAGCTTCTCCCCTGTCCTGCTGGGCTGGTCCGTGCTGGCCAGCCCAGGGCTGAGCACCGTGGAGGGTCCTGTGCAACGCGTCAGTGCCTTGCAGTGCAGGGATCCTCCTGTTCGTATGCAAGATGTCAGCTTCATGTTCTTCAAAATTGTCCTGCCTTTAATGTCCCCCCCGTCCCCTCTTCAGGCACATCCTAGAAGGGATTTACTGGCTATGCACATTTAAATGTAGCGCACGTCTTGAGCTTGAAGTGCTCTGCAGCATCACGGTCCAGATCTTTCCCCCTGAAATCGAGAGGGGAGGGGAGACATTGACCCTATGTCAGTGCATTAGGCTGAGCTGCCAGACACAGCTAGAAAACAAAGCAGTGTGATAATCCCCTTTCCCCTTCCACTGGCACCGCATCTTCAGTTATAACAGAATTACGATGTGTAGTTCCCTGAGTTTTGCTGGCACTGCAGCAGGTATTAATCAATGTGTGCTATCCATCGAACTATTTGTTTTATCCAGATATGCTATTAACCTCCTTTCCATCAATCGAGTGAGGGCCAGAACTGTTTGGATGTACGTGTGTGTTCACTGCTTTTACAGAGGGTATAGTAAAAAAATTAAAACTCCATAAAACATCAGGTCAGGTTCAGATCAGTATAATTCTTCTGCAGCTGGTGGAAAGGCCAATGGAGGGCTGGAGCCGAGCCCTTTCTAGAGAAAAACAGTAAATACATGGGTTCAATTTTGGAGCAAGAAAAATATAGAAATTAAAATAATTGCTTATATTAATTAAGGTAGCTTATAGGACAAAATCGTAACTAGAATGAAAACAATGATAACACAGGGCTATCAAGAGCAATATTTTGTAGTATGGAAGTAGACAGAGCAAGCAGGAGCAAGAAATGGGAGTATCCGAAATCTAAATGCTGTGTAAAAATATAATAAAACATGAATCCTGTCCTAAAGACCTTCTAGTTCTGGGATAGAAAAAGAGGGATTTCTCTCATATTTTTTCAAACTGGGAGATATGACTAGGACGAAGTGACTTATTAGAAGTTAGACAGCGAGTCTGTAGGATGCCCATGACTTATCTCCAAGTGCTGGGAATTATCTGCTTTTTTAGAAAAACAGTCCATCTCTTTCTCTGGAGGGAAAACAGACTCAAACAGAAATAGCTATCAGCTCCATAACTGGAGATTACTGGGAGGACAGGGACAGATAAATTAAGATAAATTACTGGAATAAAAGAAAGTGAGAAATTTGATTTTATAGACTCATCATTTTACTAAGAGTTTGGGTTACTGTTAAATCATTACATTGCACAAAAAGTGAAAAAGTTTTTATTAATATATATATGCTCACGAATACAGGAAATTAAATCACAATTATAAAATATTCTCCATTTTATGGCAATTCCTGTCTCAAAACAACTCTCTCCCTCTCTTTTTCTTATCATCCTTCTCTGGCTGCTGCTTGGACGCTTTGTGTAGCACCATTAGAGAGCTGACATCTGTTGTGATGTACCTATTCTTATAAACAGGCCTCTGTCTAGTGCCAGGTTGCGCCTTTTCTCGTATGGTTGTTCATGTTGCTGTTTTCCACTGTTTTTATTTTTTAAGTTAGTGGAAGGCCAAAAATATGAAAGTCATCAAGAAACTTTGCAGTCAGTTTGCAGAGTTCTATTATTATGAGTGTGCTGGTTCAGGTGGGGAGAGGGGCAAAGGATTTATAGTTCCAGGTGCAGGTGTGAAACAGATGTTGAAACACTTCTCAGGAAATTTTTCTTCACGATCCAAATCAAAATCAGTAGGGCAGAAAAGCCGTAGGGGGACATCATACCAGGACACCGTTGCAGCAATGCCTTTCATGAGTTCGGAGTGTGGTTCAGCTTGTTTAGTCTTTTGTGCTGTGGTTCTAATGCTTCCTAGCTCTCATCCCAGTCCAGAGCCATTGCCTTTAAATAGCCCTCCGGAGTTGTTTTATTGACAATCTTCCCAGGGTGAAAAATCTTTTGTGCACTTGAATCAGGCTGACACACTGATCTATTCATTTGTATCCACCTTCTAGTTCAGATCTTTGTGAAATATGATTCTTTAGCATTTTCATGTGCTGGCAGCAGAGACCTTTCGCTTGCCACCATCATCCAGACAAGGAATCATCTCAGAGCGATATGCTGTAGGCATCTGTGGAACAGTTCCAAGCTTGAGAACAAATTAAAAACATATTGGGAGGTGAAAATAGCAGGGTTCATCACTGTCACTCACCTTCAACTCTGACAAACTGTGGAATTTTAATCTGAAAATTCTCCTGTTGGCTCAGTATCATCTCACTGATGAAATCTGGTGTATGACACTAAATGGTTGGTGTCGAGGAATCCTTTTTAATATCATTCTAGGCTCAATGTACAGCCTTGGTAAACATCTGATTTGCTAGCATTAACTGTACAGTATGTTACCTCTTTTAGACAGACATTTCTTGCACTAAAATCCTTAGGGCTCCTTACCTGCATAAAGAGTTCTTCAAGCACCAGATGAGAGCCGATTAGAAGGCAGATCCACAGCATGTCATTAGCAATTTCAATCTTGAATTATCTTAATGGTTGAATCACTTTTAATGGTAGAGAAGGGGCTTGGCTAACAGATGAGGTCAAGGCTGATCCTAAACCTTGAGGAAAACTGCACTCAGGTCTGAATTTCATGGCTTCAGTATTGACTTTATGGGCCATATGATGGCCACTATGATGCATCATTCTCTCTTTCACATTGGACTTGTTCTACAGTTAATGGCTTAAAGGTTTTGAGTTGGCACTTTTAGTGTAGGGGATTGTATTTCTCTTCACATGGCTCATGAGCAGATAATCAGAGCACTGAAAAATACAGCTTATCTTCTATGGGCGTTATCTTTCTAAAGGAAAAACTGTGGCACATTAAACAGCTTTTAGGGATAGCCTCTTTAAATATTGTATGTAGTCTTGTTAAGAGTGATCTATGTCTACAGTGGACTGTTTTTTTTGTTGTATAATTCACTGGAATCAAAAACCTGCAGGCTTCAGGAACAAGCATATCTCGATCTAACTGTTACAAATGGCCTCTAGAACTAACCAAAAATCTAAGGTCCAGGACATTTCCGACCAAATCTGCCCCATCTACCGACCAACCTGCTATTGCTTTGGCTAGATTGCATCAATTCCTTGCCTCATCTGCGATAAAAATCTCAGAATCAGGCCATAATCTAACATCTGTAAGTAATATAAAATGTTGGTGCATTGTGGGGCTTTTAGCATCATAAACACAGGATCTCCTTAAGATCTTCTGCTCAGATAGCAGAGTTGAACCTTTCTACCAGGGAAAATTCAGCAAACCAAAGTGACACAACCCTAAAGTGAAAGCAATGATAGAAATAGCAACGTGGTTTTCTACTGATCTGAATTCAACACGAGATGAACGAGCAAATGGAGACACCTTAAGAAAAAGAGCCAAGTTCTGGTATTGGGGAATTTTACATTTTGGGGAGGTTGTATTAGAACATAGAAGAGGGATTTACTTGTGGACCGATTAAAAGCTGAGGCTTGAAAATTGGTTAGTGTTATGCATAATTACTTTTCCAACAATATCAGGAAATTATTTAAATGCAAATTAAACTATGCTGCCAGAAGGTAGATGTATAGCACTGAATAGAGCTCTTTTAGAAAACAACGTAATTTCAGGAAAATTACCTCCCTGTCCTGAGAAAAAAAAAACAATGGCAGTAGAATTAGTGGTACCAATAATGTCGTATCACTAAGATCAATTAAACGTTGTTATTCTCCAGGACTTAGGCTGTAAAACTCTTCTAAAATGAGTAATGATAGTTGTCTAAGTAAGTCTGAAAGGAGACTTTTGAAGTGAAACAATTTCCCTAGCTTTCTTGTAAAACAAAGCATATACCACTTAATACCAGCTGGTTGGGAGGGCCAGTGGAAAGATGAGAAGGTTACAAAGCTTAAGCTCCTTTCCTTTTGGTTCCCAGAACTAAAAGATTTGTACGTGCCAGCCAGATTTGTCTAACTTTGTAACAATACTGTGGAGCCATGTGCCATTTTAATTGGGGGATTCATAGAAATCACCCAGGTCCATACTGTGCCTCTCTGAGCCGCTGTGTGAAAGCCACAGGAGCTCCTTCTAGGACCTTCCAAGTGAGCAAAACAAAAAAAAAACACACCTGAAAAGAAAATGAATTAACTCAGATTAAAGTAGAGAGAACAGCACAGTGTACTGGAGGTGGGGAAGCAATTTGTTTGGCTTTCAGGAGAGGACTGAACTCTGTTACAGACTCTCTCTTTCCATCCATCAGGCTTTCCTGCAGGATGATTGCAGGCTTTTCCACTGGTCCAGCAAGAGAGTTGTGCCTGTTTGATGAGTCCAAGAACTTCAAATTTCTGTTCCACATTCAGATCATCCTTTGCTTTCCCTTGGGAGGTTAAAAACAACAAAAAAGAATGCTTTGTTGTAAAATGGCTCATTAAGGGGATCAAGACTAGGCAATTTTGGTTGGCTTGTTCAGCCTGCTTTTGCACAAACAGGTAGTGAGTGTAGCTGAGTAACTCTTAGTGTTACAAAGCGGGGCTTACTCATACAAATGGGCTTGTGGAAGAAAGAGATAAATGATTAAGCAGAAGTTGCACAAGCATGTGGTAATGGTGTTGTCTCCTGCTCTGTTGGGCTTTCTGTCTACCCTGCTGGGACAGGTCTTGGTAATAGCTCAGAATCAGGTTTCCATGTGTCCAGTATCCATTATAAAGGGTAAATTTTGAAACAGACTTTAAATCCTCTTGGATTGGGATACTGGTCCACCTCAATTAAAAAAAAAAAGTGTAATGGGGAACAAAAGTAATTTTTTAACTACAAGCACTTTTCCCAAGAAATGCTGGAAACTGCTATCCCCACAGCCCGTTTGATGGTGCTCTGAAAAAGGGGACACAGTGACAAAAGCAAACAAAGCATTCCTTGAAGGCTGTCCCACAGACTCCAGAGCTCAGTGGGCTTCCAGGACAGCCAGTGATTTAACACTGCATTTAACACACTTGCACTCAACGTCTAGGAGTCAGTCACAGGTACAGGGCGTGGGCAGGGAGCCCAGTTCCCAGCCGCTCTGAATGTCTGAGAAGAGCTGAGCTACAGCCCCTAGGAACGGGCGATTCAGCTGGCTGTAGGGAGCACACAAGGCAAGAAGCAGCAAGATGCAAAGCAAGGGAAAATCAGAGTTAGAGTCCTCCTTGCTTAAGATCAGCATTTCTACCCGCTTGATCTCTTTCAGGGAGCAGTCAGGTGTATCAGAGACCAGCAGAGAGGTGAAAGGGAGAGTAATTTTGCTATGATGATAGCACCCAGCATGGACCCTCTTGTGCATTGGGTATGTGCATCCTTGTGCAAATACATATGGCCAAATGTGTCTCTGGGGTGCGTCATAAAGCGCATAATTGCAAGGCATTTCCCACACCTCCCAAGGAGCCTGCTGTGACAGCTGCTGAAAGACAAATGCCAGCAGCAATCAGCGCCTGGCTAGCAATATTGCAAGCAACTGTGTACCCAGGAAAAAAGTTCCCTTGTTGCCTATGGTGCCACTGACTTCCAAAAGCAACAGAATATCTGAGGTGAGATCTGTACCTTGAAACCTGAGGTGTAAGTGTGTCTTTCATCAGTGTAAGGGGGATCTGGGACCAATTTGCTTTCTCTCCCCTTCTTATTCCCCCATTTGCACCAGTCTGCACCTGTGTATCTCTGGCACGTGAGGACCCAGAGGGTATGGGAAAGTGGCTAGCTTCATGTGTGTTTGGAAACCTTCCCACTCCTCATTTCTATGGCTTTCGAGGGCCTCTTGCAGGCTTGTTGCATTAAGAATGTCTTTACTGAGGGGACTAAAACCCATTGTAAAGAAACAAAGCAATAAATGTCAATCTGGTTAGATTGGCCAGGTGTACACCACATGCAAAGAGTGCTTACAGAAGACAAAAGTTTGAACTAAGAAGTTGCATATACATCATCCTCGCAGTATGCTGAGGCCTCTTTATGTCACCCTGGCAGCAGAAAGAAGTTTAATACCATTATTTTGCCTAAAGAGCCTCCCTAAATAGGCCACAAGTGCATGAATGCTTATTCATAGTCAAAATTAAGCCGTCTAACAGCAAGGGGTTTGCTTTCCAGAGCCTGTGGGAAGTAGAGGGCAAGACAGAGCTTCTCCAAGGGAATGTGAATTTACTACCGGGGGGCTGGGGAGGCTCCTGCTGCACTGTGAGGCAGGCTGTGGGGCAGTTTTTTCACATAAGCATTGCTCTTTCCTCTTATTCCCAAAGGACTGTGCTAAAAATGAGACCTTCTTACCCTCTGGGAAGGGTTATGTGGAACATAGAAGGCTATAATGTGAGGGCATGGGATCACTCAGCAAAAACCTGTCACCAGTGTGGCTAGGGGAGCACTGGAGCAGGAATCGAGCTCCCTGTGAAATGATGACTTCTGTTGACAAATCAGTTCCTTTGGAAATATTTGACAGCTTGGACCTGTATGCCTGTTCTCACAAGATTTTTGTTGTTTAGGCTGCTAGCTCTGGCCTGAAAGAATTGGCAGATGAAGGTTGTGTTTACCTAGCAACATATAATTTATAGAACTTGAGTTTGAGGGGGACTCTTTTGATAAGAAATATGGTATGTTCTGCAAAGTCTGACAAGCTGTCACAGTGGAGGAAGGGACTATGTCCTTTGTTTAGCTCTGCAAAAAAGTACAGCAGCACTCTGGCAGGATGGTGATAAACACGAGATGCGTGTTGCCTTGGGCAGAGGGCTAGATGGAGCATTTCAAAGGTGTGCCCAAGGGTACTACAGCTGAGCTGAAATCTTTCTGCCTACACAACTAGGACACCTTGATACCTCCAAGGTCCTCTTCGATCCCATCTGTAAGTATCTTGCTTTGATTTTACACTGGTCAGGTATTTGGTTTTAGGCTGCTCATTTGAGAGGTAGTCGAAAAGCTGTCAAACCAGCCTGACCATGGAGGAATTTGTATCTAGGGAGAAATGAAGATTCAGCTTTCTTGGCATCTCCTTTCTTCGCAAGCAACGAGAAATAAAGGACATGGAACTTCAGGCAATCTTTTGCACTGAGCCAGGCATAGTAGGTGAGTAATGTTCACCTTCTGATCATTGACAATGTGTGAAGCTCAGGTGTGAGGTAGTATCCACACTGTATAAGATATTTGCTATGAAAGTTGATGACATTATTGTTACTATTTCTTAATCAGTAAAGAGAATCTGTAACGACCTTCATATCTGAGAGGAAAAAAACCCAGAGCAGTGAAATACGTCCTCTTAAAAGCTTAATTAAAATGTGAAGCCTTTGATTTCAGGCAATTAAACGAGACATTTTCTGCCTTTAAATTGAGTGTTCTGATACACTCTAAACAGAATATGCTTATGGCTGGAGCTTTCTTCAAAATTATAATAGTCCAGATTAGTAGCGCTTCAGATGTGCACCTCAAAGCAAAGCTGACTGCAGAACAGAGGAAGAGATTGCATCCCAAACACTAATGAGAGCTGAAGATGCTCTGCTGGTGGCTGTCAGCACTGGCAGCTGCTTGTGAGGCTGAAGGACATAGGTCAAAAACCCATGGAAAGTTCGGAGAAGAAAATTTATATGATGGTGCTTCTCTGGAGTTAGATGATCAAGCTTAAGTGCCCATAAACTGTCCACTGTATGTTTGGAAGCAACCTGAAAAAGATGCCTTTTTTCCAGCTGAGCCATTCATATGTTCAGTCTAAGGCATCCCTCAACATTTGGATGAGGGCAGAGGAAGAAGGTGGGCTTGGTGGTCAGCCAAATCTCAGCTTTGGAAAGTAGCTTTTACCTGCCTAAATTCACCTTAATTGCACATGGTTGGAGCTTTTGCTTTTATGCCCTGCCCTAAAATACGGAACAGCAGCATGCTAGGCAATTAAATAACTGTCATGCCTGCTCCCACTCCTAGCAGCACTTTGGGGATATATATGAGACATGATTTGTACAATCAGTTAGTAAGAACTTTGTAAAGCACTTTGGGATTCATCTGAATGAAAGGTGCCACCATAAACGTAAGATCATTCTCATTATCATTAATATTCTTTTATGAGGGACCTTATCAAAAGCATTTTGAAAACCCAAGTAAATTATATCTACCAGGTCACCTTTATGTACTATTTTATTAACTTTTCAGATGAGGAATTGCTTTGAAAGAACGATATTGCCTTGTGGAGACTGAAGTGGGTTTACTCCCTATTGTCATTTATTTGCTTCCATTAATGGTGACATTACAGGCTACAGCTGAGGTCAAGACCTTGTTGTGCTTGAGGCTGCACAAACATGAAAGAAGAGACTGGTGACCTTTTGGAAAACTTAAAATTTAGATAAACTTGCTGGTTTTGTCCATGCTGAGTTCCGTGTCCTCGTGACCTCCGTGTCACCAGCCAGATGGTGGTTGTTCCCAGGGGCAGAAGAAGGGATTGGGCATCACCTCCCAGCCAGGGATTCCCTGTCCTTTTTGGGGTCTGATCCAGGCCCACAGACCTCGTGCCCTTCCCCACGGTGCTGGTGCTGGCTGCGGTGGGTGCACTGCCTGCAGTGCTGCCTGGATAGACAGCATTTCTGCAGGAATCGCAGAGTACTGCCCCTGCATTAGCTCACAGTGAGTTCTCCCTTGCTGTTGCTGTGCAACAGGAACCAGCATTGAATCCCTTCCTTCATTTTCAAGGGGGAATTTCACCCCGTAAGGTGAGCAGGGCGCCTTGTTTGACAGGTTCACTATTGTGTAGTTTGTTTTCTCTACAGCCTGGGCTAGGAACTAGCCAGTCCAGCTGATTTATTGCCCTGGTGAACTGGCAGCCACATAACTCCTTCCTCAGGTCCTGTTCACCTTCCACAGAGTCAAAGTGAATCACAACTGAAGTCACTCTAATTTCCCACACAAAATGGCACAGACAAGGAACATCTTTAGCTACATTCATGCAAATAACACAGGGCAAGGGTTTTTTTCCTGCTTTAGCATCCCCTGATTTTCAGTCTTCCCTTCTCCCCACAAAGATACAGGGTTTTGCAGAAGTGCCTAATTTTGTACATCTGATAGAGAGTTACCACAAAGAGTGGCATCTTCCAGCAGATACATATATTTGAGTTAATTAGGTACAATAAAGCTGTCACATAACCACAGCGCTTTTTAAGTTTCACTCATTACATGCCTGGTTGGGGTTTTAATTTTTTTCTTCTCTACTGTATCAGAAATACCTTGAATTTTTTTTATAGTCCTATGTCTCTAGGTCCATTTCCTTTCTAGCTTGCCTGCATTTACTCTAGCCTCTGTTCTGCTCTTTAGTCAGATACCCCTTTTAATTTTTAAAAGGATGTTTATTTTCAATAAACTCTGCTCAGCCATGGAGATTTTATCCTTCCTCTTCTTATTTTCAGATCAAAGGTCCAACCACCATCTGCTTCTCTAGCACCAGTTCTTAAACAGCCTCCGGACTGATTACATTAGCCAAACTCACCCTTGGTACAACTCCTGGGGCTGCCAGAGGAGTTACTGTAGGAACAAATTTGCTGTAAGTTGTTAAAGAGTTTCACTTTGCCCTTGAGCCTTCTGTTAATCATTTTTCTTATAGTTTTAAAATCTGGCCTTTTAAAGTTCACCCTCACTGCATTACCCCTAGGAGAGTAACCTTCTATTATGATATCAAACCTAATTGCACAGTGATTATGATTACCCAGTGGATTTCTTACGCTCACCTCCCTTAACTCCTGTGCATAATTTAGCACAGAGTTGAGATTCAGTTCCTCCAACAAAGGACTCCCTTGAAAAGCAGTCTTTAAATAATGTCAATTAATTGGCTTTTCAGACCACAGGTTTTTCAACTGATAGGCAGCAGAGGCGTGGCAGCCGTAGCTCTTCCACTACTGACTCAGTGCCCCCCAAAGGGTCAACCCACGTTGTTCCCATGGTGGTCCTAAGGGACATCCAGGGCAGGTCTCTAATGCCTTGCGCTGTCCCCAGTGGTTACTGCAGCTTACCCAGGCAAGTGACATGGGGAGAGAGGAGCGCCCCCTGCAAAAGCCAGAAAACCAAAAAAGCAGAAGGTTTGGAAATGAAAAATCTCTCTGTGTGATAATGGGCAGGGGACAAAAGAAAGGAGGCAGGCAGTGGAGGTCAGTGCACCTTTGGAATGGCTGTTTGGTGGCTGCAGTTCTTGCAGCACATGAATGATACACGTTAATACAGCTGCACATCCCACCAAAGCCTCCTGGGACCTGTGCTCGCTCTCCTGTTCTTCCCATGACCCTTTATAACAAGCATGGTGGCAGACCAGATCAATTTGTTCGGTGGTTTCCACGAACTAAGAACAAATGGAGCAATCTGGAGAGAGCACTTTGCTAATTTCAGAATGCAATAGCTCCTGGTGACTGCANTGTNGTCATTACGAAAATGTTTACTCTTCAAGGGCTTCTGGACATTCAGTGAAAATATTTGGGGCTGAGTACATGACAGAGGTATATATTCTGGTATTTTTAGATTTCTGAGCTGGAGTACTTCAGCTGAGGGTCAAGCACCCCTAATAGCAGTTAGCAGAAAATGCAATTTGCATAAAAAAAAAAATTAACACTCATTTATTTTTAAAAAAACCCATGGTAGCTGTGAAGAATTGAAGGAAATGAGAACTAGCTCATAAAGATTAATTCATCACAGGAGAAATTTCCTCTATGAGAAGTAAATTGTGGTAGGATTCTAACTCTCTGGGATAAACGCAAATGAATATTTTCTGTTTGCCCTAGTGGCAGTTAATACACGTATTCATCTTAATATATTTTGAAAAAAAAATCAGTAAAATAAAAATAAAGCTCAATGCCTTGTTGTAAATGGATTCCCAATGATGGCGGAAAAAGAAATACAAGGCACTAAACATGCCTTTGCTAAACAGCGTATGAGTGTACACCAGTGGTGCTGAAAACAACATAATGGGCTATTGCCTTTCAGCTTGGTAATTGTGGCTACACGATGTCGTTGGGAAATCTCCTGCTTTATGAGTGGGACATGCTGAGCAGAGACCGGTGCTGATATTGAGCCAAGCAGTAGTTGTGCTTGGATTGACACCAATCCTGCATTTTCCTGCCTTTCACCTGTCCCTGACGTGAAGTCCTCCCTGCTGATGGTTCATAATTTCCTTAGAGATGTGAGATGGCATGACAAGCTAAAGCACTCTAAGAAATGTTTGGGAGCTGCAAGCTTTTATTTTTACATAGAACTGACACGCCGCTTGAGTGAACTCGCTGTTGTCTCTGGCTGACAGTTCAATATTGCCCCGGTCATTTTCTTTGGCTGTTGTTTGCAGCACTTTGCTTTTAGTAGGTGGTCATGCACGCATTATTTGTTCAGACAATCAAATCAGCCACTTGGTGGTCACTGAAGCTTTCTCTGTTCTCCTTTTCCTTTTGAATCACTTCTTCACTGAGATGCATCCAACTCATTTACACAAGAACCTCAGGCACAAATTGGCTGGGATTTCATCTCTGATATATCAGGAAAACACATTCTTGTCTTTAAGGACTTGTGTTATTGAATGCTATGCAGTAAACATAGGAATAAAAATCACAGAGACCAGAATAAAAAAAGCTCCCTGCAGTGGATTTTCTTATTAGCGATGAATGTAAAGAGAGAACCAGCCTGGCACTATCCGATAGAGTCTTTGTTTCACCAAGCTTCAAGCATCCCTGCCACCAGCATCTATGACTGCAGGATGCTACGGAAGGAAATAAGTAGTGGACAGGCACCCATGATAAGCTGCATCACACCCTGCCCATGCTGCCAGGCTGCTCCAGGCTCTGTACGAGATGGGTGCCGCTCCATGGCAGAGGGGTTACATGGGTCTGTGGCCAGGCTGTACTAATGGGTGAGCTACATCCCCAGTAGGTAGCTAATGTACTCCTCACAAATCTTCCTCTTCTGAAGTAAGTCTAGCCAAAGCCTGACAGACTTCTAAAATCAATTGAAGGGCTTTCTTAAGGACTTAAGTGTGCACCCAGCCTGTGCAATGTGGGGTAATTTGTACACTCAGTGGAACAGAGGGCAGAGCTGTGTCTGAACCACGAAGCCAAAGGCAATAATAACTAACATGCATCCGTAAAAAATTCATGGGAAATTTCATCTTGGGGAAAAGAGAATGAACAACTATGTTAATTAAGTATTAAAAGTTCATTTTGTTTTTAGAAGTACTCAGAAAATTGAAAACATCTGGGAACATTATGCAATGCTTTTTACATAGTATCTTCCATTTACATTTCATCAATGCCATCAGTTTAACCCCGACCTGTATGGAGGCAACCCACAAGACCCAGTGCTCTTTCTTGCTGGGCTGCAAGAAGTGGTTGCGTTCTGACATTTCTCTCTCTGTGGAAAAAAGAAGTGTGTGCATAAATGATGGTCTATATCAGAGCGTAATGCCCAAGCCCTTCTGCACATCTGACTTTCAGCATCCGGCTGGCGAAGTGTGGGAAATTTGAGGTGTGGGTTGTAGAAAAATGTCTTAAACCGAGTGTTTTGACTGATCTGTTAAAATGTTGAATCCCTGGGAATTTGCCCTGGGACAACCCACAGGGCTAGCTGTGGATCCAGTTAAGTCACAAGCAAGAAGCTTCCAGAGAAAGCTTAGATTCTCAAAGATGTTTTGATAGCTAACACCAGAGGCTGGCTTCTAGAGTGCTGAACCTTAAATGTCTTTGAGGATCCACTGTCACTGATGCAGTGACAAGCCCAGGTCTGTTGATGCTTTACTGCACGATGTTTTACTCAGGAAGTGCTGTGATCTTGTGTTTTTAATTTTTCTTTAAGGATGTGAGACACAGAGCTGTTAGGAATATTAACAATGCTTGGATTGGGCATGTAGGGTAGTGTATCCCCTGGGGGAGGGACTCCTCCAGGGAGCAGCTGAGAGAAGGCAGCGTGGGTGATGTGGAGCTCCAGTCCCTCCACAGGTTTCTGGCAGAGGGTGGAGCAAAAGGACAGCAGTGTTTTGGATCACCTCCAGTTCCAGCAAGCATTCTTGCTTTGGCCCAGATCTCTGCAGTTTCCATCAGGTACAAATACACCAGAGCAAATGTTGTTCATCCATTGTTAAGAGGCTCTTGAACAGGCATTGGAGCACCTCTCTACGTGGGGACAAGTCCCTGTGGTATCGGGAGCTCTATTCCGCATCCCACAGAGCAATAACCTTTCAAGGACAAGGCTCGTCATTCCCTCCCATGCAGAGAACCTGCCAGCAGGAGGGACCTGGTTTCATTTGTGTGTGTTTGCGAGATTGTGACATGAGGTTAACTCATGTAGGATTTACCAGATGTCTCTCTGTGGAGTAAGCTGCTTTGGAGAGCAAAACAGTTCTTCAGTCCGTTCCTAACGGGAGGAATGAGTCATACACCTGAGCATGCTCCTTTCTCTCAAGGACACGGTGCCCTGTGGAGGTGGGGGCTGTTCCTTTCTTGCGTGGAGAATCTCACATCATTACAGGCAGGATACCAGAGGAATGGGAAACAGACGATGCATTGACTGTGCTTTATAGCCTGCCTCCTTCTTAGTGTCTCTGGTGGGTCAGATAAGTCCTATCTAGTCTTGCACTAAAAAGTTTTACAGTGCTTGCCTTTTTTTTCCTTTTCCCTGTTTTAGTTTCCCTTGCCATTTGCTCAGCTAACAGAAGGTATTGCACCCTTTAAGTGCTTGCAAAACTGTGCTTCTCTGGCTGATTTCCAGGCAAAGGAAAGTGGATGGGGTGAACTAAGAAGTATCTGAATCTGAGAAGAGGCTTCCTAGAAAGTCTAAATGCAGCGGGGGCAGTTCAGCTGCCCACACTCATGACAAGCACTATTGCTCAGCTCTTCATCAGCACTGGTGGGATGACTCTGTAGAGCTGGCTGGGATGTCCCCAGTGAGCTGTGAAGAGTACCTAGTGCAGCAAACAGTGGGTACAAGGACAGTGGCCTTGCAGGGTGTCTCAGGAGCTGAGGGCAGCCCTGAGGTGTGGGCTCCATCCTGCCCAGAAAGTGCTGAGCAGTGTCTGGAGCTCATGGTGACAGATGGGTTGGATGGGTAATGGGGTCTGGTCTTTCTCACTGTCATCGAGGACTCTGATTGATTTGTCCAGTTTGCCGTGATGAAGTCATTAATCTTGATGACACTTGCTGCAGCCGAGCCTTTGTCACACCAGAGTAATTCTTTTTCCACCTGCCAACAGACAGGTCAGATAGCAGGATTCTCACTGTCCGTGAAAGTTGTGGATGTGATTTCCAAGAAAGACAGAATAGATAGCCACTAAAGGGAACCTGATGAAGTTCAACAAGGACAAGTGAAGGGTTCTGCACCTGGGGAGGAATAAGCCCATGCAGCAGTACAGACTCGGGGCTGACCTGCTGGAGAGCAGCTCTGTGGAGAGGGACCTGGGTGTCCTGGTGGATGACAAGCTGACCATGAGCCAGCAGTGTGCCCTGGTTGCCAAGAAGGCCAATGGTATCCTGGGGTGCATTAAGAAGTGTGTGGCCAGAAGGTCGAGGGAGGTTCTCCTCCCCCTCTACTCTACCCTAGTGAGGCTGCTTCTGGACTACTGTGTCCAGGTCTGGTCTCCCCAGTTCAAGAAAGATGAAGAGCTACTGGAGAGAGTGCAGCGGAGGGCTACGAGGATGATGAGGGGACTGGAGCATCTCTCCTATGAGGAAAGGCTGAGGGAGCTGGGCTTGTTTAGCCTGAAGAAAAGGCTGCGAGGGGACCTTATAAATGCTTATAAATATCTTGAGGGTGGGTGTGAGGAGGATGGGGCCAGACTCTTCTCAGTGGTGCCCAGTGACAGGACAAGGGGCAACGGGCACACACTGAACCATAGGAAGTTCCACCTGAACATGAGGAAGAACTTCTTCACTCTGAGGGTGATGGAGCACTGGAATAGGCTGCCCAGAGGGGCTGTGGATTCTCCTTCTCTGGAGGTATTCAAGACCTGCCTGGATGTGGTCCTGTGCAGTCTGCTCTAGGTGACCCTTCTTTGGTGGGAGGGTTGGACTAGATGATCCCCAAAGGTCACTTCTAACCCCTACCATTCTGTGATTCTGTGATTCTGTGATTGTGTGATTCTATGATTCTGTGAACAGACCAGGAGATGACCTATCTTTGGTAAAGAACGGAGGCAAGCAACTTGTTTCTTGTAGTGAAAGGAAAGCAAGGGATTGACTGAGTTTTCAAGAGTCCATATCATTCCCATGACAAGTCTGAGACTAACACCACTGTTGCTGTTATCCACTATACAATGATACAGAGAATCCCACAGGAAGGTACTGAGCAGGACAGCAACCTGGCCAACACAAAGCACCAGTGCACATCCTGCTATTCATCAGAGTTAGTAAACCTCCTCCCAGTGTGGAGGCACTGTTCCAGGACAGAGGTGCCTTATTGCAGTGCAGCTCCTCTTTTGGAATAATAACATGATATTAAATTGTATAAGACACTTCTCAGTGACCTGAAATTGCCCTTCTTGTATGTGGCATTAGATACTTTGGCTTTCTGTGTTCAGAAAATGCCTAAGCATGGCAGGAATGGACCTTAAGAGGAATGGCTTTTACAACAAAAAGTAAAAGTTGTTTCCTAGGAGTTATTTGTACCAACAGCCCCTTGTTTCTTTGTCATTTCCTGCCATCCCCTCGAGTCAATACTGAACAAAATGAAACATGAGTCAACAATTTTTAAAACTTGAGCAACAAATGTTATCAGGCTGTGACATAGAAGGGAAAGTATAAATGCATTGGATGAAGCTTAATATTGAGCCTCTGTGTAAAGGTTAAATGTTTAATTTCTGTCCACTGATAATCTACCTATATTTTTTTATCACAGCTATAACTCTGGAGGAATGAAAGTTCAAATGATTGACCGTAAATTGTAGTACAGTCTGCTGCTAGCGAGGTTAGAGTTAATAGATTATCGATCAGTGTAATGGTAAGTGGCAAACTAATTTTTTCCCATTAACTCTCTTACTCGGTAGTTTCTTTCTAGGGCCCAAGGTCCTAACAGAGCTTTGCATTGAATTAGCTTGGAGAGTTACAAACTATGTACATCTGATGGGTTCAGCTGAGGATACTAGCAGAGCCCTCTGGGATTCCTGTAATGATGCTGCTGTTTCAAAGCTATTTTTTTTCTTTACCATTGAGACTGGAAAATCCTTTCTTGAGAGCTGGGAGTTTGCAAACACCAAGATAAGAGGAGTGTATCTTCCTGTACCATCACCCACCGACACCTGTTTGCACTTGACTAATTTTCCAGTTATACAGAATCTTTTCAGTACTGTGAGGGGGTGTCCTTGGAAGAGAGGTTGCTGGTAGTCTGGTTGCACCTGAGGAGATATACGTGATGGAAAGTAGATTTGGAGGCACCAAATGCTTAAATTTTGTGCTTATAAAGAGGATATTAATAGTATTGGAAAAATTATTTGTTCTATGCACTTCTAAGAACCGAGTGACTGAAAAAATCCCTACTCCATCACTACATGGACCCTTTGGATGCTAAAAATGTCCTTGACTTACCCTGCTGTGTTTGTATGGCACAATATCATTTACATCTTCCAGTTTTAGGGATGAGGAACATTAAACTTATTGGAGCGTGCAGGAGACAGGGACCCCAGAAGTGGAAGAGGGGGCTACTTGGTGCCCCACAGCATAGTTATGTTGTGACAAAGCATTGGGGTCTTTTTTGGGACCTCAGGACTTAGACGGATGCTTGCCACACTTTTTTCCTATGACCTTGATTTGGGCTGGGTACCAAAGATGGAACTGGTGTCCAGCTTTGATCACCTGCTGAAGGTGAGATCAAAGCTTGTAAGTCTAGTGTAGAGTGAAATAATTTACTCCTTTTATCAAGGTGTCAATATCAGATTTTGATTTGCAAAAGCTTATTCTGTGCTGACTGGATGCATCAACACCCTGCATACACACAGAACACGAAGGCAACCTGTACTTTCAAGAGCTTGCTATGCCATCCATAGTGGTGGATGGATGTGAGATACATCAATGGAAAGAATCCGTGGATAGTAGCATGGGAAACCAGCAATGGCCCTTGCTCAGCCAAATCTCAGAAAGAAATGTGTCTTCATCCTTGGAGAATTTCTGAGATTAGAACAATTTTTCCCTGCTCTAAGATGGAATGAAAAAATCAAAATCTTGATGTGTTTTTTTCCCATCAAACCAATGAGCTGTAAATAAATACATAAAAAGATAATTTCAAACACTTCATTTTGAGCTCTTGACATTTTCTAACCTTTAATTTCGCTAAACTACAATTTTCAAAGCAATAAAACTTCATCCCCTCTCCCTTTCCCCTAGTTCTTCAAATTACATTTCGTTGGGCACTTGCTGCCTTGCTCTGTTAATAAGGAGATGTTAATTAGCAACCTCAGACTAAATCAGCAGACAGAGAGCAACAATGGTGGCTTGCATGGGGTGGGTTTAATTTCTTTCTCCTGTCTGTAAATGTTGGTATCCTGTGGCCGAGCCATCCTGTCACAATGATGTGAAATGCTGAGGCAAACCCATTTGTGATCATCGTGGTGGAGATGCCGGCAGGAAAAGTGGCTGCAGCTGCAGCTGCTGGTTTGTCATGTCAGTTCCCCCTCCAGAGAGATTTTCCTGGGAGATGGCAGCAACCGCTGGATTGTGTCCCTTAGTCACACAGGTACAGGAACTGGCTGCTCTCCTGACCATCTCTCTGGAGAAGGCAGGTTGTCTGAATTGAAGAGTTACCTGTGAGGGTGGACCAGCAAAGCAGATTGTGAACAACTTCTACTCATGAGGCTCCTCTGTCCTCCTCTGGCTCTGGGTATCACCAAGGATTTGTACTGCAGATAAAAGAGGTACGATTTCTCAAAGGATCAGCTGTCTTCTTTCAGTGGCATGTAATTTTACTAGTATAAACAGGTGTCTCATATACACACACACGTACACATACATATGCACATATAAGAACACAAAATTTGTGTTTATGCTTATATTTATGTTCATGCACACAGGGAAGAGAAAGGTCAAAGTGCATTTTGCAAAGACACAGGGCACTTGTTCACGAGCAAAGAAGAAGGAGTTAACATGTTTGTATAGGTGAAATGGATTATCCTTAAACTTTCTACACAAGACAAAAATGTTTCTATTTGATGTTGGTGTGAGTCTTTTCTAAAGATCAGCCCAGTCAGACTAGTTTGGTTGTAACTAACAAACTTTCAGAAATAAATATATGTTTTTTTGCATGTTACTGGCTTAAAAGTAAGTTTACTGTGTGGAAGTGGAGGTGGGTAGGTGCACGTGGCGTTTCTGAGTAAAGATGAATACTTTTTCTTGCTGCTTTCATTTCTATCTTTCCTTTAAAGAGTTCTTTTTGGGTTATTCTGTTTCCTATACTGCAGTTTCCTAGACAATAAAAATCCACTCTGCCCTCATGCAGGAACATGTAAGAGTTTCAGACTTATTTTTTTTCATTCTTTTAAACCCAACTGTATACATTTATTACACGAAAAAATGGGGTGTATGTGCACATGTGGGGTTTTGCATGGCAATTCCCTCACTGGGAGATGGTCCAGATTTAAACCCCAGTCCTCTGGTAGTGCAGGTATCTCTTCAAATAAATCAGTGTCTACAATGAGTAACTCCATTAGCAGACAGCAAGTGTTGACTCAGATCTTCCTTCACATAACTGTGAAGGGGAGCATGAGATGTGCTTGAGATTGCAGACAAACTGGCTTTCTCATCCCAGGCTAATTTCTGAGATTGAAACAATTTCCTAGAGTAATTTCAGATAAAGAGGTAAAGTCTTGAGCATTTTAGTGAACTGATAAAATCAACTATTGCTTCAAGGCAATTGGAAAATCTAATTTTTCAACATTTTCTTCTTCTAAAATTCGTGTCCCCCCCCAAGAAATTACATTTATAAAGGAACAGTTGTTTAACACTGCCTAAGATAAAAAAACCTCAAAGGAAATTTGGGGCTGTGAGATTATCACAAATATCACTGAATTGGAGGTGGACTGCAAATGGCCTTTTCTTGGCATCCTTTGCAATTTTTGACAAATTCACCAGGTGTACGGAGCTGCATGTGCATGCAGGAGCATATTTATAGAAGTGATGGTGCTGTACATGAAATAAGCGCCGTGTAGAAATCCTTCTGTTCCTTATTTGTACTTTTGAAATGCTTGCAAAGGTGTTGCAGACTTTTAAGACCCCTTGCTGCCCAGCACCATGACGTGGCCACAGCATCCCTAGCATTTGCTTCCATAAAATATATCCAGAAGTTTGCCTTGTGGCAAGGATGGGAGCAAGATGAAACAGCAGTGAAAGAATTTTGTAACTAATAAAAAGCTTAATATCTTGTTCCTTTCTTCAGTCCCAATAAGTTTCATTGTTTGCTTTGCTTGACTTGAGGCTGCAAGAAGGAAACCCAAAAGGAAATTTTTTGATGAAGTGTCCAAAATTATTACCACTGACCTGACACAGCAGCAGCAGCAGCGACATAAAAAAGAAGTAATGCTTAGCTACAGAGTTTTGTTTTCAGACAGATGATCAAAAAGGAGCCCGAAACATATTCAATTATAAGGAAACCCAGTGGTTTGAACAGCGGCATGATACAATGTGCCTCTGCTGCGGTTGAAGGCACAAGAGATTGTAAAGCGCTGGCGGGAAGGAGGGATGGTTCTTGGGGGATGCCGGCTTTGGCAGTGGCCATCAAAATCTCTGCTCCCTTCTGGCTGCAGTGTCCGACAGCAGAGCCCAGCGGGGCGAGGGGTATAGGGGGGGATGTGCAGGCATCTATCACCGCTGGGTGCTTGCCCTTCTCCGTGCTCATCTGTGCAGGCCATGTGACCTCAGTCCTGCCACAAGGACTCAGGCAGCATCTTCCGAGAGTGTCACAGAAACTCTTAAAGCTGTGTGAAGTGACAGAGATGCTTCCAACTGTGCCACACATGGGTATCAGATGAAACTGCCCAGATATATAATTAAATGCCAGCAGAGGTGAGGTGCTGCAAGGCGGCTGATGCAGATGTGTCACCTGGAAATCTCTTATCGCTGACACTCACTGTGCTATCACATCTTTGCAGAAAGGCTGCATTTATTTGATGGAAATAATGGGACAACAGCAGTAGGAATCTAAGTTTTTCATCTGCTGATGTTCATGCATCTGAAGTAAGGAGGCTGCTACAGCTGCAATGCGCTTCTCCCACCTGGCTTGGGAAGGGTAGTTGGGGTGATACAGCGGCAGCATTTTAGGAACAGCCCAAGGACATGGTCCTCCCAGAGTCTCTGATGGACTCCTGTCTGCTTACAAGGGGGCTGTGAAGTCTCCATCCTTGGAGATATTCAAACCTTGACTGGATACAGCCCTGAGCAACCAGTGCCGAGCTGGCCCTGTCCTGTGCAGCGGTTTGGACTAGAGACCTCACAGCCCTACCAGCACGGTGGGGAACAACATTAGGCTTCTAAACTGTCACAATTCAGGTGAAGTTTTGCAGCAAACAAAAATGGCAACAAGACCTGTCTCCCTCCTCCAAATTTCCTTCATGAAGAAATTCCACAAAATCTTTCTGGAGAGGCCAGGATAGGCTCCACATGTAGTCTTCTGGTTTTCATTCCATAGAAGTTACAATCCTCCTTCATTGCCTGTAAACCATTGCTCAATCTGTAGCTCCTTGGTGACTCTGTTCCAGATATCACCAAATCAACCCATTCTGAGTTAACCAAGAAAACATCCACCACAAAAGCACCGAGTCTCCCTCATCCAGGGTTTTTTGTGGTTGTTAGCAGGGGGCTGACATTCACCCATAGTCTGCAGAATCATTATGTTATTTAGTTACATTAAAGTAATCTCCTTAGAAAGGACTTATTGATGACATACTCAAATGTGCAAATAATATGCTTGTAGAACATTAAAATAGCTCTAATAGGGTGGTAATAAATTTCTTTTTTCAATACGGATGATTAGAAACTTCACTAGTTAGAAGCTATTAATGTACTCACCATAAAGCATGAAAGTCCGTTCTCATGAAACCCTAAATGACGGTACTGCCCATAAATTTTACTGGAGGTGGAAAGAGCAGTAATTATATGGTTGGCATTAGATGTAGCACTTTCCGCAGAGGTACTGGTGGCAAATCTTTACCTCCTGTTGTTCAGCAATATTTTTGGGCATAGCCAGTAGCGAGAGCATACTGTAAATAATATTGTTTACCATGATGGATTTGTGCACAAACAGGAAGAAAGAGATTTTTCATTAAAAGAAAAATTGGCAAACAGTCAAGTGTAGATGGCTTAGAGAGTGGCAATGCAATAAAGCGCATTGAGCATCTGGTTCAATGTTGTCTGACTGGCCTATGTGGACAGTGATGACTGAAAAACCCATTAGCTGCTGGCAGAGAAGTGAGTCTGAGATTCTCATCCAAGCCCTAGCACGGATTTATTGCAAAACCACCAAATCTGTTGGCATCCTCACTGGCAGGAGTTGTGGAGAAGCCAGGGAGCAGGTAGTCTTGCATGGAGACTAGCTGCACCCAAAAGACCATCTGAAACACCAAATAAAATGAGAGAATCTTTATGAAGTTTTTTTTCTGCTTGCCCAAACTGAGCAGTGAAATGAGATGCAGATACAGTCACGGTTGCTTCCTGCCTCCCATACCACAGTTATTTTAGGGTACCAATGACACATGCCTTCATCCTCTTTAGTCCTCCTTTGAGCCTCCCATCCAAACCAAGCCAGCCTTGTATTCAGTAAAATACTTCACAAGTATTTCTGTCCTCTGGTTTTATTACTGCAGTGTACTTCTTTCTGACAAAACATATATTTTTACTTTCAGTTCTTGAAAGAAGGCAGGACAAACTTTTGTACTTCTTAGTAGGATTCTTAGAGTAGCAGGACCTAATTCTCAGGCTGGCACCTTCAAGTATTTGTGACACAGATTGTAACAGGAAGCAGCTAGCTGGCAACGCCTTCTGATTTCTCATCAAATAAGTGGAAAATATTCAACATAGTGTCATATATTTCTGCTACAGCTATAAAAACCTATGAACATGCACCTCTTCTACCATCTGAGCTACCTGTCTGGTAGCCTTTGGTCATGTACATAGAGCAAAACAAACAGAAAATAATCATTATCGGGAATACAAATAGTTGACTAATGTGATATACAAAACAATTTGGTTTTGCATATCAGTGTTATAAACTGTTAAAGTATGAATTACTCAACCGGAAAAAGAGGTCTTAGGATAAATTTAAAATGCGAAGATCATGACAGGTTGGATAGAACCACCTCTGCATATGATATTTCTTAGGCTATATGATTTTTTTTTAAATACTGAGTCATCGTTCAGCACAGAAGTCAGGAGAGCTGTTCTTGGGCACAGAAGTGATTTTTGAGGGAAAACAGAACATCATCTTATACTGCTCAGAACCTCTTGAAATCTTGCACTCCAAAACTTTTCGTGTGACGTCATTATAACATCAAACCCCAGTGGTGAAACCTTTGGAGGGTTAAAGGTCTTCTGATAAATAGAAGGACACAAAGGAAACCTCAATAATTTCCACTTGGAAGGTCTTTTGCAGAAAACATAGACGTGGGCACGGTTCATTAACCCAGTATATCTTTTTCTTTGTCTTCTGCATCACTACTTCAAGTTATATGGTGCAGACACCAGCAACAAATGTTTTGCTTAGAATTATTCAAGCATATAACAGAGAGAACGTGCAAAAAACCAGCTCACTCAAAGAGATTTGATTTAAGGTCTTGACTTCCTTATTCTAGAAGAAAACTCTTTAGTAAGCAGTAGAAACTAGCAGGTTTAGGAGACAGATGGGCAGACAGAGGCTTGGGGAATCAAACTCAAAGGCTGTTAGGACTTGATCAGAGTATAGAAACATGTTACAACCTGCTCAGGGTGAAGGAGATGGTGCTGATGCCTAAGGACCACAGAGTAGGTACCCGTTTGTCATTTACTGTTTATATTCACCTGGAAAAGTGGTTTGTGTGTTGCCCTAACCCTCACCAGCAAAAAAAGTTCTCTATCTCTGGGCAACTTCACACTACTGTAAATTGGTGTGATATAAGGTGGCACTACATAACCCCTTTTCTTCTGATAAGCAGTTTCCCCTTTATGGTGAAAGACCCTTCTCATGGGCTGCTTCTGACATGAAGAGTAGCACTCACATTGATTTCCAAGCTGAAAGTATCTTTTATCCTCTCCTAGATCACTTTGTCCCTCACTGGATAGATTTCTGTTTTAACCTGCAATTGTATTTATCTCTACAGAGCATAATGGGAGTCAGTTTGCATGAAGATATTTTAAGCTAGATGAAGTCAGATACTGCTTGTCAAATACAGCCAAGACCATGCCAGATGCCTTTAAAAATGTCATATGACATTTAGTGGATGAATGGGTAGCTGCTCTCAGTGACCTGAAGCAACACAATGTCCATGACCTCAGAGCTCTTGTGTCACCAAATGTCGCAGAATGCAGCATGATTAAATATATGCAGCAGCCAACACACAATGGTCTTAATAAAGGTAGAAAGTAAGCACTCGCTCTTTTTGGTAAATTGCTGTCTTGGACCATGTGGCTCAGGGTCATGTTCAAAAGATCTGACGCTTCATCCGTCTTTGAAAATATATTGATTCCAGCCTGGTCAGAAGACATGGAGAATGTCCTCTTGCCACTGTGCTGGGGATATCACAAGCTGTAATTAGTTAGCGATCCTAATGTTTCAAGTCTCTTTGGATGAATAATTTCCTTGTTGAAAACTGAAACTTTATGTTAACCAAATTATTCCTATTTGGCAGAGGATTGTTTTTGGAAAAAAGATCAAAAGTTTGTTTTATTTTGCACAGAAGGCATCAAATTTTCCATTTGATGGGAACAGCCCTGGCTGTGCTTAACGTAAAAACAAATAAAAGTAAAGCAAATAACATGAAACAAATTATTCACTTTCTGGGTAAATAAAATATTGTACTTCAGCAGACAGCTTGTGAAGAAAAACAACATCTGGGATCAGCCAAAGGAATATTCTGATTTGATTTTTCAGTCTGGTTATCATGAAAAAAATTTGCTCACAAAGCTGTGGGTGTGGGATCTTTAGAGGTTGTTGCTGAAAGACAGGGGGTCTCCCTCTTTATCTTAGCTGGCGTGTAGCTGCAATCTCCATGAGCTGGGCTCACCGTGGATGTTGTAGGGTGGAAACATGGTCTCATTATGAAGCTGAACATTTTCAGCCTTGCAGGTCCTTAACAAATGCAGAGATAGGCAATGGGATTCATGTCAATTTAGTTTTCTAGCCTCAGCTACTAATACAGATTTTCTTTATAGTCAATGGAGGGAGGGAGAAACAGTTCCAGTGAAGATTTGTCTCGCTCCGAGACAGATGCCTAAAAGAGCTTAGATCCTTCATGGACATTCCTCTCTGTATCTACTGTGTAAGGTGCTGGGACATGTCCTTTGGGTGGGCAGAAATGTCTGAGATGAATCTCATCTTTGTGTATTATTCCTTATGCCAGGGAAATTCTGTGCCAGATATTCCTCCTCATTATTTCTACACTAAAAATGAATGCCATTAGCAACCTGACATTTTCACTGAGAGGATCTGGTTCTCTTTTTACTTAGACATATACAAAAGAAGATGCATCTTCATTAAAGCCGATGGATTTTATCTAGTGTAAAGTTGGTGGAAGACAGTGGAGCGCTTTTATGTTCACTGTACACATGGTATGAAGAATGTCTGAGCACAGGCCTGGAAGGTGTTAAGTATAAAAGGCAATTCATAGAGATACCTTTGCAGGCTACAGCAAATAATTGTTTCCAGCCAACACTTGAACTCATTTTGTATATGGCAAGATTTGGAGTTAGTTGCAGGCTTTGTTCTCATCTCTTACTGTACACTGCATGAGATATGCAGTGCATTTTTGTCATTTTCTGACACCATACAGACTAGGGCTTTTTTTTTCCAGAAAGGTGAGGTTCTTGCTTTAAGAGATGGTTAAGAAGAAAACAAGAGGACACTGTACCACCCTCTAAACTTTTCAACATGTTAACAAGAGATGCAGAAATGTTACAAGATTCCTTCTACAGTACCTTAACAAGTGATGATGGTGAACACATATGCAAAAAAAGTCGTGGCACTTCAAGCACTCTGCTCCCTAACTGTGAAGAGTGTAGTGAAATCAAGCGAGTGAATCTGCTCTGTCTTTGTCAGGGAATAGCCTGTCTGCACAGCCAAGAAAACGCCAGTGCCAAGGCGAAGGCCAGTGATCCACCAAGTCAGGATGGGTAAGTTGTATCTTCTGTCATCGCTTTTCTCTCCCCCTCTCACCCTTTTATTTTGTTTTCTCTTGCTCTTTGGGAACAGGAGCTGTTCCTGGCTAGGTGCCCTCTGCATGGGGCAGTAATGGGCTCATCTCTGCTGGATTTTTTGTTACAACAGATGAACCTCAATGAACAACAATAATAATGCAGGGCAGAAATGGAAAATGATAGCAAAGTAGGACTGCATCACTGAAGGCATAAAACTTTAATTTTTTGTAGGACCTACCTTGCAGTCCTGTCCTTCAAATGATTAGACTCAGCTGTGCATCACAGGGTCTTTGTGCAATGATGAAGAGCTGAAGTGTACACCGGGATAATTATACTGTTGGTTGTGGTCCAGTGATGACTTAAATTTGCAGGTTATTAGAGAGTTTTTTGGACTGTCAATCCAAGCATTCTTTAGAATAAACAGTTTTCCCTTAATTTTGCAGAAACTTGACATGCTTATAATATGATGGTTTAATGCAATAAAATTTCAGCAAATTAAACATCATCAGCTTTGGGTATTCAGTGAAGCAGAACTAATCTAGTTTTAAAGCGGAAGGCTTTCCTCTAACACATGGAGTTTGCTGAGGAAACCAGTCTTTGGTCCAGCTGGAGGCAGAGAGTGCATGACAGATTTGGTTGTGGTGCAACTCCCAGATGATGCTGGGGACCTTGGCGCCTGGGCCGTGTTTGCGGACAGCACCTCTTTCTGCAGCAGCTCCTCTGCAGTGGCATTCGAGTTTGCAAGAGGGAAGAAGGCAAGTGTTTGGAAACGTCTGTTCCTCCTGCATCAGAGATCCTATTTTAACCTGGATTGGGTTCAAGGTTTGCTGGAAAGGATAAATCTGGGATCGGTTTTAAACCTGTGAAGTCTTACAGGTATGTAATCAGATTTCTAGATGAGCAATAGGAAGAAAATTCCGATCCCATCTACATCATTTTCAGCTTTCCGTGGTTCAGGAAGAAAAGTTTTGTCTTCTTGATAGCGAAGACTGAAAAATATAATTTCCCTTGAGGAATTCTGATATTTTGACACTTATTTTCAGTACAAATTGTGATGAAAAATTAAAAGATCAAAACTTTTGGAAAACAAAAGCTTCAAACACGTATTTATCTGCAGATGACAAGTTGCATTGTTTCAACACATTTTATTCGAAGATGTTTTGACTGTCTCTGACTGATGGAATTTGGAGTGTATTGACACTTTGGCATTTAGTTATTGGTAATCTCTGTGCCTGTGCTGGCACCATAATGTTTTAGGATGTAAATCCATACTCTAGTTATGCAGAGCTGGATCTCAGTGCCTCATGTGGCTTGTAGTCCAATGAGGGCAAATAATCTGTAATGAATGAGGAAAAAGTAATGGGGGTCACTCTGATCACTCAGACAGATGCAGAGTTTTAGTTTGACTTGGCCCAATCAAACGTTTTCCTTTTCTTTACATAAAATTATTTCAAAATTATTTTTCCCCCCAAAATTTAGATGAAGATGGGACTGGGTTTTCTGAGGTAAAAACTTCAACAGAATCTGCGGTTAATGCTGAGGATTCTTATACATTTGCTCTCCAGTTATTCAGTTTTCAATGCAGTTTCACATATCTATTTATTTAGTGTTTGTACAGGAAGTGAAATAATGTAGTCACTGTGCTGCCAAGATTTTTTTTCCTAGTTGGGATGCAGTGACTCATCTTTCACATTTTGAAACAGATGTGGGTACGGTTTTTGTTTTAAGCCCACCTTAGTCTTGGGACTTCCCTCCCTTTTAATCTATCTGTCAGGTTTCCAGTGGATATTGATGTCAGCATTCATAACAGACTTCCGGAGCCACTCTAATAATGACAAGGACTGCAAAGGCAGACCTTAACATTTGGTAATATAGCTGATATGACTGGAGAAACAGGGAAGCTTTCAGCCCCCTCACCCACCAAGCTACGTTTGGTGTTTTTCAGCTTAATCAGTGGGTCTAACAAAAAGATAATTCCTTGCCATGTTTTTCTTATACAGGGAACCAGTGCAAAGAAACCAAAGCTTGGTTTGTAGCCCATTCAGTAAGATGTCACATGCCATCCTGACTCGTTGCGGGCTGTGTAGCACAGATCATTATGGAAGTGGAAGATTTAGGATCTGTTGTCCCACAGTAAAAATGTCATGAACAAAATAATATCCCTCTCTAAATAAGATTATCTTCTGGTTCAGTTATCTATAGCTTCTACCCCACTTTTGTCTCATTTCCAAAAAAAAATTTGTCTTGGTTGCTTAGGTTTGTCTCAGCCAGGTTTCAGGGGGGATGAGGTTATCAAGCTTTGAAGCTTTTCAAGGAAGCAGGTAGCTGAGACAAAGAAGAGTGTCTGCAGAGCTCACCCATATTAAATGCTGAAGGATCTGCGCAGCAGAAAGGTAACATGAGTGTTACGAGATCCCTGTCCCCTCACAGACACCTCAGGTGCTCCCTAAGCCCAGCTGGGAGCAGTGGGGGTCTCACCCTTTGGGATGTCTGCCTTCCACCAGTGCCTCAGGTCGCACGAACTGGCCTCTCCCTTGTGCCTTTCACAAAACAGGGGATTTGCCCTGACCCCGGTGGTATGTTTGAATCCTCTCCAGGGTGGCAGAATTTGGGCGCTGTGCTGTGGCCAAGGCTGAATCACCACTCCTGAGTCTGCTCCTGTGTCTTGATTCTCTGTGCTTGCTGTCACATTCTAGGGTACATTTCTTATTCAGAGTTAAAACTCTTGAGCGCAAATGATCTGTTCTTATTGATCTGAAACGGCTGAACTTTAAATAGCTGTTGTTTAACGTCCTGGAACATTAATACTAGATTAGAAAGATGTCCCTGACTTGTTGCCCCGAACACTGGAAAAAATATGTATCAAGCAATTCTGCTCTTCCAGGATCACTTGTGACAGTATTGTCCTGCAATCATGAATTTACTCTGGTTAGGATTCCTTTCGCTGGGATAGACAGGACTAGAGCGTACAATCTGATCATTCCTCTCAGTTCCTCTCAAACTCAGGAGAACATGGAGCAAAGATTAAAGCCAGAAACACCCACAAGAGCAAACATGCTGTGTCTCCAGCCTAACACAGCTCAGAAAATGGTTGTCAGCATCCCATGACAAGCAAAAGACCTTTAGGAAACAGTAGAACAAAACCCTCCAAACCTCCTCTATGTCACAGAATAGAGCAGGAAACTTCAAACTGACAGTAGTTATTTTCCTTGTTTTAGCAGTTTTCTTAAATAAACCTGAACTATGTGCTTATTATTATCACCTTTTTTCTGGTCTAATAAGTGTGTATGTGTATGCCATGTATCTATAATACATATCCATGTATGCACACTACCTCTGAGCGGATATGTATAGGTGATTTACATGCACGTATACTCACATACCTTTTAGCGCTCTCACTTTTCAGTTAAGACAAGTAATGTTTTTCGTCAGTAAACTTTCTAATAGTAGGAGTGTGGCTTTTAGGTTTTATTGTGAAATGTTCCTAAATGGTTCCAAACCTCCATCTTCCACTGCTCCCCAATTCAGATACTTCATTCTGCCTCATTTGGCACATAACCATTTTCAGTGCAGAGCAATTTACTACACTACCTTTTAAAGCAGCAGGTAGATGGAGTCCTGGTTTGGGTTGTGCATTTCTCTGCACATGGCAAATGTGATCAAATTAGAGTTACTGCATTGTGTCACTAGCTAACTTTCAGGTGCTTGAGAGGTTTGTCTTTAACTGTTGCAATGAGGTTTTATATTTGCTTCTCATAGATGCAACTCCTTTTAGAATTTTCGTTTTTCCACCGCATATCATTCCGCTCACTAGATAGTAACTGTTCCAGTAGTCACCATATCTTACACAACTCTTTCTTTCTAAATGTCATCGGTGACTGTAATGATCAAATGAAAGTAAATTGTGCTACAGAAGGACTTAGCAATTAAAAAAGCACGACAACAAACACCTCCCAGCCAAGCAGAACTGCAAACAACTCATTATAATTATTCCAGCTTGTTTGAACCTGCCTTCCGCTCGCAGTCAGGCGGAGCTGCAAGGCACTTCTTCTCCATCAGGGCTGAATCAGTCTTTTGCTGACTTCTCATAATACAGTGTAGATAAGAGCTCTTCAGTGGTAATTTGCTTGAGTTCTTAATAAGGAGAGATTTTAGAAAGCACAGACTAGTGTATGCAATAAGCTAAATGTATCCATATCCGTAAGTAAGCAGTTCAGAGTGCTGTTTCTTTCTCCCTGTTTCTTCCTCGAGCTCTAGATGCTGAAGCAATTAAAGGGTACAGATGGATTTTTTTTCTCTTGGTTATTTAAGCTACATGCTTGTACAGTTTGCAAGATGCTGTTTTCACAGCTGTTCTCCAGGAGCTGTGATTGTGAATCAGGTGGTACTGCAAGAGCCTGAGGCTGCACAGTGTGTAGCACTGGGAGCTGTGCTGCCCTGATGGACCACAGTGGCTGACTGCAGTGAGGTCTCTGGCACTTCCAAGGCAAAGTACCCCAAGCAATTTGTAGTTTTTACAGGATGTTTGACACGCAATTTATGTTTGGAGGGTGCAGATAGATAGATTATTTCAGTGTACTGGAGTGTTATTCTCAACCTGAGCAAGAGCTTTCCAGAGAGACCAACAGGAGAGGCTCCAGCAGGGAGCTCAGAGATGAGTTTAAGGCTGGGTTGGAGAAAAGGGTACTCTGAGGTCAAATATGATGAGTAAAGGGATACTGTAGTAGCACATCCTCTCCTGGGTTATGAGGAAGTTTAGGTACCAAGAGATTCATAAAAAGTGAAAGGAGCAATTTGAGGGAAACATCTTGTCTCCATTGCTCTATTCACAAAATATTGGAAATCAGTGGTGTTACATCATGGCAACAAGAAGGGAAGGTGAGCCCAGTGTTGCTGAGGTATGACGGGGACATGTCTGCACTTTGCTTTGTGGACGACACAAAAGGCAGTTTGACACTGATCTTTACAACAAGTCATAGCCAGGAATGATAATATTTGGGGAAGGTCTTCTTGAATGGAGGTTACCAAATTGTGGCAGCTATTGAGCAGAAACTCTTGTTCATGAAGCAGTCTGCATGCCCATTTCAACAGGGACAACTGGGAACAATGATTTAGGTTGTGCACCGTCACAGTTGGGTTGAGATAAGCCAAGGAGAAAGATGGATCGGTTTTGCAATGAACTGGGAAGTAGCTAATGTGCATCCATTTGTTTGGAGACTGCCGGTGAAATTCGTCAGAAAGCCAGATAGTATCTATGCACCTATTATATCCCACTCAAACCTTTGTGCACGGGAATGAATTTCACCTTGTCTGACCCATGAAAATTTGTGAATACTCACCTCCCTTTCCTTAAGACTTAATTTTTATCATTTCACACAGCTAGATTTTTCTTTTTCAATAGTAGCTTTCCTTGATGTACATCTGTTTCCAGTTTAATACTTACCAGTAACTGGAAATGAATGGCAGAGATCTCTTTTGTCTGCGGTCTAATATGAAGGTAACTGAATCGTTTACTTTTATAAAGTCAAATCCATTTCTTCTCAAGTCTTCCGCAACAGAGGTAATGTTTGCAAAATTCTTTGAAGATGAAAAGCACTACAGTATATAAATATTAAGTATTATTTTTATATCTTCATCATCTATGCTTTTAAAATTAATACGAAAAATCCCTAGGAATACCCAAATGCCCAGTAAAATGCATATCCTTCTTCTAATCATAGTGCTATATTTTCATCTATGAATCCTCTTAATCTTTGAAATTAATTACCATGATTAAAAATGGGAGATGTGTTTTCCCAGAACAATCAGATTGTTCTGTTGAAAATTTTCATACTCATTTTGCATCATTAGTTTAATTTCTTTTTGATATTAAAACACACACACACTCACACTCCTGCATATGACATCTCTCTCTTTAGAGCAAGAGGGAATCTTACTTTGCTACTTGCTGACTACAGCCCAAAGTGACCCTGTACAGAACACCAGAAGGAGAAGGGGAGCTTACCTTCTCTGCCTCAGAGTCTCCTGTATGGGCAAAGGCCAAGACTGCAGGCTTGCCAGCCGGGGCTCAGGAGAGTGCCATCATCCACCCATCCAAAAGAACCGACTTACAAACATGAGACCTCCAAAAGACAAGGTATATTCGCACTGGCGAAGGGAATTGTTACAGTTACAGCAAGTCTTATACAAACGCAGTTTGAATTTAGCTCAAAGTCCTGCTTCTTCTAGTCCATGTGAACCATCTGATATCTACTCCAGTATCAGAAAATTGAATGTGAGAGTACTTATATTACATTGGGGGAGCAAAATGGAAACAAAATGGAACAAATACTGATATTTTAGTAGCTGACTGGTGAACAGGGCCAACACACTTGTTTCCTGACAATCAAACCAAGAGCAAATTCTTGCTGCAGTTGGGTTTTGATCCAGTCTTCTCCAGATCTTGCTGACATTTGGATGCAAGTTTGTGTTTCATTTCTGTTCAGTGCTTACTGCAGGTTTGCTCACCTGAGCCCTATTCCCTATTAGCTGTTTAAAAAGAGAAGAGGGAAAATATTCAAGTCCTTACACTGTCCAGATTCCCTGACCAGAACCAGTGGGAGAGAAAGGGAGAGGGAACTCTTAAAATACTAGTGTCAGTGCATTTTGAAGAGCCTCTACATGCAGCTTTCACAACATGAGGCTTTAGGGAAGTCAATTGAATGGTTCCCTAGGAAGATCTTGCTTTGATATAACACAGAAAGTTCCTTTTGTTGCAAAAATGGCAAGAAGAAAGGGGACAAAATGTGTGAGCTAAAAAGGAAGAGAGACTGAAATAGAGCCGCATCACAGGTGCTGAAAATGGATCTTTTATTGTGGATCACAACAATACAGAATTTCAAATGCAGAAAGGATTTGAGAACAGAAAAGAAGGCATCCGGTGTGCGAGAAAGGCACAAGAAGATATGTGTTTTATTGTCCTTCAATTTTTTTCTGCCCCTCTCATCAGAACAAAGAGAAAGGTCAGGCATGAGATGTGAAGATTATTTTGGCAATGCAGGCACTGTTGTAGTGATAAGTGACTGACAAAGCAGGGAGATCATCCATGTGGAAAACTCACAGAACTAATTGTCGGTCCAGAAAATGGCCAGTTGCCTGTTGAGAGATGCATGTGCGTGGGGAAGGAAAGTGAGACAGCTTAGACAAAAACAGAAATAGAACCAGTAGTGCAAAGAAACAAGAGCTGAAACGGGAGAAGCCTGCAAAGTGATTAAGTTGAAGGGACACTGAGAGTGTGGAGCCACGAAGCTGAGCGGGATGGGGACGGCTGTGTTTCTGTGGGTTACACAGGAAAGTCCTTACAGAGGATCAAATTGCTGTATGTTTGTGGTTTGGGTGATCTGGGCAAGAGGCTCAAAATGGCTGGGAAATGGTTTGTTTGTTCTTGAAGAGTCATTAAAGCAATGAAAATCGCCTTCATCTACAACTTCCTATGAATTTTTTCTTTTTTTTTTTTTCAAATGGATATTTAGCAAATCTTGGATGCAGACTCTGGAAATGTACAATTTTGAACTTAAAAAAATAAAATAAATAAAATGTGAATTCCAGTCTGAGGAAATCCTGATTTTCTTCTCAATACAGTTACCAACTGCAAGTGACACAAAACGAAGACTTTCCACAAATGCCCTGGGTCTGGGTCTGGATCAAGACAGCTTGATGTGACCACTGAGTTTGGCCATGACCTTCTCTGTCCTAGTGCTGGCCAAATGCCAGGGAGGAGCAGGATGGCACAGAGGATGATAGGTGAGGGTGAGCGTGGTACTGAGAAACGCAGCCTGGTGAAATGCTGGAATGCCCACAAGCAGCAAGGTGGAGCTTGGCTTGGGGAAGGAAAGAGGGAGCCCTGGCATGTGGAAGTGTTATTGAGTGTCCCCATGTGTGGATGGAGGTGTCCAACACCAATGCTGTCAAGGGTGGCTGGGAAAAACCTGAAGGTCCATGGGGCTAATACATGGGGAGAGATCTACCTGTTCAAGTGTCCAGCAAGTAAGTGTGGTTTCAGGGGATATCAAGGGGTGGTGAAGGAAGGGAGTCCACACAGCCATGGCCAATTTCTATTTAGTCATGGAGAGGCAAGGAAAGAAATAGTGCAAGTAATCTGATATTTCCACATTTTCCAAATAAGAGAGTTCCAGGTTATCACTCAAATAAAAAAGAGAGAGAGTGACTACAAAACTGCATCATGACCTCCCTTTCTCCCCCACTCTCAGTGCAGAGAGAGGATTAGCTGTAAGCTGTTTCCACGGTCAGTGCCTGTACTCACTTTATTGCTTTGCCTGCTTTCTGCTGTGGCTGTGGAAGGTAAAGAAAAGCTTTTATGCAATGAAAGTTAGCCCAGGAAAAGGATCTGCTCTGATGAGATTCCCCAGAAGACAATACTGGCTCTAATTTCTCCAGTTTAACCTTCTACTTCCGGGGGATTTGCCAAGGAAGGAGTTTAATTTTTTTCCCTAGACAAATGTATTAATATTTAATAAAAAGCAAAGCTAGGTGACACTTCTAGAGAAAATAACAAATTTACATAAACCTTTTGCTGTATTTGAACAGAACAGGATAAATTGAGGGGGTTTATCTCAGGTGTCTTTTCTTTTCTAAAGAATAATAATAATAAAATAACCAGAAGGCTTCAACTTCAGAAAATGAGTTTTTGTGTTACTCCATATCAAGTCATCTTGGAACTTAAGGAATGTATTACACCCTCTTGCCCACTGATTTGTCTCCAGATTCTGGCTTGCCTTCCTAGCCTGTGGTTGCCCCCAGTGCTAGGCACTGGGAGATGGCTTCCCAAGAAAGCAATGAGTCAGAGGAGGTTTTTGCACCTCAGACTGTTTCCTCACACTCTGCCTGTGTGACCGAGGCTAAGGCCTTTTGCTTAGCCTTTTCTCAGCATTTTCACTACTGAATGTTTGTTGTTCACCCCCTTTTACAAGAGACTCCCTAAGACTCTGTGACCTGTGCCATTTTTTTTAGGTTGTTCTAAGGTAAGTCTGGAGTCTAAAAGTTTATGTGGGCTATTTTAAAGAAAGCCGAGAGTTCACTCTCAGGGAAGAAAGGGAAGCAGAAATGAACTGTAAAACTTTCTGCTGGTGGGTGGGTCTGCCTGATGCCAAGCTCACTTCACTTCCCTTGGGTTTTCCTTCAATAGCCTGCCAAATAAGTTCTCTGTCCAGATGCTGGGGGACAGATTTCTCCTCAACAACTGACATGGACCACAAAAGTCATGGATGACATGATAGAGCATCTGCAGCTTGGTACACTGAAGAAAGGTTTGACTTTAGCACACCCTCACACTAAACCATTTCACCGGTTTTCTATTCCGTCCACTTCTATGTATCCCGTAGAGGTGAAAGCATCAGTAAAAGACTATTCAGTTAAAGATAATTTCCCTCCTTGCTCACCATTTTGCTTGAAAGACTGCACAGAGACATTTGCAAACTCTATTTTAGAAGGATATATCAAGTCTCCTACCAGGACCCTGCAGAGTCTTTTTCAGTATCACTTCACTCTCCATTGCCAAGCTTTTAAACAAAAATAAACCAAGATAATGTCAATAAATCATCTTCCCTCCTTTCCAGCTCAGCACCAGTGGAACACTGTGGTAAGTTATCATGTTTTTAACTATGAAGCTGTCTGGCTTTTTGTCATTTATCTTGTTTCTCCCACTCTGGTCTGGCTCAAGGCTGAACATTAGAAAATGACGAATGCAGGGCTGTCTCTCTTGGTTTGTACTGGCATTATTAACCCATATTTTCCTGAATATTTCATACCATCATACAATATTCATGAGTTGCTGGAGTTGTGGCAATTGACTCTCAGGTTAGCTGCCCTGTATGTGGGGGCAGGACACAAACATTTGTTATTGACTGGTAATCCCTATTTTGCATTCTCCAGAATTTTCCTTACCCCTGTGATTCTGAGTACTGTAAAGTAGATTAGGTAGTGTAAATCGGCTATTTCACATGTATTTACATCAGTATCTATTCTAACGATGTTTTTTTCAGGTGGCTATGGTATCATATTTTGATTTATTGTGATTCTAAGAACCCCAAGAACCAGTTGTGTAATGTAACAGATCTGTGGCTGTAACATATAGTCAGCTTTCTGTTGATTAAATAATGATCTGTAGAGATATATATATATATAAATAACTATTATTCTCTTTTTCCTTTCTTCCCTATATATCTACCGTTTTCCTTTTTCTTCAGTTTGTATTCTTTTTTCCCCTTGACATATCACCTCAGAAAACAGCTGCTGCTACATACAGACAGCGGCAATAGAAAAAGACAGATCTTGTATTCCCCCCTGGACATGGCCAAGCTTGCATGAGAGAAATCTCTGGAGATCCAGAGTTCAGTAACTCGGTGGGAAGAATCAGATTCTGAAGGTGTGATGGCTTCTTAGTATGTATGCAGGAAGCGTGGTCTTTGAATTCATTCTGGCAGTGAGTAAAGACCAGTCTTTGTACCATATTGCGTTTTACTGTCTGTCTAGGTGTACGTCACAGAGCAATAGCTTTATGCCTGCTGTTTCTGAAGGAAACCCCTCACTAAGAAACAGTTCATAGCGAGTGCCAACACTACATGTACATAGATCGGGGTCTTCCTGGGAAACTGGGGCTTCTCTCTGCTGATCTCCTGATTGTGAAGTGGGCTTCATTTTCAGACTGATATACATGTGATTCACATGTGTGGTGATAAATGAGCATACGCTTCCAGTCTTGAGAAATGTTGTCAGAAGTTCCTTATCCATGGGCTTTAGGCTTTCTCATCTTCTTGTTCTAACTGTATGATTGCTGGAATCGATGACTGGTGACTGCAGAAAATCTCCAAGCAAACAGCTGGCACAGGTTTCTGGATGTTTATTGCAAGGACTACACCTTGCATTTTATTCCTTTAAAAGAATAAAATAGTGAACACTTTTGACGCACTTTAGGCCAAGAAATTCTCCAGAACTTGTCCTATTTCCTCCCTTGAGCTCCTGTACAATGATGGAACATGGTCCACTTCAACACTGTCTTCAAACTGCAGAACTGTTCAGTTTTGTGCTCCTAATAGATAGCACTTAGATGCTCCGGTAGAAACTAAGTGAAGGACCATAAATCTGTGCTGCTAGCACCATTCTAAGCAGATGATGAAGAAAAATGAATACCTGGGAAACATGAGTAATGGAAGATGTTCCAGTATCCCCAGTCATATGCTCCTTCCTCCTGAAGCAGAGGTGGTTGCACTTCTGTCGCCAAGGAAATCTTAGAATGGTTTGGGCTGGAAGGGACCTTAAAGATGATCTAGTTTTGATCCCACCGTCATGGGCAGGGACATCTTCCACTAGACCAGGCTGCTCAAAGCCCCATCCAACCTGGCCTTGAACATTTCCAGAAAAATACAACCCAAAAATGAATTATGTTGCCTGTGGCTGTTGGCATATGTACAAAATCATAACAAGGAGATCTTCTCCAGGAGAGCTCAGAGTCATGGCTAGAGGAGCTGGATTTTTCTGCAGAACATCTGTAGAGTCCCTACAGTGAGGATTACCAAGCTGTGTGTCATGTAATGAGGGGCTAAATATGGCTGAGGCTAGAGGTGCTGTAGGTAGATGGTTAATGAGGTGCTAATTGGGTAAGAAAAAAGTGAAAGAGGGAAATGAGTGGGAAGGCCTGTGTATCTGACTGAGAAGAGCTCTAAAATGTGGAGTCATACAGGGTATTTTTGGCTTCAGTTCATATTCCGTCATTCTCACCTGTGTAGCAGATTAATCTTTCTTGTGACTCAGCTGGAGACCTCATTGTCCTTCATGACTCTGCTGGTGCACAGACATGGAGCTCATGTACCATTTCATTTTGTCGCAGCTCAGTTGCTGCCAGCTCTGCCTACATGGAAATAGGGAGCAGCTGATAGGGTGACTGTCTGGCAGGAGCACCTGAGAGCTCATCATTGATTCTGTGCTTGTAGTTAACTGATATGATTGGCTTGCTTACATATCCCCTCTCCAGGGGTCTCGGTGTCCTGACTTTGGTCTTTAGTGAGGGATGAAATCTCACATGAAGCAAGGGTAAGGCAGGAATCACAGAATCACAGAATGGTAGGGGTTAGAAGGGACCTCTGTGGGTCATCTAGTCCAAACCTCCTGCCGAAGCAGGGTTGCCTACAGAAGGCTGCAGAGGACCTTGTTCAGGTGGGTCTTGAATATCTCCAGAGAAGGAAACTCCACAACCTCCCTGGGCAGCCTGTTCCAGTGCTCCGTCACCCTCAGAGGGAAGAAGTTCTTCCTCATGTTCAGACGGAACTTCCTGTGCTTCAGT
>Ga0065711_1000414_pt1 | contig 67850 bp, 27 predicted proteins | sample Hoacrofraction12_FD_59098 | JGI IMG/M metagenome (GOLD analysis project Ga0065711, IMG submission 59098) | Hoatzin crop microbial communities from Cojedes, Venezuela - Epithelial fraction 12 v2 (version 2) | ecosystem: Host-associated > Birds > Digestive system > Esophagus > Crop | place...
AAAGGCAGCGCGGGCGAGGCGGCGGAGCCGTGCCTGCGCTCCCCGCCATGGCCCCGGAGAGAGCCCCGGCGGCCTTCGCCGAGGCCGGGCAGCGGAGCGGGCTGCAGGTGTGGCGCGTCGAGCGGCTGGAGCTGGTGGCGGTGCCCGCCAGCCGCCACGGGGACTTCTTCGTGGGGGACGCGTACGTGGTGCTGCACACCGCCCGCCCCGCCGCCGCCTACCGCCTGCACTACTGGCTCGGTAGGCAGCGGGCGCCGCGCCGCGCAGGGTCCCGGGGCGGGAGGCGGGCGTTTGCCCCTGCGCTTCTCGGGAGCCGTGCGGTGAGGGGCCGGGGGAGCGGGGCTCCAGCCCAGGAGCAGCGATGGCAGGCGGCACCGCTGCGGGGCCGGGGGAGTGGGGCACCGCGGGAACGGAGGCGTGCGGTGTCAGGTTGGAAAGAGGTGGAGGGCTAAAGCCTGCATCCAGCCGAGGTTCGCGAGCGACATCCCGGCTCCGTTCGGATGTTCTCGCCTCTCTCTCCGCTAGGACCGAGGCTTCGTCCCGGCTGTCTCCCTATGGGGTTGCTGCGCTGCTTTGTGTCCAGAGGTGCCCTTTCTCAGCTAAAGTTTTGCTTTCTGGTGACACAGAGGTTAGAGGCCAAGTCACCAGGTTTTCTGTAAAACATTCAACACATCATTCTGACAGCCTAGTAAAGCCCCTCTTGGAGCAACTGGGGACGCTGGAGGTGGACTGATGTCTTTTGCCTTCAACCTTGACTAGCATGGTGTTTACCGACATAAGGATGGACTTTAGGCGACTTCCTCACCTTCTGGAGGTTGCTTGAGACTTCCTTGTCTGGTCACCAGGCCACCTGACCACAGGGGTTGCTGCGTAGCTGCCTGAGATCTATCACTTTGTTCTTGTTTCACCACTGCAGGGTTTGCCTTTGTAGGCAATTACTTCGGTGAATGCACATAAAGACAGGTTGACGTGTATTAACATTAGCGCGTTTGAGTTGCCATGGTTCTCGTCGTGTTTTTGGATGCATTGAAAAAGAATAGCGGATAAAGCTGGGATTGTTTTTGCATAAATGTTTGAAGCTTGTTTAGTTTTGCATGTGTTATGAGTTATCCAGCTGGCACGTGGGCTAGTGGCTGTCTCTGACAAGAGTATAATTATAGATGGCAGCATAAATGAATTTCTGGCAGATGTTCTTTTGTCAACAGCACTGCTAGTTAGTAGCAGGGTTTGGCTATTTAGACTTTTGATAACAAAGTTAGAATGGTTCACGCAGTAGTTAAGGTACCGTAAACACTTCCTAGGGAAAGATGCAAGGACTCTGCAGGTGGAAGTGAAGTCAAAATGGTGACTGACATTTGCACTAATTAAAACATCTTTGCTGTTGGCTAAAGATCTCTAGTTGTACGCGCTGGTGCACATCTTGTGCTGATGTGGTGATATCAAGATATTGTAAATAGCTTGGCATGCATTGTTCTTATGCAGCTGGCAGCAGCGGGGCGAGCTGCTGGGAAATGCCTTCCTGCTTGTGAGATACGCAGGTGGTGGGGCGGAGGTGCTCAACGCTGCTGCAAGCTCAGTAGCAACAGGAGACCAGAACTGGTTGGGCTGGGCTCTGAGCAACCTGATCCAGTTGAAGATGTCCCCCCTTGTTGCAAGAGGGTTGGGTGAGATGGCCTTTAAAGGTCTCTTCCAACTCAAACTATTGTGATTCTGTGAACTTCATGCAAGGTGTATTGGGAAAGGCAGTCACACCCAGGGCAAGAGGTTGAATCCTTTTGGTATTTTTGCTGAGCGATTCTCACCAGTGTTACATACACCAAATTTATCTCACATGAGCAAAGGTCTTATAACCTGTGGGCTGGGAAGACCTCAGTAGGATCTGTGTGAAGGCTTCCCATAAGCCATCTCTGAACAGCAGCAGCAGTCATTAACAGTCAGACTTTGGGATGGAGAGAACCCTTGTGAACTCAGATTAATGGAAACCCTGTCGCTCTGGAGTTGTACTTCATCTCCCTCTGTTAATAAAAACAAAGCTGTTGCTAAAGAACATCATAAATGTACAGCTTTTCACACCTACTTACAATCACATATGAATGCTGCACAGGAGGAATACTTTCTCTTGAATGTGTACAATGCCAGAGTCTTTTTTTAAATACCATGGAAGGCAGGCAGGAACCTGATTTTCCTTTACTCCTGGTGAAATGTATAGTAATCTCTGAGGGAGGATTACTTGACATTTTTTCTGTCCCTCCACTGCAAAACTACAGCTTGCATGGTACTTTGTCCTTACCAGTACTAGAGGTTCATTTGCAAAAGAAAAAAAGTTAAAATTTGGAATTAACTAATAATTAGACAATTTTCTAAAGAAAACAAAAATTACAGAATCTCTTTACCAAGTGTGTCTGCCGACTACCTGGGACTAGAGTCCTAGGGAGCCACAAATCCTTGTTTAACCTGATTTTTTTGTCACCTAGTACATAAATGTTTTACTCAAATCATTCAAGTACATCGTCTGCTTTAGTAAAAAGAGTCCAGAAATGGGTGACCAATGTTGCAGTAAAAGGGTTTGTTTTGGGAAAGAATTTCAAACATTATGTAACTTGACTTACCTATCACTCCTTTTTGCATAGTAGAATTTGTGCATATGTAACCCTAAAACCATGCCTATGGGCAGCAATACTTTTCTGGACTTCTAAGCTAATGATCAATGGTTGCTGTGGCTTTCTGGGCCTGCCCTTCTTCCCGCTATCATGGTTGTTCCATTGGCCTGAAGCTTCCTATGCAAAAGCCAATGTTTTACCAAATACATATGGAGAAGTGCTGTATAAGAAGGATAATTTCTGAATGAGCTAACTCAGGTGCTGCAATGAAGTTGGCATGGCCAAGCAATCAGTGTGGTCTGTGTTGTGGTGGCTGTGTCCACTTTTAACTTTGCTCAGAGCTCCTGGGTTGGATGTCTGCGCTGGTACTTGAGGGATGTCTTAGCAGCTAAACTAATCCTGAGGGAGATGTTGTGACTTGAAACTATCACCAGTGGAAGCAGCATGTACTATGCCAGTGTGAGGCTACTTCTAGCAGTAAGACTGGCTGTAGCTCACTTGATGTCTTTAATAAAATCATGCATGATGTTTTTTAACAATTTTTTTAACCCTTGTCTCCGGAGATTAAGTGATAAGACCTGTCTGGTCTGGTAAAAATTTTTTTTCCTGTATACTCTGGCTTATTTATAGTTGTTTGTGCCTCAGACTATAAGGTAAGTCTGTTTTCCATACAGGGTGACCAACCTATGCTTGGACTGATGTTCACATTTTCTTAAACAGTGTTTCACTGACTGTTTTATTGCATGGCAGCTGTGAGACTGAGCCTCATAGTGGTTCTTATCTCTAACAGTGTTCCAAACCCAGTTTGTTTCAACCCTGAACCCTGTTGTGTAATTACAAGCAATAAATCTGGAGGATCTAGTCCTCATGTATATGAATAGCCCTATTCAAACAAACAAAACTTTACTACCAACTTTAAGGAGGTACCTCGGTCTGAGAAAGAAGAACTTATTATGTGACAATGTGCTACCATTGAGTGGTGGGGATTTTTTCTTCCAGAGCTTCTTGTGTTATCTCCCGATTTCAGTGATTTTTTTACTTTTTTCTATGGCCTCATGCTTTTCTCTTCCCCATGTCTCCATTATTCATTGAATCACTTCCCTGTTTCATCCTTTCTGCTTTTGGGAGGCTTCCATTGCACCCATGTCCCCCAGAAGCTGTGCTGGTGGCAGTGGTGGCACGGGTCCCTGGGGAAGCACAGGTGTTGGTGGCCAGGGGGGAGTTGTCCTGTGGCATTTGCACTACGGGGCCACAAACAGAGCATTCCCTCTCCCTAAGAGAGGAGCTAGGTCTGTGATCCACTTGGACATCCCTGTCCTCACTTTCCCATGCTCTATATTTCCTACTACCTTGCTGACAGGCTCCCTGTGACAACGATGACTCCCTACACCGTGAGGTGACACTGAGACCTCACTGCACACTTCCCCTTCTCCCACAGCCTGGGAGAGGTATCTCTGTCTGGGCTGCCTGGAGCTCCGCTCTGTTTTTTTCCACTTGGTCACCTGGAAGCAAAGAAATGGTTAATGCAAGTGAGCAGCTACTCTTGAGAACTGTTGCCTGTATACCAGCTTCTTCCTCTTATTTAGAAACAACAAATAAAAAATAAATGGAAAACCTTGTCTTTCTTTACTCCTCAAAAATTCTTGAGAAGCTGATTTTTTGAGACTTGATTCTACTTGCATCCTTCCTGAAACAATCGAAACTGCTGAAAATGTTCATAAAAACAGCATACGCCCATGCTGAGAGTTTTGTTTTGATATACAGCCTGCTTTGCAGTGCGATTGAGCCATCAACACACTAGTTAAGGAGGTCATTTTGCCATGGCCCTGAGAGGAGGCTAATCTCCAAAAGGTACAAAACAGAAGAAAATATCTGAGCCCCAAAGCTGCTTTTCTTTCTCTCAGCTGTACCAGGCAATCTAATAAAAGATATCTAAGCAAATCACCCTTTGCTTGCTTGATACTGTCAATAGGATTGCTCTTGAGTTATTTTAACTGTATGGCTTGGTGAGTTGCTCTTAGCATACGTATGTGGTTTACCATCTAGTCTTTGCACATGAAAGTCTACAAATCATTACTGCAGACGCTTGCCATGCTAAACTTGCTTAATTAAAATATTCTCTTGTTCAAAGAGGTTGAGAGCAGACAAACTTGGCTATTTTTCACTTTTTTCTTGCTTATGAAGGCAGTTCTACAAGTAGTTGAGAAATGGTCTGGATGGTCATGCGTTTGGTGGTGAACAAGGTTATGAAGTAGTGTTTTGTTGCAACATATACATGGGCCGTACAACCTGCTGAAGGCAATGCCTGATTGTCAGAGACAATTTCTCCAACAGAATTCAAACTTATGTTAGTCCTTTATAGACATAATATTTCATCTTATTTCAGGGAAAGAATGTACCCAGGATGAAAGCACAGCTGCAGCTATCTTCACTGTTCAGCTGGATGACTATTTAGGAGGAAAGCCTGTGCAGAGTAGAGAAATTCAAGGGTATGAGTCTACTGAGTTTGTGAGCTACTTCAAAGGAGGAATTAAATACAAGGTAAAGAGCCAGTTGCCAAATTCTACAAGCATATGTAACATTGTTCCCAAACTAAAATAAAATCTTTTGCTTTGTGTCTGTTACTGAAAACTTAAAAATTGTTTCTTGATGTTTAGTGGTTTTAGATCTGAACTACCGGTCTTAAAACAGAGAAGTCCCTGCGCTTGTACAGAAAACAGCAGCTTGTTTACCAGTGTCCCTTCTGATAATTGAAACCTCTCCCAGTGATTTATTACCTCCCCCAATCAAACTGTCCTGAAATTTTGTACTTGTGTCTAAGGGTGCTCACAGTAAGGACACTGTTTCAGAGGCAGAAGATGTCACAGAAACCATGTCTATGTTGCAGACTGAATCATTTTATTCAAATGCAGAACCCAATGTGCTTACGTCGTTAAAAACATGAGTAAAGTGGAAAAGACCAAAACCTAACTGTAGACTAAAAATGGTGCTTTTGCAATCCTACTGCAGTTTTTTTATTTTGAAGTTAAAAAAAACCTCCCAAATACTTTTCATGAATTTTTTTATTTGAAAAAGCTGCGGTGTTAGCCTCCCTGTTGTGTCACTTCCAGAAGCAGAATATTTGGAAGGAAATTTTGAGACATCTGTTTATTTTAAGAATAAAGTAGTGTATCTCCTGAGAATCTCCTTGTAGTAGGAGCTCTGAGAGCCATCACTCAGTCAGCCTTTTTCCCATTATGGAGGTTTGTAACTTATCACAAGTCTACACAACCAATTTGAAGCTTTTAACTCTGCTTGTGTAAGAGAGCTTGATAGTATCCTGCCTGCTCTTTTATTTTTTTTTCTCTGTAATTTCAAGAGACGCTCTCTGTTCCAACCCAAGATCTGGGTCTCCTGAGGGAGTGAAGAATGCTGCCTCAGAGACGGACAGACAAGCCAGTTTACAGGAACAAGTTACTTAAACTTACACTTTATAGATTGTAAATAAATTGTTTGGTCTTGCTTCTACCAGTTTGGTACTCTTTGCTAGGTTGCCTCATAACCTGCAAATACTCCTTTCAGAAAACTACAGACCTACTGTGGAATGACTCCTTCCTCTACATATAACCAGGCACCAAAAACACCCAGACCTCTGAATTTTAGGAATTTGAGAGCTTGTACAGAAGCTGTATATTCCTCTGCTTTCCCTCAGTCCTTATTTGATAACCCACTCATTTTTGTCCTAACAGGGTGGTTCAGCATTATCTTATGCTCTAGATGATGCAGGAAAGTGTGATAAATTCTATACTTTCCCTTTCCTCACTCATCTGAACACGCTTTGAAGCTAGGAGATGTCTCTTCCCTCAGATAAAGGCTCACACCTGAGAGTTCAGCAGCAGCAGTGTTCCCCAAGTCTGTCTGCTCTGTAGTCAGCATTATTAAACAGTATGTTATTTTGGCTCATCTCTAACTGCATAAACTTTTTTTTTTCCCTGCTAGCTCCTCAGCTGTAGCAAAAAGGTAGGTTTGCAGAAATCAGACTGAAATAAAGCTTGCTGTTTTGTTTTATTCAGGCAGGTGGTGTTGCCTCTGGATTTAATCATGTTGTTACTAATGATCTGAGTGCTCAGAGGCTGCTGCATATCAAGGGCCGGAGAGTTGTAAGAGCCACAGAAGTCCCCCTGGCTTGGACCAGCTTCAACAGAGGAGATTGTTTTATTATTGACCTCGGAACTGTAAGTCTTTCCTAGAGCAAAACACACTGAAAAGTAAGAGATGTAGCATCCCTTCTAAGGTCTGAATCATCCCCTAAAATGCATAACTGATTTTGTCACTCACCCAAACTGACAGAAAGAAGAAAAAATCAGTTTTAGTGTCACAACACAAAATTGTCCGAAATGTTTTCCGAAGTACACACAGATTGTGCTTCAGGAAACAGTGCTCTTTCCTACTAAAGGCATTGGGATTTTTTACTACAGGTGTTTGAACCTTAAGCTGTTCACATGAAGTCCTGCCTGACTTTGACACTGTCTGCCAGCTGAATGGGATCAGTGCTTGGGTTCAGAGCAGAGCCCAGATTGGACCTTTCTCTTAAAAGCGTTTCTTCATATTCATAAAACTTTGTGATAATTCACCCTAAAGAAATAGCTGCAAAACAAGAACAAGTTGTCAAAATAAACCTGTCGTACAATGTGTTATATGGTACGTTATAAAACTACTTGAGTATTTCAAGAGATCACTTGAGAAGCAATCCCATAGTTCAAGGCTTTCTGCTGAAAGCAAGTAGCATAGTGCAGAAGCATATGGACAGATAAGATAATTTTTCTTGCTTCACATGACTTACAGTATTGACACCTTAGTATAAAAAAGTCTTAAAACGAATTCAAAAGTAGCAGCTGGGATGTAGTTCATTCTAATGAGGTGCTAGTTATCAGTTTGAAATTATTCCCATGCTTGATATGCTGGCGTATAAAGCTAAGAGCATATGAAAAAGAAAAGTTTATCTGCAAAGCAGCAACTGCAGTTGGCCTAAACTGTAGTGCTTCACAAGGAAGTGGTCAGCTATTCACCAAGGTTTCAGAGAAGAGTTTCCTGACCTATTGAAAAAGGAGCAATTCTGAACTCGTTATAGGTTTGGCTGCTGCTTCTGAAAAGCATCCCCTGGTGTCATCATTGAAGACACTGGCATCAAGTAGCCATATTGATTATGTCTGTTAGAATTTTATCAGGCTTAGCAGCCTTCAGACAGAACAACCACCAATGTTTTCCTAACATTGTCCTGTCCTCCTGTGGCACTGTGGCCTAATCATCTGAAACAACTAAATCATCAATATCCAAACAGCTGTCTCTCAATGTCACTTTTTATTAAGGATGCATAGGAGACTCAAAACATCTATTCCTTTTCAGACTTAACCCTGGGAAATGGGAAAGTTGGAATGAAACATTGATAGAAAACACTGCTTTTGCAGTCAGGCTGTCGCAGGGCTTGAGTTTTCTGGTTTGGAGTTAACCTCCCATGGACACTCTGTGGAACTGGGTGCGCTCCATGAATTTGCTTGTCCTGACCCTCACTGTGCCACGGTTACCCAGTTCACCCACAGTAATTAGTCAGGTCACGCTGTAGACATGGCAATGACACTGATGTGATGCACTGTGGGTGTATATAGTGGCGTTACGTGTATAGCTTGGGGCTCATCTTTTTTGATGAGATCTGTTGCAAGCAAAGCACGTTCATTAAGCAATTTAAATGTAATATGACTCTAGAGTCTTGATTTCCAATACTGGATGTACACTGTGAGCCTTTTTCTTTTCTTCGTGTAACATCACTCTGGTTTCTGATTTCCTGTTTGACGAGACAGATGTTAAGCAGCAATGCAACCCTGTGCCTTTGTAGGAAAAAAGATTAGATATGAACATCTAGATTTCTTCTTTACCACGTGATGGGAAATGTCAGTCACATCACATGACTAACAACGGTTCTTGGTCTTGCCATGTCAGTGATATGAGGGATGGGTTTCCTTGGATGTATTAACAAGTTAAGGAAAGTCTTCCAGCATCCAGACATTTGTAGTAATTTCATCATAGGTTATTATATAAACTAGACTTTCTTGTGGGAGATGAAAAGACAGTGTGTGGCATACTTGAAGATCTAGTGAAGTGCCTAAAGAGAAATAGGTGCTGTGTAAGACTTGCTTAAGTTTCCTACTGTGACAGTGTATTTTCTAAGAGCTATATTTCAAGTTGAAGTGACTGTATTTGAGATTGAAATTTTTTCATGGCTCTATGACTACAGGCCCATTGTAAATGGGTGAGTCTTTACAGGAACTCTTAATTGAATTTAGGGGTCCTTTGGAAAAAAAAGGGTTTTGGCTCAAGTAGATTCCTTTACTTAATTGAAATAAAATGAGTCTTAAATAGCATTGCTCTTGAGTCTTGGGATTTATTGCAGGGCACTACTGAATCATTGTCTGAGAATAACGGGCAGCAATTGCATAAAATAATGAGCTTATGGTCTGTGCTTTTAATATCAAATTAATGTAGCATATCAAATAAGATGAATTTCCAAGACTTCCTTTCCCCAGTCTCTTAGATAACCAGAAGTATGGTCTCTATGGCACTGCAAAACTGCTTGTGCAGTCCATTTGCTGTTACAGTTTATCAAGCCACTTATCTGATAAATGATTTTTCGTTATCAGTTTTCCCACTGAGCTCAATTACAGCAGTATTTTAAACCTGTGGTTTGAACAGATAAGGGAAAACTAAGAAAGGTAATAATGATCAGGAGTAAAATCATTAGTCACTAAGGTTTCCCTCCCGGTAATAGTGCCTTAAGTGAAAAGCATTTGCCTGTGTTTCCAGCTAGGTTCACATATTTACAGTTCAGGTTCTAATGGCTACTTCATACCTAGATATATTACTAAACCACATTTACAGCACTTCAAATACCCTGCTCAGGTCTTACCTTGCCACGTTTGAACTCTCTAGGCTGGAACAGAAAGTAACTGCAGATGGCAGAGAAAATGCTGTCTTTGCTATGAGGGGAGTTATTAGCTGTGGGTAATACGTAAAGACTTCTTATTCAGACAATCTTCTGTAAGACTGTGACCACCAGACTGATGTTCCAGGGCAGTGAGTGATCCAGGAGGGTGCCTGGGGTGCCAGACCCTGATTTATGGTTGTTTTTTTTTTCTTTTTGTTCTGCCAGGGATTTCCATGACACCTCCTTGATGAACCTGGGAATCTCGCTGTAAGGGAGCTTTTGGGACAGGGCAGGCAAGAGAAGTGCAAGGCAGTTGCTGAGAAGGCTTTGTACAGGCCTGGAGTAAAGCACACCTTACCTTGTCTGGCGCTGCTTAACCAGACATACTGGCATAGCTGTGCTCAAGCCCTCCCAGAAGCCATGGTCTTCTGCCACCCTTCCCATTTTGTCTTTTTGGCCAGAGGGTGCTGAGCTCTTCCTGGCATCCCACTGGAAAGGCACCAGGATGGGTTTGGCAGTTCTTGATGGCCATAAACTGTCTGGCCTTTCTCTGTGCTGTCCCCTTTACCTGCAGATGCAGCTCTCCCTGCATCAGCCCATCCTCCAGCCACTTGCCCTTAGCCACATCGCTCTTCCTCCATCACCAAGACAAGTTCTCAAAACAGCAAGGAGCATGACAGGGCACAGAAAATTACTATGGAAGGGAAGGAAAAAAATACATCATTGTGCCATCCAGTGAATAACATACTGTTTCTCAGGCTATTTGAGTATCATCCGTATGCATATGTTAATATAGCTAATACTTGCACATTTCTGATGAGATGTGCTAAAGACTTTCATCTGTTCTGCCAATTTTCTTGGTGATTGGTTTAAAGTAGGAAGGAAACATCAGTATTGTGAAGTTCACCCTGTGTACATTGGTGTACATGGATGTACAAAATGTGAATGTGGAGATGCGTTGATAATTTGGGTGGTCATCAAAACATGGACCAGAAGTAACGGGAGTAGCAATACAATAAAACAACATGAAGTGATCAGCTGATTTTTACTGAAAGTTTCTCAATTCAGTTTGGGAAGCTCTGCTGTATGAAAGCTGTCTAAAGTTGTATTCTTAGTGACCAGCAAAAATATTCTCTACGCATTTGTTCAGATAGAGCTTTGTAAGACGTAAGACTGGGTTCTCTCTGGCTGACTTCCCTCTTGGTGGGAGACAGCAGCAGTGCTAGGAGCCAAGTGACTGCAGAGGGCAGGGAGAAGGCTGTGTACAGCTCAGCCTCCTAGAAGAAATTAGGTGACAGGTGTTAAAACAAGACTGAGGGGGTGAGGAGGGTAAGATGTGTGATAAGTACTAAGCAGTTCTGAGCTTGGGCCTGACTGAGGCTGGCAAGCTTTGTCAGTACAATCAAAGTTCTGCTAACGAAATGTTACCGTTCTTCCCAAAGGAAGAGTGCAGATGGTGAGGTGTTAACTATATCTCAAGTTAAATGAAGACTGAAAGTAACTGCACTCAGTTGTCCATCTTTCCCGTTCCTATAGTGGTGCTTATAAATTGATTTACAAACAGCCAAGAGGCTGCTGGTTTGAAATTCAAGAGCCTGCAGCATGCTTAAAACCCAACTTGTGCCATCCAGCAATCTATGTATATACTTCTCAAGGGTTCCATGAATCACAAGTGAAAATTATGATGCTAGAACTCAAAAGTGTGAGACTGAATAAAGCTGTTGTGATCATGTATCTGTCAGTATGCTCCTACTTAACTCCTGGCATAATAGGTATGTCAAAAGGAAAAAGATTGCTGTCTGGCAAAAAAACACTAGGGAAAAAAAACGCATTACGCAAAAAAGCTAGCTTTTTTGACACCTACTTTTCATACAAACTGTTAACTTGCTAAAGATTAAATTCTGTTTACAAAAAGAAAATAAACTTCTGCTTTTTAGCAGTAAAAGACCAAGAGGACAAATACTTGCTTTATGATTATGACTACAGCATATGATTCAGCATCACGTTGTAACCTTATACACAGTTGTAGTTTTGCTTGCTTCTGTAATCTCCCTGCCTTCTTGCCTGTGCTATCTCTTCTAGGTGGCTTTGCTTCTCATCTTTTAGGGAAGCCAGTTCACAATCAGCATATTAATCACTTTATTAAAGTCACAGTTTGGGTATAATCAGGACTGGAAGAGCAGATTCTTACATGTTGGAGTTCATCACTGCAAGTTTCTCTTTCTAGCTGTTTTCCCTGGCATTAACAACCGACTAGTCGTCCTTTTTCCATGCTTTTCATTCACATATTTCTCCTACAACTGACCCCTTCTCCAGTTTCACCCAGCAGAGAGTTAAACTGTCGCTCGTAGTGTAGCAGGGAGTTGCCAAACAAGTAGCAGAGCCTGAAGAACTAAATTGCTTTAGTGCTTTATTAACTTTATGGACTTATTAACAGCTTAAAAATGTGATTATGTGTATGCACAGTGTATCTTAGTATGCAAGTATCTAATATTTCTGTAAATGTGTGAACCAATTATTTTTACAGCTTGAGTAGCGTAATCTCCAGCATTCTGGAAACTGTTACGGTCCCAAAGTCATCAGATGTGAGAAAAATAAATATTAAGCCTTTTTCCTCACTTCATTTAGAGTATTCAGGGGACGTAGTTTTCCTTCATACTCTATGGACTGGAAAGCTTCCTCTTGCCCCCACTTGTATGCAGAAAAGTGGCTGAAAGAGACCACAAGTAAAGCTTCAGGTGGACAGGACATACGTGCGTGCACAAGAGTTCAGTTTTCTTCCTGATGCTGTTGGAAATCCAGATGTTTTGCTGCTTGAGCTGCTGTTACTTAGAATTAATATCCTCTTGGTACTCGCCCTTTAATGCACTGGGGTATAGCAACAGCTATTCCCAGAATATACCAGCAAAATAGGTATGAGAGGATAAATGAATGTAGTAAGTGTATGGCTGTGGTACATCTGACTTATTTTTTGTTATGACAGTTTGTTCCAGCTGAATCAAATGGGAGACTCCAAGGCTGATTATAAAGACACTATTGTAAATATACCAGGGCTGGGGTGGTGGTGGCCTCAGCAGCATTCTAGCTGAATGATTTCAGAGTTTGTTTTGGATTATCAAAACTCTACAACTTTCAATGGTTCCCTGTATTACAGTTTCAACAAATGTAAAAGGTAGATTTGATGAACTTTCTTCTTTTCCCTGCCTGTATCAAGAATTCAACAGTCAAGACAGGAAAAACACATTGAATAATTTAAGGAGAAAAAAGTCTCCAGAAGCCTATATTAACCTGGTTCAATCCAAATGTTCTTCTCAATATATTATGTCAGTTCCCAGAAAACTGCACGTCAGTGAACAAAGTGCTGTATCCCAGTCACTTTTATTCAGTTTTACTGTTCAGTTATTTTCCTTGCAACTTGGACTTTGTTTTGGTGATTTCGCATTCTTTTTGGCTTTTTTTTTTAAAAAAAAAAAAAAAAGCTCCACACTCTTGCTTTAGGGCTTTAAATTTTTTAGTTTGCAAAACTTGGTGTTTGGATTACAAACATCAAGGTAATGTGCATTTGTTTTACAGATACTTTTACTGAGAACTGAAGACACTAGAAACATTTCTGTTGTTTGCAGTTCATGTAAAAACTATTTTCCAAGTCTATTTGTATCTTGTATTGGCATTTTTCCTTTAAAATCTGTTAGCTTTAAGAGGCTAGACTTGAACAAAGAACAACTTCAGCTGAAATGAACTCTTGCCTTATCAGAACAGCTGTTTATTAATGGCCATGAAGAGAATGAATAGAGTCTCAGCTGAATGCGTGCTGATTATTTTGATACAAACATAGGAGCATGATAAGATACGTATAAAAGCTTTGCCAATATTTGTGCTTTGCTAGTTGTTTTTTTTTTTCTACTTCCCTCAAGAAGTGGTATCTTAGGTTCACTCACATGTGAGCACTAGCAGTGCAGGCTCCTTCCGGAACTGCTGTACCACAGCTCCTCTCCTCCTAACTCACCTTTCTTTACAAGGTTCGTCAGCGTTTCTTCTACCTACCCACTGTGACACACTGCAGTATCTCTCTGTGATGTGGTTATTTGCCCAGGCTTTGATCTGGTTCTATCTAAAACAGAAACAGCTAAGCTTAAGAGAAGAGAGGGATTAAGGCAGAAATAACTTTACAAACCTTCTTTTCTTGCTTTTAGCCCTTTTGTATGAGTTGAGCGGGTAAAGAGAGTATGGTATGGTGTTTCACAGAAGTGAGTGGGTTTAGCTGAAGGCTTGTCTTGCACTAAGCCCCTCTGCTTCATAGCCATGCCTCTGTACCTAATGTTGTGGTTTAGAGGAACAGAAGACAACATCTTGACTGATGTACGTTAGGTCAGCATAAGCTACATCATGTTAACGTGATGCTAGCCACGCTATAGATTTAGCTGACTCTTAGTTAAGAGTGGTACTTTTTAAATTGAGGTGCAATTATATTCTGGGAGCATGCTCTGGTGTAGATGCAGGCAAAGGTGGACAGAGTTAGAGTGCATCAGGGCCTGCCGACAAAGAACAGAGGCACACCAGATTGTGATTCTTGGCTTCAAGTCTTTCCTTAATGAAAGCTTTATTTTTTGTTTTAATATTTTAAGATTAGTGAGACTTATCTCTTAAACATTTCACTGCTATTTTCTACTAGAATCGAAGCTTTACAGCAAACTTGCTTCAAACAGAGTTTTCAAACCTGTTTAATTTGTTTTGCTTTTTAATGTCTCTGTGTAAAAGAACGAAAATCAGCAGTTACAGTATGGGCCTGGAAATGAATAGGTACTTCAACAAAGATACAGGATTGAAACACTTTTATGTTCAGGACATGTTTGTAACTAGAACAAAATTGTGAGTTCTTCACAGATCTAAGCTGCTTGGTTCTGCTTTTGTAGTCCTGGCTAAGATTCATAGAAAAGACACCAGGACATGGAGCACATTTTCGTTTGCCTCCAAACTGAGCAGGCTGCCAGATGAATACAGAGGTAGCTGTGTGTTAGGAAAATCTGGTTTTATGTCACTTCTGCAATAAGCAAATTTTTTGGTTTATTTTTCCTACTCTTGCTCTACATATCATTTGAGTCTGGAGAAGGAAGACAGGAGGGGTGTACTTTTACAATTCCTCTCCATACAGGGGAAAGTGGCAAGATACTCAGAGTTACACAAGCCATACATAATCATCCTGCAACGTGCTTCTGTATAGAAGCTAAGTGTTGGGTCATTTTTAATGTGCTGTAGAAATCTCATGTGACTTACTCAAGGTCACTCTGCAGGCCAGAAGCTATCACAAATAAAAGCAGTGAATCCTGCTGCTCTTATCACTGGAAGACCAAACCGCGTCCCCCCAAAATGTGCAGATGAGGAGAGACCTTGCTATGAGCACAGTGTGCATGGCACCGACCCGATTTGCCTTCCCGACCTCCCTCAGGAACTCTGGGGTGGTCGTTGTGATTATTCATTATAAAATGTTCTCACCCTTGACTGCCTGTTGTCCCACTGTGATCTGAGAAATATATTGATATGAACAACCATTAATATCAGGTAGCAGAATAGCTCTCTTCCATAGCATCTCTCTCAAGCTCTGTTAAGGAAATTGAAAAATAAATAAATACTGCTAGTACAAACTTCTGAAAATAAACTGGGCTTGGCACAGGCATTACTGATGAATGAAGTTCCTTTTTTTTTTTTTGAGATGAATGAACACTTGAAGCCTATTTTCATTTTAATGGAAACATTTCTTTGTCAGCCCGCCAATTCAAAATAAGGTCAGCAAAACAAGCCTAAAAATAGTGAAGGTGTAGCACAGCTAAGAAATTGTGAAAGCACAGAGTGAGCTAAAGCTAAATACCACATTATGGCCCTGGTTGAGCACTTTATACATATATATGTCTAAAAATAAATACATGAGTAATAAAATACAAGCCAAAAGCTCAGTGGTCTGTTGGACATGGTTAGATAACTAGCTGACTGTGTTTCAGGTAAATCCAGATCTAGATTTGAGCCTTGTCAAGAAGGGGCTTTAACTTTTAAAAATATCTTTTTCTGGCTTTAAATTGTTAAAAACCCAATCTGCCTAGAGATTCAAGTGAGTAAGTTATATCAGGAAGACAAACTTGTAAATATGTGTGAACTTCTATCATGAGGCCTTAAAATTGGATACATTTAAAAATAATTGAGAAGACAATTTTACTTCAGAAGAGAAAATTAACTAAATCTAAGCTCCTGAAGGCTTGTAGCACTGAATGCTTAAGATATTTGTTTAGTGCTTATAGTAAATACAGTAAAATATGTGCTTTGGAACACTTTCATGACTTGTGGCTGCTCACTTCTTTCTGTTAAATTACACAGTACGTGAAGTTTAGCTTTCAGAGTTTTAATGAAGAATACTGTCTTTATTCTGTAGTGCTGAAAAGAATCAGATTCTTGTTTTTCTAGCTTTTAAAATCACTATTGTTTAAATAATCAGGGGAGATGGAGCTTATAGGAATGGTATGGCTCGTCCATGTGAAGTCCAGATCAGGGATATTTTCAGACACTGCTCATTGATTCAAGTGTGTTTTTTATGCAGCAAGAGAAAACCTTACTACATGAGGTTTCTCAACATTACAGCTAACAAAATTTAAATTTTATTTATTTTAGTTTAGGACAAAAGAATTTAGGCCACATTATTTTGTGGGAATGTTTCTGTAGTTTAGAAGGGTGGACTCCATAAGGGAAATAATGTAGTCTGCAAATAAAAAAAAATCTGAAATCTGTTACTGTAGATTTTTAAAGGTCTTTGTCCTTCCTCAGTCTGATTTGAAGCCTAGAGGCAGTGAACTGTAGGAGAGTTCAGTTTAGTCACTTGCTGACTGAAGGCAAAGTGGGAGAATACACTGTGAATGGGGCATAGCCAGGGCACACTGCGCAGTGGGACCTTTAGAAGTTGCTAAGAAAAGAAAATATGAATTTATTATCTGAGAAGTAAAGGTTTCTGTAATTTGCAGTGACAGTTTAAGTCTCACAATATCCTTTGTGGTCGGTGCAGGAAACACTACTCGTTTTGTAGATGAGAATACTTGTCTGAGGTTGCGTGGTCGGTTACCAAAAAGACCAAGAGAAGGCTGACATGTACAACAGAAACTGAACTTTCAACCTTTCTGAACAGGTAATCTCCCTGATTTACAGCATGCACACTGAGATAAGACAATAGCTGCCTAGCCTCTTCAGCTAATTCTCTGTGTATGCCTTCTTCCTCTTCCTTATTGCTTCTGTAGACTGTGGGAAATAAAGAATTCCTATTTATTGCTGCTGTATCTCTAGCGGATCCTGTTTTCTCACGTAATTTTGAATAAGCTCAATTAGTAGGAGGTAGGCCAAGATGAGAATGAGTAAGTTAAAGTGCTGAAATTCTCAGAAACTAAAGGGATCTGTGTTTTGGGAAGTCTCCCTAAATTTGGGAGAAGATGGTTGAAGCAGTGCATGGCTATAATAACTATATTAAAAATAATTTGCTCAAATTGAAACGTTTGACTTTCTACACACTCAAGGAAATGTTGCATTAGTTCTTTAGAAAATTTGGTTTCCCCGAGTATGCACAGATTCTTTTTTTTTTTTTCTCCTGTGGAAATGTCTGAAGTCAGATGTAAGATACGGTTCAGAAGTGAGGCCAAGTATGTCTCCAGATTCTGGATCCTTAGTAAGCTGACAGTATTTAAACCAGAACTTGGAAGCAGATTTTTTGTTGTTGTTGTCTTAAGCCTACAGTCAAGTTGGTAAAAGCAAGCTGAAAACCTCACAGCTTTCATTGCGTAACATCTGCAAGATGAAAAAGATCCGGTTCTGGGAATCTGTGTGATCCTGGCGTAATCTTAAAACTTCATCTTTGAAGGATGTTTCCAAAGAGAAGGGAACTTGGCTGTGAGATCACTGAGTTTGGGGGTTTTTTTGTGTCCAAGCTGGTGAAAAGTAAGTATCAGCAGTTACTAGCGCCGTTTCGCATGCAGACGGCATCAATGTTAGCTGTCTTCTGAAAGTTTGCATCTGCTAGTACCGAGAAACTGTGCTTCATCTCTCACTTGTCTCAAGCCACCACTTCAAGTGCTATTAAATAACAATAGTCATCAGCAGAAATAGCTTAAAAAGATTTTTTTTGAATGAAACAGGTTTTCATCTGAAATCTGTTTTATGCAGTTGTATATACATCGTAAAACTAAGACCCAAATGATTTAGTCAGAGGGCTCTGATTAAATCCTTGTTATTTGCATTGTAGATGAACACAAACCAGTTCAACCTTTTTTTTGAAGTTGAAAATGCCTGTGTGCCTTTATTGCTGTACTATTTGGGCTATTTGATAGAATTACGTGAAGAAGAATCAAATGACTTTCTTCCAGAAGAAGGGAGGAGAGGAAAAAAGCAACCAGCCAAGCTGATTCATTTCCTTTGACTAGCTCCTTCCAGCACAGCCTCTAGCAGCTTTGCAGCTTATGTTCTGCCTCTTCTTAGTAATTTTCATGAAGACTGAAATCTAAGTTCTTTATTCTGAAATGCTTTGCATTCAGGATGAATAATGGGACTTGCTAAAACTGGGGGTCCTTGGTCTGTGGTGTGACTGCATTAGGTGACCTGTCTTAGGCTGGTTATGGTGGCCTTCCCTCCTGAGAGGTGCCTGGGGAACGTGCTCCGTTCTGGTTGAATTGCACTTTCCCCGTCCTGCGCAGGGCATACTTGTTCACTACCGATTCAGCCGGATGAGAGGAAGGCCTTGAAGGCGTGTGAGATATGTGGGCTGCTGCCACCAGACCGCTTGCTCGTCAACATGAATTGCCTCTGCTGTGGCCTCTGAGGGTGGAGGTGGCACCTTGTAAAGGTGGCAACCATGGTTGGGTGGAGTTGCTGCTGTGGCAGGAGCCTACTCCTACCTGCTGTGTTTCATGAATGGAAGCATCTTTTACAGATGTGTCTCTTGTCTTTATTTTAGTCAGTTCCTGAGGCAGGAAGGGGGCCAGGTTTATGTCTTATCTTCTGCTGGGGAGGAACTTGATGGTTTAATTGACCAGAAAAACTGTGTATTCCCGATCTGTACATCTTTAGAAGTAATTTATAAAGACATCTGTGATAACTACAGTTGGAAGGGCTTACATTAATTTTGAGCTTAATCAATTTCTGAACTTTGGATCAGCTGTACACTGAGGAATAATCTTCCAGTGAAGAACACTTTTTATTGAAAACACTTGTGTCATCCATTTGCACTTGAGCTGGTTTTGTGGTTTGATGCAGCAGGGTATGTGACAAATGTCATAGTACAGCAAACCGTCACAAAAATAAAACTGGATTGAAAGGTCTAACTTTACCTTTGAGGAGCAGATACAGTCAGGGTTTTACTGGAGATTTTGAAATTACTTTGTTTCTTGCCGCAGATGAGAACCAGCACTGCTGAAGTAACATAGAAGGAAACTACCAAATCTAAAATAAAAACAATTTGCAGTAGCAAATTTAAGAGTTTCAGGTTCTTTAGATAGCTTAAGATATATCCGTATTTGGGATAAAACTCAGTCAAACCAAAGCTCTGACTATTCTGAGATCAAGCAATCTCCTAATATGTGGATGCTAAATTACATTACATAAGTACCTTGCATGTTACAAATGCCTAGGTGACTTAGCAAATCTCTTCTGGAAAGAATTTCTGAAAGATGTAGCTTTGCTGATGTTCTGGTGGTTTAGATCCAGTAAGATAATTATGAATAAAATATTAATATTGCTCAGTGTTGAATCTTATTGCTAATGTGTGTGTGCTTTTAATTATTTTAGGAAATCTATCAGTGGTGTGGCTCATCATGCAATAAATACGAGCGGCTGAAGGCTACTCAAGTTGCTGTTGGCATTCGGGACAATGAGCGAAATGGAAGGTCTAAATTAATTACCGTGGAAGAAGGGAGTGAACCAGACCAGCTCATAGAGGTATTGTAATATGCATACCAGTTACTGACATAGCTGTGAATAAAATGTTTTTACACTTCAGGAACTATATAGGATTGGGCTCAAACCTTATGTTCTTCAAGGGCTCAAGGAAGTCAGGTTTGGGTTATAGCAGGCCAGTTTATACTTCTTTTCCCTCCTTATCCAAGCAGTGTTAAGTTTATTGAGCAGTAGAGTCTGAGATAATTAATCAGCTGAGAATACGTTTTCAAGAATTAAATGTTTGCTATATTGAATTAGCTGTAGGGTGACTGGATTAACGGTACAGCTCATACGTGAATCACGCTATCTGCTCCACATGAGGGAAGAGCAGCATCAAGGTGGGACAGCACCAAACGAGAGGAAAATCATAGAATTACTACGTCTAGGATGTCAACAAATGTAGCAAATTGCATGGAGATGCATGGGGCCAAACACAGTGCTTTGCATAACCACTTCCATTACAAACTCTTACGCGTCTAGCCTCAAGTAACCCTACTAAGCCCCTCCCTGGTACGTTTAGAAAGTTTAGCCATTTACTTAAAAACCAGAATTTAGATTTCATAACTGAGTTGATCTAAGTAGATTGCAAAAAAATAAATCCCCAATGTATGGAGTTTTCAGATCTTGAAAGAAATTCATGAGCACTGATGCATTGTTGCAAGCCACGTACTAGTAAAAACATTGTCATTTGGCATTTGTGTGCTAAATTAAGCTTTTTCCATTCATTCTCTAAAAAGAAAGAAAAGGGAAGCAGGGTCATAAAGCAGTTCTTCAACAGAATGGAAAATGTGCAGTTTGAATATTATCTTGTACTTCAAATTAACTTCAGGAAGTCACGCTAATGGTGCATGCAGGTATGCCATTATTTTTGATGGTGCTTAGATTCGGCTTTGTCACATGGACTGTAGCTGGTTATTGCCTAAGTAGCGAAACATGCCAGGTGCTGAGCTGCCAGCCCTTGGCCGTGCTAGCTCTGGTGACCCCTTTGGATGATCTGTCAATCTGCTTGCAAAGACTTTTTGCCGGTGGATGTGAGTACAGATGTGGCTCTGCTCAGAAGTAGGGCAGGTGGCACCCAATGCACTGGAGATTTTTGAAGGGGGAAAAAACCCTCAAACAATCCTCTGTCTGGCTTTTTACTTCCTTGTACAGACTTCTCACACCTGCTCTGTTGTGGCACATATTTTACACCTATAACTTATATGAAAAGGACGCAGGTTGACAATTGGAACCCAACCTCTTGTTCTGTAATTGAATCACGGTATTGGGTTGCAGCCTGCTGTGGCCACGGCTGGGTGGCACCGTGGGAACCTGCTGGCACAGTCCCCTGGCAGCAGCCTCCATCCTGTCCGGTCCCAGGGTTACCGCTCGAGGCTCTGCACGGGGCTTCCGATAAGCGAACGTCTGAGCTGGGAGCATTGACCAGAGCAGCTGCACTCCGCACCTGCAATCTGCATAAGGTGCAGATGCAGCGTGGCTGCAGCAAGGAAGTGGGCCGGGCATGGGGATAGCCAGGATGACCAGGATGGATGAGGATCTCCTCCCAGATACGCTGGCCTCGCCTCGCCCCTGCATCTATTTGCCAGACTTTCTCAGCTGGGTGCAACTGTTGTTTTGTAGCAACATGGACATGTGATTAGGAGCAGGAAAAAAGCCAAGGTTCCATTTTGATCTTGTAGCGTGTTGTTGTTGTACCAGGGAATAGATCGTTTCTTCACTTGCTCCGCAGCATATGAAGAAGTTCCTGCTTTCCCTTTTAGATTGTGAATATACAGGGAAGAAAAATGGGTAGCTCAGTGCAGGGAGTTTCATGGCTTTTATCACCACCACTGTAACGAGCCTTATTCGAGTGAGTTTGTCGGCAGCTACTGCTTACCTTCTAGCCTGTGTTGTGCTGGGCAGCCTTGCTTTTGGAAGTGCTGCTCACAGAATGGGGTTTGCAGCTCGGCCATGGCCATCCCAGTCCAAGCTCTCAAGTGTGCTGCTAATAGGCCAGGAGAGTAGTTAACCTCACAAATATATGAAAACTATTAATCCCTATCCCTGCTCAAATTGAATGCAGTGCCTGGTGTTCTTCATTTTAATTTCCCCTTGCTCCCACAAAATTGTCTCTGACTTGCTGTAGCACTTGCCCAGGTTGACTGCTCTGATAATGGCATTATGCTTATTTCTTCTCTCTGCATCAGGAAGGATGGATTTTTGCCACCTCCAGCTTGCTTAGAAAAAGGTTGATTTTTTTCCTAGAGAAAAGAATTATGTACTTTAAATATTCATTTTGTCATCCAGTATGCCACTGGAAATCAGAATGAGATTTCCTAAAACTATCTCCTCTGATAAATGTCGGGAATGATTCCCTCTCCCATGAGGTAGAAATCTGCTTTCCATATCAGTGGCTTAACTTGGTCGTGCAGCGCTGCTAGAAAAGCGTTCACCAGGCAGGGGCTGATGTACCCACCACGAGTACCGACGTGGGGAGTCGACAGTGATCTTACCCCTACTCTGTAAGCACGGAGTTGTGTCTCCCAGCCAGCAAAGCGGGACTGCTGTGCCTACACCCCACGGAGGCGAGACACACGCCACTGGTCCAACAAGCCCTGCCAGGCTTCTCTCCTGCTGTGGAATTAGCAGAGGCAGCAGTGGCCGTGCCAGGCTGGGGTTTCCTGGCTTTCCCGCTTTCCTGTTGGGAGCTGGAGAGCTGTGGGTGAGGTGAAGTAGCCTGACAAGGGTGGTTGCCTGCTCCCAACTACCATTTTTAGCAAGGACCTGGGAACAGGCTGAACAATTTGCCCATGGGAGAGAGCTGTCTGGAGCACGCCGTAGGGCTGGATGAATTGCTGTGGCAGGCCAGCATGATACAGCTTGCTTGCCCTGGGAGAGGAGAGTGGCTCGAAGCTGGGGCCGTGAGTAGTTTTGACAGCAGCAAGCCTTTTTTTGATCTGCTGTAGTGACCAGGGGCCACTTCGGAACACACAGTGACCCTCCTGTGCTCAAGCTCAGACCTGCAGTGGGTACACAGAAGGTCTCATAACATGCTGCAGGAATCACTAGAACTCTATGACTGCGAAGATGAGGCAGAAACTTTCTGTGCAAGCACGGCAAAAGTATTTACCTAGTTTCACCTTTGTGTTTGCCCTTTAGGTGAGGTAGTGACTGGCAGGTTTAAATAAGCAGTGCTGCATAGGTTTGCTGCCTTGGAAATTTAAAAAATAAACTGACCACCTTGGACAAATTGCTGCTGTTACTGCTCAGTAGCTGTGACTGGTCTTCACAGTCGCAGCTGCCCATAGGAGAATTCACCAGATGCCAACTCTGCTCTGATTTTCTCACGCAAACAGCTGAATAGAGTTACTCATTCTGCTGAACCTTAGGCCTGAATGTTCAAATTGTGTAACAGGAAATTTTTCATCTGCATGGGACCAGTCGAAAAATAGGTCTTAGCATTGCTTGAGTCAGTTTGGCACTCTAGAGTGACCATGTTAGGGTAAGAGCTAACTACGCTTCTTTTTTTTCCTTTAACCAAAAGGAATGCTAAATATATGTTTCAAAGCTAACCTAGGACCAAAATCTTCTAGGGTCAGTTGCTAGCCCTGTCAGAAACCTCCTTGGGCTGACTGCACTGACACTGATTCTTGTCCTTCTCCCTGCTCGCAGTGGTAAGCAGAGAAGTCACAGCATCGCGTTTGTGTACCCGAGAGATTGCTGAGACCACCGAGGTCTGAGAGAGCAGCTGCAGTAACAGGTAGCCATGCTCAGAATGGACAATTTTCTAACTGTAGTTGGAATCTCTGCTCCAGTTCTGAAGCGAGGACAGAACTGGGGAAGCTAAATTTTAAAAATACTTTCCCATAATATTATTATTTAGCACTATAGGTGAGTGGGATGAGTGAATGACCAAGGTACCCTGTTTCCTTTCTCCGGTGAAGTTACTGTCCATTGTTTGGCTAGTGAGTGTGTAAGCTGTGCCTCTGCTTTCAGAGTAATGGCAGACTAGAGAAACAAGGAGTCAGAATTGTCTGTGTTTGTGAAGTTTTCTAGTCAGTCAACAAGCTGAAGCTGCTTGCAGTAGTGCAGGAAACACAGAAATTCAGTTCTGAGTCACCTGAGGGAAAGATGCAAAGCATCCAGTCTTCCATGTGCAGCACACCAGCATCTTCATCTGGTGTCATAACTCTGGAGATGACGTAGGAGAACAAGAGAAAGTCTTAGTATGTTTGGTTTACTAGATTTGTGTAATTTGGAATATTAAACACCCTAAAAGATTTTTAGATGACAGTACTGTTCTGACTACATAGACTCATCTCCCCGTGACAGATTATAAGTATCTCAAGCAGCTGTGACAGTCTGTCTGCAGGGTATAAGAGCCAATGGAAAAGTAAGATAATCTGGGTTTTAACTAAACTAAGTATTGAGCCTGCATCTGTCCCTTCTACTTAACCATAAAGTGTTCAGTTAACACTTTTGAGGATGGTTCTTGTTTTCTGTGCAGTGAAAACCGTCTGATTCTCAGAGCGGTTTTATTGTTTCCCTACAGATGACCCCTTTAAAACTGCAGCTCTTGGTAGCTTGTGATTGCTGCAGTTTTTACTACTGAGGCTTTTGGCTTTTGTTTCATTTTTGTAAAGGTTTTGATGTTATGGCTGAAACAATGAAACCTGAGAATCACAGAATCACAGAATGGTAGGGGTTGGAAGGGACCTCTGTGGGTCATCTAGTCCAACCCTCCTGCCGAAGCAGGGTCACCTGCAGTAGGCTGTAGAAGACCTTGTCCAGGCGGGTCTTGAGTATCTCCAGAGAAGGAGACTCCACAACCTCCCTAGGCAGCCTGTTCCATGTTCAGACGGAACTTCCTGTGCTTCAGTTTGTGCCCAGCGTGACTGCTGAGGTGTAAAACCACAAGAAAATGAAGGATCATGTTAGTACGCATCTTAGAATCATAGAATCATAGGTTGGAAAAGACCTATAAGATCAAGTCCAACTGTGACCCCAACACCATGGTGCCTACTAAACCATGTCCTGAAGTGCCACATCTACACATTTTTTTGAACACCTCCAGGGATGAGGACTCAACCACCTCCCTGGGCAGCCTGTTCCAGTGCCTGACCACTCTTTCAGTAAAGAAATTTTTCCTAATAACCAATACAAACCTCCCCTGATGCAACTTGAGGCCATTGCCACTCATCCTATCACTAGTTACCTGGGAGAAGAGACCAACACCTGCCTCACTACAACCTCCTTTCACAACTCTCATTTACACAGCATTTGCAATTGTTGTGGGCCTGGTTTTGCTAGAGTTCTAGTGGTCTTGCAACACTTCTCATAAAACATTTGTTTAAATATTTACTTACTTCATGTTTGTTCACATGTTGAGCAACAGAAGGAATCTCTTCCTCCTTTCTGATAATGCATCCTTTCCCTTCGCTCCTTTTTCTTTTGAGCTCATAAGAAATGCTTAATCCTGAGAATTCCTGAATGCCATTGTGTTCAGTGATGATTGGTTTTGCATGTGATGTGAATAAATACTACACGTGGAGGTATGGGAATGACTTGATCATTTTACAGGCAGTCACACCTCTCCACCTCTGTAACTGGAAAGGGACTGGTACCGCTACACAGTGCTCACTCAGTCATGTGGGTAAAATCTCAAGAGTGCAGAAACTGAGAAGTGCCCATCGCAAATGCAGGTTACAGAGGGTGCTTCTCTGGGGACCCAAATCATGCCACCATCACCACAACGTCAAGCTCCAGTAAACCTTAAATTAGCCGGGTAGGTGTTTGGGCATATGGACAGAATAGCAGGACCACCCCCTCCTTTCTTGTTAAATTGAAGCCCCTAAAAATTATTTGCTGCAGAACAAAGATAATTTCCAAGGGCAGCATGGAACACAGTGAGATAATTGGGATAGACTAAGGCTTGCTGTGTCTTACAACTGACATAAATGAATTTGACAGTGCGAGGGCATGCTTCTCTGAAGGAGCTAGGCAGGTTCCTGCAGCCTCTGGTCCTGTCACATGGATCATTGCATAAGGCTCGAAGAGCAGCACATGCTCCACCGGTTTGGTACCTGCTTCTTTCCCAGGGCCAGCAAGAGTAGGATCTGCTATCACATCTGTGTAAAAGCAAAAATTGCTATTGCTGCTCTCATGACATTTGCATTTCTTCTTGTTCCCTTGCTTTTGGTTGTGTTATGAGGTCAAGTCATGCTAAGGAGAGGTTTATTTGTTTTGTATACAGAGGGGTGAAGGAACAGGAGGGGTGAGGGCGATGCAGGAGGAAGAGGAGGAGGGGTAATCAAATTCCAGGCATTTGTTAGGGATTAAATAATTGTTTAATCGTGTAGCTTGTACACAGTTTTACTGAAATGCTGTGAATTCATACGCTGTGGATTGCATGTAACTATTATGGTCCAGCCTGACCTGTTCACTAGCAAGAAAATGCCCAATATGGAAATACACTAATGAAGTCACACGAGGCCAAAATATGCATGGCTTTGGGAATATGTAAGCTAAAGTAGTATCTTTTATTATCTAAATCGAGACAGTTGGAAAAAAATGGACAAGCTTCCAGGGAGGTTTGCGAAATAAAGACTAGAAATTAATTTCAGTCCCAGGGCGGAGGCAGTATTGAACAGTCACATACAGAGAAAAAATAATGCATTGAGAGAGGGGTGAGGACAATGGAAATTGTCCCAGTTCCCAGTGCAAAGACCTGAGTCAAACACACACAGAGAAGTTAACTACATTCTCATGAGAATGCAAAGACTCAAGAAAGCTAATGGGAAGAAAATAGCAAAACTACTAGACGTAGTTACTAGCTGTAGTTGCATAAGCTACTTGGATGAACAGACAGCTTTCTTGGGCTGCTTTGAAATTATGGGTCAGATTTATCCCTCAGGAAAACAAGTGCACTTCTTCGCTGGAATGGTTTTGCATATGTGCAGGTGTCAGCAAGAACACAACTTGTGTCTTCATGTTTTGAACAGTAAGAGTTTGTAGGATACGAACACAAAATAGTCCGGGGGGAAAAATACTACACATGCTCGTGCACGTTTCACAGCAACATCTGTCCTATCTCAGGAGTGGTAGTTTATTAATCATCGCACTGTTGAATTAAAATTTTTGATGGCCTATGAATGCAAATACAAAGTACAAATCCCTCTGCAAGGAGCCAGTTTCAAGCTGTCAAAACTGGGCAACCTGTTTTCTTTCTAATTACTGAGTGTACCTCCTTCATTAAGGACAGTCCTTTTTCTTGATGCAAATTTCCATTTAAAGGACTTAATTATGCAACCTGTACTGAGGCAAAACACCCACGGCTTGGATTTCAGTGCTTTGCACCAGCTGAGCGTTTGGCCCAGTGTCTTCCGCAGGCCCAGGTAGAAAATCAGCAGGGGTTTTGCCCAAGGATGGCAGAGGCTGGTAAGGAGGACCCTTCAGCAACATTATGAGTTACCCATAATGTTCTTCAAGCTGCAGTTTCCAATCTTGGCTGCCTGAAGCCAGGTACTTAAATGACAGGGAACTGCATAGGAGCTGCAGGTGGCAAGTACATCTGAAACTCAGGCTTTTAATTAAGTCTCTAAATAAGAATTTCAGTGCCTGCATTAGAAATTTTACTTCAGAAAATATTCAGCAGTATTGTACTGCATGGCATGAACTAAATTGTTTATGAACAGCTCTAATAATAGATGGTTGAAAACCTAATTTCTTATGCTAGGAAAGATGCTTCTATACTAGGTAGTTTAGTGAATTTCTAAAATCATAATGAATTTCTGGAACTGCTTGCAATTAAATTATAACGTGTTTCGTTTGCATTCTTGTGGGTGAGAAAACCACTCATCTTTGTTATGTTTTCTTCTTCAGCAGCCGTAGTGCTTGCAGGGTTACCACGTTAGTCAATTATAATCTTATAATTATATGTTAGGCTATTAATGGAGTTTGTAATGACTTTTTTTCCTTTCTGTGGTAGACTATCAAGAAATCTATTGATGAAAAGCCGCTATAATTTTCAGTTATTAAATGAGCATAATTAAGAAGACAAGGCCAAAGAAAAAGAGTTTTTAGCAGTTATCTTCATGTGGAGTTGTTAGCAATTATTTCCATGTACTTTTTAGCAACAGGCGGATTTCATGGAGAAGAACTGAAAGGGCAGAGTTTCCTTGCTGTATAAAAAGCTCTTCCTGGAATCTAGCGTCTCCCTGAGAAAAATGCACCTTGAAAGGATTTTTTTTATTTTCTTCCTTTTTCTCTGCCTCATCCTAGTCTGTGTGCAGAGCAACTCTCAAGAGATCTCTGCTCAAGGTTGCCTTTGAATTTTCTTAAGTGAAAGTTCTGCAGTGCAGGAAGGGCTCAGGGAGGAAAACTTTGTCGGTCTTTTTTCAGTGACGTCTGCGTGTGCACCGACTGCTGTTCTCTATCCGGGCCATATAACACTACAGTAAAAATCCTCTCGCACCTGGGTAAAGGTGAAGAGCAGCAGTGTAGAAGAAAGTGTTCTATGTGTTGTGGGATTAGTTCAGTATTTCCACCACCACCAAGTGTGTAATGCTGAAGAAATAGGTAAATATAATTATTGTATTTACTGCAAAGCAGGTTATTAGGGCCAGGTCCTTTGCTTATGTAACTGCCTATGACTTTGATACTACCTGGCTTTGCCTGTCAAAACAAGAGATAGATAAAATTACATAAGATGGATTTAAATATTGGAGTAATCAGTGGCGTAACTTCTAAGAGCTGTAAATCATAGCCCCTTTGAAAGTACTGTCCCCTTTAAACAAATTTTGAGGAGGTGCAGGAACTTAAAAATAGCAATCAGTTAGTGGAGGGCACCTAAACTAGCAGGACGAAATGTTTTTCAAAGAGCTAAGCAGGATGCATCTCCTGTACAACCAGATGAAAGGAACATTCTTGCTCTTTCTCTTTGTCTGACCTAATAAATATTTAATTTATTTCAAGATTCAACAGGAGGCATTAGAGAAAATCTATGCAAAAACTCTCTGATTTGCTTTCTTAAACATTAGAGTCCACATCGGTGCTCTGTCTTGGATGCAAGAGTTTGGGTGTCATACCAGAGAGGATCCCCTGGGACACCTGATCTATTAGGCTGTATGGGACTGGAAATTCTGATCTTGTGAATACAGCCAGTGGTGCACCTGGAAGACATCTCGGTGCCTTGAGTAGCTTTTTCCAATTTCCCACCTCATGGACAGAGTGGTGGAACACTTTGCTGCAGCTCCTCATGCTGCTGTGTATCACGGCTGCCTGCCTCTGCCTCCAGCTGCAATAGATCCCCTGTGAAGACTGGTGTTCTAGCAGGGTCGCTGGCTGCCCATCACCTCCTGCTGCCTCCAGCTCATTCCCTGCTGCTTCAGGCTTCTCAGGGTATTTGGCACATTCCTCTTTTTACCCCAATGTTGGCATGGTCCAGCCTGCCACAGCCTTGGGACCCACCTGTGTGGTAGCACTGCAGAGGCCCTGCTGCAAAAGTGGAGGCACTGAAGGAGAAAAAAGCTGGGAGTTTTGTGGATTTTAGCAGAGGAATATTCCTTGCGTCTGAGGCTCCCTGTTGGCATTACTTACTGATTTATTTCTGTTATTTTCCAACACTTAAGCATGCACTGTCATGCAGCACATAAGTTTTTTTATCCACAAGGTTTTCAAACCAAAATCTGCAAAGCTACAAAGACTTCAGTGTGTGCCTAACTTTATGTCCCAATAAAGCAGAAGACCAGGCATCTCAAGCACATGTGCAAGTCTCTGAAAGATTTGGGTCTCATTTCTAATATTTCTGCTGGTATCAGAGAAGGATGTAACAGAGAAGTAAGATTAAAAATATGAGGAAGAAAGGATTAGTATAAATGCAAAAAAGATGTAGGGGTGATTACTCATAGGACAAGGGGTCATGGCTTTAAACTAAAAGAAGGTAGATTTAGATTAGATATAAGAAAGAAATTCTTTCCTATGAGGGTGGTGAGGCAGTGGAACAGGTTGCCCAGAGAAGCTGTGGATGCCCCCTCCCTGGAAGTGTTCAAGGCCAGGTTGGATGGGGCTTTGAGTAACTTGGTCTAGTGGAAGGTGTCCCTGCTCACAGCAGGGGGGTTGGAACTAGATGATCTTTAAGGTCTATTCCAACCCAAAACATTCTATGATTGTACGAAATAAGCATATTTGACTATTCATAATCCTATTTGGTTATTCATAATCTGACCAATATCAAAATCCATTTTTGTCTGGACCAGAATATCCTCTGCAGTGGTTGTGCTCAGGCAGAAGAACCAGTAAGCCAAAATGGTAAGAAACGAAACTGTGGCTGGTTACTTTAGCAGTGAAGCCCTAAAGCCACCTTTGTGTGATGATCCTCTGGGTGTGTGTCTGCACTGGCACCCAGGGCCAGCCAGGTGGTCACTAGCTGGCATGTGTTCTTCCCTTCCTCTCTCTGCTGGATTTTTTTCACTTACTGACTACTGGAGTAGATACTTGAGGCAATATTTATTTCAGAGAGAAGTTCCTGGTAATATTCTTCTCTGCTTTGAAGGCTAATAAAAATCTAGGCCTTTATCTACCAATGAGTTCACGTTGTGACTATAGTTCAGACCTATTGACCTGCGTAGAGGATTTATTCTCTGTCAGAGCCTACATGTGTACCTCGAGTTTGCAGGAGCAGGATATGCTTGCTTATGTCAGAGTGTGCAAGAAAGTAAATGATGAGCTACGATTCCTGTTGATTTCCAAAAGCATTAAGTAATAAAATGTCAGGCCCACAAGACAGCTCTAAGCTATGTAAATGTCTTGCTTTTCTTTTTATTGCTCTTAGCATACAAAGAGGGGAATTTGAGTGTTTTCGAGATCTGACACTTGGGATCACAGCTACAACAAATAGTTCAGTTTCAGATCCAGAAACCTAACCTAAACTGTGTAGAGTAAGAAGCAACACAAACACAGTGCTAGTGTACACAGGTTAAACTGTACAAAACTGTTTTTCTCTCTTAATTAGCCTTCATCTGATGTGTTCGTTAAGTATTGTTTTCCTAGTTGGATTTTCAGCCTCATTGAACTCTTTAAACTTCTCACTCCCATTAAATCAATATAAACTATTTTGTGATTCAGAGCTGGCTTCTCCAGTTATGAAGACAGTGTTTGCTAGATTTCTTCTTTTGATTAGTTTATTTTAAATTATTTACCTTGTCACATTCCTACAGATTAGGAACCTTTTGTCTGTGATTTCTTCTATTCTTTTTTAAAAGCAACAGAGTGGAATTCCACTTGTCAGTAAAAGCTTTGGCTCTGTGTTTTGCACTTCTCTGAGGGGGTGCAGATATTTACATAGAAGAGCTTGTGCACGTGAGAATATGAAAGGGGATTATGGTTTTGTAGGCAGGATAAGCTACATTGTGTTTACCATGAGATAAGAGGGAACTTGGGCAGTTGTTATAGAGGAACTGAAGTTCTGTTGGTTTCCAGAACAGTATTCTTGTGCTAGCCTAAGAGTATCAACACAGAGGTTTAACAGAATTTGAAAACTTCAAACTTTTAAAATTAATGCAAATTGACCTCCTGTTACACCCCTCCACAGACAAGATCCAAAGGTGTGAAGTTAATGAATACTTTTGCTGAAACAACGCTAGCTTGGCAGTCTGATGGTCTCATTGAGAGGTGAGCTGCCATTAAGCTACAGCCACGTAAAGCAAGGTAGGCTCTGCTGGAGCCAGCTATGGGCATGTCTTGTTCAGAAATAGCTGTGAAGCAGATTAAGCCTTGAGTGGTTCAACGGCCTCCCCTATATGGTGAGGTTAGAGTGTGCACACGGGCAGTCACCGCAGGACAGCGGCATGGCGCCTGTGTGCGCTTTTGCTGAGGCCAGGGTTGCTCATGCTTTTCTCCAGAACTCTGATAAACCTGCACGCAGGAACCAATGGTGGAGAGAGGATAAGCATCACCCTGTGGTGGAGCAACAGAGAGTGGGGGTGATATGACACCTTAATCTGTCAATGGCAGATAAGATGAAGGGATATGATGACTCTCTGTGCTTTGGAAATCAGCAGCTGCAAAGAAAGATGCTATGCCCAAAGAATGAAGAAGCTGGGGCACGGGTATACTTTCAGGGCCCCTAATAATTCTTTAGATTATTTCTACTTCAGTAAATAATAATAATAATGATTTAGAAAGTGGTTTCAAAACCTATGTGTGCAGCTGTGTATTTATGAAAGGTATGGTTTGAAGTTGCCAATATGGTTGGATGTCTGGGCAAAAGTGCACCTAGGCTGTTCTATGTCCCCAAGAGAGCACTGCAATTTTCAGGTATGTAGGGTGGATTTGTGGGTCTGAATTCTTGGCAAGTTTGTGAGTCAGGGTCTCAAACTTCAAGCAGCCCAGGAGAGCCAGCCTAGGGCTGTTGGTACTGGGTCGTAAGACGCAAAGACCCAGTGGAGCAGCATGGGTGTCTGTATAGGGAGAGTTTCATGAGCAAGGTCCTGTGTAGATAGCTACCATAGGATCTGTGTGAAACCAAGAGTATGTGTAGATAAGAATCAGAAGGCTCAATGTCCTTTAAACTGTCTGTTGGTTTAAGTCATTTTATTAGGGAACCGAGCTGAAAAGCTGTGGGAGGCTGTGACTATAGTCTCAGCTGGCATGGTTGTTTTCTGTTTGATGCATCGCCTGAGAATTATCTGTATAAAGTTGAGGTCTCCTGGAGAGCTGCAACTCAGCCAGCCAGATGCTTAGGTAGTGATACAACCCAATTCCAGCATAGCAGTCAGCTGTTGTTCAATACACACTTTGTAATCTTATTGATAAAATTATCAGTTGTCATAACATCCAGGCATATGTCTGGCTGCATGTGGACTCGGCCGTAGCACAGGAGTTTGCCATAGAAGTAGGAGAGAAGGAAGGCATTCCTTAGGGACAGAACTTAACATTTTTTTCAGCATAGATTGCTTTCTGTTTAAGCATAGAATTTTTCCTTCCATGATCTGTCTTATCCTCTAGTCTATAAAACAAGCTGGCTGAAATTAATACCTGTTGGTAATGACAGAAGTTGCTCCTAGCAATACAAAAGTGTACTGACTATATGTATTTCATACTGTCTGACTTCATGTATGGAGTAAATATAGTGCATGCTGCCTCTCTTCACAACTGGTGTCTGTCTTCACATGCCTTAGGTCATTTTAACCTTCTATCATCTTCTGGTTTTAATACCAGCAGGCAGAGGTATACATACCCGTTAGTGATTCAGCTCTAGGCTTGTTCTAACGGCTGTGTTGACTGCACAGACCTCCTCACAAGTCCTGGATTTTCTTATCTGGTAGGAGGAGAAGCACATCTTGTCCCTTCTTAACATGGGTGATCAAAATGCCAGGATCTACAAGCAACTGTGACTTCAAATGCAGGAGAAGGGAGCACCCTCAAGACCCTCCTCTGTTTATTTTTGGGCTCCTCTGAGGAATGGCAGAAGAGTTACAGAAATGAATAATGTTCCTTTTCGGCTCACCTGTGCTGAAGCACAGGGCTAGCTTTGGCCAGAGAAGCTACTGTGTGAGCTGCTCTTTAGTGAGTTGTGAATGGATTTCCCCAGAACCAGAAGGTCTCTGGCCTCTCCAGGGCAGTTCATCTCATACCTGTGACTGCATCTGCACGAAAGAGGTTTTGACCCCTCTCTCTGTGCCAGTACTGACCAGCTGAGATTTCCTAAGATAAGGCTTAGGGAGTCTGACAATGATTCTCTATCTAGTTCAGAAAAACATTTCTACATGCAGTTTTAAGACACCAGCATGTCAGGCCAGCAATCTAAACTCTGCTGGGGCCAATTTTAAAGTCAAATTTTTATAGAGGCTGCTTGGTTTAATTGCCACCAGAGTGGAGCACCTAGAGCGCGCTGTGAATAGAGAGGCTGCTTCTGTCAAGATGCTTCCACAAACACCAACGGGTGCTTTTTAGCCTTGTTTAAAAATATTCAGTGGCACTCGCATAGTTTTCAAAGACCCCTGGGCAAGCAGAAAATTTTAAGAGCAGTTTATTTTATATCACTTGAAGGGACTTACAACAAAGATGCAAAATAATTGCGGTCCCACAGGTGTTCTGTATGCACAAGGGAAAATGCTGACTTTAACTGTATCAGGAATCACAATTTTTGTTTATATTTTTTTGTGTATTTTTTTTTCTGGAAATACCTAATTAAGCAGAGAACTAGTGAGTATGGGCTTCTGGAAGTTTTATTAACAGGACTTTTTTACCCTTTTAGTTGTTACTGAAAGTCAAATGTTGTAAAACCCTCAAAGCTGTTCAGTGTCTGTTCAGGCAAAGATGCATTCCTGTTATTTGGCAATTTTCTGACCTTTGCATTACAAAGACAACCTTATTCTTGGTGCTCTATGGCTTGTGTGTAGGCTGCTGGTTAGTGTGAAAATCTGGGAAGGGAAGCATTTTCAGAAACCTTGTGCCAGTATGCCACATATGGCCACTGTGTTAGCCACTCCCCAGCATGGTGGCACTCTGTTATGAACATCTAGCCCTACTTGACCTATACATTAGTAAATCTGCAGCCATGTAGTGTAAATTCAGGAAATGCTGATAGCTACTGAAGACCTACTGGTAACATCTTTCTTTAACATTCAGGGCACTACTTTCTTGTCTTCAGTGAGTCACAAGTAAAATATTTTAGCTTAAACTGCAGCAATTGCACTTAACAAGGCTTTTTTTTTTACTATTTTACTGGCTTTATCAGATCAGGAAACTCCACAGATGGCAGATTTATGTCAAATATTTAGGCTATATTGTTTTCTTTCCAAATTATTTGCAGCTGTGTGCTTTGTCAGGCTTCCCTGTTATCAAATATTTACAGTGTTTTTGCATGTGAGTCCATGTTATATGCAAATGCACTGTGTCAGTAGAAAGGCTGGCACTGCCCTTGTACTTGATGTTAATATTTACTCCCTCAGACATATCAATTACTACTACCTTCACTCTGGGGCATAATTTCATAGAAATCTGTAATATTCTGTTTGTAACATTTTGGATCTGGTCATATATAAATCGTTAAAGAAAGATCATTAAGAAAGGGTAACTAGGATCTGGTAAAGACTACCTGACCAAAACATATTCTTGATGAACCTCTGTATATTTTGTGTAGTGATAGTTGTTATAACATTACCTGTGCTGTAAAACTACTACGATGTAAAACAATCACAGTATTAAAATTTATATTCCAGTGGTGGAGCAAGAATATGTTTTTCTTACCCCATAATTTTTCCCCTCTAAAAAGGGATTAGGAATCTGTAATTGTTAAGATTTTTGAGTTTATAATCTGATTTTGTGTATTGTCAATTGAAATATTTTAAAATATAATTTCAGCTCATATATTTAATTTTGTCTGCTTTAATGTAATGTTGTTAAACATTTTGAGAGTAATATTCCAAAAATTGTAAGACATGCTTGCTGACAGTTTAGAAGTTACTGGGAAGAAAAGGGGAAGAAAGACACATAAACACACATGTAGAATAGGATCACATAAACCTTTATGTTCTGTGTATTTGTGCTTATATGTAACCTTTGAAGTTTTTCTCTATGTATCATTTCCTATAATAGTCTATAGATGACCAACAAGTTGGCCTGCAGGAAAGACGGCATGTAGGTCTAAAGCTGCTGGATATCTGGCACAGTTGTTTAAAATTATCTGTATGTTTGTGAACAAGTCACCCACGAGTTTGGATTTAGATTGGATTACATGTAAAGATAATCCCAATTAATCAACTGCTAGGACAACACATTACAGTGTTTAGATATTTATAGTAGAGCACCTACTCTCTATCTGCACTGAATTTGTTATTCTCTTGTTGTACAGGTTTTAGGGAGCAAGCCAGAGCTTCCCGATTGTGATGATGATGATGATGAGCTGGCCGATATTACGAACAGGAGAAACGCTAAACTGTATATGGTAAGTAACTTATTTATTTTAGTTAGGTACACTCAACAGTATTCATGCATTCATTCATCCCTCAGATATAGAGTTCTGGCTTCAGTTACAGAACTGCAGTTCTGTTAATTGATTTGCAGCCAACAGACAAGTTTCTTAAAGGATGTCAATCAAGACAGCCCTGGTAATTTGAGGAAAAAAATGGATTACAGTCCTGTTTACTCAGGAAACAAGTTAAGCATGGCCTCATGAACCACTCAGTGCAGGTCAAAGAAGAATTAACTCGTCTTAAATCAAATTGTAATTCCTGTCGTCTTCATTTTAACCGTGTGAGTTTTAGTAGTCATATATGATTTAGTTATTCTTAGCAGAGTTTGACAGATGTACAGTTAAGTTATATTTTTTATATAAATCCAAAGGAATTTGTATGCAAAACTCCTTTCTTTTGCAATGCCCTTTTCCTCCTTCCTCACCTGCAGTAGCTAAACACTGACTAGGACAGTGCCACTGCCAGAAAAATTACCTATAAACAAAATGGATTAAAGATTTACTCAATGTAAATCAGTAGAGTTTTATGATTACATTCAGCAAAATTATGGTTTTTCCTCACGTCATGCTAGGCTTACTGCTCTTTCTTAGAAGAGGTATTTAATTTGTTCTTCAAATTACCAGCACAGTATCTTACCTATATACAAGGCTACACAACTATTTCTTTTTCTGAAAAAAACTAAACTATTTTCAGGCCTGTATTTTCTCTCTGTTTTTTTTTTTTTTTTACCCCACACAGATTCCCTGTCTTTCATATTCTCCAGCTTGAGAAAAGAAGTGAGAAAGTATTTGGAAAAGGGGGATGTTTTTAATGAAATCTAGAAAAGACTCCATTCTTCCCCCTCCCAATAAAAAAGTATTATTTTCTCCTGCAGACTGCAGGAAGAGGGGTTTGGTTTTTTTTACAAGCTCTCATTAGCATCGAGATCTGGACCATTCTCTTCAGCGCTTTGTGCTCTGGCTTGTGCAATGCTATTGCCTCGTGTGACAGAAAAGCATCTTTCTCTGGCATACAGTGTACTTTCTTCCCCACAGTCACATAACAAGAAGGGTTTGATCGACAGGCGTCAGCACTCTGACAGTACGAAGTGCTACTGGGTCCCCATGTGTGTGACCTTTTAGGTACCATCTACAGTAGCTTCGAAGCTGCTGTGAAGTGTGGGAGAGGGTGAGTCGTTCCCTCCGCAGCTCCTGCATCCCGCAGACCACAGCGGGATGGAGCCACCTCTCTCCCTGCCCCTGACGTGATTCTTCCCCTGCCCGTATGTGTGGCCGGCATTTACAAGAATCCTATGGGAGATGATCATTGTTACAAGGCCGTTTTTAGTCCTCGTTGTCCATGTGCTGTGTTTGGTTCCCATTAATCATCCCATTCTTGCCAAAAAATCTGGCACATATTTATCTTTATAGCAGAGTTTTAGGGGAGAGAGGAAAAAAAAAGCAAAAGAAGGCCTGCATGTATGATCAGTACCACCGCAGTAAGACAATACTAGAGAAGAGAAAAGTGCTTGCAGTGAGTTTTCGAATCCTAAGAACTCTCAGGAAATTCCATGGATATCTAATAAATTCCTCTAAGTACACGGGTCCTGCTAACAAAGCTCTGTTAGCTAAATTTAAATGTGCTGCAAGTGAGTGTCAAAGTCAGGAGACAGGTCAATAGTGAGCCCTCATGGTAGGTAAAATAGTTGATTTTTATTTGTTATATGCAGTGGTAATTTCCATCTTGTGCTTCTGTAATATGCAACATAAGATATAATGATGTATTTAAAATTAATATTTAATTATCAAAGGAAATAAAGACTGCTAGAAAAATTATTGCAATAGTAATAACTTATTTTCAGTAGTAATAACTGGTCTTTTCAGCCATGCAGAAGTGAATTTTAAAAGGTTTTAAAGGTCTACGTGGACTTACAGTGGTGACAGAGGTTACAAAGCAGATTCTGCAACAGGTCTTATATTACAGTTTCCAATTAAAGAACTGCAGGTTATAAATGTAGGTATTTCACTTGTTAATACCAGTGTAGGACTATGTTATTATAATTTCAGATGTCCTTGTTCAGCATGTACATGTACTTTTGGCTTCAGTGCGGGTTGCTTGGTAGCAGAAGATGGCACGTAGGGACTCTGCCGGTTCAGCTGAGCATACAGGAGGGGCTGAAGAAAGTATGGATTTCTACCTTTGAGGTGTCCACTGAATCAGCAGTTTAATTGAAAGCAGAAGAAAAACGAATTTATTTTAAGAAGTCGTGAGACAGGGATCCACGAACTCACTAAAATTAACGCTACGTCTCCCTCTATTGGATGTAAAATGAAGTGAAGCAACAACAAAAAAGTCGTCAGCCTGCCTTGCTTTCCCGCAGCACACAAGTTGCATACAGCCGTTTATACAGGAATGGCGACTGATTTTTATAGTAATTTTGGGAACAGAAATTAATTTGGTTCTAAAAGCCAGAGTTGATCTAAATTTGAAATGATTGCTCTCTCAGGTGTCAGATGCAAGTGGATCCATGCAGGTGTCCGTGGTAGCAGAGGAAAACCCCTTCTCCATGGCTATGCTTTTGTCTGAGGAGTGCTTCATTTTGGACAATGGTGCTGCAAGGAAGATCTTTGTGTGGAAAGGTAAGCGATCACTTCTTGCAAATGCAGAAGCGATGCAGACATATGTAAGGAGTCGACACATCGCCCTCGGGACACTAGCAAGGATTTAATACTGGCTGGACACAGCACCTTGCACACAAGTTCTTCCTTGGTGTAGTCAGTGGACAAGGGTTGCTCACTTCGGTAAAGGCCCCAAGACCAAGTCTTGTCTAAGCATCCGGGCTATTTTTGACGTATCTGTAAGCGTGGGTGCCTAAATGCTTATCTAAGCGGCCATTACAAAGCAAACATAAAGAATTCCACAAATTCTGTATATTGACATCAAATCCCTATCTTCTGGGACAAAATCTGGACACTGAAGGTTTGATAATGGGTAGGTATTATATTTCCATACATTGCTCCACAGAGGTGTGAAATTGAAAGGTGAGTATCCCAGGCATCAATGAAAAACATAAGCTTGCAGATACTTTGATGCATCTTTTTTTCTTGTGAATATTTCTCTGTGGTATCATCAATGCTTGTAGGAGCGTCTGCAATTGCTTTGACTGAACATTTCCCAGGAGAAGAGTACTGCTGGGGAATTAGGTCTGGACACCTTGTAGCTGGATTGTTGTGGTTTTTGTCTGAGACAGTGTATTAATTATTCTGTGGAATTTCCATTTCTTTTTACCATGTACAATAGCAAATAATTAATTGATGCAGTTGTCAGACTGCTGAAGTCAGTCCAGGAAGTGTTGTAAGCATTTTGTTTTAAAACTTCCTTTGCGGTTAGGGAAGCATCCTTTAAAAGAGAGCATTTTGGGAGCATTGTGCTCAGATGGCCTAAGGTCTGCCTGACCCCCTGATTCCTGGTTTTCACTCTCTACCTGACAGCTCCTAGAAGAAACAAGCCAGGCATAAAATAAATAAAATATAATTCAGGCCCTTTGTATGCATCTCTGTGTGCTCATCTGTGCATCCTCATTTTGCTACTGTTGGTAACAATGATGTGTGGAAAAACCCCATTAGTGTGTGAGTGTCACCCTTGCACTGGGAGGCTGCAGTTATCATCTCAGCTGGAAATCTTCAGATCACTAAGCTGCGGAGTGTGAATTACTTTGCTAATAGTCTCATTCAAAATGGAATACAATGAATAGCTTATCAGAGCATTTTATTAGACTGAGAGGTCTTTGGAGTATAGTCGTTGGCAGCCAGCTGGGACACAGACCAGATGCACAATATCATCCCACAGAGACTTTCAGAGATGCCTAACGCTGAGCAAAGCTAAACAAGGAGCAATGGGTGGAGAAAGATGGTGGTAAATTGCACACCCCAGCCAGACAAAATGGGATTTTCTTTTACCTGGAGTGTGGCACTGCCTGAAGAAGTGAAGGCAGTCCTGGACAGGAGCTTTATCTACCACACTGCAGCCCAGTGGGAAGATTCAGAGAAAAGATCCAGGGTCTTCTTGTACCTTGAACCACGCAGATATTCTGAACAGTATTTTTTGACAGAAACACACACACAAAGCAAAAAATAATGCCCCCTTTAAAAAAAAAAAAAAAAATATTTTAACTGTTTTCAAAGCCACGGAGGTACTGTTATGGCCATTCAGCTTTGTGTGAATCTTGTTGCTCATGCGACGTCCAGCACTTGTGTTTGTTCAAGATTGAGACAGGATCAATGTCAAAGAGAACCTGGCTCAAGGACATCATGTCTTTGGAGGTTCTGTGAGCTTATTGCCATTTCCCATGTATTGTTATCCTTCTGTTTTAACCAGGCAAAAATGCTAACCCACAAGAGAGAAAAGCTGCTATGAAGAATGCTGAACATTTCATACAGCAGATGAATTATCCTGCCAACACACAGGTGCGATCTATTTATGAGGTGATACCGGGAAAGCATGAGCTCTGTTAAAGACTTTGTTTTTAAATCAGCAAAAAAATATTTTAGAGCATTATAAGACATAAGGGCAATGTTTCACTAATAGATAATTCAGAAAAGTTTCTGTTTGAGTAACTGTGCCCGTTTTGTTTTCCTTCCATTTCATGTGTCTTGCTTCATTTCAGATTCAAGTGCTTCCCGAAGGAGGTGAAACACCAATTTTCAAACAATTTTTCAGAGACTGGAAGGATAAAGATCAAAGTGATGGCTTTGGCAAAGTATATGTCACAGAGAGAGTGGCTAAAATAGAGCAGATTGAATTTGATGCTACCAAGTTACATGAGTCTCCACAAATGGCTGCCCAGCATAACATGGTAGATGACGGTTCAGGGAAAGTGGAGGTAATTCTTGTGTTGTATTAAATTGTATTCTGCCTACCTCGCTTATTCTGTTGTGGGATAAGCTGCTACTCTATGTTTTGCCATTTACACTATTGTGTAGAGTAACACTGCATTAGTGGCTGTGTCACTTCTACCATCAGACAAGTTACTTTGAAGCAGAAAGTGAATCTCTTTGTCAGCTGTATGCTGGGTCACGTTTGTTTGGTGGTTATGAAATATGTTGTACCAGTCATCAATAGAAATCAAACACCAGAAACATTTCCCCTTCTACACAATGCTTCTTAAAGATATGCTTTAAACATGATTCTTAGCCTAAAGAAAAAATTCCAGCTCATATCAGCTTGAAATCTGGAATGGGAAAACTTGCCCTTGGAGTCAGAAATTTGTTCTGTGCCTTTATGTGTGTATCCCAATCTGGTTTCTAGAGGAACTTTCTTTGTCCCTAGCGTGTCTCTCAGGTAGCCTGGATTTAGAGAGAAAAAGATGACTGACTGTACAGTCTTTCTAGATCTATTCATATCCCACTGCAGGAATGTCTTTGGACTACACAGGGCTGGTTAGGCATTGACCAGTACGACCAGTTGAATACAGGTCTGTATCTTGGGATGCTGGAAGAGAAAGATAAATACCTACAGTCTCACTGGTATATTTTCTAGGTTTCCAACCTCATACTTGGGATGGTCTGTAGGCTTGAGCTAAAGCGGCTTGGATGTGAAGGTTTTTTTGCTGTATAATTTTAGTAGTAGGTGCTTGGAGAGCAGTTGTTAACGGAATTGGGCTGTCATGAATCAAATAGTAAGAAATTGGCCTAACTGTGTTATCTGACTACAGTGTGCCCCTCCCAAATGACATGATAGTTCTATGATGAATCATAATGTTTCATAATAACATATTACAATCTGAAGATGTTAAGAATGTAAGTTCAGCATAGCATTATGGCGTTAAAGCATTATGGCATTAATCATGTGGCGTTAAAACATCAAGACAAAGAAAAAGGTACTGCAGTGGCTTGCTGATGAAGAATGTATTCATTCATTCATTCAGTGGGCACAGGCTGTATCTCTCTACTTCATGAAGAATCCTTCCTGGTTTTATTCTATAAAACTTGGTAACAGAAACAAAGGTCACGCAAGGGATGACACAATGAATTGCTTCTTGAAGAGTCTCAGGTTGAAGTTCAGCATTCTCCAGTGATTTCTCTGTTTCCCCAGATCTGGCGTGTGGAAAGCAGCGGCAGAGTTCCTGTGGAACCCGAGACATATGGACAGTTCTACGGTGGTGACTGCTACATTATCCTCTACACTTACCCTAAAGGACAGATCATTTACACATGGTATGTTTGGTCGGCTTTACACAGACCTCCAGCATAGCGATATTATTTTGTGCTGACTTTATGTCCTTTTGAATAGAACCACATGTAAATGCAAGGTTGTTTACTGTGCATTTGTCATGCAGTATAAGCTCTGGATTATTTTGAAACTGGACTTAACAATTATCTTTCTCCTTGTCTTCCTCAGGCAAGGAGCCCATGCTACAAGAGATGAACTGACTGCGTCTGCATTTCTGACTGTTCAGCTGGATCGGTTATTGAATGATCAGGCTGTGCAGGTCGGTGTCTTTTGGATAAAATTCAACAAAGCATGCATTACCGACCTGTGAGCCTCACCTCTGTGCCTGGAAGGGTCATGGAACAGATCCTCCTAGAAGCCATGCTAAGGCACATGGAGGACAGGGAGGTGATTCGAGACAGCCANCATGGCTTCACCAACCAAGGGCAAGTCCTGCCTGACCATCCCAGTGGCTTTCTGTGATGGTGTGACTACATCAGTGGACCAGGGAAGAGCTAGGGATGCCGTCTGTCTGGAATTCTGTAAGGCCTTTGACATGGTCCCCCACAACGTCTTTCTCTCTAAATTGGAGGATATGGATTTGATGGGTGGACTGTTTGGTAGATGAGGAATTGGTTGGGAGGTTGCAGCCAGAGAGTAGCGGTCAACGGCTCAGTGTCCAGATGGAGATTGGTGACAAGCGGTGTCCCTCAGGGGTCCATAATGGGACCAGTGCTGTTTAATATCTTCGTCGATGACACAGTGTGATCGAGTGCACCCTCAGCAGGTTTGCAGATGACACCAAGCTGAGTGCTGCAGTTGACACACGTGAGGGACAAGTTGCCATCCAGAGGAACCTGGACAAGCTGGACAGGTGGGCCTGTGTGAACCTCATGAGGTTCAACAAGGCCAAGTGCAAGGTCCTGCACCTGGGCTGGGGCAACCCCTGCTATCAATACAGGCTGGGCATGAAGGGATTGAGAGCAGCGCTGCCAAGAAGGACTTGGGGGTACTGGTGGATGAAAAGCTGGACATGAGCTGACAGTGTGCACTTGCGGCCCAGAAAGCCAACCATGTCCTGGGCTGCATCAAAAGCAACGTGGCCAGCAGGTTGGGGGAGGGGATTCTGCCCCTCTGCTCTGGTGAGACCCCAGCTGGAGTCCTACATCCAGCTCTGGAGCCCTCAGCACATTTCTATATGCAGATGTCAAGGAGAATTGAATGGAGAAGGTAGCGTGTGAAGGCTGGGAATATCAACTGCTCATGGTCTGTATCGAGCCAAGCACCATGGGCTCCTTTAAAAGTAACTGGAGATTTCCCATTTGCATCATCCTTGCTGAAAGCAGATGTCCAAAAGAACACAGATATAACACAGCCTGAAACTACCTTTTCTTTCCTTCAACTTTCACTGTCTAAAAATTAGGTTTTAGTCCTGCCTAGCCTTACAAACTCTGTACGTGGTCAGTGGAGACTGAAGGATAAGATCCACCAGCTCGCTGTGAAGCAGGTGTCTGACAGAGCTGACAGGGCGATAGCTCTGTGTGAGCTCCCCTGTCTCCTTTTGCTTATGTAGGAAGCTGTGACGTTTAGCCCAGGCAAGACGCCTGACTTTTAGAGGGCCAGGACTGGGAGACATGACAGCCCCATGACAGCCGGGAGGGGAGAGCCTGCAGGAGCTGTGCCGCAGGGTCTGGCGTGTCCCTGCCATAGTGAGGAATGGAACTTGGGTTTTCCCATCCCGTAGTGCCTGCAGCTCCGTGAAAAGCAGGGTACACGTCCTCGCCTGCAGAAATGCGGTGTGCAAGGGAAGGCGCAGGACACTGGCAGCTAAAAGGCGTGAGATGAGCTACTCCTAGCGTGACTAGAATGTGTGCTCTCCTTTCATCCCTAGTGAGGAGTGGCGGGTAGGTGGAGAGGTGAGAGGTCTCCTCTTTTCACAGAAAGGCTAGAGCTGGAAGATGCCTAGGGACAGACAGAGATTTTCTAGGCAGTAGGAGGTAATTCTCTGTTTCCCATTTCTTAATTATCAAAGTAAAGGACTTCCCCACTCACTAAGGTATGGTTAATTTAGATGGCAGGTCACATTTTTAGCTATTAATCAGTTATGATTTATGATTGAAATGATATTTAAGGAAGGATTAGAACACTTCTAGGTAATTACTCTTTATAACATTCCTAACACATGTTCTATATTTGGACAGAGTTCAGCTTAATATGGTCCTGCCTCATAACTAAGGCCAATACTAATACTACGGTAATAATAATATTACTACTAACAACTGCAATAATAATGTGCTTGAAAAGCCTTTTTATTAAAGCTGAAGGAGATCCGTCTCACTACAACGGACATGATACTTTAAAGTACGTTTAGCCTGCAACAAATTTAGGAATAGATGTATGTGTGTGCATATATATATATGTATTTGTATATATACATGCATATGTATATATGCATGTGTGCATTTATATGCATGTACATGGCTACCTAGAATATATTACCTGTGCTTAACGTCTGTTATAAGCAGTATTTGAAAGGTTTACATGTACTATTTTGTGATCACTAGATGGCAATACAGTACAAATGACTACTAAAAAGTCGTTCCCCTACCTGTTGTGTTTTGCCGGAATATGTTTCCCTCAGCAGGTTTGGGGGAGGGGGGTCTGGTGGTGTTTGGGTTTTGTTTTTTGGGGTTTTTTTGCATTCATAAAATCCTGCCGCAGTTTGGCACCTACAAGTGTACGTGTCCTAGGGTACCCTGCTCAGGCAACTGTACCAGTCTGTCCTGTGGTGAGACAAGTGACAGCCCCTGCTCCTACTGCCCAGCACAACCACCACCGCCCCAAGCCTCACCGGGCAGGGATGAAGGCCCGGGGCTCTCCACTCCTCCTCCTCCCCTGGCTACGCAGCATGCCTCATTCCCTTTTTTCCCCTTTATCCCTGGGAGCAAAGTCGCAGCCCTCCACCTTGGCGGGTGGTACTGTTAGAAAGGATGGCCAAATGGTTGCGTACAAACAACTTTTACCATACATTAACCTAAAAACAGTCATTCTTCGTAGCTCAGTGTTGTTCTGAGATGGCAATAACATCTTTTTCATCTGTAATGGAAGTTCTTTTTTGTCATCCATGTTATCCTCTGCAAGACAGATTTACGCTCACCTTTTTCATCCTCTTGCAGCTAAAATACACATAGAAATAATGAACAGGATGAATAACCGTTCTTTTCTGCTTAAATACAGGGCACCTAAACTTCCAAGGTAGTTTTTCAGGGGAATTAAGTCACTCTATAAAACTCTGTGAAATGACAGTTCTTTTGAAAAAAGGAGTAATTTTCTTATTACAGTAGATAGCAGCCATTTTAATCAGCTAAACATTATGTTAGAAGTTTGGATCTTGTCTTTGTGTCAGAGTGATTGACAAAAAAATCTCACAAATGCTCCAACTTTAATGTGTCTGGAACTATATTTTTAGATCTTCTCAGCTTGCCACTTCTCATTCTTGCTAACATACTTAGCATTATTGGCTAACATCCCCTATGCTGTTCAACGAAGACCAAAAATAACTACTTGTATCCTTTTGTTTCTTTTATTGCATTTCTTTATGTATGTACAGATCCGAGTCAGCCAAGGCAAAGAGCCCACACATTTACTGAGCTTGTTCAAAAACAATCCGCTTACTGTCTACAAGGATGGGACATCCAAGAAGGAAGGTCAGAAACCTGCTCCTCCCATGCGACTCTTCCAAATCCGCAGGAACCTGTCAGCCATTACCAGGATTGCGGAGGTAAGGTCACCTGCTAAGTAAACCAGCTGTTCCCCGTGGGAAATGGTACAGCTGCCACGAGCCTCTCTGACTAATCTTGTTGGGTAGTCCCATGTGGCAGGAATGCAGAACTCCAAATCAGATCCACTGCTCTCTGTGACCAACCCATCTAATAAATCACAGAGGATGTGCCATAACTGGTTGCAACCAATCTGCATCTTTCAGAGGATACTGCAAGAAAACGTGTAGTGAACAGTCAGCTGACAAAGTATAGGCAAGAAATCAGCAAGCCTTATGAAATAGTCCTTCCTGCTGCCAGACAGTCCTAACTTTTGCCCTTCGGGTCAGTTCCCTGTCTCAAGTTAAGTTCTTCTCTAATTTATATCAGTATAAATCCAGGGAAAAGTTCAAGGAAAAAAGCATAGCTGATTAACATCTATCTACATGTTTTATACAAACATGCAAAATAGTGATCGCATTATTTGAAAATATGAAGAATAAACCAATTTCTTTCTTGATCTAGGTTGACGTTGACGCAATGTCACTAAACTCTAACGATGTCTTTGTTCTGAAACTGCCAAACAACTCTGGCTACACCTGGGTAGGAGAAGGAGCAAGCAAAGAAGAGGAACAAGGAGCCCAATACATTGCCAGTGTTCTTAAATGCCAGACTGCCAAGATTAATGAAGGCCGGGAACCAGGTTAGTATGAGGCCACATGGTTGCTAATGGGCAGCTGAGACTACCCAGCATTGCATGGAAATACAGCCTACATGGGTTTTGTGATCATGTATTTTGTAGGCAGAAGCATATGCTCATTCTCTCTCTTTGAAAATCCAGCCCTACATTTTACCACGGAGATCTATCCAGAACTGGCTGAGGCACAAGCAGGGCGATGCCCCAGCAGTCTGTAGGACAGTAGCAGGAGCTGAAGAGGAATGTGGTCCTTTCTTCACCCCAAGTGCCTAGGAGAGAGAAAAGACATAGCACATTGCTCTTTCTAGGTCTGCAAGTGATATCTTTGTTGTTATTTTGACAAACCACAGGAAGAACTGCAAGAAAATGCACCCATCTTTGAGACAGACAAGATGATGTTGTTTGGGGATTCTTGAAACAGTATTTAACAAGCTAAACCATCAAACGTTAAACGCACTGCTGAATAAATTATATATTGTGTGTTTCAGAGGAATTCTGGAAAGCACTTGGAGGTAAAAAAAAATACCAGACTTCATCACAACTCTTGACAAAGGCTGAAGATCACCCCCCTCGCCTGTACGGTTGTTCTAATAAGACTGGCAGATTTATTGTGAGTATATAAGGGATACTTTCCTCCTGTTTAATTACATATTTTCTGGTATATTTTGCCTTGGGAATCATCAGACATTAAATGAATTTAGGGATCTGGCTTAATTAGTCAAGCTTGGCAAGAACTAGAGAGTTGAGGTTCGGTGATTTAAATCAATCCAGATGCAAAGGACGGACAGAAGAATTAATACTGCAGACGTTTGCATGCAGAGCCTGCTCCAGCCTGGGACTAGAGGCTTGCAGATGCAAAAAGATAAGGCGTTTGCCCTGTCAAAAGCAATTGTGTTCTTGCAGAGCACTGACGGACTGCTATAATTTCGCTGAGAAACTGAAGGTCAGTGCCTTGCCCCTTACATGTTTGATAGTGGTGGTGAGGAAAAGAAATGTCCCTCGCCAAAAATGCCTGGCAGTCTGAAAATTTCCATAGAGATTTCAGACATGTAATTATGCCTCTAAGGTATTGGCCTGTGCTCAAGGGGGCAGGAAGAACTATTTCCTTAGCAGAAATACCCGGAGCTGTGCACTGGGTGTTAAGCCTGTGATTCAGGCTTAATTACTTACCATATTCTGGGGGGGCAACACTGTGTCACTGTTTGGCAAGGATGCACTGATTTTTGGGTAGGGGACATGGCTGGCTACCATCTCTGCAGTCTCCTTAAGGCACAGTCCATTTATCTGGAGAGGAATAAAACAAATAGAATCCTTTAATAAGGACTTTAAAATCTTACCAGAGTACTAAAGTGTATTCTTCTAGCAAGCTTTTAAAACACTCCTGGAAAATACAGTAATAGGAGCCAGCCTCTCTACAATAGTCTGTTGGGAGCTATGCACTTGTTTGGTTTTTGTTTTTCATTCTCTCCAAATTCTGTGAAATCCCCTCTTTCCTATAGCATTTCTCTAGTAACAGAATCACCACTGTTAGAGCTCATCAGAAGAGGTAGGTCAGATCACTCTGACCTTGTGGCCACCATAACACAGAGCAGGGAAAAGTAATGTCTTTTGCACCATCTGCTTACCAACCCTTCAGCGCTTCTACACAACGAAGCATAGCCAAACCCTTGACAGTCTTTTAAAAGTAGAGGGTTGACCACTATTATTATCTCCCCTTCTCATACAGAATAACAAAAAACTCTTTCCTATCTGCCTGCACGTCCTTGGAAGAAGCAAGCAGTCTGCCATTCCTTTGCGGACTAATCCCCGATGGCTTTGTCAACTGTAATGTCCCATTGTCAAGTGACCTGAAAGCTTGCTTGGGTGTGTATTTCATCTGAGCTCACCCACTGCAAACCAAAGCAATTTCTTTTCCTTACTAATGAATGTAAGATGCGTGAATGGATCAGCTGGGATCAGCTGGTTGATTCAATCTGCTTGGTACAAGGTGCTCTGTGGACATTTCCCTGTCCTCTTCTTCTGGCAGACCTCAGTTCCAACTTAAAAGTAGTCACAATTACAATGTAAACGTCTGCCTCTCCTGAGGATATCCTGTCAATTCTGACAAACTGAGAGATGATTTTATAGGACATGCAATGATGTGATCTCTTTCCTTTCAGTGAAACACCCTTGACACATTCATTGAATCAGTTCAGGTCTTGACCCTTCAGGAGCAAAAAGAATGGCACACCAGCTTCAGGACTTATCCTTTTAAAAATATCTTTGGTCTGTGCAAAATCAGAATATCTTGATAAATCATTAAAAAACAAAAAAAAATCCAAAATATAATATCCTTTTTAGATTGAGGAGGTCCCAGGAGAATTCACTCAGGATGATTTGGCTGAAGATGATGTCATGTTGCTGGATGCTTGGGAGCAGGTAAGCTGTGTACTTGACCACTGCATTTTGTGGTAACAAGGATAATTTATTCTTAACCACTTAGATCATAAGATGGGAGGAAAAATCATGCTTGTGAGAATGGAAGAGGTTTGGTTTTCTTTAAATTATACCAGAGGGAGATATGTTTTTTGAACTATGTGATGTGCAGAGGCCACAGCAGGCACTTCCCAATAAAACCAGTGGAGGCTGCAAGAGTATAAGCCCCAGTGGTGTTCTCAAAGGCTTGCAATAATGTTCTTGACTTTATCACTAAAATCTATTAATTTTAAAAAAGATACAAAAAGATATTGCATGAAAGGTATTCAGAAGCCACAAAATCCGTGTAGCAGCAGCTCCTACAAGTCTTACCAGAGAAGGGGGCAAATGCTAGACCCGTACACAGATTTCGTCAGAAGAACTGGGCAGAGGATGACAGAAACAATCTCCGTCATTTTCCCAGGTTCACTGAAAACTGAAAATGTCGAGAGCATTTTGGATGACAGGCAAACTTACTGCAGGTGTGGAGAGCACATCTGTTTCTCATGGTATATTCTTTCTACCCTTCCTCTCCCCCTGGAGGGAAAGGGGGAGGAGGCCACAGATCCCATGCTTTATTTGTCTTCTTCAGCCTAACTCTTCAGGAAAAAAAGGCTGATGTTTTTGGAAATGAGAAGGAACATCCAAGGTCCATGTGGAAGGAAGTGATGGGGGAAGGTAGGTGGAAGAGCTGGATGGAAAGTAGTTGGGACATACTGACTCGGGGAAGAAGGAAAGAAGTCTGGGACATGACAGAAAAAAACTACGTGGGGATTGCAGATGGAGGCTCTGATGTTGAGTTATTCTGTGGATTTACCCAGCAGTTACCCTGGGCAGCACTGATCACAGGGCACAAGCGTTGATGCGCATGCAGAGCTCAGACCAGAGACAGCTCGTGTTCAGTTTTTTTACCTGCAGCTGAAGAGCAATTTCCTTGGCAAACTGTAAAAGATACCCATGGAAAAGGTAATTAGAGTTCCTCTTCTCAGAGGGCATAAAGGTCCGGCCTTCCAGTGATAAGAGAGCGGTGAGATTTCAGAGGACAGAACAACAGCCTCTTGCAAGGGGAAAAAAAAAAAAAATCATTGATTGTGGTTTGGGAGAGCTGTGCATCTCTGCGGTCTTTTCATAGTATGTATTCTTTCTCCTAGTGGAATCCACTATGTTATACTTTACCTGCTGTACAGAACATCCTCATAACAACATGGGGGCTAAATCTTTCTCTCCTCTGTTTGCAGGTTTTTGTCTGGATTGGGAAGGATGCTAATGAAACTGAGCGACAGGAATCTGTTAAATCTGGTAAATCAAATCAGTTTGGTAGAATTTCGAGTACAGTAGCATCAATATTACTTAAAGAAGTGAAAAAAGATGATGTAGAAGAAATCTAGTTACGTTTACAGTGTTTAAAAGGGTTATTGAGCTTATTAGGATTTAATCCTGGAGAAGATTATTTTCTCCTTTAAACGTGCTTTAAAACTCATTGTATCTTTCTTATCTGTAAGTTTATGAAGGGTAAAATTAATCAAGATAGCATTACTGGGCTGCAGAGCTTTTTAAAGAATATATAGGAGAGCTCCATGAAAAGCAAGTGCACTGAAAAGAGAAAGAATTTAAAGGGAGGTACCTACTGAGCTGCACACTACACTAATGTACATAGACAAAGGAATGCCAACAAATCCTCAAGTCCTTACACTGCCACCCTTCACTGAGTTACATTTCGAGGGGAAAATGCCAACTGCAGAACAAATCAAGACAACTCACGTGGAATGTACCTCCTTGAGAAATCACGTGTCATCTCTGGCGTGATTTCACATAGCTGAGCCGTTCTGACAGAGTTCGTGCTAAAACCGCTTGCAGGTATTTCCCTGGAGCGGCGAGGGTTACCCAGCTCCCTTTCCGATGTGTATTGATGTCACATTGTGATGTCAAGGGAAACAATACTGGCTTTTACATAGGAAAAATGGGAATGACGCTTGTGCATTTGCAGAGCACCAGCAAATTCTTTCTCCTGCTCAAGAGCCAAAACCCAGCTGTACGGCAACAAACTGATCAGAGGAACAATCCCTCTCTTTTAACCTCCTGGAAAATTCCTTCACTGGCAGCTGGGAGAAATCAGCAATTACCTAATCATTTCATTGCCTTTGAAATAATTTAATTGAATACTGTATTATAATAGCCCTGGTTCTTTCACTAGGGCTTATAATGTATTTTTTTATACCAAAGGAATGAACTAGTGTATTACATGTTTTATTTCCTCTCTGGTTCCAGCCAGGCGCTATATTGAAACGGATCCTTCTGGCAGAGATAAGGGGACCCCCATTGTCATCGTGAAGCAGGGGCACGAACCCCCGACATTCACAGGCTGGTTCCTGGCTTGGGACTCCAACAAATGGAAGAACTGATCTAGCCAAGGAGGCTTCAGCTTCAAGCCAAAGAATGATCAGAGCCCAGCTATTTTCTAGTGTTTTCTAGTATTTTTAAGCATAAGCTTATGCGACAATGTGAGGCATCTGTTGTTGCACTTTCCCGAGCTTTCATACATTTCTGTGAATAATGTAGAAATTCTTAGCACTGGAAGGCATGAAGGATAATTGTAAACTGGTCAAAGGGGGTGAGTAGGGCTTTTCATGTAGTAAATATGGAACGTGCTACCAGCACTTCGTTTAACCTATTGTTTCTTCAAACAGAAGCTGTGGATCAGTTTATTTTAATGTGCTAAAATGGGCCAAATCCTGCCTTCACGTAAAAATCCAAACTAATGCCAAAGAAATTCCTTCAGATTAAGGTCAGCATAATACTGTGCAGAATTTGGCCTAATAACGGACTAATTCTATGTCTGTTGCAAGGATTACACCTGGACATGATTTACTTACCAGGCCAAAATACTGCCACACTCACTCACATAAAATTTCAGATGATCCCTGATCCAGAATGGGAGCTGTGTCTTGCGAGGGGGGCAAATAAGGGATGAGTATTTTGAGAAAGCTGTGCTTAACATGTTAGTACGTATATTTGGAGCTTAGGTTTTTTAGGGGCTGTCTAGCTCACTGTAATGAATTTCTTTTGATTTCTCTCTCTGAACCAGCCTCCAGCTGCAGGTCTTTTTAACCAGAGCTCTTAAACAAATTCTAGTGCACTAATGTTTCTAAGTGGAAGCAGAAGAAGTAACAGCTTCAAAAATACTTACTCTGCCTTAACCAGATTGCACTTAAGCCAAGCTTTGTCTCCGTTGCCTTACTCAGCAGTACTCAGTTTTTTTCCAGCGTGCAGACTGCTGACCTTGTCAGGTGCAGGGTGCATTTCTACTCATTTTCTATGCAGGTCAAATATCAAGTACACAAAGTGCAAGGAAACCCCTTGTTTCAGCAGCATTTCTACATCCTGGAATTTGGAGTGGGAGTATGCACCATAGAATATTGCCTTCTCTTTTCTCTCAGAGATGGTTATTTTGGATTTTTTTTTTTAATTCTGGTGAATTTAAGAGTATGTTTTCAAACTGGTTTTTATTTGTAGTTTAGCCAGAAAAGTCTATGTAAGGGCAGTGGGAAAATCTGCTTTAAACCTTCAGCACTGCTTTGAATGCGTAGCCTACAATGCTTGGTTTAGACAGTTTGTACAACTGTAAATCTTGTCAATGTGGCTTTTTAATGAAGGCATTTCAACTATTTTATTATTCTTATAAGTTAGGTTGGAAAGTGAAACTTCAGATATTTTTATATTTTTTTAACATGATTGTGATTTTGAATCTGGCTAATGCAAAAGAGTGAATTTAGTCTGAGCTCACAATCAGCATCAGTGACAAAAGAGCTGTGAACCTAAGAGATGAATTATGGGAGCCTATTAGCTTTAAACACTTGTTTAAATCTCTGCTAATATAACTGGGCTGTATCTGGCTGTAACTTCATTTAAAATAAAATTACAATAAACAGTATTCCACATGCCGAGCTGATCTTCATCTTTCTGACAGATTGTTGCTCAGCGCTTCCACTGATGACTAGCAAAACTTCCTGAAACACCAGTAGGTATCTCCATTTTTAGATGGATGATGCAATGAGAAGTTTTTGGGTTTCTGGTTGTTTTTTTTTTACTTGGGTGCCATTTTACCCAATGGAGAGCTAACTCTTTCCAACAACTTCAAAGTTACAGACCTAAGTGAAAATCCAAGAACTGGGTGCTTATTAGCTTATGATTTCATCTTTAAGAAAAACTACCCTTGTTATCAAAATCTTTGGCTTTTCTCCTTGCAAAAATTACTGACTACAGAAATGACTATTTTATAAAATAGGAGGAAATATGTGTATGCTTATTTTTAAAGGATAAGTCCTACTTTTTATTTGTGAGAGTAGATAAGGAGATGTCCTTCTCGTGCTGGAAGGAGCACAAAGACCTTTTCAGTTCCTCAGCTACTGCACTTCACGCAGCCACTGAATAGCCTGTAATTATCTGATGGTTGTCTTCATCACATAGATACAATTCTTCTCATTTTTTAAAAATAACAGTTATAGTAGCTTCTTAACCAAGGATGAGACAAGATTTGCCCTCCTTGTACGTGAACATCTTCAGAACACTGAGGGCTCTGAACCCGGCGCAATCTGCCAGCGTATTCTGCAGCACTGTGAAAGCCTCTGTTCAGTTCCCTCGCACAAGACAGAGGAGCTTTTGTGGTCTCCTGGCCCGGGTAGTTGGGTTTACAATACATTGTCCTGGCACGTCGATTACTGATGTTAAGACCATTGAGAGCTCATAACTGAACAGTGTTCTCAACTGGGCTTTAAGCACAACAGCTGCTGGCAACATTGTTCTTGGGTTTACCCGCAAGCGAGGAAGTTTATTTTTCATATGCATATGTGCAGTACACACAAAGATCTATTTCTTTCTCTCTGAAGAAGAGAGGGAGGGAGGACAGACAGGATCAACTGTAAGTGCTTGGAAATATTAAAGATTAAGCTGTTTTCAAGAAAATATTTAAGCACATAACTTTGTGAATATACATAGCAAACCCATCTGCCTTATTTTCAGAAAAAAACCAGAATTGTACAGAAGTATGCAGTACAGTCAGGTTCAGTCAAGAATGAGCTATATCTTGCATAATTATCAAACAGTATTCTCAGTCTGTTTGTTAGGGTGAAATTAGACCCTGAGTGAGCAGTTTCATTTTGCTACGAAACAGCAAGTACTCGTATATTCTATTGGTTGTAAATGCAGCGTCATTTTCCGTCTTTGTTTTATTGAACTTCATTGCAACAGAAAGATAATGTTAGGAATCCTTAGAGCCAACAGGACATTACTATACACACTATTGGTAGTTTACATAAAATAGCATAATCTTAGAATATAACTGCAGACTGTACACAGGAGATGAGCCAGCCTCTGGGATCACCGCTCTAAATATCCATTTCGACCATGGCACGTAGTGCTGTAGAACATCAGATCTGCTGCCAATGATTGTTACAGGTAGCTAAATTCAGTCGAACAGTTTGATCCCTTGCCAGTTCAGACTCACATAGGCTTCACCTGCTACAACAAGAAAATAATGAAGATGGCAGACGGCAAGATTGTGGTACTAACTGTCACAGGAGAACTAAGGAATTAAGGAACCACACAGAAAATATTTTGCTCGCTGGACTATTGCAGGAGGTGCTCTCAGGCACCTCTGTTGGCCACAGGAACACTGTTATAAACTTTGCAATATTCTTGTAGTCTTCATTTTTACTGGATCTAAAAAGGCTAAAAAAACCCCAAACCAAAACAAGCCTATTATTTTCCATGGGCTGAAGTTGCTCTTCAGAGTCCACTTCTCTATAGGAAAGCTTTGAAAAAAACCTTCAAACTTTGCTTTAGAATACAGTTGCCTCCTAAGCATCCTACTGAAGTTATGCCTCTATGGCTCAACTGAGCCAAATATGGTATGCAAGACAAAAAAAAATAAAAGTTATCTAATGAAACCAGAGTTTATAGAGTAGATAATACTTTAATGTGCTGAGTTTCCAAATCCTTGCTTTTTCCTTGCTAAGGACAATAATTTTGTCTTTAGATAAAGAAATAATACACTTTTCCCTTCTTATGGCTAGGACTTTTGCTTCTAAAATCAAAGGAACTTCTCATTTAATTGAAAACACAATCAGATCTTTAATCCACTACACGTTCTTAATGTCTCATGACATCCTTTCTAGACTGGCCTGAAGTTATTTTGACCTCCTCTGACTAGCAACACATTACCTTATGCTAAAAATCAATAAACTACACTCACTTCATCTGAAGCTTCCAAGGTGCAAGAGGGAGAAGGGCAGACCAATGGGATGTGGGAGGCCCACCATGCCATAAAATTAGTCAGTGACTGTTCTGGCCCTTCTCCGCTTGCATGTCAGTTCCCTGTTGACATGGCTGTGTATTTGCATTACAGGGGAAAAAAAAAAAAAATCTGTCCCTACAGAACAGCAGATGTAAGCTGATTGTTATTTTTCTTCTAAGTAACAGCAAATCGAGCTATTCCAGCGGAGCAGTTAGAAGGGACATTGGCCTGTACCAAGCTTCTTCCTAAATGCATCCATGCTTCCAGCCTGCACGTGCTCCCTCCTCAAAAGGATGCTACGATGTTACTGAGATCCACAAGGTTGTACCTTTCACCACCACATTTAACCAGTCAGCAGTGAAATGTGGGCCTCCCCACAAATCCAATGGAAGCATCAAGTCAAAACATTAATTTTGATTGTTTGGTCGACTACAGATCATTTGCTCAGAGAATTACCTGGGCGGGGGCAAGTAGGGCCAGTGAAGTTGTGTGCAATGTTTCTTTGGGAATGCATCAGGAAACCAAGCAGGGAGGCTGGGACAATCTGTGCAGCATCCCACTGCAAGGCCCACAGATAGATAGGCACGTTTGCTCTAGCAGCAATAAGCAATAATGCTTTGATTATTCTAACAAAGTCTCCTGACCAGTGCTACAAGAACACTGCTCTCCCTGTTGCTCTTTAACAGATTTCACAGGGGTGACTCAGGGTGATTTCACAGCAGTTGGCCATATTAACATCAAGGCTGAATGCAATCAGGTGATTTTAATATCATTTACCTGACAGTTAACTGTGCTTTTTGTTGTCTGGTGCCCTTCCTACTGCTGAACCACCTACAGCAACAGTCTTGATTAAAATAGAGGAACCTAACACAAATTTCCCTCTGGGCTTATATTTTTACGGAAGTGGCTCAGAAAGGCCACAGGTGTCCCGTGACAGGCACGGCAGCGTGGCCATGTCCCCATTTAACGAGCGGAGCGGGGCTGTAGGTATCTTTGTTGGTGCCCACCACTAACTAGCTGCTCTCCTACTGGGCTTGGGCAAGAAGTTAGTTGTTGTGGCAGGGAGAAGAGAAAGGAGCGGCAGTGATGTCTTATTAGCAAGGATGACAGGTGAGAAGCCCACTCCAACCATCCCCTACTTTCTTGCTGGATAGTCCCAGCCACCCACAGGTATCTTGTGGACCTGCTGCCAGACTCTGCCCCATCCCAGCACTTGCAGATGCGCTCCAGTACCCGCTAACTAAATATCCAACGTGTGAATTCCCAAAGACTGAAGTGATTGTTTTTGTGTGAGGAAAGGTGGCAGAAACTTGTCCTGTATTTAAAGCAGCAAACAAGGATTCTGGTAACCTGTGTTTCCTCTGGTCCGTGCAGCCTCGTGTAACCTGAAGTAAATCATTGAATTTCAGAGCTTGTATTCTCCACCTATTAAATGAGGACTTCTTCCATCCTTCCCCTGTTTATTTAAGCTGTGCTGTCTTTTACTGTGTGTTTGTACAACGCTTGACCTAGTGAAGTCACTTCTCAACACTGTCGTCTTGTAGGTACCACTCATAATCCAGGCAGCTGCTGGGGTTACTGATGCCAAGCTGCACAGACTTGTTCAGAGCAAGATCAGATGATGAGTCAAGCACGATGTCTCGGAGGCTTGCTGAAGCATGGGTGCAGCTCCACCAACAGCGGTGTTGGGGCAGCAGAGAAAGGGCTGGAGCCACCTCAGCTGAGAAGTAAAGCTTTTGTGATATAACACAGTGCGAGCAAAAATAACTCCGCCCAGCAGCACGGTTCAGGGTTGCTTTGTCAGAGCGCCCCGTAAGCTGCAGCTATCGGTGCATCTGTATCAGGTCTGTACGAGTTGCTCTCCAGATCAGGAGCAGCTGCTCTGGGGATAGTTAGAGTGAGGGGAAGACAAGGCTCGGCTGCGTTTACAAAGGAATAGTAAAATCCTCAGGTGCCTCTTTACTTTGGCCTGGAGAGTGAGAACATTTGCTTTTAAAAGCTATGTCAACTTGTCTGGTCTCCCAGGTCCTCACATCTTCCTGCTGCTGTTGTTAAAGACACGAGGCCTCTCTGCAGTACAGCTCATTGTGCTTCTGGCAAGTGGTATTTTCTGGGTGGCTCAAGGACGGCAGCCATTGGAAATCCATTGGCTCTTTCTTCTTTCGTTACCGAGTTACACTGGGTAACAGACATCCGCTGACACGGCTTCAGTCCAGAGGCTGCGTGTGAGGGGTCCTGTCCGCAGTAAAGTATCTGAACTGAGAGGACCAGAAAGTGCCTGCTGACTGCAGATGGAAGGATGAAGATAACTGCCAAATATCTGGTTCGTTTTGAGGCTTTGGTTTTGCATGTTAATGGTAGTTCCACTCTTGACACGTCTGCTGGCTGCTGTTATTGGTTTCACATGAAAGGAAGAACTTCCTAGTGCTGGAACAGTGAAAGCTTGGAGTTAGGGACTCCGTGGTGACTGCTAATGGCTGTTGTTTTATCTTAACTCTGAATTATCACAGGTCTGAAAACCACAGAAAGATGCATACGCTTTATGTGCCAGACTGCTGGGCCTTCAGTCCATCCTCAGCAAGGACTCAAAGACCTGAAGGTCTTTTCATCTGAAGGGAGGGCAGGGGTGCTCACCTAAAAAAAACCTCTATCTGGAGTTGTGCTGAGATGAAAGACCGTGCATACGTCAGTGTCTCTAAACAAAAGGGCCGGGCTCTGCAGTGAGATTCAGCAGGTTGGATCTCTAAGGCTCAGTAACAGGCTTTCACAGAATGACCTGCGGTTTCAGAGGCCTTCCATCATTAACATAGTTGCAAGGGATGCAACCATTTGTCCTCTTTAAAGCTTTCTGATGCTTCCTTTGAAGATTCGGATCGGGGTTGCATGTACTCATGAGCTGTGTGCATCATATATCTATCATGTTACTTGCCATCTGACATCCAAAGACTTCAAAGCATGAAGAATGCCCTAAACAGTCCCCTTCTGCTTACTGTGTCCATGCTTATTTTTTCCTTACATAAAGAGGTATTATTTGTTATATTTTCCTTTTATACCCCAGCAATAGAAAGGCCTTGAACAGAACAAGTAAACTGAAAAAAAATAAGATTATGTTTATAGTATCTGTTTCTTACGGTTCTGCCTGGACTCTTCCTTAATCTTCCTTCTGCGTCCTGTGCTGGTAGAGGTGCGGAGACATGATGAAAACTGCAGAGATTACCCTTGCAGAACTCAGAACTGCTGGCTCTTGCAGTATTGTCTCCATTCACTGGAGTTAAGTGGTGTGATAAAAATCTCAGCTAAACAATCTGTTCCTCCCTAAGTTTGTTTATCTGCCTTCCTTACTTTGTTTAAAGCCTGCTAAGTAGTGTGGCNTGGCCATGAGAGCCAGAACAGGGAAACCTATATTCTGATAAAAAGTTGCGATGTCAACATAAGGCTTTGAAATGTATGTGTTTAAAAATTAATAATTTGGTAGGCTTTTACATAAGTAGAGTTTACAACTCTAGTGGCAACAGCTGTTAGGTGCCAGATTNTCTGAAAAAATTCTACTTCTTTTTTGATATTATGAAGCTGGAATTTATAATGTGGTTGGTTTGAATCATATTCTCTGTGAGATGAAAGCAAAAATGATTTTGCAGAGACAGCTTTTATAAGGTCTTCAAAGTGAGTTTACTGTTGTTTCCATCCAAGAACTGAAACCTAGGAGCACGAAAAAAAGCTTACTGCCTAGCACGCTCATGATCAGCTTTCAAACCAACTTTCGATTGCCTTAGCTTTTAAAATTTAGCAAACAGTAGGACAAATCTTGCATTCATTGAAGTAATTTTAAGATTTACTGTTTACTTAAAAAGAAGGCATGCTGAGCTGATAAGACTTAAAAAATCTAGACTAAAGCTGAGCAATGAGCTGAAATTACTGCTCCCCACCCACACAATATTTGTCTTCCCTGAAACCTTGTTCTTTCATCCTCCTCTTTACTTTGTTTCTTCCTCATTTTTTCACCTACCCATAACACAAGCTTGTGAGCTCCCTAGCATAAGGGGTGGTTTTCCTTTTGCTATGTTCCTATAGCACACAATAATAGGCTCAGATTTCTCACCGAAACTCTTAAGTATTGTGACTGAGAAGAATAATTACCTTTTTTCTCGCTGAAGTTTTAGAAACTGCAACAAATACCCAGTACTTCCACAAGTACCAGGTACCTGTTGTGTCTCCACGTAAGAGACTGAAACCTTCACGCTGCAGTTCAGGCTCGCTGGTGAAACTGTCCTTGACCACAGGGGGAAGAACTCTGCTGGTTGCACTGAAACTTTGTAGTTCTTATCACCTGCAGCCAAACAACTCTGTTTAGGCTTGAGAAAAATCCAGTCTAGAATGCTCAGTTCTGGTTCATATTCCACTGACTGAAGTCTACTTTTAATGCTAGAAATCAAAGCAAGGGAGTATTTGCTCTTTCCGCTCCTCCTGTAAAGCTGATCTTTAACACCCTTCTGTTCCGAAACAAAATTTAATGTATTGGTCAAAATCCAAACGTGTTCTGGGGCTGGATGCAACTGCCACACACCTGGAAAAGCTGTAGACTTCCACAGCTGCTACTGCATCATGGTTTGTGTGTGCTACACCTTGGAGTGCTGCTGGCTTGGAAGAAAGTGTAACTCTTAGCTCAAAACTCCTAGTCCCCAGTAAACCAGCAAATGAAAACCCACTCAGAAATCTGTTCTTCCATGCAAGCAATGAATTGGGCCATATGTCGTTCTGAGCGCAAATTTATGTTTTATTTTGCTGGGCCAGATTAAGTATTTTCCCCTGTGCACTTCAGATGCCAACTGACTAAGAGATCTGCCCAGTGACACAGTTTTTGAAGACTCCTCACAAATGCCTCACAACCATAGTGCTAAAATGGAGTGACCGGGACAGACTCCTGGCAGGAAGCGCAGCAAGCACTGTGGAGGATGGGGGGACTAGTGGACTGCACAGATGCTGAGTGAACTTTATCGGTTTTCTATGGTTTACAAAACACCAAGCTAATTTATCTGTTAAAGTATATATTGTGTTGTTTACCTTCAGGAACTTTGCTAATCTATTAATTACTTCATGAAAGAAATTACATTTACGCCTGAGTTTAGTTATTTGACTAAAATTCAAAATAAATTGTTGCCTTCTTTAAAAAATAAAAATAACCTCCCTTCCTGTATCTAGGGAGCCAGCAGGTCATTCTTTTTACTCATCTATGAAAGAGATGCTTTCAGAAAGCCAGAGAGTAGCCATATTCCATATATATTTGTTCTGTAGGTGACCAGGAGTTATAAGGAGCACTTGCAAGCGACTGTTAGTAGGACCACTGATAAATCACACAACGGTGCTTGGAGAACGTCAAACAAATTGTTTGTGCTCTATTTCATTGTCTCAGTAGGGACTTACATTAGCTGTCGCCTCTGAACACCAAGCTCAAGGAGCTGTGACATTATCACCGTACCACCTGCAACATTACGCACTGAACCAGAGACTTCAGATTTTTCACAGCCCTCCTGGGAGTTTAGGCTTAGCTCCCATAAAATTTTATCTCCATACACTGTAATATCTGTGAAATCTTTTTCTGTTGCTGCTATGCCTTTTCTAGGAGAGATGAGCAACTGAATTTCCTCTTTAAGAAGTGCACTTAACGTGATTCACACAAAGTTATTACAGATCAACAGCCTGCTCGTTTTTACAGTGGACCTTGTATATTGGATGGGCATCTTCACGCAGCTGCTGCTGAAAGGGTCCGAGCACATGCAAGAGCGAGCTGCGCGCACACCAGGCAGGCACGAGACCGGCTCCCTGCCCCTGCCAGCTGCGGGCACAGGCCCGTCCCTGCAAATTCACTACCTGAAGGACAAAGCATAGCTTTTGAATAAGTAACTGTTGCAAGCGGATGGATGATTATGAAATAACTGGCTTAAACATATGTTTCATCCCACAAACACTTAATCAGAAGTCTCAGTCAGAACTTGCATCACTTTTTCCACTACAGTCAATGAACTGAGATACAAATTAATCAAACAGTAAGCCTTCTTAGTTCTGATGTTCAAGGTCTGTTTGTTTATCCGATCTTTTATAATTCCAGCAAATTTCAGCACCCTTGTAAATGTCAAATACTTATACAATATTTAGAAAGTTCTTTAGAAAAGCAAAAATTTAACTATATTTTTCCCTTGTCTTCATTGTTACTCTGTGCTAGCCATATCGCGACGCAAACAGAAGTATCTGATACACTACTGCTATTTCCCTTATTATTCTGGAGTGGGAAAATACCTTCACATATTGAATCTAGCTTTGCAGGGACAAAATAAAAAAGATGCCGCTCTTGTATTTGAAATTGTAGAACTATTAATCTGCTTGCAAACTGCTTCTGTTGTATTAAAGGGATGTATTTAAAAATTGTGCAACCCTCTTCAAAGGAAGCACTGTGAGGAGATGGTAGCTGATTTTGAAATCTCAGCTTGATAGAATTTAAAACTATTTGGAATAACTCTGGCATACAAAAAAGCTTTAAAGTGCCCACGGCTTTTCTGGGGGAAAAAATACTGGAGAAAAAAAAAATAAAGCTTTTGGAACCAGTGCTGTAACTGGCAAGATTTTTGAATACTAGCATTGAGTAGCCCAGCATTCTCAGCAAAAAAGCGTGTTTGACTGAAATCAGTAAAAAATAGAACAAAAATGGTTATCGCAGACGCAGGGCAGCAGGATGGGAAGTGGGGAACCTGTTGCTGTGGTGAATATAAATACAAATGTCTTTGCTCAGTATAAAACCATTGCAGAAAATACACAAGCCAAGGCTGTAAAGCTCATACGTATTATCAAACACTGAACGCTTCTGAATTTCTCACGGTGCAGAAGTCTTACCCACATACTGAAGGATTAAGGTAGGAAGCATTTTTTCCATTTACTAAAGAAACATCTTTGCTGGTGTTTTTAGTGCCAGCTGCTTAGTGAAGTAGGGGTCAGGAGACTGGAAACCAGGGATGCCTGCAATGACAATGCTTTTCTCTACTCTTTAAAACTGCCTCATAACTAGTTGTATGTCTGGGTTTGGATTTTGCGACTGTAAAATCTGCATCGTAAGAAGACAGGATCTATGCTTAACCTTTACTAATTACATGCTGCTATTAAAGAAACGAGTGTGGCAGAGAGCCTTGCGATACCAGTCCTCAACATGCAGATGTTGCTGCGGACATCAGCCAGGATTGGGCTGTTCCACCGGACCTCGCGAAGAAGGCGTGCGACTCACACAGCCACACGCACAGAAAGCGCTCAGACTGTTCCCCGCGCTCTGCAAACTCAGAGTCACTGCCACTACAGCCATCCTAGCAGAGGATGAAGCAACCAAAATCCACAGAACTTGGAAAGTGGAGATTACAATTTTAGTCAACCTGAGACAACACTTGCTCAGCATGACTAAGAAAATTTATGAGCTAGTACCACGTTTTTTCAGCTAACACGTCTAAGCAGCATTCAAGACGCAACTCAATGTGACAATATCAAAGAACAAGGCTTTTTGTTTGTTAGCCTGGTGTATGGCATAATGTTTATTTATGAAAATGAAAGCAGTAAAATGTAAATGTTAGACTTCATCTGAAGGTACGTATGGAATGAGAATAGGTTTAATTAACTGGTCTAATCAGAGAGGTAACTTTAATTGTAACACAGAGCAACTCCATCTCCTACTACTCTAAGCTTCGTTATTTATTGTGAGGGAATAAATTAGATTTTCTACCACTGACTACTCTTTAATAATCAAAGCAAAATAATTCATGCAGCATATAAGTTATCATAAAAAAATTCAGCAGACATAGCAAAGATGATAAAAGGCTTCTTTGTGTAAAACATTTTGTATGCCAATTTAAGAGCTGGTCTTAAGAGCAAAACTTCATGTGTTGCAATTTGTCAGCGATTTCATTGTTACTGCTTATTTTCAAGGGGGTTCTCAAAATCCGTGGTGAAACTGTTATAGTATTTTATGTAGGAACTTGATATTCTTTTAGAACCATATACTGTCATCTCAAAAAAATAGTTTTTTAGCTCTAATCTTAGATCTTAGATTACAGTTGAAGAAAAGTAACTTCAATTTTTGAATGTACAACGAAGCTACAGTTGGTGACTGTAATAATAATAAACATTATTATTATTACACATACATTAATACATATTACCGAAGCCTAGGTCTGCCATGTCATTGTACTGAAAAGCAATTGATTTTTTTTCACACACATTGAGAAATCTGCTTGGTTTCTGCATGGAGCAGCAAGAATTGGTGCGAGGTTGCTAACACCTCTCTTTCATGAGGACAGAGGTGTTGGGACACCATCGCTACATGCCAGCTACCCAGAGCTGACTGTGCATCGTCCTTGCAACGACTTCATTCTCCTTCGGACTTCACCCCTTTGTGTTTTACAACTAACTCTGCTCCACGATGCAGTTGGTTTCTTCCTCACCCTCCTTCTGCATTTGTTCATATTTGCTTCTGTCCTCTACTGTTCTGTAGTCCTGGCCGTACCCCTCTGCAGCTGCAGTATATGGAATTTGGGTCATTTGTCTTATATTTCACTTTTTATTTGATGTGTATGCTACTCACAACACATGGTATTATTAAAAGATAACTGCTAAGGTGATTAGCTATTGAACTGGATAATAAATGTCATTAGCCTGTTCTACAGAATGATGGTATTTAATCAAAACAAAAGGAATATTGTGCTTAGCTGACCACAGAAATTCAAGCTCACTGGCTTTGCTTTGGAAAGGATTTCTCATCTGCTGTGTCACTGATGTGGTTGTATAACAACAGTCCTATCTACCTGAATGGAATTTACCTCTAAAATGACCAGCACTAAGTGAAACTCTGATTTACTGTCTTGCTAGAGTGAACCTCTCAAGAACTGCTAGCTTTTAATTTCCATGAATTGCTATTTGTGTATGAAAGATGTTTATTTGTGAAGTACACGTGCAGCCTTGCAGGTGGACATTCGATGATCCTTTCCACTTTTGTTGTTTTCTGGGCACTGTGAGATAGCTCCTGCAGCGAATGCAGTGATGTATATTAAAAGCTAACCTAAGTCTCTGCTGAGTAATAATATTAAAATTTCCAAGAGTCTTCTCTTTCCACTTTATGCCAATTCTTTCTTGGCAACATTTCAACCAGTTTCATGGTCCGTATCCCTAATACGGACTATGTAAGTTTCATAGAGGCAGTTACTAGCTGCAGCATTGGAGGCCTGGCCCCCAAGCCTGCCTGGAACCACAATTATCCCTGGATCACTTAGGAATTGAAAAAAAAATTCCTATTTTACCACAGTGAAGAAGCTGCGCGTTATGCAGGTGCCGCTTCTTTTTCTTGAAACACAAAGCTGTGTCCCACAGTACCTCTTCTGTGTGAAAAATATATGTAGACTACACGTATGAAACATATGTAGAAAATCATGTATTACTATTTACCCTGGTAAATCAGTATCAAAGAAAGAGGAGAAGGCTTTTAGCCCAGAGAAGCTGAAGGTGCAGTTGTTTTCATGACCTAAGGAATGCTGAGCCAGAAAGAACTCAGAGCTGTAGACAAGTTAGGAAGTGAGAAAAGTATCAGTACGTGAAATTACCCCAACACAGAAATTAGGCACCTCCTTATCTTGCATTACAAAGTCTGCACATGGCTCGAGCTTTTTCCATTTTTTCCTCGTACTATCTTGCAGTTATTTTCACCTGTCATCTAACAACACCACATTCTCCCTATTTAGCTACATACTTGAAAAGAAAGTACATACACTTCTTGCTGTACACCTCCCTCATTCAAGGCTTCTACAGGATAATCAGAGCCTTGCTTCACCCTTACCTTCAATTATCAGAAGTTGAATGTGTCAGCTGTCTTACACTCCCACTAATTTAGATACCATTACTCTGTTCCTAACACCTTGAACACCTGTGCAGTCTGCACATTTATTTGACTTCTGAAGTAGCATGACGTGCATGTGATCAACTTGGATTGTTACTTAATAGCTGTTTTGCAGAAATGCCTACAGGCATTGATTAAGATCAAGGTGCTAAGAAGACTTACAATGAAAAATAGTCCCTGCTCCAGAGAGTACATAATTCACTTTATAACAAGTTACAACAGGTGGATAAATTAACTGTAGGGACTGAAAGAGAAGTAGAACAATCTACTTCTCCAAGCATTTTCCGGACAATGTGGATCATTTTCATGTATGTATTTACAAATACAGATATGCTCATTTTGCTGAAGATATTAATTTCTCTCCAATCTCAAGATGATCTCCCTGATGTCAGAAAACTCTTCTTCCAAAGAAACACATACTCTGTGAGATTCCTTCTCCACCTAGTGTTTCGGATCTGCTATACTCCAGCAAATCATCAGTTCTGTATCCCTCCCTTTTCAAGGGCACTGAAATCTGTTATTATGTATTGACTCCTTTTCAGCAATGCAAGAGATAAAGGCAATTCTTCCGCACTTTATGTTTAAAATTAAAATACCTCCAATAAAAGGAGCTGGCCCATATCCCTCCTTGTGGAATTAATTGTAAAATATGTTATTATAAAGCTGTGTTAAAGTGTGAACAGATCTTGATAACAATCAGACTTTAAAATTTAGAAGACTGCAATATCTAGTAGGCTTATTTTTCCATTAAAAATAGGAAATACATGATTTTCTAGGTGGAGATCAAGGTCAATTTGATTTATTTGAGCTTGTCAAGTTTTATGAATAAATCTATTACCTTTAGTAATACTCTTTAACAAGGTATTTCTATCTGGTTTCCACCAATTTTAAATTACTGAAACCATCCATGAAATAATTAAGGCCCCATTTTTATTGTCACTATAAATGCTTTTCTATTACATTGTGTGCTGTACAGTACTTTACACTATGCAAATATAGTGTAAAATACTGCCAAACCTTAGTAGTTGGCCTTAGGGGTAGTAACTTACCCCTGCTTTTCCATAGATGTAAAATCACTTTCCTATACAAGCAGGCCACTTCCTCCAGAGAGTCATCTGCAAGCTCAGCATGTAAATAACTAACAAAGATAAAAGCAATGAAACATTAATCTCGGATGTAAGCAAATGAGATTTTTGCTATTTTTAGTAGGACTGCAATGGATATCAACATTTTAATAAGATGAAACCTTGCCTACAGCACACTGTGGAATATTTGTTGCTATACAATGTCCTTTTACTGTTAAATTACTTCTCTTTTATACATTATAATTCTTTGCTATTTAAAATATAAAGTACAATGCTTTCAAAGGAAAAAAAAAATACGATGCCAGAACATTCTTAAGAATTCATCCCTTCATCAATAAGGGATGCCACATCAAGAAATTTGAAAAAAATGCAAGGTTAACATTGAAAATGCCCTCTTTTCTCTTTTACTTGAGCCCAGCTGGTCAAAGACTTGGATAATTGTAGTATAAAGTAAAGAAAACATACACTTGGAAAGGCAGACTTCAGTAGCAAAACAGCTTTAGTTAGCAGTTAAACATATGCTTTTATCAAAAAGATTATTTAGTATTTGTCTAACTAAGGGTTATAGATGATGACTTTTCTAGGATGTCCTGCTCTGAAGTTAGCATATCTGATCCTTTTGCGTGCTCTTTTCACACTGAGCTACAGCTCACACTGAGCTGGTATACATCCAACGCAGGCAGAAGTAACCGTCTACATTGTCATATCTGATTAAAAACTACAGTCACAAACACAGTAAGGGAAGAGAGCAGTGGGAAGGAACAGAAGGATGGAGAGACAGCAAGCATAGCGGAGACAAAATACCTCTCCAGGCCTCCTCTAAAACCTGTATGCTCTGGAAACAGTAACATATGAAAATGTCTTGCTAGACGCTCGTTCTGACTTTGAAAGACTTGACTGCTCAGATCAGGCTTAGCTATTAAAACGCAGGATTACTTAATGCATCCTTGTGCTGTGGGAAACCTTCCTTGCAACTAAGCTAGGTGAAGTTTGTGTTCGTTCAGCCCTGAGCACTGCTGCTATCTTCACATGCCAGGCGTCTAACAGGACGGTGCCACCCGCTCAGATCTTCTCAGCACCTCCCAGACTGCTCTGTCGCCCGTTTCACGGGGACAAGTGAAAGGCAAAGAGTACACTAAGAACACACAGCCGGGGCAGCGGCCTTGGACCTCACTCTTATTTACGCAGCACCAAGAAACCCCGCTGACAGCCCTCCCCCCCCGCCGCCGTCAACCGCATCGGTATCTGCGGAGGTCCCAGGCGGCGGGGCCAGGCCGGGCCGAGCCAGGCCAGGCTGCCAGCGGGCTCTCCCCCAGCCGCCGAGGCGCGGCAGCGGCCTACAGCCCGGGCTACTTGCTGCGCCACTCCAGCAGCCCCGGAGCCGCACGGCAGTTTACTGCGGCTCCGACAGCCGCACCGGCCGCATGGCACCGCGCCGCGGCCTCCCTGGGCGCTGCTCTTCCCCCGCGCCCCCCCCCGAGTGGTCCCGAGGGGGCCGCCAGGCGAACACCCGCCCACGCCCCCCGCCATGGCGGCGTCTCCCCCCAACTCCAGCGCAGGCCGTGGCGGGTCACGTGGGCAAGGCCGCGGCCGCCGGATAGGCGGCCCGCGCGCCGCTGCTTTGAAGCCCGTTGCTAGGCGACGGGAGGGCGCGCGCGCCCGCCGGAGCGGCCGGCGGTAGGGGAGGGATGACGCAACGGCCGGGCGAGGGTAGCGGCCTGGGCCCCGCGCCCTTACCGAGGGGGGGGAGGAGGGGCTTTCCCACGGGGCCTTCGGCAGGAACGGGCGGCCGGGTAAGGGCGTTGCCGCCGGCCCCCCCCGCGGGCTGCGCGCCCCCGGCAGCGGCGCAGGTGCGCCTTGAGGCGCCGCTGAGCTGTCTCCCAGGCCGCTAGGGGGCGAGGCTAAAGTGACAGCACCCACACCCAATGAGCGCACGCACCCCCGGCGAAGGGGCGGGGCGCCAAGCACGGCGGAGCGCTGGCGCC
>Ga0065711_1001004_pt1 | contig 67832 bp, 41 predicted proteins | sample Hoacrofraction12_FD_59098 | JGI IMG/M metagenome (GOLD analysis project Ga0065711, IMG submission 59098) | Hoatzin crop microbial communities from Cojedes, Venezuela - Epithelial fraction 12 v2 (version 2) | ecosystem: Host-associated > Birds > Digestive system > Esophagus > Crop | place...
GCCCAGCGACAAGACAAGGGGCAACGGGCACAAACTGAAGCAGAGGAAGTTCCGTCTGAACATGAGGAAGAACTTCTTCCCTCTGAGGGTGATGGAGCCCTGGCCCAGGCTGCCCAGGAAGGTTGTGGAGTCTCCTTCTCTGGAGGTATTCAAACCCTGCCTGGACAGGGTCCTGTGCAGCCTGCTGTAGGTGACCCTGCTTTGGCAGGGGGTTGGATGGATGAGCCACAGAGGTTCCTTCTAGCCCCTACCATTCTGTGATTCTGTGAACTCCTGAATGCATGGTCAACTTCAGACTTGTTGAGACTCGCTGTAAACGAGCTATGCATGAAATCAAGGTTCAGCTAGGCAGAGCTGAAATGCCAAAGCAGGACTTGGGGGGTACAAAGGCATAGATCACCATGCTCACTGCCCTTCAGTGACCTACTTAGGCATTGAAATACGGAGAAACTGTTACACACAGACTGCTGTGGATGTGTTTCTGGAAAAAGGCAACAAAAATACTGCAAATGTGCTGAGTATGGACTGAATTAGCTGAAACTAGGTTCTTTTCAGATACCCAGCCAGCAATTTTTCAAGTTTACCTAGATTGCTTGGTGGTCGCTTTATTTCTTTAGTGTCATCTTGTTACCTGAATCACTTGAAAATCTGTAATTTTGCATAGTCTCAATTTGTTTTGATATTTCTTTTTACTAACTTTTGCTCTGGATTATTTTCAGTAAAAAGCAATGCCCTCCCACCCCCAAAACTTGCTTTGCCTTGGATGCTGGGCGGGTGCACTCTGGAAATAACAAGTCGAGAGACCCAGCAATCAGTCATTTTCCAGATTGAAAATATTGAGGGATTCTGTCCTGTAATATAAGTAGCTATTTATGTACTTTTTTGTGACTCACTATTTCTGATGTGAATGATTTACAAAAATAGTCATGAGGGAAGCCTAAGTAAGTACAAGAATTGAAAAGGAAGAATCCGAAAGGTTCAACTGGAACTGCTTGCAGTTTGTGATGTCTATGGGTTTAGGCAACTTAAACGTTTAAACCATAAAGCGAGGAAAGACTGACTTGAGACTACTTTGGCTCAAACTTTGAACCTAATGTAGCCCAATTAACTCTTCCTTGAATTTTAGTCTTGGCCTAAATCTGATCCTACTGAAGATGGTAGCAATGTCCCTATGGCTATATGCCTGTCCACACAAAACTGGGTCGGTACTTGCAAGATCTTGCTGATGGTATAGATTCAGAAAAATACTTCTTATTGTGCGGTAGAAGGAGAAAAGACTTCAGTATCTGCATTAACGCCATTTAACTTTAGGCACTTAGTTCACTGACTCGGGGTGACAGTTGCCTTGGTGTCCCACTATAGAGAAGTGGCATACAGGTGGGTACGTTTCCCTACACTATGGAAGATCCCTTTGGAAGATGTTTTGTCCCCCCACTGACAAATAAAGGGGTCTAAGGTGAGAAGGCAGTACCTTAGGTAAGATGAATGCAGACCTGTGCCAAGGTGGTCAGAAGCTGAAGGGTGGTCTGCAGCTCTTCACCATCCTAGATGGGCAAGAGAGAAGGAGTTTCTGTCAGGGACTGGGTACTCTTGCCTGGTGAGGAGACATCTTCTGATCACTCCTCAGTCTCTTGACTCCTGAAATTGATACATATAAGGCAAAAATTTTTGGAAAGTTTTGGCCCACTCTCCTGCTGCTGACCCCAGTGGGAGCAGGGTGAGTACTTCTGACATTCCCACTCTCAAAGTTCAAGTAACTTCCTTTCTTTTCCCTCGAGCCCTCACCATGGATCTGTTGTGAAGAAAATGATGAGAAAATGTTCCTGCGCCTGACTTCTTGTTAATGGTGGTAGCGCTGGAGCTGTGCTGTTGTGTTGTCAGGTCCCAGCTTGCATTTGCAAACTCACCTACTAGGAAAACTACTTGTGTCCTATAAATAGAGGTGGCCAAGAATGGTTTGATTAAAAGTTTGTTTACTGTTTGAAGTCTCCTGTTTGTGGAAAGCATTAAGCCGCTTGGATTAAGAAATTTTCCTGCAGTACTCCTCAGGAAGTTTCATCGGGTTCGGGGCAGCTCTGTGTTGGAGTTCTTGGCTTGGGAAGATGGATAAGGTGCAATTGCTTTTCTGATTAAAGCAGATTGAAGTCACTGTTCTCAGCCGCATCAGTCACTCTCTCAACTTCCCCTAAACCTCTTGGAGAACTGTTCTCTGGGTACTGCACCAGTGATGTGGAATGAAGCTGAATTTTAAAGTGCTGGAGGGTTTAGTGGAGCAGAACTGTTGTTCTTTAGCCAGTCCTCCTGCTATGTAAGTGGACTGAAGTCTGGGAGACAATAAATCTAGATAACACAATGTCCCCCTTTTCTGTCCTCCCCTCGAGGTCCTTACTGAAGAGCAGCATGGAATAGGCAAACACTGTGGAGCATAAGATACTTATTTAAAGGTTTAAAAAAAAACAGGGTACGTATTTGTGTTCCTAAATTTGCATTTAGGTGGCCAATGTTAAGCACTCATCTTTGAAAACGCTGCCCTCAATGGACAAGATGTAGGCTGTTTTTTTTTTTTAAGCTGCAGACAGATTAAGTGGAATTCTGTTTACCTGCCTGGCAGCCTTGCAGAAATAGGATGGCAAAGCCACAAGAGAAATGCTCCATCATTTGGAGGGTGACATCATTTGCAAGTCAATGACTGATTTCCCATTTAGGAACTTGCATAAATGGCTGTTAATGGCTGTTTGGCAGACCCTGCCAAATAGGGTCTGGATTAATGTGGTCATTGTTCTAGATTTATTGTTCCTGTTTTTTAAAGAATGGTCTTGCATATTCAAACGGAGCAGAAGCAATATTTCCAGTGTGAAGTGCAGCATACTGACTTAGGGGTCACAAGTCAGGCACTGAAATTACTATTCTGTATTGTGGTTTGCTTTATTGAAAAAAGAGTTTGAATGGAAAGAGTTCCTTTGAACCTTTAACCATTCTTAGGCCTTCTAATTACTTATTTCTAAAAGACTTACGTTTCCACCTGGACCAAACTGAACTTCTTTATCAAGGTTCCCTGAAAACTTGAGGAAGTTCTAGTCCCGAACTGGATCTCAGCTTTGTGGCTGCATGTGCCGGATAACGTTAGAGTTTATAAGCAGCACAAGTAGCTAGAGTTTCCCTGTCAGTTCCTATTATAAGATCTTGATTTTAGTTGATTATAACTTTGCCAGACTTGTACTGTGCAGCTGACGTCTTCCATACTTGATTTTTTTTTTGTTGGAAAATTGCAGTTAATATGGCTCATCTGTCAGTGCAAGGGAGGGAGCTGGAAAATATGCTGTTTTGCTCAGTGCTCCTTTTTGAACTAGCAATTTTAGAACTAGGAATTTTCCTGGTGTAAGGAATTAGTTCAGATGTTAGCTTTTTCGTTTTATGTGGCACTGGTGACTTCACCAAGAGCTGGAAGTTGGGGCTCATAGCATATATGTAGCTTGTTTACAGGCTTATCCACCATAATTTCTAAGGGGTACACACAAGAGGGCCAAATTCTGGTAGTAAAAATATTGCAGTTCTGGAATATCAAACTTTTACAATACTTGACTAAAGAGCTGTAGCCTTCCTTAGCTGCAGTTTTCACTTGAACTCTGGATTCTAGGAGTTTGGGTCGAAATGTTAGTTCTTGAAAATTTGACGTAAAATAAGAAAGCTGGAGTTCTTTTGTGTTGGTGTTAGCAAAGTTATAAAGGGTTTATAGCCATAATCAGGATTTTGCTCAAAAAAAAAAAAGTGTGTGCATTTAAATCCTGTTTTGTTTTTGCATGTTTTTTGACTTGGCTATGTGTTTTGGTGTTAGTTGAATCCACTTTACCTCTCTGGTAATAACCTCAGGATAGCATCCTCCTTAGGACAATGCTGAAATGGATTTGAACCATACTGTGTTTACTTCTGCTGCGGGGTTGTATTGCTGAATGCAAGCACTCACGTAAATGTAAAGAAGCAATGGAATAAGAAGGAAGTGAACTTATCTGAACTTTCAGGAAAGAACTTAAAGCCCCTTTAACTTATTTAAAATGTGAGTTGACTGGCCAGGTCTGTTCTTATGCAGTTTGGATAAATGTTCTCTCCTTAATCACAGCAGAGATCAGCCACTAGTTCTTTGTGTGTAAACTGTGTGCACAAGGGCTTATGTTGAGGGTGAACTCGGGGGAATGATGTTCCTGGTCATAAAGCAATTAAACTAATATGTTCTGGAAGAGGATAGAAGGGAAAAGGGATGTCCTTTGGCTGGCAGTTACCATTCCAGCTCTGTACATTATATGAAATGCTGGCTTTGCACCATACAGCTTTTCTCCTCCACTGTCATTCCTCTACAATACTCTTTAAAAGCTGAGAATAATTTATCTTAGCATATGTAAGTTTATTTTTTATGTAATTACATGTACCATCATGTTAACTTTTTGAAAAGGTTGTGCCTATTGTCCTTAGAAAACCAAAGTGATTATCATTGGTTTGTTTTGTTACACAATTGTTTAAATTATAATAAGTTACCATCATTGTTTCTTGAGTCCAGCTGTGTTTATGGATTAAGATCTACTGACTCAAATATTTACAGCGTTCCAAAAATTATGAGAACATGCAGTGCTGGGGGTTTTCCATATGCTGCTTTATTTGACTGAGAGAGTTCTCCATCACGACTAAGAAAGAAGTCTTGGTCTGGAATAGTTTTGTAAAGGACTGTTGGGTAGCTCTTATATCTGTATGGGCCAATGCTGTCTGTCCGCTTGGTGGTGTGTTTGTGTAGAGGCAATTCCAGGTTTCCAAGAGAGACCAGAGCTCTGGTGGTGATGGGTGTTGAATCCTCTGGAAAACCTGACACAGTTGGGGGTACTGAGCCCTTGATAATTGCATCAGATTGCACTCGCAGGCCACTCCAGTGCTAAATATCTTCTTGATGTGGGTTACCTGCTTCAACAAGGAGCATATGCACAGGGCTGTCCATTGAAGGTCTGGCCTGGCACAGCTCTTGGGAGGTCTGTGGACCTCTTCAAGAGCTGGTTTGTGTCTCTCTGTCCAAGGCAGACTAAGAGTTGCATTTAAATTTGTGCTGTCGTTATGGGTCAGATCTTTTTTCATGTGAGGAACTGGTGTTATTCACAGGAGAACTCTTTCTTGCAGGAACAAGCCCTCGTGACTTGAACCCCTGCACTGCAGTTCGGGACCGTGGCTCTGTACAGGGAAACACTCAGTTCATTGAAGTCTGTCGGATTTGAGCATGTGCCTGTAAGCCCATGTTTAATGCTATGTTTGCGTTCAAATACTTCCTCCTGCAGGGTCTGAGTCTGCTGCTACTGAAGCCATAAGCCAATAACAAATGGCAAGGGGATTAGGAGGAAAACTTTCCGTCTTGCCTGGCTGTTCTGTAGCTGCCTGCTGCAGAGCTGTTGTGTTTTTCCTTTGTAGCACGGAGTACCAGCTACTGTTGACAGCAGGGCATTAAATCTGTTGGGCCACGGGTCAGTCACCGTGGTAATTCCTGTGCTTCTAAGAGGGGAGAGGAAGGGATGTGAGAGGTCATTGTACTTTTGCTGTGCTTTGCTGTAAATAAAGCAGGGTGAGTTTGTCAGGAGAGCTGAATCATCAGATCTTGTCCTGCATCTCTCTAGCATGCCCTGGCTGGGCTGCTGGCCATCACCCTGTGCCGTGGCTGTTCAGATGTCGGCTGTGGGCTCCTACTACTTGTACTGAGCACAACAGACCTCATGTTGTTTTTGGCACCTGCTGTGTATTTTTTGTATTGGCAGTAAGAAGTTAGCCATCGTTCTGCTGTCATTCATAAATCATAAGCTGTTTGAGAGCAAAAAACATCATGGAAAACAGGTGAGATGCATGCCTAGCTTACCAAGACATGGCCCCAACATCAGCATGGAGACTCTGATGGGACTAGAGTCCTGTAGACCCTTTCAGAGGTTGTTCGTCTTGGTCCTACGTCAGTTTTTAAACTGACTGAGTGAGCAGAGTGGTCACTTCGGTACAGACTTTGTGTGTACCAAGTCTCTTGAACTAGGTCGTACAAGCATGTGCTCTTACCTTCAGGTGTGAAACTACAAAGATCTTCATTACTTGGTACATGGGCTTTCTTGCTGCATGTGTAACTTAGTCTCAAGTGTTTTGCCAGAAACCAATCCTTTCTGACCCATTCATGTGACAGGACCTCAGGCACCAGCTAACCCATAGAAGCAAAATGTTCTCACTGTGTTGGTAGGCAGACTGTTCTGTGCATGGCTTGGGAATCTCTGGAGATTGGCCCCTGGATTGTACCCTGTTTGCAGAGCCTGATGTCTTTCCCAGAACTGTGTTCCTCTTGTTTTCAATGTGTGATGATGTACAAGTCTGTAACTGGATCTCATGACGAGGTCCGTCCCTCCTCTGTTCCATGTGCCCAGGCTCATGGTGGGCGTAGATGGAGTCAGCACTCATCCAGTGACACTTCAGTTGCACAAAATGTTCATGAAGTATGTTGAAGTCTGATTAAAGCCAGGTTTATGGTAGCTTTTTTGCCCAGACTATTTAAAAAGGCAAGCCCATTGTTATTTCTAGCGTTGCAATAGGACATTGTCCCTTTCTTCATTCTCCAAGTGATCAGGCATGTAGGCATGTGCTTAAAGTTAAGGAAGAGTTAAGTCTTGTCCTGAAAGAAGGCAGCCTGGTCATATTTTGTTTCATTAATAAGACTGTAAACACTCATTTTTGTGGGTCTGAGGGTTTTTAAAATTCTCATCTCTATTGCATGTATTGGAATAAAAGTTACTCCCCTGTGCATGGGAAATATCACTAATAGAGCTACGGATGTTTTATTTTCTTCTGTACCATGCTGAGAACTTACCTCATTGTGTCTGCCTAATTATAGAGTGAAATACAATCCTCCGTCTGCCTCTCTTTATTGTTAATCACTGTGCATTTCGATAAAAATATTAACCCAAAGTATGAAGTCGTGTAAGTATGAAAGCAGTAGGAAGACAAAGCAAGAAAGCCATCTGTTCTCTCCTTTTCTTTCTTTGGTGTATGGAGGCATGCTCTACCGCTAAAGTCCCCATATTCTTCCCGAGATGTTTGTTTTGTTTCATTTATATTGAATTTTTTAATCATGAGTATTTGTGTATCTTGGTAGGTGTGAATATCAATGTCATGATACAATACAAGATGGCTGATAAAGCTGATGTGCCGAACAGCTGTGCTATACCTGGGGCTTTAAAACAAAGTTTGAAATGTCCAAAATGTATTCACCACCTCTGGGGCTTTGTTTTCAGTGAGGTTTTGAAACCGCAAGCTTAAACTGAGTAAGAATAATAGCATCAACTCTTTTTAAGGTTGTTCACTACTATTACTAATAGTATCTTGTGTTCGGAGGCTAATAAATTTGCTGAAGTGGTAGTCATCTGGGTGAGTGCTATACGCCAACTGCAGCCTGTGACTGGTCAGGCTCTAGTCAGCAAGTGGCTGGAGACAGCTGATCCGCTTGACATGGGATGGAGGTAAAAGTTTTGCCCATATTTAAAAATATATTTTTAACTTCAGGGGCTTGGAATACTTAAATAAGCAGAAGGTCCTGGTGATGGACAAATGTGCAGCTTCAGCCATGTCAGCACAGGTCTGAAACCAAACACAACCCTGTAGAGAGGTGTCGATGGAGGCCGCTTCAAGTGATGGGCATGATTTTTCTGCCTTAGTGCCAGTGCCCTGTCCGAGTGGGTAGTAGGCCTTTTTCAGAGGCATAGACGTATGGTGAGCTTTTTGCTTGGTAAAATGATGATTTCCAGCAGAAAAGGCTGGGATGAAATGAGAGAACAGAGGTTGAAGAAGTGTGGCATAAATAAACGGTGGGAGAAAGAGGAGTGCTGGAGGAGGGGGAAGAGGAATACATGGGCATGGCTAGCCCTGAGCATGATCCTGGTGACAGCCAACATGGTCAAGCAAGAGAAGTGTTTCACGGCCTGAGCACTGCTAAAGGTGCAAACAGTCTGGTGTTCATTAACATCTCGATGTTTGCCTTCATCACTGCTATAATGTCTTTTTTTGCATATGGTATTAAATGCAAAGACTGTTCTTGTGAAACCTAGTTCTTTCATCTGTGGGATTACAGAGATAAATATCATCTTAACGCTCCAGTAATTATCTAGCACACTTTTATTTTGCTGATTAGAGCTGCAAAACTTCTGAAAGTTTGCATCAAATTTGACTTGTTCATTAAATATCTGTTGGAACTATGGCACAAGTCAAGTCTGAAGGTGACAGATACAGCAATTCAGTGATGCTTGCATAAAACTTGCTTGGCTTACCTGGATGGTATCAAAGTGTATGTATGTATTAAAAATATGGATATTGTTAACCCTGTTGAATGTGTGAGAAACCAGCAGTGTTAAACGCTATTTATTTTGGAAGATTCACTTAAACCTGAACGCTAATGAGCATTATCATGCCAACTGTGCTGACGAGATAAAAGAGAGAAAAGCAAATACCCTATAAATATCTGTGATAATTCATTAAAACTCATGTTTTTATCAAGTTGTAGTGGATGAACGTTTGACCAGCAGTCACTGTGAACTTAAGACAGAAATAGCATTCATAGAAGCCTTGGATGATAACACATCACTAGCTTCATTGTACATTTTCTGTTTCATGGCGACTACAGAAGACCAGAGTCCACAAAACAGTCTGTGCTCATACAAAAGCCACCCCTGTATAGCAAATGAACAAAATGTTCTTGGATCAAACTCCAGTTTTTATTTTATTTTTTTTTAGGCCAGAAAAAGTTATTTGAATGCTCCCACAGCTTTTCTCTTCACCTCTTGTACTGTTACATCCTCTGACATCATACTGTGCTTCCAAGGAGAAGTTTATGGTGTCACGAAAAGGGCCTCAGAAGTTCAAGATGCTGTGACACTGAGAGAAAGTGTCTGTATGTTTTCAAACATTATGGAAATCGTAAGCGTGCTTTCCAAAACTGTCAGAAATATATACTTTGAAAAGATGAATGCCTGTGTGGGATTAACTCCTCATGTTACACACGTACTCTGGAGTGTGTTGTTTTCTCCCACTGGTCTCCAGAGCCCAGTATCTCAAATGGAATCTGACACACCACACCAGATGCTAAATGAGGCCTTTCCAAATTGAAGGTGTGTGTTTTCTGTGCTGAACGTAATCTTTCCAGACCTAGTTTGTGTAAGTCTGATGGGAGTTGTCCTGCTGTTTTGGAACAATTCACCTGGCTCAACCACAGCCCATGGTCGTGTTTGTTGGTGTTAACAAATGTGCGTGGATGGGTCCCTCCTCCCCCCCCAGCTCCGAATCGCCCCCGGTTGCCAGTGTAGTTGGTGTAGCTAGCCGGTGTACATATGGAGCATATTTCTAGGAAATGTGATGCAAACCAGTTCCAAAAAAGAGGCAAGCATAGGAAAATGATGTTAATGCTATCCCTAAAGCAGATAAAATCCATTTCATATGTTATTTCTTTTTAAGAAAGGAGAAGCAAATAATTATAGCAGCTGTTTGTGCTATAACAAACTGGCACTGTGTATTCAGAGCTAACATTAAACAGCTGATCTGTTGCAGGTCCCAAGACTTTTCATAATAAGATCTCGAAAGACAGGGTTTACCTGGATGTGAAACAAGAACTGCTGGGCTGACACTGGCACTCACTAACTTGGGAGTACAAATGGCAAGTTGAAATGAGCATAACCAGCCATGGCAGATCCCTGGCATGGGCAGGAGATGGCCCGAACCTCCTCCAGAAGGAGGAGGGCCATGAGATTGCCTAAACCTGTGTACTTAAAAGTACTGACGTGGTAGATGGCACAGTGTTGTCAAGCCACCTCCTTATGTTTGATTGAAATGTTTTGAGAAGCGGGTGCCCTCTAGCTCCCCTGTTGAGGCTGTCCAGAATTTCCAGGTTGAGAAAGGAGGAGGATGGATGAATGTGAATTTTTTTTCTCTTCATTTTTTTTTTAGGCTAGTGATTAGGGCTCTTGTCAAGTTGAGCAGAGACCTGTACTCCAGTCTCTGCCCCCCAGGAACTCGTAAATACGTGAAAGTTCACCAATCTTTGGGTACAATACAGTGCCTCTGTCATGTTCAGTGTGGCACTGCAGGAGTCTGTCTTTTGATGATGTTGATCTGTCTGTTATGCTGTCTTCTAGATAAAATGCTGTTAACACATCATCTTTTAAAGCATGAGACTTCCACATGGCAGTGACAGGTAATATATACTTGTTTCCCTGAAAAAAAAAATCTTTTCCGTTAGCAATGACTTGCTGATTGCCTATTTATTTTCGCAAATCTTCTCATGTCAAAATATTTTGATAAAAGTCTGGCCCGTATTAAATAATCAAGAAAATAATTACTACTTCCAATTTCATTTAATTTTTGACTGTCAAATAATCTAACAAGCTTATTTTTAGATCTCAGGAATGCATCTTGTAAGGTGCTGCAGTGAGTGAGCAAAGATGGTCTGTACTCAGCGGAGGTTGGGGAATGGAGGGAAGCGGCTGATTTCAAAGCCCGGTGTGCATTAGGATTGAAAGGCAGAGAGTGTGGGGAAGGAAGAAATACACTGTGTGCGATCTTCACCCAGCAGCATTGGGTTAATGATCACAAAGTGGCAGCCAAATTGGTTAATTAGAGAATAAGTGCCTGCTGTTTTCCTCTGTCTCATTAAGTCTGAGGAGTAAAGCTGTAGAGGGGAGGTGCTGAACAGTGCTGGTTAGCAGGGTGCTGGCTGTGGGGTGTTCGGGTGCTGCTCCACTGGAATTATTTCTTGAATTGCTGGGTGTGACTTCTGTGGTTATTGTATGTCTTTTTGTATACAGGGTGAAGCACTGAGCTGTAAAGAATGCTTATTCTTAGTTTGATGTGCTGGTCTGAAACATTACTGTAAAACCTCTTTGTTTTAACACGCTGCAGGAATTTCCTGTATTTATCCCATTACTGTTGAACATGCTGAAGTTGCAGAGAAAAGGTATGCAGAGAGGAAGGGAGTTCAGGTAGGGCGGGAGAGTGAAATTGCAGGTTAAGGGGTTGATTTTTCAAGGAGGATGTGGGCTATTTGAACAAGTCTTTCGAGGCTGTCCCCAAATATCTGCCAAGTTGGAAATTCCTCTTTGAACGCAATCCTGGCACTTCTGGGACTGGTGGGAGAGCTGGCGTGAAACAGCCGGTATGAGATATGCGGGAAGCAGGGCTGAGTGGATGGGACTTGAGAAACCAAAGTGCTTGGGAAGACTTTTGCTTACTTGTTTTGGTTTTGTGGTTTGTTGTTTTGGAAAGCAAAAGCAAGTGAGAGGGTAGTGACTCTGCCCAGATAGGTAACTCCCCGTTGCCCTGCCAGGTCCAGAGGGGGACAGCAGGGTTGAAGGTGTGCGGTGGCGCAGGTAGAGCAGGGCAGGTCAAGAGGAAAGTTTGGGGAGTGACTGTCGTGTTTCCCCCGCAGTCCTTGCACACACAGGGCGCGTGGGTTAGGATTCAGGCAGCTGTGAGATGTGCAGAAGTAAAAGTCTCGGAAGGTGGCATGGCAGAGGGGACTCCAAAGCAGCGTCGGGAACGGTGAACTGGGGAAAAACAGTCCTGCTGTCCTTTAAAAGGCAGTTGTAATGGGAGACAATTCTCTTAAGGCTGTTTCTTGTGATCCCTTTTCTTCCAAAGGCTGAGCATTAACTGTGTTTGGTGGCCTGATCCGCGCAGAATGATATTCTGCTTTGCGGCGCTTCCCAGAGCGTCCTGCAGCCGGTGGGGACCTAGTCTAAATGACAGTCTCTCTCCATTGACTTTGAGTCAGGTTTTTGCATCCTGTAGCTGAAACTTCCAGCCCTCTCGCAAGGATTTTGGACACTTAGTCCCCCATGGAAAATTAAAATGAGATTAGAAAAGCTCAGCCTGCTATTCTAAGTGGATTGAATCAGAAGTAGAAACAGGCTTGGGGTTTTGTTAACAATCAATTGAAACTTAATACTGCAATCACTTTCAGCCTCCACAGGGAGGGAAGGCAATATCTCTGGAAAAAGACAGTATTGTATATCGCAGAATTGAATATTCTGTATGGAATATTTATTGAAAAATGATTTACATTCCCTTAATTTTCCCCTACAAATGTCTGCCCTTTTCTGTCTGGAATTGTCTTCGTAACCACATCCCTGTTTCTAAAACTGCTAATAGAGCTGATTTAAGTTGTTCATATAAAATGCTTTTCATGGAGAAAAGGATTGTTCTTAAAGTGCATCTGACTAAAATATGCCAAGGTTATTAGCACTTCACATTTTGCAAATGAATTCATTTCTTATTTAAAATTTTAATTGAATGTACATGGCTTACTTTTTTAATAGCTTTCCTGCAAAGATTATTCTTTCCCCAATAAAAACTAGACTGTGCTCACTAAAGAAGAATCTAAGGAAAATTTGAGTTGAATTATCCTTTCCCTCAAAAAAGATGTTTGAAGAAATAAAATAGAAAAATAGGTCTCTTTGGGCCCTTGTAAAATGCAAATATCTCTTAATGGGCTGGTTTTGCTTGGCTGTTAACTAGTTGTAGCTGTTCTTGCTTCATTTGGTTTGCATAACCGTGGCCTAATTCAAACCTCTTTTTTCCTAATGTACTCCTCTGTCACTACGTATGTGCTAATATTTTGGCATTTACCTGTTTCCTTGATAGCTTTGTATCTCCCTTCTGCCTGGCCCGCTCGTGTGGTGCGAGCGGCAGTAACATTTGGGCTCGAGCTGATGTCTTGTCCCTGCAGAGCGTCCCCCTTTCTCTCTCCCTGCTGTCCCCCTCACCTCTGTCGTGCAGGCGTTCGTCCCTGTGAGGATGAGGGACATGGGGAACAGCGGCTGAGGTGCCTGCTCTGTGATACAAAGAGATGGTGCAGGGGCACAGGAGGCCAGGGGAGGAGGGATGGGCAGTGGGGCTGCGTGTGGGACCCTTGGGCAGGGAGATAGACGTGGTGAGCACCACAACCAAGAATGATGGGCCTGGACCTTGTCCGTCCACCTTGCAACCTACCTGAAAAAGCTCTTGCTCTTGTCTCCGCCAGCACCGTGGGGGCTGAGTACACCCTTGTGTTCACTCTTCTAGCACAGAAGTGTTGAAGTCCGCTCTTACAGGTGATAACCAGAGAATCCAGCCTCTATTAGAAAACAGAAAGATTAAAGCAAGGGAAGTCCAAAGAACCTTGATGGCAAGCAGACACACTTAGTTTCCAATAAACAGTTGTTCCAGATCTAATTCTTGCCATACATAAACAAGGGTTCCACCAATTGTACCTGGATATTAGAATTAGCTTGATTTGAAACCAAGCAGAACACTTGCATCCTGGCAAGAGATCACTTTTATGTTGCGTGTGGTTCCATTAGGAAAGATTTGATGTCACTGTCAGGGTAAAATTGCTGATTGCAATCTTGTCTGGTTTCGCCCTTTGCACTTTGGCAAGTAGAGAAATATTTTGCTTTTCTGTGTAGTTTTCCATTGAACAACTATGGCATCTCAGTAGTCTCTTTTTAAAAAAAAAAAAGGCCAGCAGCTGCCATCTTAATGTTCTCTTATGCTTTTTGTTTTCTTTTTTTTGCTGACTTGCAGCTGCTGTGCTCATTTATTAAGATGGGAACCTATGGGATCCAGCCTTTAATTAAATAAATTCTGTAAAGTCTGTGCTGGACACTTTACCAGGATGCATGAGACACATTGTCTTTTTGGGCTTTAGCTCCAGCTCTCTGTACCTGTAAAAGCCTTGGGAACCCAGTATTACAGGAAAGAGTAGACTTTCTGCCCCAAGGCCCAGGTTTGCCTGAAATGAGCAGAATGGGTAAAAGCAGAGCAGCAAGTACCAGAAACTGCATGCTAAGCCGTCCCTCCTTCCTGTGACACTGTATGACTGTGTCCATTTTCACACCGATTTCATTCTTCTTCATCAAATTGAAAAAGGAATATAATGAATGCAAGATCCTAGTTCGTGTGGCATTTACAACTACTGCACTGTTGTTAGGATGTTGGCCCGTCTGTTCTGAAGAACCAAAGCTATAGTTCCTGCCCCGTGCCAAAACTGACATCTCAGGCGGGATCTTTGGAAGAGTTTGAGAGAGGTAATGTCATGGGAGGCGAAGTCCTGAGTGAAATGGTCTGGTGTCAACAATATTCTTAAAATTCTTCAGACAAATCTGAGTGGAATAGAAGTGGTTTGGATCAACATTAAAACGCAAAACTAAATTGAACTCTGAATTTCCAGTCATCTTCTAGGCACTGATACTTTTTGACTCAGGCTTAACACTTACGTGTCCCGTTATTATCAGTGATACGTTAAAACATTTTGGCCAACTACCACACTCCCTGTGATATTTAAATATATAACATATCTGGAGTTCTTTGCTTCTAATCTTTCAGCAACCTTATATTTTTTGACTTCTCTCTCAAACCGAGGACAGACTTTTTTCTTCATTGGGGAATTCTGTTTTCAATCAGAAGGTGTCAGCAGCTCAGACGTCAGGCATACTGTCAAGTAGTGCCAGATTATTGATAATTTTGTAAGAATGACCACACCAAAACACTGTAAACGTTTGCAGATACTCTGAGTCTGTGGCAAGGGTAGGAAGAAGTGCTAACATGCCATGAGAGGCATGTTGGTTTTTTTTTTTTACTTAATAGAAAGTAGAGACAACTAGAAGTCATATGACAAGCCATGTCTCTAAGGTTTTCTTTTGTTTCTTAAACCGAGTGTAATGTCGTAAGGTTTGGATCTGATAGAGATCACAAATCTTTGCAAATGCTGTGGAAGACTTTCTTGGAGCTGGGTACCTGGCAGGAGCCCATTTCTTTTCAAGTAGTTCAGGCAAGTGTTCATGTCCTGCAGCACTCGGCTGTGTCGCACAGAACTCTTTTGGCAACTGGTTTTTGGAAAATATTGCATTATTTCTCAGTGCAGGAGCTCAAGACCTGTTTTACATCTGTTCCTCTAATACACCTGTGCTTCCAGGATCCTCATCAAATAAGCATAATTTATACTGACAGAAGCTACTTTTGCTGATATTGGTTGATAACTATTCAGTGAGTGAAAAGTGCTGATAAATGTGCTTTTATATAGCTGCACTGGAAGAGCTTTTACTGGCACACATCACAGAAGCTGACCCTGTTTCTCACTTTGACATCAGTGGCCAGACTGGCAGGTTTCTTGCATAGGTTTAGGATCCATGCTGGAGTCAAATATCTTCCAGGATTTCACCAGGGCTCCAGAGTTAATAATTTGGTGGGTTGTTTTTTTTTTTTTTTGAAAAGCCAGAATTCAGGCACAGTACACGTGTGGCATAGCGTGGTAATCCCTTTGCTCGTGCCAAGCAGATTGGCTCCAGCTCCGCACCTCCCTGGCAGTAGCCTTGGCGGGCTTGAATTTAGCTCTTGGAAAATGTTGTGCTGGGGAGTGGAAGAAAAGGAGTTTGGCGTTTACAGGGCCTTGAAAACAAAATGCTCTTTTTCACAGGATGATTTTAGGATTGGCTTGGGGGAGGGAAGCAAGGAGCTTGTTGAGAGGTAAAGGGAATATCTCATTAATGATTTACTAATGAGCTGTAAAAGTTCTGACTCTTTATAACTTCTGAGGATGGAAAATGTTTCTTGGAATGCTGCAGCCCCACAAAGGCTGGGGCAGATCCTGGCTGCCTCTGTGTAGGGTCTTTGATACAGTCTGCCTTACCTCTTTACTCTGGTCCCTTAGGCCTTAGAAAAGATTAATCACAGTGTGGTGGGGAGCACATGGAAATAGCAAAGAGATGAGAAATGAGAGCGGGAGAGAGGAGGAAAAAAGCCCCAACATGAAACACTGTTTTCTTTCTGGTAGGGCTCGGGCAGGAATAAATTGCCAATGATCTCACTTTCGAGCAATGTCGGTTTATTTGTACTGACTCTGAACTGACCATTTAGCAGGGGCTTCTCGCTCTGAGGCCCGACGGGCTTCTCGGCTCTGGCTTACGAGGGAAGAGCCTTGTAATGACACAGGTTTTCTGTACAGTGCAACAGTCAGCAGGGATCTGGTTTGGGGAGGTCCAGCCAGAGCCTAGTGCGGTTGACGTAAAGGATGCTTCAGCCAGTTAGCTCTGTCCCTACCAAATCGACTCAGACTAAAGGTAATGCTGCCTATGTCTAGTCCAGAGGTGGGCACAGCATCTGCTGCCGTGGCTTGTACGGGAGAAATGAGGCAGATCAGAACGGAGATAATTAACTGAAACTTGACAACACTAAAATCAAACTCCCTGGACTGTTAAACAGTGAGGACTTGGAAAGAGTCCAAGAAGGACCAGGGTATGGTATGGATTTGCCTTTCCTGCAGTTGTAATGCTTTCCTCTGTGTTATGTCTCTAGCTTGGAAGAATGTGAGTGGGTTTTTTGCAGCCAGTTCATGTGATTTTTATTTCTCCGCTTGTAGCTAAGCATAGTGTTGGAGTTAAGGCATGGACCTTGAAATTCATGTATCAGGGTTCAAATCCTGGTTCTGCCAATGACTTGTGTGGCCATCCGTAAGTCACTTTATTCCCTCTGGGCTTCAATTTCCACTTGTGAAATGTGGTTAACAAAGCTTTTCTTCTGTGCAGTGTCAGTACATCCTACGGCTCTTTGGAATGGGGCCACTCTTGACCAAGTGCATGTGAAGTACCTTGGAGGCTGTTGCTTTGATCAGACCTCGTGGTGTTTTTCAGTGAAAGACTAACACAAGTGGAAACCTCCGCTGGGGTTAGCTGTGAAATCTCTGTGGCTTCCAGCTTGTGAGCAACCTTTGCTGAGTAAGCACAGCACAGATAGAGGCTGTGACCCCCCCCAAAGCCCTGTGTGCACCTTTCCTTGCGATGACTCTTGCCTGGGAACTGCTCTGACACCATAAATCCTCCTGCGCGAGGCAGCACTCCCACGTCCTCGTGCAGTAAGGGAGAGCAGAGGCTGTATGAAGGTGCTACGCATTCACAACGTCGTCTTGCTAAGAGAAGTTGGAAGGTACCCAGGCAACTATCGAAGCAGTGTTAACACTTTGTGTTTTCTTGGTTTTAAAGTTCAAGTGTTTAGTTAATGTCTGCACAGGTGGTTAAATACAGTGGCTCCCTCTGCCAAGTTACAAATCTGAAGTTTACTGGAAAGAAAAAAAAAATCATAAAGTCAAAGTTTATTCATGTTTTTTGCAGGTTGTAAATGTAAGGAAATGAGACCACTCATGCAGATGGGCATAATGTGTGCCTAGCGTGGCACCTAAAAATGTCACTCAATAATTATAGGCCTTGAGACTCAAAGCAGTAGGCAGAAGTCACCTTCAATGTTGTTGTTTAACACACGGTTTGTATTTTACAAACTAAGTATGTTAGTCTGACTACATTTTGCAAACGTTGCTGCAGAAAAGCAATTTAGCAGAAAAGCAATTTAACAGCAAAGCATGTTTACTTTAAGCCCAAAGATCTTTCTGAAAAAGAGCTGCCATGCCAGGAGTGTGAGGTTGGTGCAAGAGGACTCTGCGTGCGGTTCAGAGCAGCCTGAGAAGCGGCACACCAGGTAACAGTGCAAGGTGCCGAAGCTGGAGTACTCCCAGTTCTGTGGTTCTTTTATCTCAATTATTCTGGGAAGAGCTAAATGACAGACACAAATCTGAATATCCTTCAAGCAACAGGCAAACTTTCATCTATTTCTGTATGCAGGGTTGCAAATACAGTTTTCTATGAGTGACCTGTGAGGTAGCATATGCGTCTTTTCCCATTACTTGATCACTCCTAGGGTTAGAGCGTCCCCTTTCTAAAGGGCCGGAAAGCTGTAGGTAATGGAGTCCTGCTGTTGGGACAGCAGAGCTGTACCAGGCTGTGGCAGTTGCCCCTTGGCAGGAGAGAGGGCGGTCAACATGTGCCAGGCAGCCGTGTTCATCGTCCGTTGTTTAGCATGGTAGAAAGAGGAACACGAAGCTGCTGGGACGTGTCCTCTTAGGAATGGTCTGAAAATCATTCATCTGAAGCATTGCTGGTATTGCTGCTGACCTGTTGCCAGTTCTGGTAGCAGGTTGCTCCTCTAGATTTCTAGACAAAAAAAAGTTGGTTTGATTTTTCTCCTGCATCCAAGTTTTCCATGTCATCTTCAGTTTAGGCTGTTATGAAAGAGAGAAAATTTATATTCCATTTCTGCAAGCTCTATCTGTTAGAGTAACCTTCTTGCAATGTAAATACACTTGTACATTCATGAGCAACAGGCAATGCCATACATGGTTGTCAGGCCTTTGAAACTAAGACTTAATTTTGAAATACACGAAGATGTACTGGATGTGAACACCTTGACAAGCTGAGCTTCTTGGGGGGGGCAGGGACCCATTATAATTATTATTATTGCTAAATATCTCTTCTGAAGATACAGCACTTGGTGGCTACGTGCCCTCGCACCTCCTAAATGCCTGGTGAGGAGTGATGGGCCAGCTCCTGTACACTCTGATAACAGCCAGGCATGTTTTGATGGTCAACCTAGCCTCTGGGACTGTTTTCCCAGTGGGCAAGGCAGGAGGCGAGGAGATACCTTCTCTGCCCTGGTGAACTTGTGTCGTTTAGATGTCAGAATCTACTTGAACCATCCTCAAGGCAATGTTGATTAAAACAGCCCCCAAGTGACCCGTGTTCCTCTCCTTTGCTTCACAGTGGAAGGCTCTGAGGTCTGTTGGTGAGATCGAGCTTCCTGCTGGGAAGCCATCTCAAGCTGGCTAGAGATGAAATAACACTCTTAACTGCCTGATACTGTGAAGCTTAAAAGAAGACGACATGCAGTGTCACCTAGGGAGTAAACCAAAGCTTGCTGAAGCCCGCTGAAAGTTTTCCATTGAATTCAGCAGGTATTGGAGCAAGTTGCCAGCAACATGCTGATGTGACCTCCGGTTACAGCCGTGCCACTGGCACGAAAGGAGGTTGTTCAGGTTTGGAGCGCAGCATCTCTCCCAGCAAAAGCAGCTGAAAAAGGAAAAGAAGGGGTGGGACTGAAAGTGGAGCTCATTTTGATGCTTTCAGTTTCTAGACTGGATTTATCACCCATAGCTGAAATGATTTCTCAGTGTTAGACACCTGCCTTTCCCCTCGGCCAGCTCATAAATGACATTGCTCTTTTAATATAATGGTTTTAAAGGTACAAAGGGTAAGTTACAGCTGAAGCAATGTTTAATTTGGCTTTTGTGGCTCAGACAGCTAAGGAGCCATGGGCATGTCAATCTGAATTTCAGCTGCAGTTCTGTCAGGCCCCCAAACCCAGTTTTAAGCATGTACCACTGTGCCCCCATGCAGGGCCTCGCGCTTTGGACAGCCCTGTACTGCAGGGAGCACTTAACATATGAAAGAATTTATTCCTGTTTTGAATTTGAGCAGTGCTACAGCGCATTGTACTTTATTACAATGCTTCTGAATTGCTTTCATAATTTCCCCGGTGCCACCACCCGAATGTAATTCTTCTCCCGTGCATACGCTGCGCCGGCTCAGCACACGGCTGAAGCTCGCCTGCCGGCTCCTCCGGCGTGGCTGATGCTTTACATTCCCATATCATCTCTCAAGCTGTCTGAATGAATTTCAATTCACAGTAGTTCTGTATGGGAACCAAGCACGATTATGTTCTGTAAGTGAGAAAAAAACAAGGTGAAGAGACATGAATGCTGTGCGTGAAGACAGTGGCAATCCATGGCAGGAGGAAAAGCAGCAGAGCTGCCAGCTGCCTTGGTCATTTCTGCTACTGGATTTTGGGTTGGCCCATGTGTCGTTGACTGGATTAGACGGAGAAAAATCTTTTGATTGCCTAAAGCTCATGCCCATCCTGACAGAGGCAATAGGCAGCCTTCAGCACTCCCATATATTCCAGTTTTAATTACGCATTTTCTGAGCTTAAGCGTTTCCCTTGAGACGTGTGTATTCTTCTGTTTGAACCTCTGGAAACTGAGGTTAAATGAGAAAATGAGTTTTCTTTAAAATAAATATCCTTCTGCTTGCTCTCTTTTCCGGAGCTGCAAAGTCCTTCAAGGTGTTAAACATATCTGTCAACGAGGTTATGCGTCACATCTTGGTCCCATGAACAAGCTGGGATTACTGCATTAGAGAAGTGCTCAGCATGCGGAGACCCCATCCTCTGCTGCGATTTGCGAGAAGAAAACTGGATACAAAGTTCTCTCTTAATAAATGTGTCCTCATTTATCATCACTTACTGTCTTTGGAAAATGAGAGATTGTTTTTCTAAGTGATCCTGCAGCATTGGGGAGACTTCTGCAGCTTTGGCTCATTGTGATTATTCCCAAGTGTTGTCATCGGTTCTTCCTGTATTTATGTGAAATTGCTCTTAGCCTGTGCTCGCCTCCCGAAGCTGATCATATCCAGAAGTTCTTTGAATAGGAAAAACCCCACATCCCCACCACCTCCTGATCCTCTAGAATATGGTTTGCTTCATCCGATTTTATGCTGCTGGGATATGCCAGACTGAAACTTCTACAGATCCCAAATCTTCCATTTTTCTTTGTCAGGCCACGTTCATGGTAGAAGTTACAGATACTGGTTAGAATTAAGGAGAGCCTGAAAAGAATGCTGTATAGATGGCTATACGGTTCTCACCGAACCTGTACCATGCTGCTCTGTTCTCTGAACATCTACACGTGCAAAGACACGATTCTCTGCTGCCCCGCACGTCGTAGTCACGTTCATCAAAGCAGGAGTCTGAAGTGTTACTAAATGGGACTGTGGATGATTACACTCACTTTAATGTAAATGACTATGACGTAGATTCTAGTCCTGCTTTGCAACGTGCTGTGTGAAGATGTAGAACTTACGCTTCCTGTGAGCATAGGGGAGAACTGGCCCCGTGCAGCAGGTATTGATACAAACTACTATAATCCCAAATTCGGTACAGTTAAGGATTATTAAGTAAAAGTGTAACTGCTTGTTATTAAAATTCAGGGAGGGTGGTTGTTCAGGGCTCTGCACACCAGGTACTCAAAAGGGAAGGCTTTTTAACCTATAGCCTCCAACACTCATTCGGCTGAGGCAGTGATGGTTTCTGAAGTTCCCAGGCCTGGAAGATGTAGCAGGATCTCTAAGCACAAGTAGGGTGCTGAGGCAGCAGCTGACATATTGTGCAAAGCCACATGTGAAAAGTGAAGTTTATTTCCATCGGCTCAGTTTAGTTTGGAGCCTGAGTGTATCTGCCTGCAGCAGCCATACTGTAAGGATGTTAATAGTGATTTCCTGTATGAAACGGGCAGAAAAACTTGCTGTATTCTCTTTAGCAAGTAAACACTCTCTTTTTACACCAGGGCTTGTAATAAAGGCTCCTTTCTCAGATTCCTTCTCCATCCAGATGTTTTTCTGTTACCAGTGTAGCAGAGAAACATCCCCAGCTCTTAAGACTACCATCAAAATACTCACTACACTTGTGTCTTAGTGTCGTCTTTTCTGTTCTATTCATTCTATTCTGAGTATGTACTGTATTTTTCTTTTTAGAAAAAGAGTGCAGCTACTTCTAAGAAACTTTCTCCCACACTGAATGTCTTTCCCAAGCATGAGAACATTCTACCCTTTCATTTGCTTACCAGACATTGCATGATTTGCAATGGAAACTGGCAAGAACATTTAAAATAATAAAAATAAAAATTGTGATCATCTCGGAACTGGAAGATGAGTGCATTTGCTGAGATATGCAGGGTTTTTAGGCACTGTGATTGAAGTCTCCAGGAATGTTAACTGAATTTTAATTTGTCAGTAACAAAATTATATGTATGGAATATGTTTGTTGGAGGTCAGAAGAGGGTGAGAGAGGCTGAGCCATGCAGGGTAAAAGCATCGCTTAGTGCACGCTGAACAGGTTTTTGGTTACTGCTGTTTTCAGACTTGCGCTTGAATCTTTATTGATTTGAACAGGGGCTCTCAGTAATTAGTGCAGCATTAGTTGTTCACACTACTCCTGGAAAAGCTGCTGTATGTCAGCATTGCCCCTACTGATGTGAAATCTGCCACGACTGCTGGGGCTGCAATGGGCAAAAGCGTGTGTGGATCCTCGGACCAGGTTATCGGTAGAGGGTGGCCAGGGATCAGGTGAAGGGACACCTTTTTTGTGTGCTTTATGAGTGAGTCCTTGGGAATTTTTTTGGAATGGCTGCTGAGTTGACTTGCCTCATTTTTTCGGGAACCCCTGTCAGACCATTGGTCTGGCGTTGTGCAGCAGTTTGTTTCCCTAAGATCTCATGAATTCCAGTTCACGGGCAGCACATGATTTAGCTCGACTCAAGTGAAAATAAGGAATTCAAAGAAAATGTTGGGAACAACCCCGAAATGGAGGATTTCTTTTAAAATAATAGTAAAAAAGGCTTGATTCCTCTCTGTTACTTCCTCAGGCCACAACATTGAGCAGATGACTCCAAACCAGTTTTCAAGGGCTGAAATCTTCACACGAAAAGGTCGTCCTGCCTGCCGTCCGGTGACAGCAGCATTAATTGCTGTGTGTGAGACCACTCAGAAACCAGTAGTAATCGGGTCTTTAGTGGAATTTGCTCTCCCATAAGCATGAAGCTGAGCTGTACTTGTGCCTCTAGCTTCTTTGAGGTCAGCTAAAGAATAATTCCGACAGTAGGTTTTCGTTTCATAGCAGGGAGAGGTGGCTGGCGAGTAATCCGAAGCAGAGGTATGCCGGAGGTCACCACGCTGGATCAGGCAACGGCGCATTCGCATTTGGTGGGCTTTTGTCGTCGTGCAAAGTTGCCAGGGATTATTTCAGACCACACGAGTAGCTTTGCTGAGAAAAACCTAGCAGAGCTCTGTGTTGTTGTTTGTAGGTGGGCCAGGGTGAATGCCCTCTCATGAAACAAGCTCTTGTGCAGCTGCCCTTCAGGCCCTTCTGCATAGTGCACAGCATCCTCTGTGAAATGCATCATCTCCTCCATTTCTGTCCCTAACTACATGAAGCTATCGTCTAGCTTGGGCATTGCTCCCGCTGTTTTGTGCTCCTGTGCTCTCTCCTGGCACAGGTCTCCAGCTGAAGGAGCAGCGAGGAGGAAGGGTCATATAGCAAATGTGGCTCTGAACTGAGGCACAGAGATCAAGGGGAGTAAAGGTTTTGTTTCACCAGCAGTGTCAGACCTTGTTGACATTTCTGACTCGGTCCCTCATCCAGACAATGAGACTGAAAAAGTCTCCCTAAATGCTGCAGGAGCTGGGAGTGTGATTTCGGTATCATTTGTGAGGTATTAAAGCCCAGATCCTTGGAGTATTGCAGCATCTTTTTCCTATTTACGAGTTGCTGAATGAGGCATCTAAATAAATCAATCTCATGGTTTCGGGCTGGCTTTATCCGTGATTTTTGAGCCTTTCGGTTTGGCAAAACCATGATAAACTCTTTTTGGACAGAGGCCATGTTTCTCTTTGAAATCTTGTGGAGCGGCACACGAAGCGACGCGCCTCTCTACATGTTTCGCAGTGAAAAGGGAGCGATGGGCTGGGAGCTGTGCGCAGCGGTCCAGCTGTTCCCACACAAACCCTTCATTTGGATGAAAGGAGACTGTAGCTGTTAAAGTGATAGCGGTGAATGGCAACAGAAATACAACAGACAGATGGATGTTAATGTAACAGCTGTAAAAGGCCCATCTGAGAAAACTAGGATAAAGGCTAATTTATTCTATTTCACTTGTATTGCATTGTTTTTTTCTGAATGAATTGGGTAGTGGGTGATCCAATGGCAAGATAATTTCCGATTGTAAAGTGATAATGCACAATTGCCAAAGCTGTCAGGTACTGCCAGCTGGAGGGACTGGCTGCCGGGATCCTGCGTTTGCCCAAATGAGAAGTGGGAAACTTTGGAGTGAGACATAGCTTTGGGACGTGGGCGCCTGTTGAAGTGCGAAAAAATTTGTCGTTTCCTTCCTTTTCAAGTTAGCTTCGTTCTCCTGCCGTGCTTGGGCACTGAAAGCGGAGAACTCCAGTTCTCCCAGCGTAAGGGAGAAGATCCAGCAGAAAGCTATCGGAGATGACCGGGAGCCAGCTTGGAGGGTCACAGAGCGGGGCTTGTTTAGCCGGGCGAAGAGGGGACGCGGCAGCTCCCTCCTGGCACTCTGCAGCTGCTCGGAGGGAAGGTCCAGACTGAGGGAGATGCTGGCAGCGCCGGGTAATAAAACAAGGGGGCCGCGGCTGTGGAGCAGCCATCTGGAAGCTGCGAGTTGAATATTAGGAAAATAGTTTTCACTGGAAAGGAAGTGCAGGCCTGGGACGGGTCGTCTGGCCAGGCTGTGGAGCCATCCTCGGAGGCTGCGGAGCCTTGGCAAGACGGAGCCGCGGCTGACCTGCGCCAGCGTTGGCGAGGGGCCCGTGCTGGGCGGGGGCCGAGGGGTCCCTCCCAGCCAGTGTTTCTGTGATAAGAGGTACTGGAAGGGAGAAGCTATATCTGCAAAACCACTCATTTTAATACTTGACTTTGGACAGAATTAGTTGAGGGACAGGAATCGTGAGGAAAGAATTTCTTAAATACATGGAAAAAAGAACAACTTCAGAATGCAATAAAAGAATAAAGAGTCCAGACACTGTATTTTACTTCAGGCTTCTTGAAAAAGTGTTGTGCAGCATCTCAGACTATAGCTATCCGTTTCTGTACACGTAAAACCATCCACCAGTGCATCTGTCATAGCTTTTCTTCATTCTGAGTCAATTAAGCATAGATTCTGTGGGTTTCCTATTTCCAGTACACTTGCTGTATAAACAAAACTTATTTTATTATGTTTACTCATTTGGAAAAAGGCTAATACTTTGGGTGCATATTCTAAGATTTTTTTGAGCTCACTTCAGTATTTTTTCCTGTGTCAGAATAGTTGGCTTGTAACAGCAAAGTGTAGCAACGAGCTGATAATGCCTGAAATCAGAACCATGTACCAGAGGCAGGTTTGATCTTTTATGTCCGTTATGGTTTGTTTAAAGATATGACTAATTGGTTGAATTAGAAGATAGAGGAAAATCTCCTGGGCAGAAAATAAAAAAGAATACTTGCAGCCAGTAATACTTGCTTAGCTTTCAAATGTTCAGGATTTCGTGAAGATTCTCTCTTTTCCCTACAACATGTGAGCTGGCTCTGAGTCTGCAGAGTCACAGGAGAAACAGGCGGTGAAGGACTGGTCTCGATCGTGTCCATGCTATGGCAGTACTCAGTGTATGACGTTATGATGCTATGTGTATCTCGAACAAGCAGATCTCCGAGGCAAGAAAAACGGATTCTATCCGAGGTTGGTGCTGATGCTGTGAAGGAAAGAGGTGATATTTTTGTGCACGTAGGCTTCCTAAACTCCTGTATTGCATCTTCCCAAGTTGCAGAACAGGGAATAGGATTTAAAGATCCATGTGAAATGGCAGAACTCCTGGGGCTTCAGTGGAGCCAGAATTTCAGTCATATTTTCAATAATTACTGTCCTCTCTCCAATTTTTCTTATAAGAGATCACAGCTCTTCAGGGCGTGCTTGTTGCGCTTACGATGGGGAAATTACCTTGAAGGTGTTCTGCCAGCAGGCTCGTTCTGGGCTGGTTCCAATTTGCTTCACTAATGGGTAAACGGTTGGGTTATCTTGGGAGCTTAGTCACATCAAGATATTGCTCATACCAAGCACTAATTCATTTAGTTACATAGAAGGCTTTTGAGATGATGGCTTCATCATGAGTCAGTTATTCATTATCACATTCTTCTGACGTTACACAGCAATATTGGAGCTGCCACAAGAAAACAGATGAATGATACAAGATTAGATGGACCTTGTCTCTGATAATGGCTAATGTGTCATGCCTCAGACAGACGCAAACAACTGACGCGTTGCATCAGGCTGCTCATGCGAGGGAGATAGAGCTGTTCTCAGCCCCTGTCTGCGGTCAGCTTATAGATAGAAATGTGAAAGTGACTTTGCAGCTTGGTTTCAGTTACTGGCATGGTGAAATTCCTATTCCTAACCATGTCTAATCATCCCTTTTGAAAATCTTGTTAAGGTATTCTCTTCAATTAGCACTTGTTTCGGTGAGCTTCATGGTTTAATTAGATGTTGCATTACAAAAATAATTATGCCTTTTAACCATTTTCAGTTATTTACTTCTTTAAATGTTAGTTTTGTGAAGCAAACTGGCTTGGTGCCATAACTCATTTGAGGAGAATCTAACACAGATTAATGAACAAACTTGAAAAGCAAGCAGTAAGTCCCCCAGCATTTTGTAATTAAGCAGTTTGATTAAAAGCAACTGGAACAACTCTCTACACTGAGAAACAAAGTGGAATAGCTCTCTGCAGCGAGACCTCTGTAACAACAAATATCAAAACTAGGTCTGAAAGTAATTTAGGTAGCTTAAAATTTTTCTTAGCTACCTGATGGTTTCCTAGGAGAGGTTTTTGGAGTGGATGTTTAGGCAATGCAGATATTATTCCCCAACCTTCTGCTTTGCAAATGCAGAATGACAAAGGCATACAGCTGATTCTTTTTTGAGGAAAAAAACTCAAATGCGGTAACCCTGATTCATCCCTTGTCCTGGCATGCTTCTGCTGCTCTAGACACAGCTCGTGTCAAAGGAGGTGACTTTTTAATATGAGCTGAGAATTTGTGCCACAGCTTTAATGGAGTTGCTTCTCCCTTACTGTGACGGCAGTGAGATCTGAGCTGGGCCCTTTAAAAGTGCCTGTGCACAGAATGCCCTATGGCTGTGAGGAGCTCGGTTGCTCCTGCTGGCCCAATGGCTTCAAATTGTTGCTGGGGTAAAATACCAGCATGAATTTGGGGGAAGCTGTGCTGTTTTACACTGGCTGAGGAGCTGGCTCAAAGTAAAGCTGGGCATGATAAGTAGTTCGACTGTGAGTATCCCAGGGCTCCATCCTGCTGGTTCCTGTGCATGTGTGAACGGTGCTGTAATTGATGTGAACAAGGCTGGTCTGAAGAAGCTGACACTGCAGCTGAAGTGCGAGGCAGCGCTAAATTTTGTTCACCTAGCATTAAGGGCAAGTCAGGTAGACAGAAAAATACGCACGTTTTTCTCTGCTTGTCCTAGCATTACCCGCCTGAGCTACATTTCTGTGAAAATGTGCCTGTCTGAGGCCTCAGACATCAATTTTCTCTTATTTTCTAACCCATTTAGCTCACTCTTTCACAGGCAGATCTTGTTTAGAATCAATAGGTCCCCACTATGAGCCCCATTTAGTGTATATTCATTTATTGGATTTTAAAAACGGAGAGGAAGAAAACTTGAAAGAGAAAATAAGGGGTTTTCACTGGAAGTCTAGTATTTGAAATGCAGACCCTTTCTTTTGATTTTTAGTATTACTACATTACAGAACACAGCTGAAACCAGTTATGAAACCATGTATGCTCCTGTTTGCCTTATAAAATCCATAAGCAGACTACAAAGATCTCTTGTAATGTCCTCTGAACCTCAGACATAAATGCTGGTTGGACCCTCTCACTCAGTCCTCTCCTCAGATGCATCTTCCATAAATTTGCAGCAGCTCATGAAGTCTTTCAGATCTAGCCTCTACCGAGCTACGATATGAAATGAATTCTTGGAGACATCTGGCAGTGACCTGTTTCATCATTTTGCTGTTCCTGTGCAGAAAGGTGGTCACCTCCTGTACTGAAGGTAGCTTAGATGGCATCTGTGGGGCTATCGTGCTACTTCACTGTCTGCGTTGTAGATTTGTCAGGCATTCTTGTAGACTTTAAAATTAATTTGTTAGCTTTAGTCAGGATTTGCAAAACATCCTGTCTTCCAGAGAGCCTGCTTATAATTTGGTTATTCAGAAAAAATGAAAGTTTAGGGAAAGTTGTGCCCAGAATCTTGTCCTGACCAGTTGGTCTCTTCCTTCCCGTCGCTGCTGTGCTGCATGCCACAATAAATGGGAGCGTAAAACTCCTGCACCTTCCAGGAAACTTGAAGTGAAACATTTTTTCTATTGATAAGGGAAGATATATTTCTTTATCAATGATGGTCCTCCTCCCCAGGCAAGGGGCAGAGGAATACCACTAATGAGGTGAAACGGGCATGTTTTCACATTGCTTGCTCATAAGAAAGCCTGCACATAAAATATCTGCAGGTATTGGATGTCATTACTCTTATTTGTAACCTAATGTGCTTCTGCATGAAAAGATCAAACCAGCCTGGTCTTAATGTAAATCTGTGTGGACGCTTCCCCTCTCTTCGTAGTCGTATAAAACAAGCAGCTCAATACAGGTTGTGTGTTCCCTGTTTCCATGTGGCATATGCTTTTGCTTTATCACAGAACTTGTGCCTTCTTCTTCCTCAGGACTGCAGTGAGGAAAATGTGCTATTTTACTGTCTGTTCAAACTGGCAAAGGGCTTGAGGGAGTTGTGTGGGGATGGTGTCTGTAACAGAGTGATTTCGGTAGAATGGATTTAGCCTCTTCATGTACATGGAATAACGTGGAAGTCTTTCCTCGTATATGCAGTATATGTGTATTCTCTTGCATATACATACATGGAATTTATATTCCATTGCATATACGTTCCATATATATGCAATATATGTATATTGCAAAACAGAGAGCTTTTCTAAGCTAACCCCAGCCCACAGGAAAATGCTTTCAGACAGAAGGGTAACCAGGAGACTGATCTCTGCAGTAAAACAAACATAAGCAGCATGTATAGCTATATAACCTGCTTTCGGTACTGTTCCTGATTTGCCTGAACACAGAAAGAGCAGCAGCAGGTCAGTGCATCCTCTCACATTGGTGATCCCGACAGACTCCACGCTGGAGATCTAATGAAGGTGGTTTTATTTGAGAAGGTCTGGCAACATGGGAGAGGCTGTCTGCAGAGGGTAACTTCCATCACACGTGGCTGGCTCCTTTAAAACCCTGTGTGTCATGTAAGAGGGTTGAAGAATAAATAATTTTAGTAATGGCGTGGTCTTAAATCTCTGGGGGAAAGTGCATGCCTGTCTGTACCGTTCTCATAACAGATCCCAGAAGGACCCAATGAGTATGAACACGTAAAGAAGCTGCTGGTACCTAGGTGCAATGCAGTGTCTTCCCCAGGAACCAGGCCAAAACTTTTATCGTAGCCTCAATTATCAAAATAGGCCAGCACAGCTCTCTGCTCGGCAGCCTTTCTCCTCTTGGCGAGGAGGATGCTTTCAGGGTACAGGGAAAAGAGATGTTCTGCACTTGCTATTTGGCAGAGGCCTCAAACACATCAAGCACCAGAGGCAGAAGTCTTTCTGCTACATAGCAGAAAGCCCACTACATAGCAGAAAGTCCAGCCCACGGCGGGGCAGGCTTTCGATGATGTTGGAGGCTCCCCGTGTGCCAGAATGGTTAGTAAAAGGCATTTTAAGACTTTTTTTTTTTTTTGAACCAGACGTTGCAGTCTGGAATGGAGAAGTGTAGACACAAACATAAGCTAATTGAAAGTAAGCTAAACGGAGCTTGTGAAATAGGTTCAGTGCAGTTACGACGAGTTACCTCTTCCGTCCATGTTGGAAGGGACGCTACTCTGGAAGCAAACATGCATAGAGTGTACCTTTGGTCCAGGTAGCTCAGGGGCTGGGGGATCTGTACCTAAGTAGTTCAGGCTTCAGTGCGAGGCGCAGAAAGCGGACCTGAGTGTTTGTATGTGTGCAGGATTAATCTTTGCAGCTCCTGCTTCACTGCTTTCAGTACTCAAGCAAACAAGATTAAAGATGCCATGTGTATCTTTGTTCTAACACCTCCCCCCGTCGTTATAACAGATACATTTTCGCAGAGACCAGTGCTTACAGTGGTGATTACTGTGAAGCAAATGCAATCAGCTTTTTTTCTGCTTCTGTCTAACATAGCAAGGCATCTGACAAATAATGCGTGCAAGTGTGTACAGTGATAAATCCCACCTGTTTTAGACTGCTTTACTTTTAGTTCTTTCTACCTAGGATGGAAATCAAAACTGGAAAACCTAAAACTTCCTGAAACATGCATCATTTCCAAGTTCCAGTACAGTGGCCCTGAACTCATGGCTCTCAAAGCTCCTGTTAACCGTAAAGCTCCGAGAGCGCTGAGGCTGACCAGCAATGCTGAGTTGCATCTTCCTTGCAGCACTGAAGCATGAGATGTGATGCTGCTTGTGGACCCTATAGGTTAAGGGTCAATGCATGTGCATTTATGTAAAGTCTGAGTCTGCATTTAGGTGAAGGCTTGGACTGATGTTATGCATAAACTGTTCTGGCTGGTGTATTTTCCTATACTTTGTTCATAATCTGACTGTATTCTGCTTTCTTTCTACCTGAGATTTAGAAGACAAACACCTCCGATACCTTGGCCCCAAATTAGTCTCATTCTATGGCTCAACATGAGTAAGGGCTGGAAATAGAAAATACGCTAACGTGAAGCAAAGAGGTGTGAAAAATATTGTAAGGATGGCCATAATGACATTTCTCCCAAAACAGTAGAGTCTGGACAGACTAGTAATAAGTTCACCTTACTGCTAAGCAAATGAAGCTGCTACACCTGTAAAGGCTCTACTCTTAAGCATTCCCTTAAGAGTAAACAGCCCTTCCTGGGGAGGTTAGAATAATGCTCCATTTAGGCTTTTATTCAGAGTTTAAATTTCACCTATATCTCTCTGCCTAGGCTATATCAAAATCCAGGCCCTAGTGAAATTCTCTGGAGACCTGAATGAAGATCTGAAGACCTGAATCTGAAGCCAGCCAAGAGGCAAAGGGACTCGGGAGAAATCTAGGCAGCCTGAATATGCTCTTTCGTGGCTATTCACATCTCATATGTTCTTTAGCCAACAACTTGCATCCAAGAATGTAATAACCTCCTCCACTTTTTCCCCTCTTTCTGTCCAGTCCTACAGCCCTTACGTGAACTTTGAGTAATTCCCATCAAAGTCAGCTGGTTTGCTGAGTGAAGTTCAAATCCCCCTTGGCTCCGTGTAGTGCAGCTTTAAGTCCTGGTAATAAAAGAGGTTGGGGAATCTGCAGAGAATTTGCAAACCACAGGCCAACTCCATATCGTGCTCACTGCCTCATCAGCCCTTTGCTGAAGAAAAGGTAACTCGCTGTCCGGTCTTCCCAAGTCCAGCAGAGACCTTAAAGCCTACTAACTTGCAGCTAAAGGTCTGTCTTGAGATCCTCTTCCTTGAAACCTCAGAATAAATTATAAACGAACGACGTTGTTCCAGTCCTAGCGGGGAGGTTAATGAGATATGTTCTCAAGATTGACAGTCTTTCCTGACAGCCTTCATAGCATCCCTTTCATGCTCTCCTGACAATAGTGTCCAAGGTAGTAAATTATAACTGGCCATAAAGCCTTCACTGAGAAACGAAGGCACTATTTTGCACTTACCAGCTCTAAACGCAGGAAGAGGCAATTTTAAGCCATACACTTATCAGGCTTAGCTTGAGCAATGATTCAGGCTTCCAAGAAGGATACTACTTACGTGGTTTTATTGCTCTAAATGGGATTAAAATTCACTTTTTATCAAAGCATCAAGGTCCCTAAACATATCCTGAACGCATACTTCATCAAGAATATTAGACTGTAGCCTAAGTCGTCCTATTCCTAACTTCAGTATGAGCTTTTTAAGTGAACCTGGTACGTGCTGAGTAGAAGAGGGCAGATGCCTCGGAAACACGTTAGCTGTTGCAGTTACTGTCCCATCCCCTGAGCTGCGTTTGAATTGTAGCTGGGCCTTTTCTCACTGGAAACTAGGTGCTTTTTGAGTTTGAAATTACTGAATTTTTAATTGTCTTGGTCTGACAATGTATGGTGAGAGAAGCACGTTAGAGATGAACCAAACTGGAGTGGATGAGAAAGCCCTCTCCCAAGCTTTGGGGCCTTGCCAGACAGATTTGAAGCAAAACACTGCATTTCAGGCCTTCTTTATTGACCTCTTCGCCACTTATCCTGACCAGCTTCAAGCTAGGGGAATTGATAGCAACATGAACCAGTGTCTGGACCCGATATCTGTGGCTTAAGATCAGATCATGGAAATACAGCCCTTTCTGAGAGATGTCGTACCAAGGGATGGGAATAGGAAACTGCCAGCTCTCTAATGCAGTTTTGTTCTTCTCCCTACTAATTGTTTTAGATAATGAGGGAGACGGACGCACTCATGTTTAAGACCAGAGGGTTGAATCCCAGCAGAGCTGACTCAGCTCTTCATCTTTGCAAAGCAGATAAGCTTGGTGATGTGCAGAGTAGGAAAGGAAAAAAAACCCACTTTTCAGTATGAAGAAGGACTGTGTTTGAACGAGGCTTATAAAACCGCCCTTCCCCCATCCCCTACTCCAGCTGAAGGGGGCAAAATGGCGTTAGAAGAGGTGTATGTATTTGGAATCGTTATTTTAACAGCTTTGACCAAGCTAAAGTAAAATGTTAATATTCACAGGGTAAAGAGAATCTACGTAACCAGGCGGGGAGGCTGGTCCGTGCTGCCAGTGCTGCCGTCCCTGCCCCAGCAGCCTCGCTGCAGAGCCGGCCGCATGCTGGGTGCGTGGCTGTTGGCTCCGTAACAGCTCCCACTCAGCTTTTTAATTTCCTATAGTTGAAGGTGGTACAGGGTGTTATCTTGCGTCTGCTTTCATATGTGCTGCTTTTATTTACTTTTCGAAAAGACTTATCTTCACCCAAGATGCTCATTTTCTGGCACCGTGGCCATGCTTTTGGTGACATAGGCAGAGCTGCTGGTGTGGTGGGGCAGAGGAACGTGCCGTGTCGTGGAGCTGGATGCCAGGAGCACCTCCCAGTGTGTGACATGCCCCTGTGACCTGTCACGGCAAGAGCGAGCATTTGCAGGCTCAGAGGAGTTGTACCGACACTGTCGTGTGCAGAGCTCTGGTGAAATCTGTGCAGTTGTGTGGAAGCGCAGGAGTAACCGTCGCCTGCACCCCGAGGTGTGACGGGCACGGCTGAGCCTGGCAGCCTGATGCTTTGGGTCTTTGATACAGTCTCGTACTGGTGCTGAGCAGTAATTTCTGTTCGTGGGCAAACTGGGGCAAGGAATGTCCTTGTGGAATAAACATGGCTGGATTGAGAAGCTGCTGCTCAGAGAAGGAAATTATCCTGGCTCAAAGCTGCGTGGGGCAAGGCGTTCTCCCTGGGTTTCGGGGGGCAGAGGTGTTGCTGTGCCTGCTCCTTGCCGGCTGGCGTGGTTAGGGCTGCTGGGCCGGGGTCTCGGCAGCACGAGGTGGCACCTGGGTGTAAGGGAAGAGCGAGTCCTCTGTGTCTGCCTGGTCCTGCGCGTCTCCGCAGCGAGCTGGCCACGGCCTGTAGCTTCTTCCTAGTACCTGGGGCTTTCTTTGTTACTGTTTCTGGAAGATTTTTTTTTTCAATAGCTTTTACTTTGTCTGTATTATGTAGTTTTAATTCCTTTATAGGAAGATTACAGGACTTATCTAGCAGCCATTTTCCTCAACGGGATGCTGTGGGTCAGAGGTAAAGTCCTTTTCCCTATATATTTTTCCTTAGAAATATTCCATTCTTGTTATGGTCTCTTTGCCCCTGAGTGCTGATGCCTTGTGCGTGTTTACTTTTTTCTCCATTTCCTTCAGGGACTGGCAGGAATGTGTCTATTTTCAGTGGGGAGAGGCGTCATTGTAACAGGCGTCGTGCTTACCCTGTGACTCTTGTTTCTGAAAAAGGAAGAATTTCCAAGGAGGAGCGGGGATGTTGTTAGGGGAATCCACTTGATCTGTCCCCACAGTTTTCGTGTTTTCTTATCCTCCTGGGGGGGGGTTCTTACTATAGTCCAAACTGGGGATTGACATAGCTATTTGTTATTTTTAGCTGCTTTTGAGAGAAGCCAAAAATGGTGGTTTCCATTAGTCATTTCCCATGTTGACCATATAAAGGCCATGGCCAGGCACGGTGCTGGCCTTCAGCCTATTGCCAGTATCGAGGACTCTCCCCACAGATTGTGCGTTACAGGGAATTCCTTCTCATGGGTGAAGGTTCACATTTTTCCTTTGGAGCTGGGGAGTCATCTCTTCCAGAGGTTAAACGATGCTAGGCAGCGTCCTGAAGTTTGCCCTGTCTGAGGCTCCCGGGCTGTGCTGGCGTTGCTCAGGCGCTGAGCTGCAGTACGGGATGCCTTGACGCTAGGGGTAGCGTTAGGTTTGGCATACGGAGTGAAAGAATCAGCATGGATATAACAACTAGAGACTGAGGCTAATCCAAAATGTGTATCGTTTCCTCTTTTGTTTTCTGTTCTGATTGTTTGAGGTTCACAAAACTGTGGTTAGTTATGTCTCTGTTTCCCTTTTCTCTGTTGCTTTTCAGTTTTGCCAGCTGCCTTCGTTCTTGTGGTGTTCTTGGTACGAGAGGAAAGGCAGGCACTAAAAGGCAGCTTAAAGGCTGTTTGTGCAAGTCTTGCAGTCCAAGTTGGCAGACAGAAATGGCATAAGGGTTGGATGAATATTCAAGTGTTTTGCTTCTGTGAGCCTAGTGATCAGTGCTGTGTCATTGAATCGTAAGCTATATGGAACATCCATCTGAGCAAAGACTTCATTTGTTCTTTGAAAAGCTTGGCGTGTTCTAAAGCAATAATGGCATTAAGAATAATAAAAAAGTATATTAAGCTATGGAGATGGTCTCTTCAAAGCAGAGAATAGATTGACTGTGGTAGAGAGAACACTGTTGCTAAGTGGTAACTTGGTATTATTGTTTGTTCTTGCTATTACTATCTATGCCTTGCGGCTTTGGGTGTATTTTTCTTGCTTATTTATTGCTTCTTAAACTTTTTTTTTTGTTCAGAATGTGCCAGGAGGCATTCAGGCAAGTCACATTACTTACAGCTTAGTGGAATCCTAGGACTCATCTTTTATTTCTTGACACCATCAAAGTTTCTTGGAACCAAATAGGCAGACATGCTTGACCGACACCGCTTAGTGACACAGAACAGATGTTCAAGTTGCTTCTGTGTTAGGAGAGGCCTTGGCGCAGCTCCAGGTCCAGGCAGTGTCCGAGGCACCCCCGTGCAGAGCAGACTCCCCTGCCCTGCCGCCCTGGGGCTGCTCTCGGGCTGGAGAAGGTGGATCGCTCGTCTCTCAACCTCAGCACTTCCAGTAGGTTTCTGATTCTGTTGTACGAAGCTGTATATTCCGAGATCTAGAGACCTTTTACAATTTCCCTTTACCCGCTTTAAATGCATGATGTTACAATTTAAGGGTGGATATCGAGCCCTTCTCTGTACTGGGAGATAAGCATGTTGGGCACCAGAGTAACATAAAGCTGAAAGCCATGAGGAGCGGCTTCTGTCCTGGTGCACAGTTCTCTGCTATTGGTAGTATCTTAGCCTTGTGCAAGGAAGATTTTTTTTTTTTATTAATTGTACATTTTACAGAAATTTTAAGGAAATTTCAAGAAGGATAAAAAACAAGCTGACCAAAAGAGCCCTGTACTTTAATAGACAAAAATTTTTAGTGCTTAGGAAAGGAAGAAAATTAAGTGAGAAATGAGAAATTACCATGAAATCTCTGGAGTCAAACATATGATTCCTCCTCCCCTTACCACCTGTCCAGGCCTTGCTTCCTATTGATTTCATTCTCACATGCTCTTTCTAATTCCTTTTAAAAGCATTCTTTACATGGAACTGTGGCTTGCTTAACAACTCAGAGCCACAGAAACTGTTGGGCCTGCTATGTCCCAGGCTTTAGCTGAGCAGAATGAAAGCTGATAGTCCTTGCAGAAGAGAGAGCACCGTCACGTAGCGAGTTTCTCTCAGCCTGTGCGATTCCACGTCACCTCCGCGGCACGCATGGCACCTCCACTGGGCTGTGAACAGGGAGAGCCGCGGGATGAACATGGGGTACGAGCTTTAGCTCGGTGAAAACACTTCAGATTTTCTGGAAGTGCAGAATAGAAGTAGTGATAAATATTTTAAGTTTTAAAGAAATTAACAGAACCAATGCTGGTTTAAGTGACTTTTCATGTACTTAACGTTTATCACAAGAGCAAAGACTTCTAGTGCTAATCTTCAGCTGCTAAAAATTAGTGTATTTCCATAGACGGGTGAATCTGTTCTGACTTATTCCAGCTCAGCATTTGACTTACTAGAAGTAATGAAATTGTGAGGTAGGGATGTAAGGAAGAAACGAGCCAAGCTGCAGCTTGGCAGAAAACACCAGGACCAGAATTGGCCAAAACGCTCATTACAAACAGTATTAACAACTTAGTGCCTCTATAGTTGTTAAGTAGTCACAAATCAAGCCTGCTTTGCTTTCAGAGCGTTTGTTGTTTTGCAGTTACTGGGAGGCAGCTCAGAGGGGTCGAGTTCAGGCTTCGGGCCGAATCTGTTTTCCATTCCCACCGCCCATGGGGTGGTTGGTCCCCCAAGTGACATGGGGTCGTTTCTGCTCCCTGATCGGGCACCCAAAGCATTTTAAGCATGAGAATAATTAATAACAGACTGCCCCATTATGCTAATGGAAGCTGCAGGTGTTTGACGTTTCTGAAACCCAAACTTCTATAGGACATTAAAATTTATTAATGTTGTAGCTCTGAGGGACTTCCGCCACGGACAAGACCCCCTGTTGTACTTGGCACTGTACAAATGCCAGAGAGATGTCCCCTGCTCCAAAGCATTTACAACCCAAGTAATTTTTTAATCCTATTGTTAAAAATTAACAATGCATCATGCCTTACGACTGTGTAACACAATGTTCATGAAGCAGAAACAAAGATGCACTGAGACATGCAGAGTGCCCACTTGAAAATCACACATCTGTCGGAAACGCTTGACCTACTTTGTACAAATGACCTTTGAAGGTACTGTCATGGATATGGATTTTGAAGGGGTAGGGAAAAAAGACTGCCGTTTCAGTTTGCTCGTGTTCTGTATCTGAAATCACTTTGCATGCTCTCAGTTTTACATCTGAGCTCTTCGCTTCTCACCCTTGTGATGTCCATTGAAGAAAATGATTAGCAGTGAACTTTGATGCATGAAGCATCTTTTCAAATCTGATGTTCTATAAACCGTGGTTCCTGCTCATGTGTAGTCTGTCTGTAGGCATGTAAAACGTGATCGTCTTCGTGTTTCTGTAAGAGTATGCAATTTACAACTTGCAATTCATTTTTTCCCTGGTAATCACTTGCTTTGTTTTCCTTATGTTTAGGAGTCATTGTGACAAATAGTTTTGCATTATTTTTTGTGTTTAGGCATGGGGATTTCAAATTTGCCAAAGGAAATGTGCTGCTTAGTTGCCTTGGAGAAGCTACGTGGGTGAATCACATTCCCATTGATCTCTTTCCTCCAAGTCTGATATATCTAGTTACAGTTTGCGCTAAGCTGCTGCTCAAGTGGTACAACCCCAATTTTCCCCTCCCTTAGACAGAAGCAAACAACCCTAAATAGAAAAGAAAAACGTAATTTCAGAAAGATTTCTTCTCAGATTTTTTGATGTGTGGAAAGACTCACTTGTGATCATTACAATCTTCTGTAGCAAAGAAAAAGATACCCTGTTTGTTTCATTTCAAAAGGTTTTTTGGCCTTTGTGTTTTTCACCGAGGCATAGATAATTTTTTCTTTTTAGTCCAGAGTTCTGTAAAAAAACTCTGAATGTCTTCGAGCTAGATATTAGAGACCAGAAAACTGAAGACTGAGACTCTTGAGAGTAACCTATAGTTGGGAGACTCAAAAGCATCCTTTAAGAAATATAGTTGCTGTACTTCATTTAATTAAATGCAGTACTTAGAATGAGTGAATCGTCTGTGTGAAGTATCTTTTATCTGTCATGTTTTTGTAAAGAAATGAGACAATTTAAAGGTATGCTAATCTTTCCCATTATTCTGAAGCTAAGCTTTCAATAAGAAAAACTGCCTTTCAAATGCAGGTGTCATAGTTAACACCTCTTTATAAAAGATAAATGGTAATGGAAGAGGAAAACAATTACCATAGTACTTTCAGCCAGGAAGAAAGCCCTTGTGGATGAGGTAGACGTTCTTAGTGGAAGATCGTAACAGACAATGCATCATAAAACAAACAACCCAGAATGAGGAAAAGCTAAACTTAACAGAAAATTATTTCCTTTTATTTTCATTTCACTTGACTTATGTTCCTGTGGCAGTCAAAATTGATGCTTCTGGTGGAATTAGCATGTTTGTGACACTCTGTCTTTTGTTGTCGTAAATGTACTTTCACAAAGAGATTTAAGGACCTGCCAGCTCTCTTTCCCTATTGACTCTAAGGCTGAGAAACCTTCTCTGGTCCACGCTGGTTTGATGCCTCTGTTGTGCTCTGCTGTGCAATCTCTGACTTGAAATTTTCAAGAGACCCAGTGGGGATTCTGTATTTTTGGCAAAAACTGGCTATAAAAATACCTTAGACCCATTTGATGTTTCCAGCCTTTTTATGTGTTTCACCCTCCGTTATCTCAGCACGCAGCTGGCAATGGCGAGGGTCAGTCGCAAGGCCCAAGCCAGCGAAGCGCTCTGGCTAAGATGGCATTTAAACAGCAAATAGCAGTGGCATCAAGTCATGTGAATTAGGAAGAAGGATGATGTTGGTCAAAGGGATGGACCCAGTGCCTTGGATTCGGGTGGTTGGTCTGCCACAGAATCTCTGTATGACCTTGGCAAACACCTAACCTTGCTCCGCATACCTGTTAATTGCTGTATTTTCTTTATATCTCTGTTTCTGGGGAATTCAAAACCAAGTATTTAGGGGCCCGTGAGCTTTACTGAATTAGACATTTCTAACAGCACTAAAGCACGCAGTTGTTTGAAAGTGTCTGCAGGCTTCCTCAACCCCTTCAGTTTTCTGGACAGGTTGGTGATGTGTGGAAGCTGGTCTCTGTATTTTAAAATACAGATGTTTGGAAGCTGGCATGTGTCTGCAGCTGGCACTCGCCTCTGAGAGGTGGGAGCGTGGCATGTTGAGCTGCATCTGGAGCCCTCCCCGAGGGCCGTGCTGAGGACTGGCTGTGGGGTCTGCCCAGAGTCCAGCACGCTCAGCTGAGGTCAGGCCAGGCGTGCTCTTTGGAAACCAGCGGGCCAGGTTTGCTGGTATCCCCAGCTGCTTAGGTCTCTGCAGGAGGTGGACACGGTTCCCAGCCAAGCAGCCTGCAGGCTGTCCAGGAGGGGTTCAGAGCCCACGCAGGGTACAGGGCAGCTGCTGCTGTGTCTGCCCACCAACCACAGTCATAGCTGGGATCTTCATCCCTCCTTAAGCTTCTGCAAAAACCCTACCTTTACTTTGTGCGAACGGAGAGGTACAATACAAATAAGGTAACAGATTATGCAAATGTGTAAACAGTTGTGATTTCCCCTGAGACTTTCTCAGTGCAAGGCGATGGAGTGACTAGAATGAAGGAAGACTGCTCAGTACTCTTAAGCATGTCAGATCTGAGCAACAATACATTATAAAGATAATACTTTCTTATCTCATATGTATGCTGGGGAGATTGATGAGCCTTTGCCTGTAATACCCTGGAAAGCGTTACTTGCCATAAATGCTAAGTATTATTCTTACTGAGACATCTGTGACTCAGTTCCTTAGTTTTAAATAAATAAAAGCCTATGTCATTAATAACAATGAAATAAATGCACAAGGGCTTACTGAACTACAAATTTGTAGCTGACAGATTTGAATTGACAAAGCTCAATTAATTAAAAGCTTGAGCTGGGAGGGAGGAGATCCTCAAACTTCAGAATAGGTCTGAGACCTGGAACTCTGCAATGCTGAGGACTTTTAGCTTTATATCTCGATGTATCTTTTTCCTTCCATTTCTTTGCAGCCAGGATTAATACCTTAGCTTTTATCTGGCCTCTTCTCTAAACACAGGGATGTCTCAAACAAAGTGAATGTTACAGGCTTATAAGGATCCCAGAGCAATAGGCAGTAGATGTCTGCAGAAGCTTGTATGTCGTCTCATGCACAGAGCTTAGATTCGGAGCGATGTTGCGTTGCACCCCTTCCCAGCGTTGTTAGCCTGGAGAGTCAATGAGATGGGCTCAGAAGGCAGATCATTTGTTTTGTGAAGCTTTGGTGAACACTGACAGAAATGTCCCCAGGAGTTTTTCTTAGGTGGGGAAGGCTGCTGAAGGTGCTGTACCAAAAACCTCCTCATGGGACCTTTCTGTCTAGCTAGGCTGAGAGCTGCAAAGATGGTAACAGAGCTGGGTGGCCAAACTTCTCTGCAGATCTCTTGCCTGCTAGGAAGTGTCTTGTCCTCTGCGATACTGAGCAGCTGGAGAGGGCTGACATCCCTGTGGTTATTCTAAACCGTGCATCTGGGAGGCACCGCTTGCTGCTTTCTGTTCGCTTCGTGGAGTTTTGCACTTCTCTGCCTCCCAGTTTGTGCCCTTTACTATTGTATCAAACAGTTGAGATCTAGCGGATTGTTTTTCTGTTTTAATTCCATAGATGAATTGACAAACAGCAGATTCTACACACTCTCTCCCATGAGTTTTTCAAGAGAAGAGATAAGCTCAGCATCTTAATGTGGTATTGATCTGAGCCCTCTGGAATTTGAATTTGCTTGACTTTGTAAAGTTTGCATAGGTAGGATATCTGAACATCAGATGCCTGCCAAGCTAGAGACTGGGCTGTTTGATCTGGCGAACTCATAATTAATTGAGCTGTTAATGTGAGTATTTGATAAGAACACCTGGGGGTGTTTGGCACAAAAGATGCTGGAGACGTGGAGCTTGACGGGTGGATGCTCTCCAAATTTAAATCAGGTAGGTCTTAAACAATGATTTATAGCTGTGGAGAGTGGAATGTAAAGTAATGTGATATTTTCCAAGTAAAACAGTCTGGTCTTTCTTGAGATCAGGATACAGGATGGAAATGATCTGAGCTGTCTATTAACAGCCTTCGCTTCAGCTGGAACAGGCTTTTTATTGTGCTTTTTGTGCTGTCAGTCTCCCTAAGCACTTTGCCATGACACACCACGTAATAGTTCGGTTTATGGAGGCAACAGAAAGAGCCGTAATAACGCAAGTAATACCTCAGTACCGGTTTAGGGGTACCCTTTGACTTGCTAGCAAACTTTGCACCCCAGGAAAATCGACTGCAAGTCCGCAAGAATTTCACCTCCAGTGATGGGTGGAGAGACTACGAAGAGCTCTCGCTCTTCCTGCGTCACATCTACAGAGCTCATCGGCCGGGCGCTGTCAGGGTTTGGCGGCAGCTGTGGTGCTGCGTGTTGCAGCGCGCTCGGCGTTAACCGGGCTGGTCAGCAGTCCCTCTTGTCTGGGGCATGAAGTGGGACAGGAGGGAGGGGATCAGTGTGCATTTAAGGGACATGTGGTGCTGGTGAGACTAAAGCATGCAGGGGCTGGAAATGAATGGCGTGGTGTGTTTGGTTGCTGCCTCATTCTCTGCCAGTGAAGCAGCTTTCCAGCTGCAAAGCTTTTTCGGTTGTTGCCTACATCTTGTTGGCGTTAACACCCACTACAGGAGTGGACCCAAATGATGCCGTGTTGTCACAAACTGCTGCTGCCTCCAAAGTTTGGGCTCGCCGTTGCTGATTCCTCGCCATCCTGGGCTGTTCTAGCCTAATTTGGCGAAAGTCAGAGCTGACTCTGGCCCTCGAACCAGAGTGTGTGCTTTATGCAAAGAGAGAACAACTGACAACCTCCCCATAGTCAGTCTTGCTACGTGGGTGGAGGGGAATATACAGCAAGAACTTGTTATCTTTTTATTACATCATTCCCAAATATTTTTAACCTCAGTTGTACGAAGATTGTACCCAGAGCTGACTGAAACACCTGTTTTAACACATTCTTGGCTTGCTTTGCTTCTCAGACTGGAAAATTCCTCTGGGGAATGAATGCATTACTTGAGGAGGGTGTAGGGAACCAAGGTTGTGCAACGCGCGTTGAACACCGCATTCCTTTTCTGCACAGTACGTTATATATATAGCTCTATGTGAAAGCCTACCGCGGGGCAGCGGTAAGGATAGAAGCTTTACTGTTTGCTTTCTGATCAAACTCATCAGATGCTGAGCCACCAGAAACATTCATTTACTTGATAAGCTTTCTCCCTTTGTGTCTGATTGTGGCTGTGAGGTTATCCCGGTGCCTGCCCATGCAGTTTTAGACTCTGTGCTGTCGCCCTTCGGAGAGGATCTGAACTAACCACTGTGCCATTGTGAAGAACATGTTGAAGTTGAGTTTCTCTGCCAATCTCTTTTCAATTGCTTTTGTTCGTTCTGTCTATATCACCAAATCACAGATTTCAAATTCACTATAAAGAGTATTCTTATTTCACAGGGGGTTCTCTGAAGTGTACTCACCGTCAGAGGCACTGCTGTACGCTAAGTGACATAAAAAGGAATTTGTTTTTTGTATTGAATTGTGTTCACATTGAGTCCTAGCATTTTTAAAAATTCATTTCTGTTGCTAAAATACCGACTCCCTCTTCTCTTAGAAAAAATGCTGTCTCAATAGAAGATAAAATAGATCATGGAATAACTGGGTTGGGTGTGAGGGGGACATCTGGATGTTTCTTGTCCAACCCTCCTGCTCACAGCAGGGCTAAGCTTGAAGTTAACAGGGGTTGCTTAGGGCTGTGTACAGTTGGGGTTTTGGTGTCTTTAAGGATGGAGATTGCAGTCTCTCTAGGCAGTCTGTTCCAGTACTTGCTTTTATGGTTATTTTTTCCGCTTTTCTAGCTGGAATTTCTTTTACTGCAACTTGTGTGTTTCCTTTTGCTCTTTGTCTGCACTTTGAAGGAGAGCCTGACACCACCCCCTGGCTGGGTGCTTGAGGGCTCTGATGAGATGTCCTTTAATCCCCAGGCAGAGCAAACTCAGCTCTCCCTGCTGCTCTTCATACTGCACGTGCTCTGAAGTACGGTCTGTTCCCTCTTAGTCCTCCACCTCTGGGCTTGGTCCAGCTTGTCGATACCCTCATTTTACTGACCTTGGTTTTCCCTCTATGGACCCATTACTAGGTTGGTATAACTAAGGCTCTCTTTTGTTCTTTCATTTTTGCTAAAATGAATTTCAGCTCTTCTGAGATTATCTGAAACTGTGTGTTGCTTTATGCAGGTGTCGGGAGTGGAAATACTGAGAAGAGTTGAGTGTAGAGGTAAATGTACTCAAGCAAACTGGTTATTCTCACGTCACAGTGAAGCAGGCACGAGCTTGCAGAAATACTCTGGGGTTTTGCACGTATCAAACATATACACTGTTCCAGCTTTCTTGTCAGATTCTTTTGTTTAATATCCCAAATATCTCTTAATCTGATCAGATCTATTCTGTACAGTTGACAGTCGTCTTATTTCCTCAGGCCCAAATGAGGTTGGTAGCCTTGTACGCTTCTCGGAGACAACTGGGAAATAATTAAAATCTGGAAATCATCATTCAGGCAAGGATGGAAAATATGTTCAATTTCCTAAGTAGCTGTGACAGTTTCCACATGAGTGCTTGCTTTCTTCTGAAACCCCTTGCTCTTCTCTTTGTCCACTCTGCGTTCGTTGTTTCTCCTCAAGAAACTATATCCTCGTGAGAAGCACAGGCAATTTTGGAGTATATGTATCGGTGAGGTAGGAGGGCAGCTACCTTCTGCCCTGAGCACGCACGTCTGTTCTTTCATATTCTTTCTTCCTGCAATATCGATGCTGCAGAATCCTGAAGCTGTTTTCATTGTTCCTCACCCATCTCCACCCTTTGGCTGTGGTGGGCCTTGCTCTAAGCTGCTCTCAGGGGTTGGAGTCCAGAGCAGTCTTGCTGATGCCAAGTTCCACAGCACATCAAGGACTTGCATTGGGGCATAACTGTGGCAGCACCCCTATTTGCGATGTGCTCTGCTACCCAAGTGGCTCAGCACGGGGGGCTGTGTGCAGGCACTGGCACGCTCCAGGCGCTGGGCACGGCGGCCCCGCTGTAAGGCACACAACTGTCAGGATCCCACTGAAATCACAGTACGAAACCATTAGACTTGATTTAGGGACCTGAATCACATTTCTATCTATATAACCTTTATTTCTGGCTCTGCTTGTAAAGAGTGGTAGAAGGTGCTGTTATTTTTGGCAGTGGTTTTGGTTGTGCAGAGTTGTCTGTTAGGAGCTGGGATATAACTATCCCTTATTTCAGCTGGAGGCATTTCCATGTAAAAGCTTCTTTAACTTGTCGCTGTACTGTAAATTTATTTTGAAGGTTTTAATATTGAAGTCTACCCAGCCTGTAGTATTAGTGAGAGTGACATTGCCTGAATGTGTAATGGAGGAGTTTAAATATTCAAAGGGCACTAAATGAATTAGGTTTCATTCTCCCACTGAAGGAACTGTTCTCTGTGCTTCTCCCCAGCTTTTTATGCCACACATGCATTATAACTTCAGACTAAGGATACATAATGCATTCAGGCACTATTTCCAGTTTCTCCTTTTCTTCAGCCTGCAGTGTCTCGCTTAGCTAAAAATCAATTTGCTATTACATGAATTGCTGCAGGACATAAAGCTGTCTATGTAACTAGCCCAATTAATTAATATTTTTGCACTGTACTTTAATCAAACATAGTAGCCAGACAGTTAAATATGACCACTCATCAGTATTTTCCAATGGAGCTTATTTTTTGTGATTAAATTATTATTGCAATCTATCCTTGTGCCATTCCACTACCTTCAGATTGAAATGAAGTGTTCTGAGCAGCAGCAGAGAAAGACTGGGAAGTGAGGGTCGTGAGGAGATGGCGGAGAGTCTGTCCAAGTCTTTTTGAGGAGCAGATGAGTCCTCGGTAAATGTGTTGCACAACAGACGACCCAGGACCTGTCTGTGAGCGTGTCGGTTCCCTCTGACTGTCCATCTTGTTACAGAAGATCACTACAGCTATGTCCTGCGGTCACTTCAAAGCTGTCCTAAACACGGTTTGCTCCTGGTGGGACTGATGCAGACACCTGGGCCCTCCCTGTTCTGTAGGTTACTCTGAATTTACTCCGGGTTGCCGCGGTGTTCAGAGGGGCATCAGCCAGGTGGAGCTTGCGGCAAAGCAAAACATCTGAGCCCTCCAGTCTTTCCATTCCTCCCTGTTTCTTGTTGCCCTTGAGGGCAGGGCTGAGTTTACGTAGGCATAAATCTACTAGTAGTGTGCAAGCTGAGAAATACGAAGAGTTCATTGTACCCGGTCGGTTATTTTCCTATCCTTGGTGGAGCAGAGAGGCTCAGACATAGTAGTATGTTCTGCAACAATAATGGTTATGCCTTTTATTGTGCATTCTCTTGCAAGATAAAACACTGAGCTGGAAAGTGTAGTCTTTGGGAAGTGTTCTCCCTTGCATCTCAAGGCAAGGCGAGAACGGGGCTGGGGGTTCTGCCTGGTGGTGGGTGCTGTCGGTTGCTTGAAACAACGGCAAAGCGGAATATAGAAACAAGTTCCTGGAGATCATCACAGGAGCAGTTTGCACTTTAGGTACAAATTGTAACGACTGTCCCAAGTAACCTGAGCGCTTTTTGGATGTGCTGAACCCCGAGGCATGTGTGTAGGTGTGGCCGGCTGGAGACCTGCAGAAAATCAGGGCTGGAGAGGGGCAGGGTAGCCTTTGAGCCTGGCAGTTCACCAGCTATTTTAACTTAAGGCCTATCTGGACTTCTTTAAAGCAATGTAAAGACGATCTTGACCAGATTTGCCACAGTTGTATATTGTTTAAGTCAAGCAAATATTAGGCAAAACTACAAATATTTACATATTGCTATTTATTTGCATGCCGATGTGCATGTACAAGAGGTTTTTACAATTGCTTTTACCTATAGCTTCCAGCGCTCCTGAGGCATTGACTAAGTCTGGACTTGAAGGGTTCCTGTGTTGATAGTCTTTGTTTTCTTATAGTCTTTACTTGCGCTTGTCTGTTGTTCTCCATCTTTATTTCTGCCACTTTAGGAGTAGAGAAAGAAGGAAGAGATGGACTGGAGAGTGGGAAAAAAATAAGAGGCTGAAAGAAGGGAGAAGGAACGTATGTAACTAGTAAATGCGTAAAAAAGAAAAATCCAGCTCAACCAAATCCTTTGTGTGTCCAATCTCTCAGCTTTCCTTTTGGAAACAAAAAAGCAGTTTTGACTTTCAGGAAATTTGGGGTTGCGATATTGAAAGTTTGAATGAAAAAATTTCTGTTAAGCGAAACTTTTTTGTCAAAAAGACCCTCTGTTGGAAAGTTCTTGGATGAAAAATAATGGAGTGGTGAAGGAGTCACCTGCTGCTTCCCCAGCATCACTTGCTGCCCAGAGGCTCCCAGTCCGTGCACTGATCACAGGTATGCTGGGTGAGCAGTTCCGATCACCGCTGCTCCTCGCGCCCTCCGCACGCACAGTTATAGATCTTGCATTAATTAAAACTGTGGCGCCTCTACTTTCTCCAGAAGTCCCGTCACTGTGCAAATGCAGCCTGAGGGATGTTTCTTTTCCTCTCCCAGCAAAGATTGCATAAGGATTGCTAGCACGTGGATCCAGTGCGTGGTGTGCGGCAGCCAAATAATCATGGATTTAAGAGTCCCTCAGCACTCATTCACACGCCAGACCGTAACCGCTCTGATTTTCCCCTTTCAGCAGCTGCAATACCCAGGCACAATGGGGTGAGTTAAGGTTAAGGATGTCGTTTCAGCTTTAACTTGGAATGTCCTAGCTTTGATGGCCCCAAGCCAAATCCTTAACATTATTTTAATGTCGTTTTTCTTCTTCGTTTTATGTTTGCATACATTTAAAAACAGAGCAGGGGTTACTTATGTCACAGCTGTGCATACTTTCTAAGGCCAATGGATAAATACAGGCTTTATACTCCACGAGAAATTTTTTTGTAGGGCCCAAAATACAAGTTGGTTGAGAGTTTGGTTGGTGGATGTTACTAGCAGCTGGTGCAAAGAGCTGTCCCTCCCTTGATTTTGATGGCATTGGGCTGATTTATCTCTGCTGAGGATCTGGCCCTCTGTTCCTCTCTAAGCTCAGAACGTTTTTCTGGCTACTCTACATATATTTTTGTTTGTATAGAATTATCTATCTCTTCCCACCCATTTCCTCCTTCCTGTCTTTCCAGATTTAGGGTTTGATTTTGCACAGACTGAATCTATTTATCTGATTTTTTTTTTCCTAAAGAAAAATATTTATTTATTTTTAAGCCAAACAAGTGCTGCATGTTTTGCGTTGGTACCCAAGTGGCTTGGTTGAAATCTTGGCTGAGTGAAGTTTTTCAGTTTGTTTAGTGGAGTCTTACCCAGCAACTTGACTAATTCTTCCTTTGCTGATCAGGATTAATGATGTGCTAAAAGGTGTTCTAGTCTATTTTTCTGGTATTGAAGCATTGAGCCAATATCTATAGTATGAAGTGTCAAAGTACAAAAATACTTCATGAGAACCTTTCAAACGCATTTCTTAGCCAAATAGTGGAGAAAAATATTGTTCCGTTTTTCTTTGCGATTTTTTTTTTGGTGTGTTTTGTTTTCTTTGTAATGGAATGGAGATTTTTAGGAGCAATGTCTATTTTTTCTCAGTTTTCTTGTTTTTATCCTAGGTAAAAGTTTCAATTCTTTGTATTCCTTATTATCAGAAAGTCTTCGAAAATCTGGAAGCAATTTTTTCTGCCGAAACAACCTGGGATTTTAGTGGAGGAAGGTCACAGGGACCCAACAGCTACAACTTTAATTATATACATGAAGTTGCAATGGCAGAAAGAAGTTACAGTGATGCTAGTTGAGACTGGTGCGTTGTGTACCTAGATCAAAATTCAGAAGGATCAGTGGAAGGTTTCCCACTGGCCTTAATAAGCTTCGGGTCAAGCCTTAGACTTGTAAGATGAAATTTATTTCTTTGGCATCCCTTTGTACGGTGTGAAGCCATCTCATAATCTTAGGAGCTCAGCAACAGCGCAGCTCCCCCTCGTATTGTGACTCGCTCTGGTTTCCTGCGGATCCCTCTGGAGCGGCGGAAGGTTTGAACGGGGAGGGGATGCTCATCTACAGATGCACAGCGCAGGTTTCACCCCAGAGCTTTGACCTGTGGTTCCTCTCCGCCAGGGCCGGGGGAGATGAAACATTGATGGCTCTTTGGCTCCCGAGCGCACCTAGCTGCAAACACAGATTTTAATTTTTTTTTTTAATGCAGTCTCGCTATGCCTGCCGGGCACAGACTTTTCGGGTGAGCCCTAATACTCAAGCTGAAGACAGAACTGCAGCGTTTATGGCCAATGTAATACTCATTTGAGTCTCTTAGCAGATGGATTCCCAAAGCGTTCTTCGTGTCAGTGCTCGTACAGCAGTTGCTGCGTTCCTAGGGGAAAAAAATCTTGCGTGCTTGGTTCTTTAGGAATCTGTATTATTAAAAATACATATTCTATATTTCTGAAAGTGAGAAAGGGAGGGAGAGAGCACGAAGCAGCGAGAGGGAGAGAAGTCCTATTCTGAGCACCGGGAGGGTTTATTCCTTTCGGATGTTTTGTTCACAGCGAATTCTCCCGGAGCCGAGAGGCAGCGCGGGGGATCGTGCTGTGCTGCCTGCGAGCTGCCGCCCGCGTCACGGCAGGCTGTTCACACCAAAGCCGGCAGCTTGCTGCGTAGAGGGGGTATGCGAGGTGATGCTTCGCAGAAAGACATTTTGGATCCTGTCAAGCGGGCGCCTGTTCTCCTTCCCACCCCCCAGACCCCGCTGCCTGAACTGCTGCGTCTTGCTCAAACATAAAGAAGGGCCGAGGGGCCAAAGCCTCGCTGGACAGGCACCCAGCTGCGGTCAGCTTTGCGTGGTCCCCTTGAGCCCGTTGTGTTTTCACAGCACCGAAGGGTGTTGTCGGTTGAAATGTTTGTGTTCCCCTCGCAAGCTGTGCCCCACTCTGATGAGGAATCGCCTGGCGGAAGGGCAAGGCGCGGGCAGGTGGGTCTGCTGGTTGCCGGCTGATGTGTCCGAGCAGCCGGGTCCTGCTGCCCCGCTCTCCAGTGCTCCTCGGTCCTTGTGAGCCGGCCAGCAATTAGCACAGTAGCTTTTTCCTCGTGCGCTTTAGTAAAATAGCACTAAAACTTATAAACTGATTTGTGTGCTGGGCTGCGTGCTGACATGTGAAGCTCTTTATTCTGGGAGGATGTTGAGCCGAGGATCATCCGCACGCTGGCAAGCTGACCGATACATTGCTGCTGTTTAATATATGCATTTGTCATCTCTGGTGCGCCAACTCGGCACCCAGTAATTTGTCGTGTGTAACCACCACAGCTTGCATTGTCCTGACCCACCAAATTGCTGCAGAGGTTTGTGAGAGCTGAGCACAGATTCTTGTCATTTCTACTCATCCAGGCACGTTCACGCCTGTCCTTGAAGGTTAATTCTGCTCTCTCATGCAGCCACTTCTGGGGATACTTCAGTCCCGTTCCGCAGCGATCACAGGCTGTGTGTGGATCTGCGTGTCACACTTGCAACAAAAACCAAGGAGTTAGGGCAGGTAAAAGCNAACCGGTCCAAAATTAGTGTCACGAAACCTGTACAGAGTTTTACACTTTACTTNCAAGGAGCTGAANCTGTAATTCTTCTTCCCAATGGAAGCAGTCTACAGTGTCAACAATTATCCACAAAATGAAAAAAGCTGTGTTTGGAAAAGCATTTTCCCCATAAGAAAGCTATTTAATCTGAAAAATAATTTCAGCCATTTCTGGTATGGTACAGATTCACTTCATGATAACCTATAGTAACCTGAGTATACTGCAGACTGAAAATTATTATTCTTGCTTCTCTGAGAATGCTTCATGTTTGTGGAAAACTAAATGATGATCTCTTCTCCAGGCGCCGGCCACAAGGGCTGTGTCTCTGTGCACCCCTGCGGCAGGGCTGTTTGCACCTGCCTTGCAGGACACAAATTGTTCGGTTTTATCTCTTTTGAGCCTTGCTCTTTAGCCTGAATAGAAAGGCTGTGTGCGATGTGAGAATGCTGCTGTTGGATAGTGGGATCCCGTACCAGCGTTGGTGTCACTGCATCCTAATTTAGGAGGTGACTCTGGCGGTTGTAAATGACTGGCTTTTTCCATGGCGCACGGTTTGTGGGGGTGGGAAAGAGTAGGTTACGGACGTCGTCTGCTGAAATTACTGCTTCTCCTAGGCAAAAGAAATTCATCCTAATTTACTGAATCCCACAGCAGTTCTCTTTCTGAAACAGCCACACTTGTGATGGACACAATTTTAACTGTTAGTAGAAATTGAAACTATGACCAAAAGCTTCAAGCTATAACAGAAACGAAAATGAATAGCATGAATTACTTGGCGTAAAACCAATACCCTTTAGCAGAGCATAGTAATGGAGTTGCATTTTCTGTGGGATAGACCAGCTTCACTGGGGTACATTAGGGAGCAGAGGTGTTTGCGGTAGGTGGCTGCACAGGAATAAATGCTGTCCTCAGGTGAATTTAAAAGGTACCATCCATAAGCAGCCTCCGGGTTTGTTCATAACTTGAGGAAGCAGGACCAGGGTCGCACTGCAGATACTTCAAACAGGGTCATTTCAAATGTAAATTGCTTTAGCTGCTGTTCTTAGAGGCTGCTGAACCATATCATGAATGAAGTCCAGACCTAAACAAATGCTGGCAAAGAATAATATGAATTTTTCTAAATGTGAAGAAGTATTATTATTCTCTTCAATGGTCGTAAACAGGTAGTATACTTACTGGGGCAACACATTTTTTAATTTTTTTTTTTTTTTGGTAGTGGTTCAAAGTACCAATCGTATGCTAAACTGGGCAAGTTGACTCTACACAGAATGAAATCTGGTCAGATTTCATTGTCGCTATGGAGGGAATATTTCACTTGACTGAATAAGCAGCACCAGCAAACTTGCTGTCATCGTCGTCCTGATCAAAACCTCAACATTTTCTAAGAAGGGAGGCAGATGGGCTCACCCAGCGCTCTGTGTGTTTGCATCAGCAACTGAAGTGTATCAGAGTCAGAAGTTCTGTGGACAGAGAAATGACTCACTTCTTTTTTTGACTAACAATAAAGTCATTCAGCTGAAGTGGAGACAAGTCATATCTGATATCATATTTTTACATCCTTTTTGCTTATTATAATTTATTTTCTTCAGATTGATATTGCACAGAGAAATATGATGCATTGTTCCGAAATTAAATTTGAATCTGCATCAAGGCAATTTAATTCCACTTGGAGTTGGTGGATGAAGGAGCAAGTGTAACCTTCAGTAATTCCCTTGCTCATAGTTAGCTTTTTCTCATGCACAACAATTCAAAACAAAATCACTTTCTCTAATGAGAGACTATAAACTATTACTTTAATGAGACACATGAAGTTTGAGGAGTTGACTTCCCGCGTTCCTCTTATCTGTAAGCCTGGGTACCTCAAGGGAAGGGGAAAGATCCATAGTGCTGAATTTCTGTGTAATAACATCGTTCAGTGTTAAGATGATTATTCCAGTATCATTAAGTCCCAGATGGGAATCTGGACTACAGTATGCTGAGTGTTGTTTCCATCTAATGTGAGATTCTTAAAATGCTTAGAATTGAAAGAAAAATTGGGAGGGGAACTTGGATCTGCCCAAAACCAAAGAGCAAAGTGGTGACATAGTTTCTCACAGTTCCTCTTACGTTGTTCCTACAAGTGCACTGCTTTGGGTTTCAGTAGCTTTTTTTTCATATAGGTATTGGCATCTGTGTTCTCTCTTGAAAATAAATACTCTTTGGAAAGGATTACTTTCTTATGTCCTTAGATAACTAGCAGGTTGTAATGCGTTATAAAGAAGCAAGGATCAAAAAAACAAAAGCGATCATTGTGAAGTTGGTCCCATGGATTTTCTGTAGTAGCTCCACAAATTGAATCCTTTCTGCTCAGGAACAAATCTTGGGAAGAAGGCGGGGAGTATCAGGAGTCCTGTTTTGATTTAGGAGTTGGTAGGAAGATGAATCCAGCACAGCCTTTGGGCAGTTATCCTCATGGCTACGTGTCCGTAATACCAAAATCAACCCTACTTTCTCCGTTGAGATGTGTTTGGTGTCTGCAGGTCTGGTGCACGGTCCCCAGGAGCAGCAAACGCTTTGTGCCCTTGTGCAAGGGTCGAGCAGGAGCCCGCTGGCGGGGAACATCTGGGCTGTGCGTTCTCGGGCTGTGAGCTCTGCCTCTCGTGGGGGTCACCACGAGCTTCTCTGCTCTTGTCCTCACCCTGCAGCAGGTGCGTGAAGTCGCTGGAGGGAAGGACTGTCTGCAGCATCCCCACTGTACCGGCATGCAGCACTCTCTGTGGTTCCTGGGGTTCATCGGGGGACCGCTCCCAGCTGTGCAGCTGTCCAGGGGGGTTCTCCCTTTGGAGGTTTTTGGAAGTCAGCTTGGACAGGTCCTGGCCAGGGCAGGCCAGGTCTTCTTCTGGAGAAGCCAGAGCTCGTGGGCAGCAGTGCGTGACCGCACTGTGGTTAGCATCAGTCAGAGACACACAGCGTTTGCAAAAAAGATTATTCTTTGGGGTTTCTGAAGAGGGGTCATGTAGCACTTGCAGCCAAGGAGGCTTATGCATCTATGAGGAACCACTATTTATACACAATTATCTATTTAGAGATACATGTGCATGCTACCTACATCTCACTCAATACAATGATCATGCGAGTGCCATACTGGCGAGCCAATGCTGGCTTTCTTAAAATCAGTCCTGATGTAATAAGAGTACAGAGCATGATGGCTGAGTTATTCTTCTTTCTTGAAGAAAGGCAGTTTGTTTCATTTGTTCTCCATAAACTGTCCAGTTGCTGGTATGATAGCAATACAATTTAAGGTATTAGCATATTGATAAACCAGCCTGTGTTCTAGCTCACCGTTTCTGAATTGAGGCAAATCCATCACGGGTCAACCAGCCCAAGGCAGACCTGTCTCAGCAGGCTTCATGTATGTGTCTTCTTTTCAGAAGATGTGTTTTTTGCAGTGTGGACTTTAATTTATTATGTATTTGCACAGCACGTAGCATCATATAGATCCCAGTCTGATTGATTTCTAGCACTTGGGTGAAAGAAATGTTATGCAATAACAATCATTGTCCCTTGTTGCCTTTCAGGCACTTCAAAATTTAAGCAGACTACATGCTTAAAAGAGGGCTAATATGAAAATAAAGTGGAGTTGTTCTGCACAGAGAACCAGTGTTTCTCAAATGCTTTCAAAACCATAAAACAATCTGTGACTATCCAACAAAAAGTACGTTAACAATGGCCAAATCAAACAGTGATTCAGAATTTGAATTAAAGGTCATAAAAACTCTGTATGCATTAATCACGGAGCTCTGGAATGAATATTAATAGCAGCTGAGAGCTGTTGAATAGATGTTCTAGCTTAATTTTAAGCATTAATTAAATATTTATTAAAACTTAACTCTATAAATACTTTACAGCTAAAAGGCTGTAATAAGGCCTAGGCTGGACGACAGTGTGGGCTATTAGTGACTGTTCTTTTGAGTTAGATGTATCACCAGTAGGACTCAGAATGGTGTGAAAATATGATTTAGGAAGTCATATTTGCAATATCTCAAAAAGCTATATATCTTGCAGTAAGGTCCTTGTAATGCCAGACTTTAAGATATTTGTGAGAAGGTTAAATTTTCAAACTGCTGCTACCGCGGCTAGAGTTATCTAAATGATTTCTGCACGAAGGTTATATCAGGACATTTTCTTTCTGCCCTAACCCCACTCAAGAAATTCTTTGTGGACAAGATCTGGTGCAGGAGATACATGGTGGATGCTCAGGATGGCGGGCTTAATGGCTAATTTGATTCTCACCTTTAAATACGGGAAAAATCCCAAGAGAAGTGCCAAAATTGTGAATCAAACATGACAAGTGTTGTTTATGTTTATGCATCTGCTGAAAACACAGTTTTAACTGGTTTTGCAGACACTGAACATTTTTCTCTCTGCGGAAATGTAAGCCCTAAACTCTTCTTTCCTTGGCACATTAGCCTTTCTACAGATCATGATTTCTTTCTACTTCTCCTGTTCATGGTTATTACAAATAATTTTGCTTGATCTTGATGATATGGTCTAATGTTGATATATTGGAAAGAGGGACAACAGCTAGTTAGATAAACTTGGGGAATAGATAGAGATGACCCATGAAGTTAAAGAAAATGAACTCATGGAAACTAAGCTGTATTTTAAGTGACTGGTAGAAAATACTGCGAAGGGAACTGGAAGCCCTGCAGCGCTTCTCAATGCAGCTCTGAATTGCTAGACCATTACAGACATCCAGATATCTGTATTTGTAATACCTAACAAAATGGGGTTCCAATTTTGAATTGAGTCTCTGGTTATTTGCCTAATAAAAACGATGGATATATTAATGTGAAGTGGGAAGGAACGATACATGTCAGCAGGCAGCAAATGCCCTTTTCTAGTAATTGCACTTATGGAAGATAATGGTCAGATGAAATGACCTAATATTCTTTTTTTTTCCTGAATTCCTGCACCATTCCCCGACACATTGTAGGGTTCTTTCAGTAGTGTTTCCTAATGAGCTGTGAGAATGTGAAGGGTGCAAGCGATTCTTAGCTGACCTTGCTGGCCTGAATTCACGTTAGTCGGAGATGTTGTAGAGGTCAGTCCTCTGTTTCATTTCAGGAACTGCTCAATAACAGTTTCAGTAATTCACTGCTGTGAAAAGATGATTTAGCGATTCGGATAAAAACACCTTGTCCTTAAAATGCACTGGATGCTGCTTTTTGGACAGTATGTGATTCCAGGGCTCAGAGGCTTGCCTTGGGAAGCAAGGGATTTTTACATGAGGGATTACATATCCAAAAGACCTTATGCATCTTGAAAATCTCAGCTCAAACCTCTGCTGGCGTATGTCTATAGCCAGTAGAAAATGTGTGTTGTTTTGCCTAGCTTGCACATGAGCCTGAACCACGGCCAGTGGAGAGCTTTCTCAGGAGGTGTTTGCAGAACGACCTACAGATGGGACGGTGAGCACAGCCAGCCTTCCTTCATGCTTTGGTGCTGTACCGACAGCGCGTGGTACTATTGCTCAGGAGGGAGCGGATGGTTGGAGTTACCCTGGAAATCCGTAAAAACGAAATTCTACATCTAGGTTGCAAAAAGGTCTTTACAAATGTCGAAGACTTAGTCCCAGTGTGCTGGCTGAATTCCAGAAAGCATAAGCTTTATTTGTGTCATGCCTCCTTTGTGCAGTTTCCAGGGGATACGATAAACTTGATCTATTTTCCTGTAGCTGAGGAGCTGCTGTTCTTGACCTTTGTGGCAGCTACATTTTGATGGCAAAGCGCTAAATAGGTTCTGTTGGGGTCCTTCCAGATAAAAATGCCATGCAGATTTATTCTTTACATTACATTTATTTATACCCCAGCTGATATGATAGTAGAGGAGAAGTGGTTCCTCAGGAGATGTAAATTAGTGAATGCCCATTTCTGTCTGCCAAGAATCTGTCCAGGATGTCTTCAGTCATACTGGTCAAGTTGTAATCAGGCAGAGGCATATCTCTCTCTTCCAAGGTCTCTTTGTCAAGCACTTGGTTCTTCCTTTAAACCAACTTCTGAGTCCAGAACAGGCTTTCTTTGCTGGTCTAAGAAACAGTTACCTTTGAAATTGCTGATTCTTCCCCATCTGCCTTTGCACGTTGTTCCTAGCGCAGTGGATATTCTGCCAGGCGCGGATCACCTTTGGTTGTGTGGAGGCCGAGACGTCCCTGTGTTAGGAGACGATGGCCTGGCAAGGCTGGCTGCCATCCTCGCAGGACAGCACCAGGAGAAACCAGCACTGTCAAGGGACGTGGTGGCTGTCTGGAGCTTCCCTGACTGTCTAGCGCAGAGCTCCAGGCCTGCAGGTGAGCCTGTGAAACGTGCAGACCCCGCAGATCCCTGTAAGAGTGTTTTGTGGATAGGCTACTGGTTTACACTATTTGAATACCTTAATGCAAATACAAATCTGTGAGAACTGAAAGGTCATGCAGGCTGCAGAACAGAGCATCTGAAACTTAGGAAGAGCTCTCCCTCTGCATAAAGAGGCAGAACTGGTTTGGAAAATTTTCAGTAAAAATATTAATATCTTCATGGACAGCAATAATCTGGATTATTCCAAATTTCTCATGAGAGAGGCTCTGTTTTTTTATAGATATTCTTTTATCCAACAACAAAGAATTCTAAATTATGTAATAGCTGAAATTAAGCTAAATTTAGAGAAAGAAACATCAAGTAAAAGCGATCTAAAGCAAAACAGGATATCTTTAAAGTTTAAAAGGAGAGCATTCCATTTTACCCAGACTGTTTTTTCTCCCTTTCTTCATTAGCTTTTTGCTCCATACAAACTTTCTGCAATTTTGACTTTTTTTGTCTGGTGTAGGGGTGGAGGGGAGGGAGAATCTTCAAAATCCTGAAAACCTTTTCTGCCCAGAGCTAACAGCAAGGGAGAACAAATCCCCTGTAGGTTACTGAGAGGAGGTGGATGTGGCATGCCCACTGTCAAAGGTACCCCAGAAAGTCCAGCCGACCTTTATGTCCACACAAAGGGAATTAACTTCTCGCTTACCCTCGGTGCTTGCTCACAGTCTGTATTTCTCACAACTGCTATTTTATTTGCGCTTTAGCTAGATGAAATACCATGACAATCAGTTCTTAAGGCTTGCTGTTGGAAGTTCCTGCAATCTGAGGTCAGAAAAGCTTCACTCTGCTGAAAAGTGCTGAAGGAAAGGGGAGCAAAGCGGGGAGCTTGTTAGCAAAGCTGGTCTATGCTTCGGATTGATTTTGTTTTCTCTAATGGCTTGATGATAACAGTTGCACTCTAATTTTTGTACAGAGTTGTGCACATTTCAGGCAATGTAAATATATACATTGGCATGCTTATTAGCTCTGCTGTTTAAGTTACGGATATTTGATAGTGTATAATAAAACCAAGTGGTCCTGTATACCATTTGTCATGCTGAGCTTGGACTCATCTCTTTGTACTCCCACTCCACCCTTTCCAACTTCATTATATTCCAAATGCTCCTCCTTGCTTGGAGCAAAATCAATCCTCGTTTTGCATTGGGTGGAAGAGGAGAAATGTGTGCTGGGATTTTTCTCAATGCACAGAGCTGCGTGCAGACTTAATACTCGCTTAAACGATAAGCGTGGGGCTTCCCCGGGGGGGAACATTGGAAGACGGCTGAGGTCATGGTCACAGCATCAGCCCCCATGTATTAAACTGCAGAAAGAAGTGGAAATATGAGAGGGCCCTTTCCACTTATCGGGAAAGAATACTACTGTGAAGGCTGCTTCCCCGAGCCGCTGTATGCTGCAGGCAGAATAGTAAGTCCCTGCAGCTCTGAGAAGTGCTTTTTGTTTAATCGTCCCTTCGTTTCAAAACACCGTTTTCCCCCCACCGTTTTCCCCTTGCCGAGGGACTGGCTCGTGTCACCAGCTAAATGCAGCAGGCCTGTGCTGGTGTGCTGGTGTGCTGGTTGGAGGAGGTGTTGTTCTAACTGAGGAGAATAGTCTTTAGGTGAGGTTTAGGGGATGGTATTTATACCTGCAGGACCTCAGAGGGATTAATAAAGGTGGCTTGCTAATTCCACTGGCCGTCAGGTGCTGATTTACCTGTATTTACCTTGCTAAGCTGAGATGCCAGTGGCGAAGCAGAGACAGGAGAAGTCCCAGTGTAGATGCTGAAAGGCTTACACGGTCCCCAGACTGTGTCCTGCCTTGCAGGACTGTATGCTCCACAGCTTATGTCAATCAGGAGGAAAAAACGCCCTGGAGACCTTCTCTGTGCCGTGGTACTCCCCATGTGGGGAGGTTGTTGGGGTGTGCATTGTTCTCAGGGGTGTCCTTGGCCCTCACTGTCTTCTCTTCCTGCAGAGACCAATGGCTCAGGCAAACCTTCAGAGTTTTACTCTGAAACTCTTGAAATTATGCAGCGTTGCCAAAAGAAAGGATTTGCTGACAGTCAGAATCCTATTGGCAAACCTAGGTGGATTTATGATCTTGGGTGGAAACCAATTTGAACTATAATTTTACATGAATCCGATCCCTCTCCTGAGCCAGGCAAAAAATTCTTGATTCTGGCTGATTCTTCACACTCAGTTTTGGAGCACTTCTGTTCGCATTTGAGCTGAAGGTAAAACCCTGGGCCCATGGTTCTGTGCGACACAAAACTTCAAACCCATGCAAACACACACAACTCTGTTCCCTGCTTCTTAACATCTCTAGCTGTAGCTTGAATTTCTTGCTGTCTCCTCCTTGGTCGCCGTTTCCCCAAAGGAGCACATCAGGAGTTGCGCATATCCTGCAGAATACGAACTGAGTAACATGTTTAAAGCGTGTGCCACCATCTCATGTGGTTATGACAATTGTTATAATGACTAAAAGCATTGCAATGATCTCCCTTACTCCTCTTAGCTCCCTCCACCATTTACCCCCCCTCAAATCCAATGCTGTTCAAGGAACAGATATTTTGGCTATTCTGGGTTCAGTTTCTGTTTCTGCTCCAGACGCTTGGTGTGGACGTGGAAAATAACTTCAGGGTTCCCTATGTACCCGCAGGCAGAAGAGTTAAGTGAGTGCAGTCAGGTCCCCTTCAGATTTTCTGCATGCTGCAGCCACTGTTTGTAAACAGGAATACACATAATAGGTTGAGAAATCGGCTCCAACACAACAGGCATTGTTTGTGTGCTGAGTAACTCTAGTGATCAGTTAGGATCTGGAAAAAAAGCATGTTGTGTCCAGATGAATGTAAAACCAGAGCCTCCCTTGCCAAGAACTCTGATACCTTTGGAAGTTCTGAAAAGTTTAGTGAACATTTTTCCCCATATTTGATTTAGCTTGTGAGAGTGTGTGTGTGCATATATGTATTTTTTTTAATTTCAGTAAACTAATGAGAAATGTTATAAAAATAATGACATGTCAGGTGAACACTGGCTAGTTGCACCTCTCGCCATGTCATGATGGGAACATGACAGGGTTGTGTTCCCATGGGTCAGAGCTAAGCCCTGTGAGCTGCACTGGTTGCAGTTACGTTGGGCTAAGATAGGCTTAGGCTTGACGTGCTGTGGAGGTGGTGTCATGACCCACCGGAGTAGGTGTTCTGCTCCCATCCCGTCAGGGTCTGTGCTGTTAAGGCGTGTGAGTTAGGCAGAGCAGCGTTAGAGGGTGTGTAGAGGACAATATACAGCATGTTCCCTTGTTAGCAGGTGGTCCCTGTGCTCTGACTTGCTGAGGTGTTGAGCCCCAAAACCAAGCGGTGATGTCTGTGGGTGTGATGGGAGCCTGCTGGAGCCTTGCGTGTGCACCGATGGAGATCAGCTTTGGTGCACCTGGCTGGGGCCAGCAGATCTGCACATCAGCTCTGGGGAAGATGCAGGTTCATATCAGCTGCTTGACTTGCTTCTCTTTACTCTCTGTAATACGAGGGACCATTAATCAAACTTTCTTTCCCAGCTGTAAGACCTGTGGGTGTTAGCGCTTTGTCTCTAACCTGCTCCCCTGTTGCTGAACGCATCAGTCCTCTTCTGCCCGAATTACACCTACGACAGCTCTTCCCTAAGCTGCGCTGGTGGCTTCAGAGCCACCCAAGGTCAGTGACCACGCAAGGACAGCAGCAGCATTGTTTGTGATCTGAGGAAGGCGCCTCAGTTGCTAAATGGATTGGAGCGGAGTTTGTTTTTTATCATCCTGAAATAACCACTACTCAAACAATTGCAATTCTTCTGATGTCTTTCTGGAAAACATTTGGCTTGTTTGGCAGTGCAGTGTTGTGTAAATAAATATGTACCAAGCATCAAAGTCAAGGAGGAGAGGGTGAGTTCTCAAATAATTATGTAAATAAATCCACATAGCGCGCTCTGATATTGTCTACCACGTGCATTTATATTAATCAGTATGGACATTACTGACAAGTGAATCTATTCTGCCTTATTCTCCTGAAGGTTTCGAAATTAATGCTTCATTTTGCTCCTTGTTTCGCTTTAAAGGATGCAGGGGGATGCCAAGGCTGTCTTATCTCAGCATCCCCTTCAGGTGTCTCTGAGAGGCTGAGAACAATCCAGCTTTGCATAAATAAGAATACTCGGCATGAGAGAGTTTACAAGCTTGATCCAGCACTTAAAAAACCACGTTGGGAAAAAATAAATACACTCATTTGCTGGAATGGCATTTATTTGTCGATCTCATCTTGACCTCTTTGGGGAGGCTAAAGGACGTTCAGTGACTGTAAAGTGCAAAGACTTTTGTACGTATCCCCAGATGAACTTTTTCGATGCTCCATTGACAACATCTGTAGTTCAGCCAGCTTGAGTGGCTCTCCATTTTCCTTTATCCGGAGAACTCATTTGTTTGTCCAGGACTTGGCACCCCCACTTAATCACAGAACAAGTGAGAAAAAGCAGTTGCTCTTACCGCTTCGGTGGTATTTTCCCCCTGAACTATGAAGCCATTGAAGTATGTTGTAAGATGATGGGAAATCTTCCAGTCTGGTGGTGGCACAGGCTACCTAAACTCTGCAGCTGGCTCCTCGTTCAGGGTTCCACCCAACCTGGGGCTGGTAACTGTGGCTGCCCTTGTCCCTGAGAGGACTTCAGTAGCGGGGCAGGAGGTGAAGGTGATCGGGAGTAAGGTGTGAGGGTGCTCTTTTGGAAAGCGGGGAAATAATGAAAATAGCAGTTGGAAGTGGTGTTTTCTGTTTGTGAAGTTGGAGTTGTGTGGCGATCGGCCCACTTGTTAGAGTCAGAAGGGTAGGAGCGAGGAGCAGGAGGTGGAGGAGGAAAGGATGGTTACCATCTTCCAATTCAGAGTCCTGGAAAAAAGGAACTTTTCATGACTAGGGCACAAAATCACAGTAAATGAGAAAGATAAGTATCTTGCTGCTTTTTAATTCCTGAAGAGATGATGGGTTGCTTTCTTGGAGAGGCAGATTGCTTTGGCACCCGGAGGGACAAATGCCTGGGCGACTGCAGAGAATGAATGGGGCAGAGGGGACCGCTTTGGGACCCCAGAAGTCTCGAACTTGTTTGCTAGAATTTACCCAGCTTTTCTTCTTTTCTTTGCAGCCTTACAGCAGGTTCCAGGTAACATGTGTGGCTGGTGATTACATTATAGCTTGTGAGATTATTTGCCTTAGAGTAGGGCAAGTGTAATAAGCCTTCAAACTGGAAGAGTAGTGTGGGTCCTTGTGTTTCAGCCTGCGATACAGAAAGTTTGAGAAAGCCCATGCGTGATTTTCAATTCTCGGTGTGAGAATATCATGCAGATTGATTTTTATTCCTGCTCTTGGCTTTTTTCATTACTGTGGATGGGGATCTGCATTTGCATTGTGTCCTGAAGGAGAGCAAATACACGCTGCGTGAATTGTTAAAATTCACTGCACCTCCAGTAGTTAAGATGCTTGGTGAGAGTAGCAGTGGTAAATCGATTAATTAGATCAACTACTTAAGTTTTTTTCTTTTCCCCCTCTGTGCTTGCACAGTTTGCTGCAAATACCGGTGTTCGAAATTGTGCTGCCTGAGTTAGAGGCGTGAGTGATTGCTTCTCCGGCGAGGTATCTCCTCCGGCCAAAACAGTGCGCGTTGCCGGTTTGGAGCTCTCCGTTCAACGCGTGCTGCCTCACAAACGGCTTTGGCAAACGTTGGGTTTGTGCGGTGCAGTGTATTGGTAAGCTGAAGTACTTGGGTGTTCACAGAACCTGCTCTTACTGCTGCTTACCAATATTTTTCTACTCCTACTTGCTGTGTTTTATTAAGCATGTAAATATATGCGAATATGTAAATTAAGTCCTGATGAAATGTTTATTGATAGATTGATTATGCGCCTTTTACAAAGACTGTAAAATGGGTGTATTTTATATGGTGAAAAAATCGCAGCAAGGGTTAATAAAAAAGCGTTCAGGAAAGCAAGGTAACTGGAATACACAGTGAGAATTGTGGGAGAAAAGATCTGAGGGTGAGCTGAGGGAAAAGCGACCTAAGGAAAGCTGGCAGACCCTCAGGGAGTCTGCAGGCCACAAGTTCAAGCTCTCCCATTCAGAAAGTGTAGTAGGGGACTAAGTTGGTTTAATCATGAGCTCATCGTTGACCTCAAATGTAAGAAAGAAACATGCAATAGGAGGAAACTAGGTCAGGCTCCCAGAACGGGTACAGAAGTGTAGCGGGAGCAGAGACAAAATCAGAAAGGCCAAAGAACTAAATAAAGATACAACGTTTAAGAGCCATTGGCAGTAGCTCGATGTCATTCTGTATCGCTATTAAGGAGGCTGTTCTGCTATACAATAGGGAAAGAAAGCTATCAACATATCAGCACTGAAGGTAATTGTTTAATGTCTTTTCTTCCTATGAAGTTCAGCACTAATTAGATGATTTCTGTAATTAGGACTAGTTATAAAGCAGTAAGGTCCCAACCTAGACATGTGAAAATGGGTTAAGGCCAACCTGGATAATTTGGGTGTTTTCAAATTGGTTGGAACTATGAATTTAATTTTAGAATACATTTTTTAAAAAAAAAGATGATATTTCAGTGCTCCCAGGGAGGTTGACTTGCAAAGGAGAGAATCAGAAGCCTGCACAGTGAATATTCTTAAAAAAAAGAAGAAAGAGCAGGAGTTAGGGAGCCTAGAGATCCACCAACTTAACATCGGTTTCTGGAAAAGTACCTGAAAGTAATACAACAAATTTTGTTAAACACCTGCAAGATAACAGGGATAAGAAGAACACGCCAAAAATCTCATCAAAGCCATCTAACTTTCTCGTGTGGCATGGCAATAGGTCTTGTGGACAGAGAAGCAGCAGCAGATTTATGTGTTCAGATTTCACTTAGCTCTTTGCCAGCATCTCAGTGACATCAGAAGTAAGTTACAGAAATGTTGTCCTAGTGCATCTAAGATCTCAGTTACTTTCAGGAGATCTGTTGTCTCTTTATAGATTAGAGTGGGGATCTGGAAGGCTTACCGTGGGCTTTACCTCCTGGACTTTCTATTTAGAGCTTCAATAAGCGCATAAAGTAAAGTGGGATAAAACTAGGCCAGTACTCAGTGCTGTCACTTAAAAGAAGTTTGTTGGCTCCATGGAGTTTCCAGCAGAACCAGAACCAAGAACCCCTGGCAACTAGCCAGCGTTCACCTTGGTGGAGAGCCAAGTAACCCCCTCTCTGGGTGATTTGTGTTTGCCTTGCTGAGAGTGGGTGAAGAAAGGCACCTTGGCAGAGTAGATGTGTATGTGTTAATATAAGTATTATGTACCAGCTGCTTCCCAGGTGTAAACAGCTCCACAGGATGCGAGGAGTAGGGAACGAAACCGCTGTTGGATTCAGAATCTGAGGTGGTGTAGGAGTGGGAGCTCCTCCATCTGGCTTCTGTAAATGCCCTGACTTGCACTGTTGCTGAATTTAGCCTTGTACTACCTCTCCTGCCCCAGCAACCCAGAGCAGTAGCCTGATTATTCAGTCTTAAAATCAGGCCTAATTGCAAGCCAGGCCCGGTGGCCAAAGGACAAGAGTATTATAAATGCCAAATATTTGTGAGAAGCCAGCTTGTCCCAGGGAGGGACAGCTGCTCCTAATTTGCCTGAGAGAATCGTATTTTAAAGCTTAAAAATACAATAATTTTTGTGCATAGCAGGGCAGCCACTCCCTACCCAGAAGGGTTTAGTATTTGTGTGCCTTGGCCTGCCAGCTGTGAGATGGGAAGAATACTAGTCTGCTCAGGAGGCGACTTTGAGACATGCTGAATTATTTCAAAATACATCTTTGAGGCCTTCAGAAGAGAACTGCTGAATTGTACTAAGTTTTTAGATATTGGACCCTTTGACAGGTTAGCAGTGTCCAACCTGAATTAAGCCAGGTCTTCCAGTCCAGAGGAACCTCAGTGCATCTCCCAGCCTAACACAGGAAGGTTGAGATGGTGGATGTTTCACTTGGTCTTGGATTGAAGGAGGGACTGGAGAATGCACATGTTCCTGAAGAATGAGCCTGTCTTGAGAGACAAGGGAGGAAGGAAGAGTCCAACGGGGCTGTTGGCACAGCCTACATCCAGGAGGGTTGGGAAGGGCTGGAGCTGTGGCTTTTCGTAGCACACAGCTACAAGCTATGGCTGTAATTTCTGCTTTTACAGATGGGACACCCTCTCTCGGCACTGGTCTTTGTCAGGCAGGTGGTTCTACCTGGGAGAGATCTCATTTTGCCTGGGGAAGTTGTTGCGACTGCCGTTCTTGAAAGGGGTTGTAAATCCTTGGTGGCAAGGAGCCCCGCTGTTGCAAGAAATGAGTAATGGGTCAGTTGGAAAGCAATATTTGCACGTGCCCGAGGTGTTCAGACGATCGCTGATTGAATTGCTTGTGGCAAACATCAGTGCTGTGGGTTGGGAACAGCGTTTGTGCCGCACGGTCCGGCGGCTGCTGCTGCTTCTCAAAGGCCTGGTGTGAAAGGATTTCGGGAAATAGGAGACAAGGGATCTGCAGAAAATCTGCATCCCTCTCCCAAGCAGACCCTCTGCCCACCTGCGTGCTGACAGCACGTAGGGAGAGGGTGCAGTGAAATTAGCCAGCACGGGACCTATATAACGAGCTGCTTGTCCAGAGGAGTTTGGATCACCGAAACCCACGCAGATCAAACACTGGCTTCAGGAAAATGCAGGCATCCACAGGTGACGTCTGTCTTTCTCTTGCAGCTGTGGCACTTCCATCTCTGGTCAAAGTGACCTAGAATTTTGTTTTAAATGTTGAAGCCCGTCTTTTAAATGTTCTCGTTGTTTACAGCCACAAGGTGGCATTGCAGATTAAAGGGAAAACATCTCTTCTTGTTCCGTGAGCTAGGAGGAAGGTGGAAGACTTTAAAAAACTGTACAGCCACCCTGAAATTCTTTCTAGGCCTTAGAGATGCAAGGAAGGCTTTTCCTTTCAACTGGCAGGCCTCCAGTTTTGACAGAAGTGAGCGTGATGTTTGCCTTGTTATGATCATGAAGAGTTCCAAAGGATTCGGCATCTGCAAATACGTGCGAGCCATTCAGAGCTGCTGCTTTGCTCTCCTCCTGCCTTTGGGATGTGATGTCGTTTCGGAGCTGCGAGAGAGGTGATGGTGTCACCTCACAGGCTCTTCTGTTTCCGTTTGTGTATTCAGATCCTGGAGAAAACTCATTTCTGGCTTCGCCCTCCTACTCCTACCCTCCCTATCACACGTCCCTTGGGTTCTGTGCAGGCTCAAATTTGGGCTCTCTGAGAGGATGCCAAGCTGTAGCAAGTGAAGCGAAACCCTCAAGCAAAGGTCTGAAGCGAAGGAAAGCCTTAAGGGCTGTGTGTTTTTTTACTTCTAAAGAAGAAGGTGAATTGAGCATGCTGAAGCTGGACCTTCCCTGTACTTTCCAGGTTTTACTGTGATCCAGGGCTCAGTCTCTTCTGTTAAGGGTAAGCAGACTTGGAGCAGGGTGATTCAAAGGTGTTTGCTTCTCTGTGGAGGTCGGAGGAAATAACAAGGCATTTAGGAGATCTGAGTGAATCCTTTCTGCACCCGAAAAATGATACCAAATTTCTTACTCTGGACATAGTGACCACTTCAGACCAGCGTGTGCTTCACCATTTTATTTCCTTGTCTTTTTTATTATGAGGCCCTGCCCTGGGAGCGTGTCTGTCTTGTGCATGAGTACAGCTGTAACACAATGGAGGGGCCTGATTTTTGCTCAGTCCCCACTGTGTTGCTGTAATACAACTGCTGTATTGCTGACGGCTCATTTCCAGTCATAAGTGTTCTTCTCAGTGCGTGTTGCCTTTGTCTGTATATACTTTCCATGTAAACCAGGAAAAGTAGCTCTGCTGAAAGATGGATCTCCCCAGCAGCGGGAGCAAGTGCTAAATGGGCTGGGGAAGCACCAGGCCAGCAAAGGAAAAATCTTACCTGTTTTGGAAAGAAAGTGAAAATAATTTTATTTTTACCTCTGCTTTGGAGAAGGAATGAAAGGCAGATTAAATAGAAAAAGCTAGCGTTTGTTCAAAAATCTACTAAAATTATTATGAATTTTGCAGATAAATGGAAGATAATTGACAGTGTGAGAAATACTCTTGTCCTAACTTTCTTCTGAGAAGAAGGAAAGCAGTGAAAATTTTTCATCAACGTTAACATGCACGTGACAGTGGGGAAAAACATCATGCAGTTTTGCCTGGACAATTTTCACCTGGCTGAGAAAGCCTGGGCATATAAATACTGATAGATCTATAGATGTATTTATATACATGCACATAAGTATATGTATAGGAGTTTCTTGGTATATTGGACATGGCTGTTTCGTTTTGTGACCAGCTTTTTTCAGAACCATTTCTGAAAAATATTCATAGTGTCTTCAGCCATGATTGTTTTGCCAGTTATCCATAAATTTATCCTGGTTTTCCCTCCATGTCTGCATTGAGGTTACTGCACGGAGTGGGGAGGCTCTTGCCCAGACCGGCTGTCCCCAGGCTGTGAAACTGGTTTCCTCTGGTCCGGAAGACCATGGCGAGTCGGCCACAAAAGTGTGCAAAGATGTTGTTGGCCTAGGTAGTGTGGGAAACACCAATGTTGCTCCAGCTCCTTGTTCTGCTGCAGACCTTGCAGCTAACCCTGCCCGCACTGTTAGCTGGCCCTGTTCTCGGCAGGGACGATGCTGCTCAGCAGGTCGGGCTGGGCAGTTCGTATTCTTGCTCGAGCAGACACCGGCTCTTGCTATGTGTGAACCCTGGTCAGACTTGGACGGGGAGGCCTGATGGAATGTAAACGTCAAGTATTTATTAAATATTGTGAATATTCTGCCCCCAACATGTAAATAAGCAGTTGGCATTTCAATTTATGGGATGATTGACCATGGTAGAAATACGTAAGGCTAAGGAGAACATTCAGTTATGTTAGGATAATCTAAAAAGGGGTATATTCATCCTTCTGGGTGCTATGTACTTCTGGATGTAAGCCAGCTACTGAATAATAGGGGTGAGGATGGGGCTAGCAAGAAGCCTTCTCTTACCAAGGTTATTTCGTAGCTGCCTACTGCAGAGTTCCCTATTTACCCCTGGAGCCGCTGGTGCTGGCTCAACTCATCCGTCAGGCAGGGTGCCGAAGGAGATGTGTCACTGGACTGACCCGAATAGTGAATTCAATGTTCTTGGCATTTTTTTTGGTCTCCCAACCTGAAGGGAGAAGCAAACCTTTTGAAAAAGAAAAGTTATACATAAAAAAATTATGTGCAGTGCACATTTCTGGGTGAGTGTCCAGGCCAGCATTACTGTATGCGGAAATCAAAGCTTTGGGGACTCGTGGGCATTTCCAAGGCTGTTGTGATACCACGACCCCTGTGTATAACCTCATGCTTAACACAGGGCTTTTAGTCACCTTGAAATTCTCTTTTGCTGTTCAGTCAGCTCGGCTCTGGAAGGAGAGCAGGGGAAGGAGTGATATGATTTAGCAGGATCTCTGGAGATGAGCAGATGCAAGTCCAGCTCTCCTGGAACAGAGACGTTTATTACAGTGATGGCTGTTGCTCATCTTCCAGAGGAGATGGTCAAAGAAAATTTGGGACAGTGTGAAAGTTTTCTGGGGAAAAATTGCTGTTTAAACTACCATCTGTATGTAACTGTTCAGTAGCATGCATCACAGTAGAAAAACAAAATTTCCTGCATCCTGGGAAACACTGTGTGAAAGTGTTTGGTAAATGGAGCCAAGTAAAGATGGGATCTCGCTTGTGTGCGTTGCTGCTGACTGATAAGCACCTCGAGGCAGTCTCAGCCTGGCTGAATTCTCATTGAATGCCCTATTAATGGGAAAGGTGTGCTTCTGCTAGAGGGGCTTGCTGAATGACACATGGTCTAGCTTGGTGACATGGCGGTTCAGACAGGTATTCTGCTACAGAATGAAATCACAAACTAAATTTCTCTCTTTTCTTTTCTTTTCTTTTCTTTTCTTTTCTTTTCTTTTCTTTTCTTTTCTTTTCTTTTCTTTTCTTTTCTTTTCTTTTCTTTTCTTTTCTTTTCTTTTCTTTTCTTTTCTTTTCTTTTCT
>Ga0065711_1026502_pt1 | contig 67825 bp, 28 predicted proteins | sample Hoacrofraction12_FD_59098 | JGI IMG/M metagenome (GOLD analysis project Ga0065711, IMG submission 59098) | Hoatzin crop microbial communities from Cojedes, Venezuela - Epithelial fraction 12 v2 (version 2) | ecosystem: Host-associated > Birds > Digestive system > Esophagus > Crop | place...
TGCCCATTACCCCTTGTCCTGTCACTGGGCACCACTGAAAAGAGCTTGGCCCCATCCTCCTGACACCCACCCTTCAGATATTTGTAGGCATTTATAAGGTCCCCTCGCAGCCTTCTCTTCTTCAGGCTGATGCCATATGATGGCATGCTAACAGTTTAAACTACAGCATGATGTCAGTCAAATCTCTGTATTCAGACTCAACATAGAAAGCTGAACAAAAAGAAGTATTGACACCTTTGATCTCAGATTCAGATTAAACACTTGTATAGTGTACATCTTAAGTGAGTAATAACTAACAGGATAGTCAAAGGCATCATTTACTTATTCCATGACTACCTCAGGTTTTCCCCTTTCTTCAGAAAAATATTTACTGAATCTATGACAAGCTGATTCCAGGCCAGCTACTGGGACCTCATCTGGAATGTGCTAATTGGAAAGGAACGTGTATACAAGTGTCCCAAAACCCAGATGATTGCCTTGATCAGCAGGCTATGTAATTAGGCCTCTGTTTCTGGGTTTTCATAATTTGGAACTTAGTGTTGCAGTGTTCTCTCCAATAAAGAACAAAAATAATGTGGAAAACTCAATATTGTATTACATGTGGAATCCTTCTTTTCAAGCCAAATCTATCTACATTGTCTTTGCTGTTGCTAGCAAAATCTTTACTTCTCTTAAGAAATACTCTTGCTTCACTTTAAGGAAATAAGACAATGTTGTCACACTCAGCAATACCCTACAGAAAGCCAGGCATGTGTTGGAAAATTTAAAAAAAAAGAGAATAGGTGCAAATGAACAAAAGGGGCCAAGCTATCACGAGGTTTTTTAGGTACATCTCAGTGAACAAAATCTGTATAAATGGGAACACACAAACCCTTCAGCATGGCAGGTCCTTCAAAAGGTTTGCCACCTCTGATTCACACTGATGAACTCATATGGGTCTCCTTCCCATGTTCAGCACTACAGTAAATTCCCCCCAAAATTTCCAATTTAAGACAGAGCTAGTGTCAGCTGCCAGTCAACACAAGTTCTTCTTTACTATCTATCCAATTTATTCTCTAAGAAGAGCTCCAGCTGTAGTTTGCCTGCTCACTTTATTTTGTATTTTTCTTACGCTGTTGCAGCTTGGTTTTACACACTTCCTTACAATCCTCGATAAAGCCGTTGCAGTCTGTTCACATACCGCACAGTACACATGCAATAAAGTGATTTCTGTTGGTGTTCCAGAGCTATTCATTATTGTCATCATTTCAGCACACTGTGCTGCTACTGCAGCCTGCCAACTATTGTTTTTCATGTGCATAGATTTTATGCCTAAAGAAAGCCACCTACTATTGTTATTTAATAAAATGACTATAACAATACTACCTTACATTTATATAAATCCCCTTTCATCCAACACTCTTAAAATACTTTATGAAATTGTTTTTCCTTGGATATAATGCTATGCATTGTTCCACCTGCCACTGAAAAAACAGCTCCTTTTAACATGCAACATATCTGCTTAACAGCACAAATCAGCGCTACACCATTTTGAACACGTCTAGATGACTACGTCAGTTACAGAAGACAGCATCACAAGCATCCCAGTGCAGAAGCACAGCAGGGCAACATTAAAAGGTGTCATTAGGTATGACAGTTAGAAGGTGTCATCATTAGTATGGACCAATTTGCTGCTCCTGTGATCACCACTACCAAGAAAATGGGGCTACAGGTCTGCTGACCCACAAAAGTATATTTAAGGGGAAGTCTGAAGCACTGCTTGTAAAAAAGGATAAAGGGAACTCAAGAATAGAGAGACCAGTGTCTAAGATGCTAAGGGGCATTTTTATTCATTATTATATCCAAAAAGCCTAAACACTAAAACAAGAAATGCACCAAGTTTGATTTTAAAGATCCGTGGAAGAAGCAGGTCAGCTGCTTAGCATGAATGCAAACTAAAAGCACTCTTGTCTCTCCAGCTCCCAACTAAAAACAGGTCCTTACACTGTGAGAACTTGTTCTGTATTCACCCCCATGGCCAAACTAACCTAATGGTTTATGGTAAGGTTCTTATTTTCACATAACCAGACTTATCCCTTTCAAGTACTTTGATTTAGAGATTGAAACTCCATGACAGCACCAAGTATTACTGTTTTTCGTAAGTGCTGTAATGAAGCCCGGAAAAAGAAGGGAGAAGAGATGGAACTGCATTATTTTCACAAAAGATATTGAAAAACTATGTGGCAAAGCCTACTTTGTCTATGCTCCTCATCACCTACAGTTATAATATCAGCTATTTCTTGGGAGGGTCACTTGCACTGTGCCACATTGTGACTTTGAAAATGCTGCTCACCTATGAAATAAAGGTAGGGCTTCATAAGCTTAACTGTAAAATTTATTAAATTTGGGATGCTTTCCACCTAAACTCCTTCTATACCTAACAACCAGACAAGTATTTTTCTAAATATGCATCCAGCATGAACCCTTGAAGCTCCATATGCGCACATCAAGGACAGCACATGACCCTAAGTTTGTCTGGATCTGTTTTTGTTGAAAAGGCTGTTACAGTATTGGCCCTGTTCTTATCTCTTGCAGACAGTAGCCCAAATTCTCCCCTCTTACACAAGTCCAATCTCACATTGATTTCAATGGGTTTTGGTGGAATAACTGAAAAGAGAATTTGGCCCTTAATCTCCGACTTTATCATAAAACTAGTAAGTGCTCGGCAAAGATTAGATTTAAAGATAGCCCATGGGGGATAGTTCAAGGACTCGAGAATCTTTACCGACACCAAAGTCTCCTGCCTTTGGAGAAAACACAAAACAACAAAGTGCCTTTAAAGCACTATATTCCTCAAATGGGGGAAAACCCTTAACTGTGGGGTTATGCTAAGTGATGTTTCTCTTTCTCCATCAATAAGACAAATACGAAGGAATAATTATCTTCTAGAAGAGAATTCGGTTTTTCCTTTTCTGAAGTTTTATTTCAAAAATTTATATGTGGGTATACTTCATTGTCTTAGCAAAGGGAATACTTTCTGCTTTTTTTTTAATCCTACATACAATATAATTGGAAACAGCAAGTACCTCCATACACATTTATCTACATCACTGTCTACAAGATTTTCTATTGATTTCCTTTAAGTTGGTTGCCTAAATACATGGGTCTAGTTTCTGTTGCAGGCCATCCTGTTCTACAAGTTAAGCAGTCTGTGAGCTAAGGGATGAGACTGTTTTGAAGCTTGAGTTGTTGAGTACAAAAGGCAGACTCCTACAGTCCCCTGACCTTCAATACGTGCAGTGACAATAAGCTTGTTCATGATTGAGGAGGTGGCTTATTAGCCTTTGTTCCACTCACTGGTCTTCCTCCCTTGAATTGGACTCAGACTTGTGAGTTAGCAAGAACCAATCCCCAAAAGCAGAAGTCACCAAGTAAAAAGGGCTTGACTGGATTTCACAGCAATGTGGCTGCTTGCTGCTGGCTTTGTGGAGACAAGCACCATCTCTCCCCTTCCCTCCCAAAAAAACACCCCCCACACACAAAAAAAACCACAAAACCAAAAAAGAAGAGAGTCAAGCACTTCTTCACTCTCTGAATTCTTTAGTCATACACTATCACTTTGCTTATATTACAAAATATTGTGAGGCAAGAAAAACAACTGTGTTTTCTATCTAGCTTGGATGAGAAGACCAAGAAAGATCACAGCCACATTTACAGATTTTAGAAAGATTTTCATCTTAACAGTTGCAACAGATAATCTTATTCATGAATTAAATGAACAACGCCTTGCCCAAACAATCTTGAACCCTTGATGTAAAGGTAACTGAGAAATTAAATGCAAATGGTAATTCCACAATCATTTTTCTAATAAAATTACACTTGAAGGCCAAAAGAAATAGGGAAGATACTAAGAGCACGGAATCAGTGAATTAAAACAAGTCCCAGGAGTAATGGGTAACTCATGGCCTCTTTTCCAAGCTTTTGCATAGTTAGATTGTTAGTCTAAATTATGCCTCCGGAAAAAAAATCTGCCCTGGGTTTAGGTTCCTGCAGAAAAGGATCTTATGAAGAATGCTGTTGGAAGCTTTAAGCTTGCAGAACCCCCAGTCCTGCTGGCCCACTGCTCTCTGGAGAAGGCACGGATCAGGGCCACAGGACCAACTGCCACCTGAAGGTCCCCTGCTCCTTTTCTAATTTACCTGAGGCCGTACGGACAGGCCCAGTACCCATTTAATTAGCAAACAGCTGCAGCTGTTAGAGATGCCATAGCCCAACTTGTGTGTTACTGCCCCTCTGCCAGAGGTTATCATCTTCTCAGGAGAATGTTTCGGAGCTGCTTCATAGTCGAGCACTTCAGTTTAAATCCACCATCACTGGCTGTGCAAGGCGAGCCTGTGGACTCTGCCTTCAGGGTAATGCCGTGATCTGGTGGAAATGGCAGCACCCAGAGCAATAACAACAGCTTGCAGCTCAGCATGGATGCTACCTAGGCAAAAATGTCTCAGCAACCTACAGCTCTAGTTGGCTTTGTTACCACCCTTAAGTTACACCATCATAAACTGTAAATAAAGAGATGTAATACCTGTCTGCAGGAATCCCTGCCCTCTTCTCTAAACCCTTCCTTCCTTTCTTCTCCAAGCTTAGAGCTATATGGTTAATATCAGTAATGCCTGTTCATATCATACAGAGATGGAACATTTCTGTGTCTTCTTTGCTGACTGGTTGAACAGCATAATAAGCCTACTTATTTTACAATTGTGTGGTATAAAGTCCCGAGAGCTATTCCTAAAATCGATTTCCACAAAAGTAAAACAATTCCAACTTATCCCTGTATGCAGCATCTGACTTGCTGCACAATTACAGGGAAATACACTCTGCCAACACTGTTAAATTGAGGACCTCTCTTTTCCTGGCTCTGCTGCTGCTGGACAGCTTCTGTTCCCACTGCTTTGCCTCCATCTGTGCTAACAACGGAATCCTTTTTGATTAAAATGTTGCTGAGTTACATTGTGAAAGTTCACTGGAACTGTGCGCTTTTTTCACTTAGAAATACTCTTCCCCCATTTGGATGCAAGATATAAGCATCTGAATTACGCCTCCAGCCCGAGGTACTTCAACGAGGGGGGGAAAATTAGATCTTTTAATTAATGTACAGTTTTTCAAGCAAGGGGAAACTCGAGCTCTGGAATAGGCTTTTCCTGCTGTATATATATGTGCTGGTTGATTTTTAATAATGAAATAGCTACCCAACATGTCTCAAAGAATGCCTGGAAAAAGTGCAAGATGGAAATATCCACAGCAGTGGACACACAGCAGTATTTTCTGAAATTAAAAGAAAAATCAGTGTCTCACTAAAGATCTGCCTAATTGAAAACAGAAGGAATGTTAACTAGCTAAGTAGTGAGTGAAGTCCTAAACACTGAAATTACTATATTTCATGAAGAAATCTCAGGACAGTTTGGTCTCCACACAAAACCTACAATTATTATTTTTATTTTTAAATTTGGAGAAATGTACGGCATAAGTTCTACTGTGTTCTCAGCGAGACTGACGATTGCATGGTCATTCAAGTTTCTAAGGAAAGTGTGCTAACTGCAAAGTCACATTTAGCTATGTTTTACAGCAGGTAAGAAACATACTTTTTGTCATAGCAAAGACTTCAAAGTCTGTTTCCCAATTAAAGGAGGAAGGATAAAAACGTAACTTTTTAAAGTAGGGATTAATAGGGAAATTACCAGAGGAAATTAAGATAAATTAGTAATTAATTAGACTGCAATTAGGACATAATTAAGTAAATTAAGGAATTTAGGAGATATATTATATGGTCTAGCTAAAACAATAGTTCTAGTTCAAAATCTAATATCATTAAGCACTTTGGTAATTCTCGGTGACACATTTCTTGTTTTGAAGTACCGAAATTTACATTTTCAGGTGGGCCTTCAGCCTAAGAAATATCTCTGTGTTCAAGAAGAGTGGAATCAAAGAAGAGTTGGGTATGTTTCTCAAGAAGAGTTCAAAACTTTGGGAATGATGCAATTCCTGCATTGAAAAAAGATTGGGTGTGAGTCCAAGGTTGAAGTCCCTTTAGTTCGTGGAACAAGAATTTGGCATTATGTATCAATCTCGCTGAAAGCAGAGAATACTCATACAGGACAAGGAGACAAACATTAAGATTCCTGACATTTTCAAATACCAGAACATGTTCATGCCTGAATTGTATTTCATGGACAGACTCAGGCTAGTTCTTACTTTACCTAAACTGCTCCTTGTACAGATACTTTCAGGAAGGGTACTTAACAGGTTGACAGAAAGCACATTAGGCAGGTTTCACAGTTATTGCAAGACCAGAAGTACTCCTCTCTCTCTCACTAATGTCCAAACATTTACTAATAAAAGAACTACAATCCTGTTTGTTTTCACTGGTCTCCAGAGTTCCAGTGCCACTCAGATCTAACATTTACTTCGAATATGCGTTATTTAGTACTTCACAGTTCAACCCAGGCACAGCTAGAAGAGGCATTACATACAGTTCAGAGCTTGTGTGTCTAAGTTAACCACGCTTTTATATCAAGTTCTTACCCTTTTGCAAAATACAATACTCTGTCCACAGAGGGGCGAAAAGGCCTTTTTGTAACAACTCCATGACATTTTACTTCAGCTATTACAAAGCAATCCATTTTCCAACACACTTAACCAGGAGTAAATTTAGGATTCAGATTATTAGGCTTAAATTAGCCTCTCTGCCTGTTATTCCCATCTGATATGAATTCTTCTTAGACTGTGAAGCTACAGAGCTAAAACCTGATTAAAAATAAAAAAGATGAGCATACACTACTTTCTCTATGATAAAATACCTCTCTCTTCAATGAGTTTAAACTTGCAATTATATTTGAAGACTGATGTCAGGTAACTGCTGAACTTCTGTTCAGGCAGCGAGCAGTATCTTAATATTCACTAGGTACTGCACGGAGCCATAGGCCAGCATCACGAAAACTGTCTCTGTTGCTGATAAGGGGGACTAAGGAGTTTACGGGATGTTTCTGTGAGGGATGCTTAGAAAGGAGCCCCTAACACTTTTCATGAAAAAATGGATGCGATTGTCTTCCTTCTGTTCTATAATTTTGTTTCTTCTCACTCTTTCATCAGAAGTCTGAAGTACATCAGAATATGTATGATACATAAATATAAATTATATTTCTGCGGTATTAATTACCTGGATGGAAAATGCACTGCCAAAGTCAGCCACTAGAACACAATGATCCTCTAAACAAATATAACTACATAGCAATAAATAGCAGCAGCATGCAGTACGGTAGAACAGGACCAGAATAATATGTTCAATTGCAAATCACCGTGCATGGAAATTTAGGCAGGCATAATACAATTACCCAAATGGAGGTCAAATGCAATTTCATGGGGTGAATAGCGGACTATGACCATGTATCTGTTTAATTTTTTTTAATTTCAGAATGATGCAGCCATTATTTAACATTTGGAAATATCATTCATTTTTCATATGCTATTCTGATGAACGCAATTAATTAATTTAGCAGACGACTGCAATTTGCATATTTTTCACAAGGAAGACTTTACTTAATGCTTGGAGTTTTTTATTCTAGTCCCCATACTTAAACAAAAAAAGGAAGGACACAAAGTGAACAGAACCTATTAATCACAATACTTAGCTGAGATCACCTCAAAACACAGTCTACCATTATAGCCTGGAACAGGTAAGTTTGCTGGAGATGAACACTACTGTAAAATATAAGTAATGGAGATATGACACTACATTTATTTTTCTAATTAAAAAAAGTATACCTATGAGGAAAACTTCAGAGACATATGACTTGCCTATAAATCTTCAATCAGATTTAATACAAATTAAAATGGCAGAGTCCAGCTTTCAAATCTATACCAATGATCTCAGCAGAGTTCTTTTTTTTGATCAGTCTCAAGCTCGGTCTTGCAAAAATGAGGATCTTGCTCTTTAAGTCCTTCTTTGTGTTTTGTAGCTAGTATTTACTACCTGTATGCTTCATTGTTATTTACCAATATTCAGAGGTTTTTTTTTTCTCCCTCTCTCTGAAGGTCTTTATTCTGTAACACAGACAAGAACAAACAAACAAACAAAATGGCCAGACTTTGAAAATGTGAAATTTCATCACCACGCTGATTCAGAGCCAGAAGAACTCAGAGGTGCTGCGGTCAGTTTTACCTCTCAGACACTGCCGCAAACAAATCAATATTCATGAAAATATTTCTATCACTTCACTGGCCAGTTTCTGTTTTAGCTTTCAAAACCAACTTAAAAAAAAAAATCACTATTTATGATGATGAGACTGTTTAATCTGTCTTTCAGAGGCCTCACATACATACCTGAATCACGGTAGCCAAAGGGGCACTCAGCACAAGTAGTTATAACTTGCAAAATATAATGCTTATCACAGAAAATGACATAAATGGTTCATCACCTTAAAAACCTTTAGTACTATCCCCATAAATACAGTACTTCATTAACAAGACACTGGGCTGGATCAATGCTAGCTCTTCCTGACAGTTCTGCTACATACCTGCCTCATTTTGTTAGTGTAATGAACTTGTTCCCAGCTCAATCCCACAAGTACAGTGTGGTCTCTGCTTTAAAAAAAGAAATTAAAAATATGATTCAGCTGATACAGATTTTGGAGCCATTCATCTATGCAATACTGAGTGACTTCTTTTGGCCAGGGATCAGCAATGAGCAGCAGTATGAAGCAAATTTTCTGCTGCAATGCTTTTCCCTTGTGAACACTGGAAAAAAATTTTAAATACTGCTCAGTTGCGTTAGTCAAAAAAGTTATTTTAAAAATACTCACTATGCTGAGCAGCTGTTCCCTGGGTAGGACATTTATGCTGTACCCCTGAAAACCAATTAGGACAGGCAGATGATACACAGATGTGTCTGGCCGCGTTGTTTTCTGAGGCTGTCCCAGAATTAAAGATTTTTCTTCTTTCTGCATGCAGACTGATAACATCATTGGAGTCCCACGTCTACAAATAAGAGGTGAACCTGGCAGCGTCAACACTGAAACCACAGGGTAAAATTTATGTTTACTGTACGTAGCCCAGTTCTTCAAAGAACTGAGCATGCTGGCACCAGTCCAGTGAAGCACTTAGAGGACGGCTGGGACTCCTGGCGCGCTGACAGCTCACCCCATGTCTCAGGGCTTTGCCGAACTAGGGCCTGAGAACTGAGGACCTGGCAGGGCAGAACCTGTGCCAGACGCTTGGCTGTCATCCTTGCTGTTAAAGGACTGGTATTTGCTGATACAGTAACAGTGTATCAGTACAGTACAGTACAGTAACGATCTCCTCAGAGGAACATGTGGCATACCAGGAAAACACCAAGGAAATCCTATCACAGAAATGTCACTGAATTTAATGAAGGTTTTATTGCTGGTTTTAACACAGTTTGGTCCCCCCTCTGCCTTTTTGGTTTTTTTTAATATTTTTGTTTACCTTTTTTTAATTTAAAGCATTTTGCAAATTACATTTATCAATATTTGCATAGCATGGCTTCAGCCACTGAAGGAGGAAATGTCAGTCTCTGAAGCACATACACCATCTTTGAAACCTCACTGGCAGCTTGGTTGGTTAGCGCTGTTGGTGCCAACAATCAGACATAATGGACTTGAACTATGTTGGTGAGAAGAAGAAAAAAGAAAATTTGAATACTGAAGTAGTTGAACTACTAACTTTCTTTAGAGGCTTATGAGATCCTGGGAGATTTTTTGCTGAAACTGCAGTGGTCAGAGTGAAGCAAGCACCTGGATGCATTGCTTGCTTGTTTAAGGTCTCGATTAGTAACAACCTATCTCCAGGTTTGAATATGCTGAAAGATTTCAGTGTTTTAACCTCTTAAATACAATTTGGAGCTTTGCATTCAAGAGCATGCATACTTTTGAGCCTGAAAACATGTGGAAGACTGTTTACTAATGGTGAAAGCGATAACAGATTTATCTACTAGTTTTATCAAGATGTGCTCGGGCTGATGTGATATAGGAGAATGACTTGATGACCTCAGATACAGAGGCTCCATATCATTCATTCTGAAATTTCTAAAGCCCCAAGGGAAACTTCTCAATACACAGACAAGAAGAATCCACCCAGGAATTCTTTCCCACTCAGATTTCATGGTTTGGTGTTTTTTTTTTTAAATTTAGAATATTCATCAAATCTTTGACGTTTACTACCAGGCTTTTCTACAGGTCAAATAGGTAAAGATCCCATGCTAAAAACCCTGTGTAGTACCAGCACACTTTCTCACCTTGATCCTGATAACTTGCTAGTAGTAAACCACAAGAGAGATGCAAACAAATGGTAATCTGAAAATAAAGAATGATGGGAAACAGCAGATTTCCCAACAGCAGTGAAACAGCAAACATGATTGGTTTCTCAATTTCAGATAATGTTTCCCTAGGAACTCATGCAAAACAGCAATTCCTTTAGTAGACATTTAAGGATAAAATTCTACCGAAAATCACTCTGTGAGTATGGTCAATGTCTTCAACCTCCTGCCGTAGGGTCTCTCTCTGTTCTTTTTTTCTGTGTTATTTTTTTTCTTCTGTAATCAAATATATAAATCATGGTTTTATTCTGAAAACCTGCTATTTCTGTAGTGATTTGCTCTCTTGATTTCCCTCCTACATATTAGTCTGCCTCTTCATCATGAAATCATTGTTAATTTTCCTTCCACTTCTGTTTTTCAAAGGGTCTCCTCTAATTCCACTATTTTTAAATATATGAGATCCCCGCCCCCTATCTTTGTGCTAATGATTTAAAAACTAACTCACCAGTCCTAACATAGCTCCATTCATATGTTAAGATCTTTCTGTAGATATTAGCCACCAAAAAAACCCACAACCTGAACAAAAAAAAAAAACGGTAGCAAAGCAATAATAAATCAGGGTTGGGTATCAAATCCACAGCTAGTATATACTGACTATGCTTATGCAAATTTGCTATAATACCATTAGAGGATCTGCACCCTGTTCTCTACTTCAATAATTTCTCTTCATCCATATCTCTAAAGGCATAAGTAGCCATGAATTCAAAGGGTTCTGCCTCTTTTTGCTTGGCCTCTTTAAGTGTAACTTTCAAATGGAATCAATATGTGGAGCCAATATGTATTTTTGATAGAAGACAGAATGACTTTCCATTTTTTCCTTCAGTCCCACATCCTCCTCCTGTTGTCCTCATACGTTTCTTCCCAGCCCTACGCATATATGAACAAGATTTATGAGACAGACAGCCCCAAAAATGACTTGTAGAAGAAGTTCTTGCCTATTAGATTGAAATAGTAAGAAAAAACCCCACTTCCATCCTTTAGATGTAACGATGCTAGAAGAGAATTCTTCCTTTCATCATTTTTCAGTAAGGCTGACTATTTGCATATGATTTGCAAAATTCCCCTCACCTTCCTAACACACACAGGGTATAAAATAATATCTTTCTGTCTCCATGAGACAACTTATTGTCAGATGCTTCACGAAGTCTACAGCCATACCTCCAAATGGCCTGTTTATGAAAATGAAGTTTTAATTCCTTCACCTGGTGGCACTTCCTATTGCAACAGAGCAAGTTATTTATTTTCTTTAATCTTGGGCTAATAATAAACTGCAAATAGAAATTATTTGTGAAAATACAATTGCTCAGTGGTTGTATAAAACACATATTGTCAGGGTGGGAATGGGAAGAGCATGGAAGGATACACCTTCTTCACCGCAGCCAAGAAAAGCAACAGAGAACTTCAGCCTAGAGGAAAGGGAGCCTCAATGACTTCCATTACTTTGTCAGTCCTTTCCGACGCTGTTGTCATAATAGTGAGCTACTGGCTTATTTGCAGACAGAAGGGCAGGAGATAATCACCACACAACTCCTTTATCTATGAGGAGAAACAAAATGAAAGAAAGAGATGCACAAAGAAGAAAAAGTGTCTAAATTACATATACTGCAAGGCTGTACATCACCCTTCCCTTCTCTGTTTCCTACAGACTGCCACCATCCTATAGGTCACAGTCAGGCTAGTACTATGAGGAGACAGGGTATCCTCCCTTGACTCAGAACCTGAGCTGTATGTCATCTTAATTTTGTCATTTCAATTTAAAAAAAGAAAGCATGGTGTATGGTAAACTGTAACTTTCATTTCCTATAAAAAATGCAAAAGCTTTTTAATAAAGTTCTCATTCTGCTCCAGAGCCCTGAAACTAAATCATTGATTTCATAATCTTTAAATTTTAATTAAAACTAAACTTTTGCAAAACAAATTAGAAATACATAAATATCGTGTGTTAAGAATACCAAACGATTGTTCTGACAAGGTAAAATGTCAGTCCCCCTGTCTCTGCGGATGTAGCACGGTACATAAATGTGTTTTGAGGTTTCCTCAGTCTTAGCTTCAGTTCATGATCAAAGGAGATTATCAAAAAAATGTCACAAAATTGTCAGCACATTAAAAATGAACAGAACTTATTTATTTATTTAAATTGGCTAAGGTTATTACGATTAGAAAGTACTAAATGTCCCACAACCCACCGGAGAATGCACTTCAACAAAAAAGCCCTCTTATCCCGTGTGCTGCATTTAGCAGGTTCCACGTGGCTGAATTTTATGGTGAGGATAATGCCCTGTGGGGTGTTCCACCAGCCTTCACCATGATAAATTCCAGGAGAGTCTGCCACAGGAATAATGAAAACACTTTTTTCCTTCACAGTCCATTTGTCAAGTTTTCATTGTTATCCATCTGACACACCACACACACATGCCCCCACCCCGAAGATTATTTTAAGTGTAAAATGTTTTCACTGGCATGTGTATTTCACAACTCTTTGCACTCAGAGTGATTACAGTTTTTGAACCATTTTACAGATTTACAAGGAAAAACATTAGAAAAATTGTAAACATTAACTTAAAAAATACTACCATGCTTGCACAGGTCTGAAGGTTCAGTGAAAACTGGCACTGTAAACTATTACATTCCTGCAGTAGCTTTACGCAGATGAGACTCTTGAATTATCTTAATAGACCTCTCCCTGACAGGAAAATCAAGCACAAGCTAATACAATTTTTGCAGAGTCAGGGCTGCTGATTAGCAAAAGCTGGGCATGCAAAGAAACCCTTGCAGGTTTGAACCTGTGGAAATGACGTTGTGTGTTTATTATCTTAGTTTCCTTTGTTGCAAAAATCTGGATACAAACAAAACATATTTTGGATGAAGATTTAGCATAAAGTCATAGAACAAAATAACTGTGAACAACATAAGTGTATGTCCAAATGCTACCAACAGAAAGCAGTTCAAAGGAATCTTCACTAGCCCCCTATACTATTCGAATATCCTAATTTTTAGGATCTTCTTTTAGTTGCTTAAACATTTTCTAATTTCTGTAGGGAGGGTTCATTCCACTCAGTCCCCAATCTTTACTAGGGAGAATTTACTTTCTGCTGAATATTTTGAAAATATTTTACAATGCATTAGCAAAAAATCTCAAACAATTTCCAAGACCAAATTGGGGTGAAATACTTTTTAAATACACAAAGAATTTTTTAGCCAGTTCCTTCAAAGGCTTTAGCATTTTCAGTTTTGCAGCAGAGATCTGAGACTCACTTAGGATTGTCTCTTGCTACAAGGACTTTCTTCTGCTGGTACGGGAAAAAGCAAATGCTAAAGCCATCCTAAGTCTTTGATCACACTTTACATATGCTCAGCATTTTAGCAGATGAATTTTCTAAAGAGCATCTGCACTGACCTGCTCCAAACCAGGACTGTATGGACTGCATGGAATTTCATCTGTAATTGCAGCAGCTAGATGCCACTGTGGCACAAAGCACTGTAACTGAAAGCAAAGATCCTTTTTCTTTCCCTGCTCACTGTCTGCCAGGCACACAGGAGGAAGATGGAAGCAGCCAAACTCACACACATGCAGGACCAGGAGCTGGACAGGTTGGGAAGGCTTAGCGCATGGAAAGGCCAGCATTCAAGAAAGGGCTAAGTTGGGAAGGAATGAGACAAGGAATTAGGCTCAAGAAAATACTCAAAAAATAAACTAGGACTATCAGTAAAGACTTATAAAATAAAGTGAGCAGGAGCCAGGGAGTGGCTCAAGATACTGTAATTTCATATCGCAAAGGATACAGGCAGAAAAGGCAGGAGAAACTGGGTCCGAGTCCATCATTCTTGTTTCTCTAGATCTTGGAACTGAGAAATTTAGTGTTCTGACAGTTCTCTACCTTAATGACTGAGAGATATATCCTGCAGATCTTGATGTCAGTTAGACACATCATTCTGCTGAATATTTGAATTTTCAAAAACTGAGTGAAGAATGGGGGTTTGAAGAGAAAAAGAAAGCCAAGCCTAAGGATCCTGGTCCTTCCCGTAGCATGCCTGGTAAAAAATAATTTCTTCACTTGCATTGCTCTCCTTTTGTTGCAAGAACTGTTTATGACATAAAGCTGTGTAATGTTTTGCATGACTATTTAAATGAACAATAAAAGTCTTGAGCCAAATGTGATAAACTGAGTAGCTTATTCTATATAGATCTATATGAAGAAGGCACACGTGGGGAACAACAAAAGAAGAAATTGTACAACACAACTTATTTCTGTGAAACGCTGTTGTACCATGAAGATGTCTGAAAAGAATCCGAAAAGCTCCCTTTACACTATGCAAAACAACGTTAGCCTGTGACAAATGCGCCCCTGAAGAGAAATTAAACATCTTGTCTTAGAGCTGCTGTCATAGCCTGAACTTCTTGGAATTGCTATTTGATTGAGGGAGAGAGCTCTAGTTGCTTTATAAAGCTAAGCCTCTCAACAATAGTGCTCTTCCATTTGTCCTTGACAGCTGTATTTTTTTAATGGCACTTATTTGCTTGGATTTAAAAGTTTCGGTCCTTATTACTGCAGATCTGTAAAAATGACAAAACTACTACTATATAAATTTTGAGAAACTGAAGAGACGGAGTCTCATGATTTCTGTTGAATTTAAATTTTCAACCCTGCTCTAAAAATCTAGGTGATCCACTTGGTGAGTCCTTCCTTCAACACAAGTGATTTTACAGAAGGCACCATGGAAGGTGTGCTGGGGAAGTTATGTTGATCACTAGTGTGGACTTTATCTGGAGGAAAAAAAGAATTGCCCTATACATACCTGTAATAGACAAAAATATACACACACAAACAGAAATGTCACACCCAACCCTTCCTTTGCCTCCCTACCCCTACAGGCTTAATATATCCTCTCCTCTTCCTGCATTTCCATAGGATCCAACCTTTACGCCAGGGTGACTTTCTTCATGCATTTCAAGAAACAAAGCAGCACCAGAGTTGGGCCAGACAGGCACACTGACACACAGTTTGTTGTCCATCACCAGGAGAGACAGAGGCTCTCCCTCTACCATGGGGTACATGCCTCTGTACCTCCACCAGCAGCTCTAGCCTTGCTTGCTCTCGTTTGCAGGCAGGGTGTTGCCCAGTTAGCGGCTCACCATCACGGAAGAAGGGGTGGGTGACCCCTTGAAATTTACGGTTGCCAAGAGGGGAAGGGAACCACCATATACATAGATACTACAGAGCACCGCACCCTTGAGATGCAGGGGAATCAGATTCGCTTCCCCACTGCCTTTGGGGCAACGCAAAGGTTGTGCATTTGCCACATCTTGGACAAACCTCGGAAAGCTTGCTGACTGACATGCTGCTCTCTGACCTGGTACAATCCCTCAGAAACAAGACTGACCAGCAGGAGCTTTCTGATGGAAAAACACCGTCAAAAAAGCCTTCAGTGAAAGGAACTGTATTTGGTTTTTCAGGTTTGTTCCGAGATTTTTTTGCTGCAGAACATGTTATGCCGCCCACATTAGACAGCCTCACAGTTATTAATGCATTGCAGAGACCTTGAAATCTCAATCTGATATACGGCTACTTCAGTCTGTGCTTCTTCCTACCCCATTATAAACGTGACCTTAATTAACCCTCTTAGTGAAATGCAGTTTGTTGACTCTCAAGGACATCGTCATTGAAAAACAATGTTGCAATGTCACTCAAAAGCTAAAGTAAGGCTCCTTTATAAAGGGATTTATACTAATAACCCTCAAATATTAATAGCTTCTTATGCTATGTGGTTTATATAAATTTATATGTATAAGCTAGGATTGAGCTCTGTCTTTCTCAGACTTTAAAAAAGTCTACATTTCCTTTAGCGAACCCATTTCGTAAAAAAAAAAAAAAGTTTAAATGTAGATTTAAAATCAAATATGGCAGATTAATTTCACCATCTGTAAATCAAAACCCTTCCTGTCAAACCAGGATATCCAGTTAACACAGTAACTTCTACTGTGACTTCCTAATGGAAATGTTTGTTCCCTCCCACTTTAAGTAGTTTTATGGAGAACAAATACATGGGGGAGATCCTTAGGCCAGATTATTTAATTTAAAAATCTTCTACGGAAGAGTTGGTTGTGGCAATGACAACAGCTGCCCTGCATCACTTGAAGGCCTTGGAACATGCTCAGAGCCGATGGCGAGCAGGGTCTGTGTTAGCATCCTATCTCTATGCTGCAACTATGACACAACATAACAGCAACTGATCATTTACAATTCACTTTAAAGGAAGCATATGATTTCTTATGAAAATAACTGAGGCCACTCAAAACTAAATTAATTTCTTTGTCTAGAGTTTAAAGGTACAGGCTGCAGAGCCGATGGTAGCACATTTTTTGCCCTTACACACCTCTGTGCCAGTCTTCACTTTCAAGAGCTATAATAAGCTGTAATTATTTCTCAGACTATTTAGGGACTAAGCAAAGATTATGAGTTAGTTTAACAATAAAAATATTCATACAGGGCATGTAAGTAGCTGAAGTTATAAAAAATCCAACTGGTATTTTCTGAATGGTATTTGAACATTAATGGTTCTTTCCCCCATAAATTACAAACTAACTATTTTATGGATGTACAGTACATTTATTACCTTGTCATGAAGTACATTTTATTCTCTCGATTCTGAATAACAGTATGCACATATAGCACTAATGCAAAACAAGGGAACTGAAGACATTTACATACCAAGGAACCAAAAATAAAAGCTATTATTTACCAGTGGGTTAGTGTGCAAGCTTTTCTCCGTAGTTGGTATTGTACTTGAAATTTACAGAACTTTAAATTTTCACCCAGGTCTAGAGTATTTCTCATTTGGGTTATTTTTCTACTGTGCTGAAGTATTTAAGTAAAACCCAAAATAATTAAATACACATCCACTACAAAGCACGTACTACCATAAAAGATTGCACCCTCAGTAGGTATCAAGGGAAACACTCCTTAGCATCTATACAGATGACTCAGTGGGCAAAGCTTTGTATCAGAATTTTCTAGTCTTCCACCAAAGCTCAGTGCTGGGGGAGGCTGGTCAATACTCCACATTAAGGGGGAGCTCAGAGTGCACAACCTATGCACATCCAGTCCTCCTGACGGTGTTCCTGCACTACTAATTGCAAGAACCAGCAAACGTGGTTCATAAGCACCAAAACATCTCACCTGCCCTCTTGAAGAGACTCCTTTCCCTTATAGATGCAGCAGAGAGAAATAAAATTCATGTCATGTTTTTGTGCAAGATTCAGTAGTCAGAGCTGTTTGCAGTGGATTTGGGGATGACCAACGACTGTCAGTCCCTGGCTCCTTTACCTGTATTATTCTGTCATTACAGTGTTCAGTTGTTGAAAATTATGATACTGGACGTTTCTCTTATATGCCTACTAATATAAACTGTTTTGCTTGAAAATTATTAAAAACAAATTAGATAATTACTTGCTGATAATACCACATTAACAAAGAAAGGATTATGTCTTGCTGAAAGGGGAAGAACTCTAAAACATTAAGCCAAATGCTGAAATTATAGTCAAATGCTAGAGAGGTTTACAAGCATCATTGTGTCTACCTGTCACTGTAAAACTGGTAATTCTTTGTCCAAGTCACACAGCCATTTTAGCACAAAATCTGAATTATTTCTCTCATACTGACATTGCATGCTATGACCACAACACACAGTACTCACTGAGAAAAATCTAACTTTCTTTTTTTCTCCCTTGAAGCTCTTCCAGACTTTGTGTTCACAGTAGCCTGGCAAAATCATTTAGGATAAAGTAATAATTTTACCTACAGCCTATGAAATTATCAGCTGTCAAAATAAGCCTTTATAAAGTTTCTTTTGAATGAAACGGTTTTAAGCATATCAACAAGTGACCTTAACTGCTCTTCTGACCAGCCATTTTCAGTACGAAATAGTTTGCAGGCCTGTCATATTTCATCATTTAAATACCATGGAAGAGGATGAATTCAGTGCTTGCTTTACCTTAACTAGTGTGCCATTGAAAACAAACAAAAAAAAACCCCAAAACTAAACCAAATTAAAAACATCCCCCAACGCCAAATCAACTCATTGTTAAAAGGATTCAGTATGGTGAGCATTCAAAATTTATTATAGACTATTTGTTCCCTTCTTTACCATTTCCTTGACGAGGCTTCATCCTGGGACATGATCTACTGACCATCACTTCCCTGTTGTATATAGTTATACGTCAGTAAAGGCCAAATTAAACTACAGCTGTGTGTGATGAAGTTGGGGACTAGGAATCTGAGTAGTTTATGTATCCAACTTAAGATTTATCATCTTTACAGTCTTTATTTGCCATTCTGGCATACAAAGAGCATATTTTCTCTTTCTCCTATGACAAATAACCTTTAGGATCTAGGACTCCATTTTTCAAATATGTCAAAGTGTTTAGCAACGCTTAAAAAGGTAACATTTCTCTGTGTGGAATGTGCAACTTTTTGATTGATGACATTGTTCTGGAATATTTAACCAAAACAGGAAAGCCTAACACACTGCTAGAAATGATCTGCTGGTTAGCTTTGGTCTTTCCTTCCCTCTAACATCATACAAATTGTGCAAGCTAATTCTATTTACTTTCTTGGATAGCCTACTGTAAATACATTCAGGAAAATATTTACTTTTTTGATTTACTTTGTATAAATCATAAAAGGAAGCAGCTGCTTTAAAACAAAAAATGATAAAATATAGCATAAACGTGGGCAAGTAGCAGAGTGCATCTCTCATATTTTTGCTATTCTAAGGTGGAAGAACTTGACAGTTTTCCTCAGGTAACAAAGTAATGACATGATTTATGTTCACCCAACTCTACTTTTTTTTTTTTTATGTTTGTAGCTAAGAAAACATGTATTTTCAATTCTAGTATCTGTAAGAATTCCATCTGATCTATCCAGCATTAAATATATATTTAGTTACATCCAGAAGTGATACATTTCCCTTTCAGAGATATCTGAATATGCAGAGGTTGGTAGGCTGAAAATAATGTTTTACAGATGAGAAGTCCATGTTATGCTTTAATTTCTTACTAGGAAAAAAATATACTCCCTGAAAATTAACCAAATACAGAGCATGCAACTTGTCAAAGTTATAAGAATTTCAGCTGGTATTTCCTGAATGATACCCAACCATTAATTTTTTTTTTTCTGAAAGACGATGCACCATAAATTATATATTTTACAGATGGACAGTACATTTATCATTCCGCAGGTTGTAGAGAATATCTCTTGAATAAATATGACCAGGGAAACAAATGGCGCAAATATTAGCTCATTTCATGGCATTAAAAGGACAGGCAGCACACGTAAGAACTTCTGTGGGAATGAGTCTGTCCTTCTGAAGCCACCCCGTGAGGAAACAGAAAACAGAAGGAACTTCTATCAAAATAACTCAACATCCCCTCACTTGCCATCTCAAGTCCCATACTGAACAGAGCACATTGAAATCTGAGAATTAGGACCCGCACTGCATGTATCTATACCTATACATGTATATATATACACACTGGAATGTATCATTCTAAAGAAATCTAGATGTCTGTTTTTAAGCAAGCCTTCCCTACGATCCCAATGCCTACTTTAGTTTTGAGTAATTTTTGTAGATACAATGAATGCGAAGAGTAAGTTTCGCGTTTTCAGATACGTTACTGTAATCAAGTCAGATAATGCGTATATTTAAAACCATGTGTATTACTCCGTTATTAGACTAAGAACTGCATTATTAATAAGGATTTTCTTCTTGTTAAATACCATACTTCCATCTGTGATACATGGCCACCTAGTGACTAATTTAAATTGATCGAAACATTTATGTGATATATACTGCTAATTACATTTCACCTTCACGACTTTAACATATTCTGAAACAACTGTCAAGGATGCAGTACTAACCTATAATTGGTGGCTGTGAAATGTGTAGCTTTGATAAAGACTTGGTGAAAACTGTGCTTGTGATTATATTAAGACATTATTTTGAAAGAGTCAGAGACAGCTCCCCCCATTGAAAAACAGACATTCATGCATTCCTGTTTGGGAGAAAAATCATTTCACATACTGACAGGGAACTGGTAGACGTTTGTTTGGCATGCATTTTTTCTTTATTTTAAATCTAAGTTTAAAAAGTAACCTCATTTTTTTTTTTAAACCAATTCTCACTAAACTATAAACCACTTTGATCAACTTCAGCTGAAACCAAGAAGTTTGCAGAGTTTAAGAAGTTGGTTTCATTTGGATTTGGCTTCTGCAAGGTTAGGCATAATATGGATGATTATTTTTATATTTTTGCAATTCTAGTTTTTATCCAGAACTCCAAATACTTACACATTCCTCAAACACATTCCTATACTTGATGCTGCCATTTAATTTTTTTCTCTGATGTCTCGTAGCACATTTCCTAAAAAGAAAAAAAAACACCACAGAAACAGTATTTGGAGGTACAAACAAGCATTTGAATTCTGCATGTTAAGCTGTCAGGTTATTATATCTGTACGGAATGCTCACAGTTCTCTATTCAAACACAGAGAGATTAAAATCCAGACAGCTGCCAGCTTATTTTGCAACCCATGATCCTAATTGCAGACGCACATTGGTAGCAAATTTTATTTACAGATACAAATTCTTCATGGTGTATTGTGAAATACACACAACCCCTAGCAACCACCATGAGTAAAATAAGGAATAGAAATGGGGAACACGTTCATTAACTTGCTCTAACTGATTTTCTTGCCATAATTGCCCTGTTTTCATTACATTCAAGAAGTTCATATTTGTACTTGCTAGTGAACTGTACATGAATCAGACAGGTAATCTGAAAAGTGATGATGACATTTGGATAGGTGATCTCTTGGACTCCTGCTTCCAATAAAATAACCGCACAGCAGCAAAATATGAAGAAGGAATAATACCCAAGACCTCCAGGTAGAGAGGACAGAGAAGGGAGATTAAACAAATAAATGGTCCTGACAGTTCTTTATTCGTTCCTGACAGTTCATGGCATTTGAAGGCTTCTGTATCATTAGTCATGACACAGTGCACTTCCCCTCTCTCTCCAGCTTTCCATACATTTTCCAGCTCCTTTCTCACTTCTGAAGTTTAAATATATGATTGTTTTAGCATTGCTTTTCAGGGTTCTAAATTAAGCCTGAGGTTTGTTCTGTCCGATTGTAGTGTCAGTTTATATTTCCAAGCTGGTAATGAATGAAACTTTGACAGAATATAAGAAATGCTTTAAATTTGCTACTACTGTGTGAAAGATTGCTTCCACTCTGTATAAAATTTTCACTGGAGATTCATTCTGTAACATTATCTATTCTCTATTCATAATTACAAAAATAAGAGCTCTGGTGAGAATGAAAACAAACAGCCCTTTACCCCAGCTAATTATATTTGACCTTTACTTGCTGTGCAGTTTGCAGCATAAAAGCACTGGAAGTAGCAGGAGTAATCTCAGATAATAGGTGTTGCTTAACAGAGAAAGTACTTCATGAGCTGCAAGTGATAACAAAAGAAAGTGGCGTTTTCTATTGCATCGCCCCTATTAAATATTATTTGGTTACTCTGAATCAGTACTAAACTGGGGACAATTACTGGCATACTTCTGTATTCCCATTTTTGTGAGGTAGGTTTAGCCTCCAGTTTTGCAACTATTTCATATGGAAAACTAATGCAGTTTCAAACCATATCTGGGGAGCTTTATTAAGGGTGCAGAAGACAAGTGCACATCTCTGTTTGGGCACTTACAAACAGCTGTTACTGAGCTTAAAAAAAAGTTACCTCCGAAATTCCTCCCTTTCCACTCCTTAACAGGGTGAATCTGTTGCCTTCTGACCCCGACTCCTGTAACCGGCTGAGGCACATCAGTAACGATCACAATCCATTTCTGCTCCTCTTGCAAAACAAACTCAGTCAGAGCTTCTCAATGTCCTGAAAACGTCTCTTCTTACCCAGCTACTCTGAAGACCTGCATTGTTCTAAGTAGCCAGTACAGTACAGCAGCTCTTTGCCTCTGTGCAAAACTGTGAGGCAGAAAACCAAATTTCCTAAAAGAAATAACAGAAACAGGAAATTTTATTTCCTACTCAAAATATGTCATTAAGGAACTACATGAGAAAAGAACATTACACACAAGATTCTTATTTTCAGACTGGATGTTCCATAACTCATATTATTAGACCAACTGTCAATCCACCCAGCTTGTGGCAGCCAGGGACAAGAAGAGAAAGTGGGCTTCTTTTCAGTGGTGCCCAGTGACAGGACAAGGGGCAACGGGCACAAACTGAAGCAGAGGAAGTTCCAGCTGAACATGAGGAAGAACTTCTTCACTGAGGGTGACGGAGCACTGAACAGGTTGCCCAGGGAGGTTGTGGAGTCTCTTTCTCTGGAGATCTTCAAAACCCGCCTGAACGAGGTCCTGTGCAGCCTGCTGTAGGTAGTGACCCTGCTTTGGCAGGGAGTTTGGACTAGATGACCCACAGAGCTCCCTTCCAACCCCTACCATTCTGTGATTCTTGCTTGGTCAGTCATGTTTGAAAAGGCAACGGTCCTGCTCTCTCTCCAAATGAGATGCTATCCAACAGCTCCCCTTGATGTTAGGCTCCACAAGCATCATAAATCCAACTAACAGATGAAATAATTTAGAACATACTTATATAGAATTTACAACACATCTTCCTTGGATATGATTTGCATTAACACTGTATTTTTAAGCACACCTAGATAACACAGACAGTACTTACAAGGAATATAGAGACTATTGCAGGAGACTGTAATCTCTTTGCTTTTGGTAAAAGGATTCCAGAGTTTAACAAATCAGATTATCAGGAACTTGAGAGTGTTGTTTTCTGGTCAGAAGTCTCCTTGATAGTCATTTAGACAAATCTGTAGAAGTGAACAGACTTTATGGCCAAGCCCTAACGTTCTTTTGTGTTAGTTTTACGGCAGTGGGTAATTGATCAATCTCCAGAATTCTAACTTTTATAAAACATAATTTCAAGCTCCCTAATCACTTGCAATTATTAAATATTGTTCTTCAGAGCACTCATCTAATATTTCTCCATAAATTTGTTTCTGAGAATATAAAACATTCTGCCTTCGTATTTATTCTTTGCTAATGAAATTAATTATAATATGTTCCCTATTCTAAAAAACTTATCCGTACCTTAAGCATTACAAAACAAGTGTTGTCTTTTCCATCTTTGAGTTACTGAGTGCTGTATGGAGACAGTATTCATAATCACACAGCGCAAAAAGTCAAAATCACCATGAAATATTTAGCCTTCTGCTAAAAAGCCAAATAAAAGTGATTGATAGAAATGGGAACGCAATCAATATTAAGTATAAAAAAGCAAATATAAGAGTATAAACATGCAGTCAAATTTCATTCTATTTTAAATTGGTATCACCTCTACAGTTCATACCACAAGATGTTGACTTTCTTACGTAACAGTACAAGAATATTAATTATTTCTGATGATAATTTTGTAATTCCTGAGCACAAGAAAACATTGTTCTGTGTACATCGGTTACACAAAGCCCTTCCATTGAATGCGTATTTATTTAGTGTTTGCAACGTAAATTATTCTAATAGAACAATGTTGTTTCAAAAGTGTGTTGAACATTTCATCTTTCTGAAAGCAAAATGCCATTGCTGTTCCTAATTAAGCTATTTTCCTTTTAAGCTTTCCAAAGGATGATGTGAAGGGTGGCAATATTGATGAAGATTAATTGGATTGAAACTAACTGTGATACAGCTGTAGATAAGGTTATTCTGCTAGTTAGCAAATGAAAATTACAGCCATTTAAAAGCTGAGTACGCAAAGGCTTGGCTTTCTTAGTGTTCAGATGGTATATAACACAAAAAATCCAGGAGCTACAGGAAATAAGAGATATTTCAGAGATTGTCGCATTCTTCCACTCGATTTAAGAACACTGTGAAAATGTAATGTCAATTCATAAATAAATATACAAATATCTGTATTATGTTAGTGGATTATTTGGCTTTGTCTGGGAACTTGATAGATCGGTTTAGCTAGTATGATGAAAAAAAATGTCAAGGGAACAGAGTTTTGGCTAAGCACTCACTAGAGTGCTATAAAGGTACTAAACAGTTGCTTTGGAAAGACAGTTTTTCAGGAGAAATTAATAAACACTTTCCCAGCTACTTGAGGTCAGTGACACCAGGTAGACTTCTTAACCTACCCAAAGCTTTGGACTTGTCAAAATCCAACTGATAGCATGATTTATAAACTGCTAGGAAAACGAAAAATCACAGCCCAAGTGATACAACTTATCAGAGTAAATAATTCAAAAATCCATCAAGTAAATTGAGATTGCAGATGCTGATTAGTCCTTTGCTAAAAGACAAATAAAAGTCTACTCAGAATTTACTTCCCAGATGTTTACATAACTCTTGGTCAACACCAACTATAACACAGTATTTGCAACTTCTTAAAAGCTGGCTAACAGGTTCTTCAAAGATTATCTTCTCAACATCTGGCAAAATAACTACAGTTGCAATTTTATCAAGAGATTTAGAAACAACCATAGCAGAGATCTTTTTAAGCAGTAAGGAAATAGTTCTCTGAAAAGTCAAAGTCTATTACATCTTCCTCTGAAGTCATATTTATATATACATACACACACACATAGATATAAAGATAAGAAGTAGTTATCAACTTGAAGTATTAATGTTTCACAATTACTTAACTGGGCAACTCATTTTCCTGAGCATAACCTGACACTGAGAGTAAAAACAGCTGCAAATTAAAATCAGGGCAGTTACCTGTATAGAAATGAAGCCATTGCAGGTATTTTGTACAACCATTTACATTTACTATGCAGAAACAAAAGTACCAGACACATCTGCTAGTGGCACCATTGCTTTTAGGTATGAATTATAGCACACATTTCTTCCATTACCTAACTCAGATGGTGTTGAACATTGTGTATAAGTTAGTATTGCAACTTCATTAACTTCCTCTCACTCCAGCAGTCACATAGCCTGACTAGTTAAATAAATTTAGTTTCACATTTGCAACACTTCTGTAGAGTTATGGCATTATTGTTCATTTCCTTCATGTGTACAAGTGTAGAACCTATTAAATCAACTGAGATAGATAGATCTATATATATAATTTATATACACATATCATGTTTATACTCATTTCATACTTAGGTCAAGTATTATTAAAATCAATAAAATCATTTGCTGTGTACACTTCCTTGTAAGTAGTAAGATTACCATGACTATCGTTCCTTATACACTGCATATATATGCAGTTCATAATGCAGAGATTTTATTTACTGCCCAGAAGTAAAAATATCTGGTATAGTCACATTTTTATGCAAACACACAATACAACCTGTAAAGTCCTAACACCCACTGATACTTGTAAAAACAATTCTTCCTTAATAAATAAGATGTGAAGATGTGTACTTCCCAATTTCAGATTCTTCATTCATCTGAAAAATTTCTCTTGTCTGTTATTTTTTAAATTTCTAATTAATATTATAGCTGCCATCGCTATCAGCCATCCATTAAGAAAGGAACCATATCGCAGACACCCATAGATCTGGATGCCTTCATAATGCAGTATTCACCCCAGCATCCAGGTTTAGCACAGAACCATCACAGAGGTATCGGAATTTGGTAGAAGAAACTGCGTGACAAAAATATATCTAGATTATTAAGAGCTGAAACTAAAAAGCTCAGGAAAACATGGCACTGGGCAACAGGCTTGCTGAAGCAAGCAAAACAGCTGGATATGAAAATGCAAAATGGCTTGACACAAAGTCAGCACCAGTCGCATCCAGCAAATCTTTAAACACAAAACCTGTTGTTGTCCCTTCTCAATCCAAGGTGTTTCTACAGAAAACCACATTAGTATTGCTACAGTTCACTCCTCAGCACTTGAGGACAAGTGACTAGCCAGGACAAGCTGCCAAAGAAATCCGTGGAGCTGCTGCAGGACTGGCCAAGCCCTCGTGGACGCCTAACTCCTGGGAAAGGAGATGCATGTATGTGAGAAAAGCTGTACGTGTCCAACAAACTGTAGCTGAGCTGGCACTAAAATCTGCAGCATTTTCTGAACTATTTACCTGAACTAGCTAAATTTGGGGTTGGGCTAGTGCAGCCACATGATACTATGCACAACTGATGACTATACGAAAGGTATCTCCCTAGGGGGGAAAAAACCCACCTCACAACAGTAACTTACACTGACTAGTATATTGTATTGATTTTTGAGTTTAATGTACACAAATAAGGGAGATCCTTACTTAACTTGTTAAATAAGCTAAACTCTGTAGGAGGATGTTCAGTGAGTTTCCTAGGAAATAAGAATATTTCATGAATATTATTAAGCGGAGCACAGAAATACACAGGAAGCCATTTAGCATAATAAAGCTCCAGCTCTGTTAAGTCTCTTGAGGCTTACCATGACTTTCAGACAAAAAGACTTCTCCACTCTCATGAAATCTGAAAACAGAATACAAACAACACAAACAGCAGACACCCATCCATCCATCCAGATCTCTAGCAGATATTTGCCATTTACAATTCACACTCTATTGAAGTCCATGCAATAAAATAAAATGGTGATTTAATATGTTCGCAAGTCAAAGGAAAAAATTGTCTTGATTTCCTACCTGTCCAATTTTCTTTTCTCAAGTGTGCCAGAAATCTTACTGGAAACCATGTGTATGCCTTAAATCTCTGTGAGGACTTGGCTTTTCATGAACTGTTACGGCTTACAGAGACACAGCACCATCGGTTTTGGTGAGCTGGAATCATCCCTGTTCCACATTACCTTCACAATCAGTTACAGTTGATGCTACTCGTTAAAAAGAATCAGAAAAGGCAGAAATGTAACTACACTGCTGATTAAATAACTTTACTTCTTTTTCAATTGTGCTAGTCCATAGCTGTGGCTGAATAACAAAGCTGATATAATTTCTAATGTCATCCATGTCACTATGCTCTTTGACTTTCAAACACAAATAAATCACACCATCTTTGACACCCAAGATTGAAATGTCTTGGTACAGCGTTCACACTGGCAATTTGTTTCAAACACAATAGGTAGGTATCAGTCTGACGAAGAGTAAGCTGTGAGTTGCAGTATGGCTGCCTACTTGAAATACATTTTCCCTGAGGCACTGTGCCCCTCTCGATCTTCGGCAGACGGAAAGCAGCACACCATGCGACTCACCAGCCACAGTTCATCTTGAAAGCTGTATTTAGATTGCTACTTATCCTTGTTCTCCACATGTTGCAAATTCTTTGGCTCAAGTACCACTTTCATGAGATGCTGCAATATCATTATGAATGGTTGCTTATTAAATGAAAGACTGATTTTAAATCAAGGTTCTTTTTATTAAAAAATGGATATGCCAAAGCCTTGACTTTCCATTACTAATCAAGTTCACACTTTTCCATCAGCTCTGCAGGACAGAGAAATGCTTCTGTCTTTCTTTTCATGGGAAATTCAGTTACCCCTTCACAAATTAGCAATATTAAAGTGTTTCTATTACAATTATTAGGACAAGGCACACACAGAAGCCTCACCATCTCTTTCTCCCTCCGCTTCTACTTGAAGTTACACAGCTCTGTTTGACACAGCCGCTGGCCAGTAAGGCTGCGCAAGACAAGCATCTGGAGTGCCACGGAGCTGTACAGTATGCAGCCAGGCAGCTCTCATTAGTATTGGTGGAATCATGCACGAAAAATGCCTCCAGCTCAACTTAGGTAATCTACCTCTACTGATGCGATTTAGACGACTATCAGTACCGACTCGACTTTTTTCTATGTAAACAAAGTAACTACTCTACAAAATAGAAAATATGTAAATCCTATGATTTAACTTTACACAGCAATTCTGTACTAAGCTATACTAAGTCCCAGAAGGTTTTGCCACTAGATCATTATTTACTAATGGGCTGTAGGGTAGCAATAGAACATAACCTCCAAAGGCACCAAGATGAATATTTAATCCAGAGTTTCTGCCTGTTAATATTTTATTAAAGCCTGGCTATTTTCCACCATCCTGAAAATACTCAGTTCCATTAATGATAATTGTGAATCTCAGTGGCATCAGATTTTAGCAGCTTCTGGATATCACAAAGAAATAATTCCTATGCTGATCATTAACAGCAAAGTTGGTGCTACTTGCAGCTTCAAGCCCAAATATATATTTGTTAATAATTTTCTTTTAACCCAGTCAGTACAGGGTAGGCAGTGGGTTTAGAACTCACATTAATAATACTATTCCAAAAATATTTCCTTTTTCTCAAATGCAAAAAGCAGCACATAGGCTCCAGTTCCCTTATGGTATAAGGAGTAACATGCGAGTCCTTTCTCTGTTGTGAACTGAGTCAACTCTTACAAATGCTAGCTCTTCAGTCATCCAGGTAACATTAATCGGATATTACAGTTTGCTTTTTTTCTGGCCCTGTGCGAAACAATACACATGATGACGGTGCCAGCAACAAAGCAATGGGCACTAAATTAAATTTTCTACATCAAGCCAAGTAAAAGAAACATTTCCGTGTGCTTTTCTATGACTAGAAGACTAATCTCCAATGACTTTATTGAATGTCTTTCTCAGATATTTGATTATCTGAAACAATAAAACAAAGCAAGGCTGTTTATTGCCTTGGGAACAGCAAATTTCCTTCCTCTTTCATTACAGAGGTACTGGAGGCAGTAATCCACTTTTCGCAAGTCCTGCAGGACAGGAATGGAAAGAAAATAGTTAAGCAAACACTCAGGATCACTACACACAGAAAACATTCTTTCAACTTCCTTAAGCCATTAAGTTGAAGAAGATATTACACTAAAAAGTTTTCTACTATTCTTTTTAAAAGCACTTCTACACTGTTTATGAAGCTTTTTAGTAGTTGTAATGGACTAACCAAGATGTGCCTAGCAAGAGATGCAAATCTAGTGATGTGGAGTGCCTAAACCTTTTTAAAGCGAGAGTTCCACCATCTAGAAAACAAAGGATTTGGTATCATGTCCTGTAATTCCTAGCAAGAACAGTTTCATTAATAGTTTCATTCAGGCAGTGGTGTAAACTGCAGAGACATCTAAGCTGCATTTGATGAGCAAGTATTTATCATCTTTGGTAGCTTTTGAACTAAAAAAATATATTAAAAAGATGTTCAATATCCATCCACATTCATGCTTACTTGTCAGTAGGAATATTATTAATGCACATAAAATCAAACACATTTTCTTTTGAAGGCTAAATCTCCAAAACTGTAAGGCATGCGGAAGTTACATAATTGATACACATGTTCATTAATGAGCTTATTTTAGCAACAGATTTTACCATATAATGCTTTCTAAGTAACAGAAACAGAATATATTTATTACTTTCGTTTCCTATAAGAACATTAATATTTAAAGCACACTTTATATGAAATATATGCATTTATATACTAACATATTTTAGATATTATGTGTGTCTACATGCATGTATTTAATTTTTATATGCAGAATGATCCCCATGTACTTTTCACTTTGTACCATATGGTACATTTATGTGCAACACTAATCGCATTCTGAAGACATATAATAACCCATTTGTCATCACTGTCTCATAGAAGTTTGCAATATCTTGGTTATATTGCATTGCTAAATATGCTCATTTTTTTGTTCGTACCTCTAAGTTCCACCTGACAGTACAGGTGTTCAGGCCTTGAACTAATGCCCACTTCAGTAAACAAAAGCTTTTGTTTACCTAAATGAAGTGGGTAAGTCCAGCTTCATTGTCCTTCACAGCACAAATTGTCCTTCCCCCACTACAATTTGAGTTTCTTACTGTGTTTCAGCACATGGCAAGTGGATGCTTTATTTCAGAAACCTTTCACTCCAACATTACCTATTGTGAAAATACTTTTGTCCTGCAATTAAAGCATTCATACATTTCCTTGAGAAATTATTTCATGTAACAGAAGAAAATCCATTTTCTTCATATTTTGCTTTTTATTTTCCTTCGTTAGTCTGGCACTATTTCTACACTTAATTCCAATGTCAGTAAAAGGAAGATTTTTGTCACAGAATAAATAAAAGATTCCTTTCCCCTTCCCGGTCACACATGCACAGAGAGAAAAATAAACTGACACGTTTTTTTTCAAAAAGAAACAAGTAACAGAATTATTTACTCTTTTTTTATTTCTTCTATGTAGATCACTGAGGAAAGGGAAGAGGAGATAGAGGACAAACTCTAAGCATTCTGCCTCGTTTCAGGATTCAAAATGTTTTGAGAGTAGTACCTATGACCAGAAGAGTATCAGCAAGTCAGATTGAAAGGGGTAGGCAGAAAACTATGTACAAGAATAAAGCTAACACAGAGAAACTTTTATGTACTTTCATCACAAATTTTGTGATATTCAGCACAAAATGATGTTAAACAGCAGTTCTGATGTAACAGCTTAATAGGTGCTAAGCATTTTACCCTGTTGTGATGAGTGACACAGAGGCCATTTATTCCAGATGGGAACTGTATTTTCAACCACAAAAAGGACTCGTACAAAATCTCCCGTTTATGCAGACTCTTAAATGTGATGGTCTATTAATTATTCAGACAAGGTAGGAAGTTACTGAGGGTTGCATTAAGTACTGTCACAGCGTGTGTGTGAGCGAAAACATATACAGAGCATTTCACTGATGATATGCGGCCAAGCTCTCGCATATACTCATGAAGTAGCCAGTTGATAATGGCAAAAACGATCATTAATTAAAGCACAGAACTGAAAGATGCTTATCTAGAATGCCATTAGCTACAAAGCATGCGTGGGGTGAAGCTGAAGGATATACATAGGAAGAGCTAATGGTCTATGGCTGGCTTCTACAGATCTTGTCTCTGATAAGGATTTTGCTTCTGAAAGATAAGGAAGTAGCAGAAGAGATAACTCACTTGATGGGGCACTTTTCAAATTGCCTTCTGACTAGGACTACAGCAGAAAATAAATATGGAATGGATAAAATGTATTACAAATGTGGAGATACATTAAAATGTTTCCCTATTGGAGATTTTTTCTTTAAATACTCAGAATAATAAGTGTCATTACTTCCATAACTGAACATGCCTTACATAGTATATTGCACTTAGCTATTTATGTGATTTTTGTACTCTGAGTTGAAATGCTACAGGTCTGGGAGGAAAAGTAGTCCTCCACTGAAAAAAGTACAAGTTTATCACCAATTTTACTATGAGGAGGATTTTGAGTTTTACACATAAAGGCACACATACCTGAAACAGTTTAAAAATATTCCTAACAATCTTGACATATACTCACCCTACCTTTACCTCTTCATATATTTTCATCTACTTTTTCAGAATCATTACACAGAACGTTAGTAAGTAGTTATGCAAAGCTTACAATACTGGGCAGAAAAGTGCATAAATGAGAGAGAAGAAAGCGCTTATTTAAAAAGTTAAAAACCAAACAAAGAAACACCCTTTCTATATGCTTGTAACTGTTCAAAGATGCTGAAGATCTTGTGATAAAAGTAAATCACGCTGAGTTGACTTTTAGGCAGAATGCAAGCTGCTTGATGATTCTGAGTGTGACATGACTATTCTATTACTTTTGTATTGTTCATACATGTGTCAAAATCCCTTCAGGTCCACAGAGCCCTCCAATATAAAATTTTAACTTTTTTTTTCTTATTTTTTTTATGTAGAAATAAGATATTATGTGATGTTTTCCCCACAGACTTATACTCCCTTTTTTATTATTTATTTAGATATCATAAAGTAAGGAAAAGGTGCAAGATAATGATGATATAAGCACTCTTTTGTACTGACTTGTATAATGATGATACAAGCACTCTTTTGTACTGACTTGTATAATAATGGTGACACAACATCTCCGAACAAATATTAATTTCTAAACTTACACAGCTATGTAGGTAGGAAAATAAGTAAAAAGAATTTGTTCTACCATAGAGTAACATCCCTCTTACTCCTCTGCAAACTATCAACAGTTACATTAACAAACTCCTCAAGACTGCCATGACGAGTAAGAAGCACAAAGTATGTCCACACACAAATGACTTCTAATGTCTTTACGTTAGAGTCTAATTAAATAATATATTTTCTAAAAAGCCCCAACCAACAACAACAAAAAGTGGCCATCATATTTGGAAAAATAGTTACTCATGCTTTAGGACCAATTTAAAAAATTAGAGGACTAGTTCTTTAAGAATTTAGTAATTTTTTTTTATTTCAGATTTTTACAGATTTCTTTCGTTAAACCTAATTCTAGAGATTTATTGAGGCAACATTAACCTTGCCTCTCAAAGGGAAGAACTGTAAAGGTATACATGTGTAAAGGCAATAAAGGAACGAACAGTCATTTAAAATTTAAAAGACAACAAAAAAAAAATCCCCAGTCCTCCCTCCAGAAAATTATATCTATAAAGAAAATTATTTTTATTTTTAAGAAAACAAGACCAAAATGGAATATATGACTGACACTGCCAAAAGTACCTTTTTCTAAAACTGGAAACAATACAAATCCTACCAGACACCACTAACACAGATGCCAAAAGCGAGGCTTGATCACTGGTTTAGGTGAATGTACAAGGAATTATTTTGTACCTGCCCTCCTCACTAGGAACTGCAAGGGGGAACAAAAAAACCACAACCCAACCCAACTGAAAAATAAAAAAACCCACTAAGTAACGTGCTAAAAATCTCTGAATTGCTGTAAGAACACAAGCACTGAACTGAACTTATCTAACAGTTCAAATGCTATGCAAAAGCAAAGAAGAAATCTAAAGACAAAGTTTTAAATATAAGTAACAAACAGGTACAATACAGAAGCACTAATCCAACACCACCAAAAAAAAAATCATAAACAGATTTTTTGCCTCTCTCTCCAGAATGCACATTTCTTTAAACTGCAGATAAGAATCAATGACATTTTCCCCTTGCAAATCTTGGGAGCTTTAGTGCTTGCTCTCCTTTTCCCAGAGTAGCATAAAGCCCTTGTCATGCCGTTCATCATCGATGTGAAGTTGGCTTGTTGGAACAGAGTATTCTTATCTGTCCTCAATGTGCATATGTAAGCATATGCTGGTCTCTCCTATATGCAGTTATTACACAAATAAGGAATACTGACTTCTGTGCTATCAGTGGAACCATAATCAATTGCCTGCTAAATAGTTGTGAAACACAAGCTAAAATCTAATTAATTTTTAAAGGAAACTATCAATAGGAATGCTACCAGCTACAGACAACACATCTCGGCACTCCCAGGAAAGACTGTTTAATACACCAAAGAACAGAGACACACACGCACACCTCCCAGCCAGAGCAAGGAAGACATATCCATTCCCTGCTGACAGCTGCTGGGGACTTAACAAAAGCACAGAAGAGATTCATTAAGGTCACTTCTGCCAGAGAAATGCCATGGAATGAACGGCTAGCCCATGTCAGAAGCAGAGAAGTAGCATCAAAATAAACACCTGAAACATTATTCTTTCTCTTTTTAAATTAAAACTCTTTTACGGTAAAAATATTCCCAGGCAGGGAGAGGTTTCAATGAGCCTCCCCAGTAACCGTGGATGTTTTATGTTTGCTTCCCCATTTGAAGGCTGAAATATCCAGTCTTAAACAAGCCAGCCCAACCCATCTGCATAACAGAAGTTCACTTTGGGTACAGAGACAACCTCCTTTCAAGGAAAACTGAGTATTTTGACCTGGAACTGTGACACTGTAATCAAAATAATTCAAGAACAAACATACAAAGATTTTACTGATCTCATATTCAATTCTGTACGAACAGCCAGTGATTTTAATGGCAGGATTACTCAACTGTAACAGCAAAAAGCAAAATGAAAGATCAGGTGCTATTTTTCTCCAGATGTATACAAGGCACAGCGCAATTTCATCCGCTGCTCACTCTGCAGTGCCCTGGGGATGAGGGCCTTCTCCTTTCCATGGCTACACAGATTTCAGTTGCCTGTGAGGCACGGAGGACCTACCCTAAGTTCAAGAAGACAGAGAGCAGGATCCAAGCAGCAAAACACAACAGACAATTCGGGGAATTTCTTTATCTTACCCATTAGACTGGAGTCAAGGGTTCAGCCACCCACCCCACCTGGCACAAACCTTCTGTTGCTGCCAACAGAAAGAAGCAGCTGCACAGCTGTTGCTTCACACCCCGGAGTACAGACAGACCAGCCAAACCATGACATAGCTAAAGGGGCACTTCAAACTTGCCAGCTTGGCAGTGGAGTACATTATTTGTTCCCCCTCTGGTGCTTTCTGAAACTAAAAAAATATACTGTTGTGTCCCCACAGATGTACACAAAAAGGTGGTTCAACAAACAAACATTTTGTTACAAGATGCTCTGCTTAAGCTAATAGAGAAGTAAAAATTGCACAATTGATTCCTTCCCTATTTATTCGAGCATTATGGAACTGTAATACATTACCAGCCTGTTCCGACCATAAGAAAGTTTCTTGGATTCATGCTGGCAGTAAGTGGCCCTTTGAGCATTCAGGTGTTTCGCCCCCCAGACATTCTCCTTACTCTTCTGGTTGATCTAAGTCTTATCAATTTCTTCCTCTTGAAGTACAAAGCAGTCCGGCTCTCAGATGGCTTATGGTTTCTGAGATTGAAGTGGAGGGAGAATGACAGTATGTCCATCTCAAAATCTATTTCTGAATTCATTCATGAGCCCTCATTAAAGATGTAAGAGAATTATGAAGGCAGAGAAATAATGAAATAGGAGTCTTTTCCAAACTGGTCTCGCTATCCCACCACACTCAAATATCTGATATCCAGTGTGACACACTTTCTTCTGCATTGATGAATTTTAATTTCTGTTGCTCAAGGGTAACACTTCAGAAACAGCGCAAGTGGTCATTATATCACATACATATTAGAGTCTACCTCTCTTTAAACTAGATGCCTGAATTAATAAGGTCCTTTTCCTGTACTGTGCTGCCATACTGGCAAACACTTTCTGACTGGGTAAAACTAAAGTGCAAGAAAGTGCTTTCTCAGCTGTCTTGTGAAGTCAAGATCAGAGAACAGCATGCAGGCTTTTGATAATTCACATCAGGTTGCACATTCTCCAGAGCTCTCCATACCGCCAATGGAGACCACATTCATTGACAGCATTCACCTTGGTGAGGGGGCAGGAAAATTCCTGCCTCCCCTCCACTGCACCCCACCCCCAAACAAATCACAAAGCACTACGGTCACCTGCAACACAGTATTAAATAATACGCTACTTTTGCCAAATAAACTACAGATTTAACCTGGTTAAAGCCAATTTTCCCTGCTTTATATATCTGTATAAACACTTGGAACGATGCTTCAAAATTCATACCTCCAATTATCATAGAATCATAGGTTGGAAAAGACCTCTAAGATCATCAAGTTCAACTATCAACCCAACACCACCATGCCTGCTAAACCATATTCCGAAATGCCACATCTTACTAGCTTATTATTAACGGTTTGACTCCTACAACTTTATCCGCCCTGTGCTTTGAATATAGAATACACTCAACACTGAAGATGGGACCCGATTTGTTAATACTGGCTTCAAAAGATAGGTTGAAGTGTAATGATGTTTATCTTTTGCTGAAGACACAAAACTGGACATCTACCAAAAGAACATGCATGACCTACTGAATTAAAGCAACCTACGTTTTTTCCTTTACTGTAAAGTAATAACTTTGCTATAAGCTAAAAAAGTCGAAGTATAAAAGACGAAAAAACATTCAAGAAGTTTTTGAGAGGAAAAATGTTAACATTATTTCTTCACAATAAAATAGCTTATTATATGATTATATCATATTTTGTATTTTTTATATCAACAAATCAAACCCCATTATTGTTCTACAGAGCTGAATATCCTGTCTGAGCACTATGCCAACAGGTAACTCAAACTTCAGTGCAAATTGCTTAAAGAAAGACATATGCCCACTTCATTACGCTGCAGCAATCTCTCCGTGAGTTGTCAAGAGCAAGAACGTCAGTCCAGGTCACAGAGGTACTCAAATGACTAATTTGCTTGGGTAAAATGCTGCTATGCAGTTTTCTGAACCACGTTTTCTAAATCTATCTTGGGTATTCCAGCACAGCAATAAGTTTGCCACACAGAAGTATGTTAACTGAGCAGAAGCTGCCAGTAATTTTGCTTTCTAAATGATCAGTCAATACTGCCTGATAAGATCACATCAGCAATAAGGCCAGCCTTTCAATATTAACCAATTTTATATCTTATCTTTTCCCAGGTGACTGGCTGTGATGCCAGGTGAAAGGGTGATGGAGAGTTCAAAACATGAGATAAATGATAGGTGCCTGCAAATTTAATTAGCAAACAAAAATCCAGGGATAGCTATTACTTAGTGGAAAGACATCAGCCCTGGCATGGTATCTGTGGGTTCTCCTATCTTGACACAGCAAGGGGAACAGAGGACCTAGATTGTAAATTTATCCCAGATGTAGGCAAAAACTCTCCCCTACACCCTAGCTGGTTTGCCGACTGGTCTTTGCTTGAAGCTACTTCTGTGCTCCAGCGGTCTCGCTCACACCCACACAAACACACACAGACCTATGTCTGATCCATCAGCAAGCTCAGTGTGTTTACTTGGATCCAATTCTAATAGAAGAGCTATACCATCCTTGCAGCTAAGCCATGACTCAGTTTTGGAAGCTCGGGAAGGGGGGAGAAAAAAGCTGTATAGGGAAGAGGAAAAAAAAAAAAAAAATCTTTAGAAATGATTGCTAAGAAGTAGGCCTTTCAAGGCAGGTGAAAGCCCTGCACCAGTTAGCACTATCGCAACCACAATACAAAACTTGCTCAAATCTGCACTGTCAGGTCCCTTGTGTAAATAACTCATTCAACTGTGGACCATCTATCAAGGTAGATTGTTCTTGAGAAGCAAATAATATTCTTTTAACATGTGGTACCCTGACTGATGTTTTTTCAAGTATGGCTGGACAGACAATACTAGTATATTCTTAGTAAAGTGCACACTGTTGCTTCAGGATTCCCAGATTTCTTACGGTCTATAGAAATTTGAATTACATACCAAATGTGTTAAAAAAAAAAGTGTTTACACAAAATTTTTTTTAAGTACTTCTTATTAATATTTTAACAATATCTAATTGCAGCAGTGTTACTCTGTGTGTTTCAAATTTTATTCCTTTGCAGATGACAGCAAGCAGCAACCAAAAAAAGTAAGTTATGTTTGAATAATACATTTACACTGCTATTTAGCTTGTTCTTCAGCGCTCTCAAAACCTGAACTGTTGGCAGCTTTCTGGAAAGCCAGTTTTGTAGTATGTACCAAATACTAGAAAGATAGAGCTGTATTAAAATTTGAGATTGACAGACAGCTGGCTGGATTTAAAGGGAAAGTAAGTAGAGTGGCAGTAGCAACTATGTGAACTTAATAGCAGAAAAGTGAGAGTCGTGGGATATCTGGGATTAGATCAGGCTCTGTCAACCAGAGGATGATATTACACCTTTCAGGCCATCAGGGCCTCCCAGTCTGGCAAGGAAACAGAAGATTTAAAAACAGCTCTGTCTAGCGTTAAGGGACCCCAAAGTAATTTGAGCTGGCAGAAGGATTTGTAAAATTGCATCAGTTTAGGATAAAGTTTGGCCTGCTTTTCCTGGCTAGTTGAGAAATAGGGTAATGCAGTGAGAACATGAAAATTCTTTTTTATTTGTCTCTTTTTTTAAATTATTCTTACATTGGTTTTTAGTTCGCACATACAAGCCTATGGCTATTTAACGCCATTCCTGTTTTTCATAGCTATGGTTTTGTTTTTCGTTACTGAACACCAAATGCAACTGAATAACAATCACTCCAAAGTCACCCTGTGCAAGAAAGTACACAAGTGTCAAATCCTGTTGCAGTTGCTGGTATGAAAGTGTACTGAGGAACAGAGTTTTTCATACTAATGAGGTCATCTCATTTACTTTATCATGGAGTCATTGTTACAGTAGGATAGTTGTATTACATCAATAATTTTAATTGCAGTGTTACAAAGGTGTGGACAAAGAATTCCCCTTCTTAGGGACTTACGCTTAGGGAACAAGTAAATCATATAAAACACAGAAAAGGAAAGCTGACAGAATTAATAAGAAAGATTACCCTTGGAATATAGTCTCCAAATAATTAATTCCACAACTTCCATATTAGAATTCACTATCTTACACAACGCTCCAAAATTACCTGTATTTTTTAACCCTCACAGAGACTGAAAAGCCCATCCTTTCGGTCATATATTTGAGAGACTTCTGTAGGATTTTGAGATTTGCATAGATTCTACATCATTTTTCAATGTTAACTAGTTGTTTAAATTTTCAGTCTGAGTTGCATCATTCGACAAAAGTAAGAGCGATGCTGAAAGAGCACTTCTACTCACTCCTCCAAGAAGTGAAGGAATTGCTAAAGAAGTGTCAGAAACTTTCCCTAGAAGGGCACTGGAGTTACTGGGAATCCTAGAGAGTAAAATTAACAACAAACCCAAACATAAAGGATAGCATTCACTAAGAATGACACATTAAGAGCAGAACTATAACATATAATAACGGGAAAATTTTAGACCTCTCCTTACGAAGGAATAGAAAAAGAAAATAAAAACATTAGGCAAGCAAATTTAAGATCATTTGTCTTATCTCTGTCAACCAAAACTCACATATAAAAGACAGGCATCTAAGTTAACAGAAGTTTTGTAAACTTGTGTTGAATGTTACTGAAAATAGATTGTTCCAGACTACTGTAATATTTGCTTCATAAACAAGATAAATTAAAACTACGTTCAAATAAATTACTGTATGGTCAATATAGCACTACAACAAAAATCATGGGTTCAGCTGTAAAACACAGGTGGTAGTACAAGAACTGTAAATCGCATAAAGAGTTAACTAAAGAAAAATAACAATGATTTGCACTGGACTGGAAGTTGTTCAAGTAATCCTCCAAGGATGAGTCTCGGAACTGATATTAATCAGTTAATGTTAAAAATTCTATGGGAGAAAAATGGAATGGACTCGTAAAGTGTGTTGATCAGGAGAAATTATCAAAATAAAGTTGGATGTAATGGTGAATAACTCATGGAAATGATGGGAGCAGTAAAACTGTGATGATATTCAAAGTGCAAGATCATTTATTCATCAATACAAAGCATTTCTAGTTTTAGATATCAATTATTTGAAAGTGACAAAGGAAGACAGAGACTTGGGTTTCTTTTTCAGACTGATTGACTGAGCTATTAATTCGCTTTAGCTGTGAAAGAAACAAATAGTCTTGTGAGGTGGCAGCTGATATACTTCCATTTTACAAAATACCATTAATGTCATAGCACAAAATCCCTTGTGAATCAAAACAACTTAAAACAGTGACATCTACCCTGCCCATAGCACTGAGATAATGAAAATATGCCTTTTAGAAAGCAGAGAACTTAGTGAACTACTATGCTGTCACTTTTCAATGAGTAACAAACTCATTAAAACTGAAGATGATAAGGCAATATATTCTTATGCCTGAAGAAATTCCTCACATCAACCTGAGAACAGAAACGATGCCACTGTTACGAATCAGCATAAGCTTCAGCCAACAGAAGGCAACTGGGCAAAGATAACCCATTTGGCTGCTATTAATGTGCCTCATGTTTAGATCTTGAAGACAGAATTTGTAACAAAGAACCTCTACCTGAACAGCGATCCATCATATGCTAACGTATCTAATGGGCTAGAGCAAATTGCTGATTTAACTGTTGACCTTACGTATCTCCAATGATTCTTTGCTATGTTACTTTTCTATTGCTGTTGTCATTGTATAAAGCTCGTGTTGCATTTACCAAGATTGCATAGAGGACTAGGGGACTATAAATACAAGTTATCTAATTAGGTATTTCTTTGCTGCAAGTGTTCCATGTGCAAGCTGACATCCATGTCGAAGCCTGTTCCCATCTAATTTCAGTAGAAACGTTGCTATCTTCTTTCACGCAAGAAGGCTGGGACCTCTGCATTTTTATTGCACATTCCCTGGTCTGCAGGGCTATGAAATTTGTTACCTCAAAACTCCAAAAGATTAAGACCAGAAGCCAGTTAGAATGCTACACCATGGCAAATCAAAACAGGGTTATAATAAACACCACAATTAACATTTGGCATTGGTACTTCTTAGTATCTATATTACAGTACACATTAATTCTTTTTTGTTTTTCTGTTTACATCAGGACTACGGAATGAAAATGTAAAAGTACCTTTATGGAAAGGAGACAACTTTAATGTGGCCTGGCAATAAGCACATTCTTTCCACTTATGAAAGGAAAAAGAAAGCAATATTTTCTGATTTTGCACACATGTTTTGAAGCCTTTCTGATGCACCATGACAGTAGCTTCTCACTCTTCAACATGTACTGCCTCGCCATGGAAAAAACAACCTACTAACACAATTTTACCATTTGGATTTCCACCACTTGTATCCTCCCACATGTGCATTTCTCAGCAAGTCCTCAGCACTCAATCTTTTTGCCAAAAGCTACCAGCCTGCAACAAAGCTTTGTCCTAGTCACCATATCAATTTTATTTATTGCATAAATCAGTACACTTCAATGGAGATACACTTGGCAAGAATTTGTCCTGTTTTAAACTGCAAGTAAAAACTGAAAAATCATCCTGGAGAGACCCAGAAAATTTGTTTCCATCATCTTTACATTGTGTTTTCAGCATTTCCTGTTATTTACTTCTGTAACACGTGAATGGCAACCCTTTCAAGACAAACAAAAACATCACCATCCTAAACGTAACCTAACAACAAGGGGACGCACATAGAGCTGTATGTTTCTATATGATTTTTATTTTTATGATGCCTCTTAAAAGTTTTGGAAAACACTGCATTATTTACCAGTTAAATCGGTATACTGATTGTAAAAGTAGACACAATTGTATCTAAACTTCTTAAATAATCACACTATTATTCAGCATTTAAAAATATCTGACACATTACATATGTGATATGCAGGGAATTTTCTAAAAAGTTTGATTGAAGGGGAAGGGAGGGAGGGAATGGAGGAGGGAGGGGAGAAGGACATTTTTTTACCCGGTACTTTGGCATCAGCTTTCATCTTCAAAAATGAACATAGGAAAAAAAAAATAATAATAGCATAAATTTTTAGTAACACCAACTGGAGATCTGTTGTTTGCTTGCTTCCTAGTGATCAGAGATTCACAGTAAATACTCCAATACTAACAACACTAGAACTACTGCCAACGAGGAGCAGAACAAAGACTTTAAGCTTCAGTAAAAAGTAAGGACACGATATTAGTATCAGTCATGTGCAAGTGAGCCAATACCATGATCAGCTTTGTGATGTGTAAGGGACTGAGATGGTGTGCAGAAAAACCAGAAAACCTTCTCTGCAATACTGTCATATGTCATTACAAAAGAAATTCCTACTTTTTGCATGAAAGATTGCACTGAGGAGAAGAGCTCTTTCTACGTTATCACTGCCACAACAGTGTTTTTACCCTTCTTGCTCTTTCTGGCACATCAAGTGCTACTAAATCTGCATCTGCAGCTGTTGGGTTGCTTCAGTGTCCAGACAGCTGCCTGCACCCCCTAGAAAAGGTTTTGGGTTTTTTTGTTGATGACCTAACTTTAATCCTATTCATTCTACTCCCAGCAAAAATGAGCAAATGTCTGCAGCTGAAGTCAAGTCAAACCAACTTTACCTGATGACAAGCCAGAAAAAAGACATTCAGAATGGGGCTTGTCCTCCAGTGCACATTATTAAAATCAGTTACAGCATATGAAGGGAAGCAGGTTGCCAAGTGAAAAAGGCATACACACATCACAGATTTTTTTCCACAGTGCTCGAAGGGAGAGAGCTCCTTGATTCCTGGTCACAGGTCCCCTCTGACCTCCTCCTGGAAACGTTAATGATAAAGGTGATAACACCCAACGAATGCCTTATAACCCTGAACATAACCTCTAGATTTAATTCAGCCATTTTTGTCTCTTCCACTGCCTGCCACAGTCTTGTTCAAGAGTTATGTTATCTCGGCTTATAACTTCGACCTCTGAAGGCTAAGGGCATGGAGTCAATCAACTCTTCATACTTTAGACAAACCTGAAGGACTTTATTTCATCATGCCATTGTATTCACTTTCTGAAATATTCTCTTTGAATATTGTGAACATGTTATAGCCTCAAAACTACTATGAAAAAATGGAGTGAATTCTCACACCCTCGTCCAGCTGCAGTCATGTTTTTCTCTTCCTTTTTCTGGAGGGGAACGGGGCATAAACCAGCAAAAAAACCTCATGACACATTCAATAGTAAAACACCAGTGTGCTGGTATATACAAATGAAGAAATTCTTACTTTTTTTACTTCCAAACTGACAAACTAATGCTGTCTTCTATATTCATTCTCACAGTTCATGTTTTACTTGAAGCTATAAGGAACAGAAGAAAGAGGGGGAAAAGGCTCCTAACAATTCATGTTTGCCTATCCTCTCTTACAAGTTTCGCACTATGGGTAGCCCTTACTTCCACTGTATGTATAGCTATAGGTATGAATTAGTATAAATATCAAAGTAAGCCATGAAATAGCTAGCCAATTAGATAATCTCCATTACAGGAAAATACTGCTATTTAATTAGCTTGTTAAAAAACACCCCTGTACAAATACTCTGAGGATAAAAAGTCCTGTAAAAGACCAAAAAGATATTTAGCCGCTACAGCTGCCAACTTTCACAGGTATACAAATGTATTCCTCAAAGAAAGTACAGAGACCATTGTGAGATTTACTCTTCTTAAAGTCGCAGGATTCAAAGCTGCCTGAAACCTGTTCTCTTGGCTACTATGTCTGAGTTCAAGAGAGGAAATGCTGGCCAGATGTGTATCAGAAGAGAGGAAATCCCTCACACTTATCTCCAGAACAAGATCCTTAAAACACTAGCCAGCTCTGAACAGTCCATAGAGAATCCAACTGACTTGACACAGATGCAGCTTTCTCGGTTACTCCTTTATCCCCCTTCCTCCTGGTGCACACATCTGCCCTTCCATCTCCTACATTCGTACTTTTTAAAGAGTTTCATTTTCCTCCTAATTAGGAAAACTATGCAGAAGAACGCACTCACCCTTAGAAGCGCCTGTTAACTGTCAAGCCCAGAGTCTGCTGTCTAGAAGCATAATTTATTTCTCATTATACTTGAACTGTTGCTAAATCCAGAAACAGGAAAGAGCAAATGACATCATTAATTACTCTGCAAAACAAAATGAAGCACACTAAATTTTATGTAGAACCTGAATACTCTTGCAAATGCTCCTGTAAATTTACATTATGTAGTAGCATGAACAACTTCTCCCAGTTTTCCATTATCTGTAAAATACAGTTGTGTGCAGATAGAGACATCATGCATAAAGCAAACTTGACTACACTATAAACTTTCCAGAGGAAAGAAGAACTTCTGCCTTGTGATTCAAATACAGATTACGTGAACAAAGATTTGACCCAAATTACGCTGGGATGAGAAGATATTTAGAATCTGAACTGCACTTCATAAAGCAAATAGTTGACTGACCCATACCAGTAATCATATTTTCAGAACAGGGTTTGGTAAAATCCAGAATATCCTTACTTTTCAAATACAAAAGGCCAAGATCCATAATGATGATGCTATAAATCTTAAAATGTCAACATAAAACCTTTCCCCGATACCAAACCAACTGCAATTAATAATTCCAATACAGAAATTTCTTGAACTATCCAGGGGAAATTCTCCAAACCAGTTTCAAACAATGTCATTTAATCAATTTTAATGAGGCACAATTTAACAAAACAAACACACCTCCCTCCCCGCCCCGAGTTTATTCTACTGTTGCCAAACTGTAACTCATTGGCATGCTGTCTCCACCTAATTTATAGGCAATCAGCAAAACTGCCTTGTGGAACAGACATCATGACCTTTACTCCACATAAAATGAGGGATCTTAAAAAGGGAGTTAGGGCCCAGGCATCACGTGTAGGATTCAGAGCAAACCAACATGCTTAGCACTATTTTAACTGTCAAATACTAACCTGACTGCCTTCATCTGCTTTTCCAAAATGTGTGTCTTGTGTCATCTGTCAACTCTGCAGTGATTTCATGAATACTCTAAGCCTTCTACCTATTTAGGCAACTGAATCCCAAATAATATGGAGGTCATAACCTACCAACTATCAGCTGAACCTCTAGGATGTGCACACTTGATCCATAGTATACAGGCATTACTTAGAATCTCATCTGCAATAAAAGATAATCATCATATATTTTCCAAAGGATGAGAGCATCCCCAAAACCTGAACCTTCAAAGCTAAATAATACTAAGCCTGAAATACCTTAAAAGCTCCATTCTCAGTTTTGATTTTTAGGAAATAAAATTTTGCTTCACAGCTTGCTTGAAGACCAACAGTAGATCTGCTGCGTAAATCCGGTAAGTCGTTAGAAGAAATTGTCATCTTTGAAACTGAGGCATTGCTCATATCCTACTTAGCAAGTCTATCCTATAAACTAGCATCAGGACCTCTCATTACAGATAATCTTGCAGTTGCATGCATAGGTGATATTGGCTTCCGCAGTGCTTTACAAGCTTCACAGCACTATATACCATTTTACTAAACAGGGTACATTCCTAACACTTGATGAGCAAAGAGCCCCCCTGCAGAAGACTGCTCAATACAAACATTCTGGTTATTCCTCAAGCACGTTTTCTTAATCAATCATGGCATATATAATGACTATGTAAAAATGTAAATAAGCTTACACCACCTCCCCTATAAATGCTGATGTATTGCAACTAAGCTTGACAGAAGTCTCAGAGCATCAAGAACAATATTCCTAGAAATTTCATGACAACTGGTCCTAGAACAGAGGAGGAACGTCCCTTGGAAGAGGGGTGCTCATTCTTAACAGCATGAACTCCGAAGCAGTTGATGTCCTTTTGGTTTGCCAGCAGCTGTGGGCAGAGCCAGAGCCACCTGCCCTGGCTGTGGTTCAGAGATGTGTGACACGGCCAGGAGTGCTGCACGTGCACCAGTGAGGGGAGTCAAGGGGGACGGCAGCACAGGGACACCTGTCTTGTGGTCATGGGAAAACCTACAGCATTTTGGCTGAGAAATTAAGTTTACTGAAGTGAAAGCAGATCAAGAAGCTTCAAACCTAAAATGAGATGTTATACCTCTGTCACACCAATAAGGAAGTCCAGCATCAGGGGATAAATGGTGGGCTGGGACCTATGGTGTGCAAATGCAAACAAGTATTTGGTCAGGGCATGACACCATTTCTGTGGTAAAATTACTGAAACTTCACTGGAGCATCTGTCTGATAGTTCAGAAGTGTTCAGAAGAGCAATTCACCTCTGCCCGGTTGTCAGCGTGACTGCTTTCACCCACTTCAGCCCAAACAGCAGGGCTTACCTCCTCCCTGATAACGGGACCCCCAGCTCTTCCAGGAGGCCCGCTCATAGCCAGGAACATCTGAGAGAGTCTCTCCCCACCCCCAGCCATATTTTGGGCTGGTTATTTGTACCCAGGCATTTCCCCAACACAAAGATTTGTACGCCAGAAGAAAGCAACCTGCATTCTAGTTCAAGAGATAGCGGCATATTGTCATGTCTCAACTACGTCTATATTATATAGAGAAAACAAAAAAAAAAGAGGGGAGATATTTCTCCCTCTCTCCCTGCCTTACAGGAAACAGAAACGCAAGAGCTTTTCTTTCCGTGCCTAGTGACTGCTGTTTTCTCCTCGCAGCATATGGTCTTGTTTAGCTTCTCTCCTAGCAGTGAACTAATAAACAAGAGGTAGGCCTCTGTCTTTTCACCAAGGGAAAAAGAGAAACGTACTTCTAACAAAAGGTAGACACTTGTCTTGGTGCCAAAGAAAAGTGTTCATGCCCCATTAAACAGAAGGTAGATTCCTGTCTCTCTGGTTCCTTTGTTTGTTGCCTCAGACTGTTAAACAGAGCAAGGGTACTCCTGCTTCCAAGCACCTGCATTTAATTGCAGCTTATTGCGTTCCCCACAGGGAGGCAGGAACAGCTGCAAGGGAACACTGTACTGATGCAAGAGCAGAAAATACTTCTTTTATTTCCTGAGCAGGAAATGTGCTCTCTTCTACAAAAAACACAGTACCGTAGAAAGAAATCATTAGGAAAAACAACTAGTACTGCTTGGTTTTCCTCTGTTTTTGATCGTTTATCGTTACTCAAACAAGTTAACAAAGTACTATCATAAAGTAAAAAAAATAATTATCAAGACTCTATAAAGAATCTATTTAAAACTCACTTTTCAAGAAAAGAATGGTTTTGGCTCAGCAACCTGCTTGTTTGTTAACTGAAAGATTTTCCACAAAGCTTTAGCAGGTCATCAAGATTTACATTTAAGTGAATATATTTCAATAAAATTAATGTATAAACTAAGTTTAGAACTATCTCCTAAAGAAAAATTTTAAAAATACGTTTTTCTCCTCATCCTGCATGGTATTTATTTGCTTATTTATGGAAGGCTGTGTAATGAAACTCTGGGAAAGCATGTACATTTTTCCCTTCATGACAGCTACATTCAGTCTCTCTTTCTTTCCGGCATTTGTTCCATTTATTTTTCTTCCAAACAGAATATTTTAATAACTCCCTCCACAAACAGAGGTTATTTTTTTCTCGTATTTTTGCTGGATTTTTCCTTGGTCCCTTTTAGAAACTATCTAGTGTGATGAAGAATGCTAGAAACACCTTAATAATCATACCAAGCCCAAAACCCACAGGTTGGTCAGCAGTTCCCACTTCAAACTTGGGACATCTCCACCAGCTGACTTAAGAACAAGTAAATCTTGATATGACAAGGAGGGCTGGTTTGAAGCTCCTCCACCTTAGGAGAGCAGAGGAAATCCAGAAACCCCGTCCTTTGGTTTGATGAAAGTCAGCAGAAAGCAAGGCACAGCGATGCAAGGAGCTACCCGTGTTCATCTCACGCTGACAAGCCAGCAGGAAAGCTCCTCCTCGTGCATTAAGTTCCCAGGGCTCCCTTGCCTAACTAGGTCACCTCTACTAAAACCAAACAGAAACAATAATCCTAGGGTTTGGAAGCCCTAGGGCCACCCAGCATTGTCACAACAGCTCTTTTAGATTGCAAATGTTTTCCAGGTGCCCAGATTTAAAAGAAAAATTTGCTTTCTCTGTATCATCTTCTGTACCCAGAGGCAGCACAATAAAGAGTGTAGTCACAGCACTGCTCTCTTTCTAGGCCTCCTAATACAATAGAAGGGAAAGAATAATTGTTTCTTCACATACCGCTTTACTGCCTTATAGAATTAAAAAGTGGAAATCTTTCTTTTTTTCTCTAAGTACTAAAGAAATAGAATATTTAACCTCCCACCTGTTTCACCAAAATAAAGAGAATAAAAATGGAAATGTTTTCTTATGCTCTTTGAAGTTCATTGGATATAAGCAGACTGTAATACTGAGGTTTGGTTAGTTGCACACACTGCATGCTTCCTGTTATGTTCCAACTTATTTATTTTAGACAACTAAAATAGACTTGCTTTTAGTCTAAACTATAGACTAAAAAAGTCAATAAAAAAGAGCCAGTTTGACAGCCTCAGTGGTTGAAGCCTTTGACAGAATAGGCACAAGTCTTTCCCTATCTTGTTTATTTGCATCAGCCTTAACTTTGAGATACCTGGTTTTGATTCAAGAGCAGCTCAGCTTTAGTAATCCTTCAAGCCTTTGCCTTAGTTCTTGCAACAACAGGGAATTTTCAGATGGGAAGAGTGCAGTTTCCACCCAGAAGACACAATACACTACTACATGTGTGGCTTAAGCGCAGGAGAATACAAATATGCCATGCACGGTGCTCCAGTCACAAATGCTGGAAACTCAGATATCTCAGAGAATCCCATCTCCTTCTCCTCCTTCCCTTCTCCTCTACCATCCTCCAGTCAACTGTCTAGCAAAAAAGCAGAGAAGGGGGTGACTGCTGCTTGTGTTCCACCCTTGGATCCATAACCACCTTGCAGATGAAGATCAGAAACCACAGGATTGCCCTAAACATATGAGAACAGCACCACTTTCCTGCCTGTCTGTGGGTATCTCAGAAACCACATCGGTTGAGGAACGTCTATTTCCTCATCTCTGCAGAGACATGGTGATGAGCGTGCCCAGCTTCCCTGGCCAACCTTGCTGTGTGCCTGCACATCCTGGCTCAGTTTGCTCTGATATCTGCCTCCCCAAGCAGTTTTGCTCTCCATCTGAAAGGGGTTGCTCCAGAGATTAGAAGTGCAAGCGTGATGGCCCAGATAATGTTCTGTGGTGGAAGAAGTCTTCTATGGGACTAAAATGACTAGAGCCTTCTAAGTTTGTTTCTTTCCTAGGGATTTAGTTGAGAGGCAGTCATCAATATTTCACAGACTCTGGTAACAAGTGAATATGGATGCTAGGTAATAGGGGCCAGTGCTTGAGGAAACCTCAACCTTGGAAAGCAGCAAGGAAACTGTAGATGAAGAGTACCAGTTAGTACTGGAAAAACATTGGTAGTACCATCAACTCTGAATTAAGATTTAATATTCCTTTTACTCACTGGACCTGCCTCAGGTGAATTCATTTTCTACTTGACCAGGCTTTGGTCTCTCCATCATCGCCAGTAATGACAGGCCTCAGATTGTGACAGATGAAGCTGTTCTCAGCTGCTAAACATAGGTTGACATCACATTTGCTTCCTGCATAAACATCCAAAAGTAGTTCCCTACTTGCCCTCAAAGGGAAGATACTTTCTAGGTATTAGAGGACAAGAGCATGGACAGGAGCAGTTACCTCTGAGGCAGCTAATACTACACATGTTCACATCTGTGCTTTTTCTCCACTGAAGTTTCTGGAGTCTCATTCGTTTACCTGTTCATAACAGCCTGAGGTAATAACTCTCCACATTTATAACAGTAAATTAGAAATTGGAGATATTCTCGCATATAGTCTGCACGCTGTTTGTCTTGAAACTTGAACAAAGGTCATCATTGCTAGAATTCTGAAGTGGGCCACACACATGCAAATGGTTGGATTTCATGATTTCCCAAGTACTATAAATAGATATATAAAATAAAACACAGCATTCTAATGAGAGCATTGTTCACTGTTAGGTCAACTTCTCCTACCTTAAGGACTTTAGTGCAATAAATCATAAATGTATAGATAATATTCTGTCATTTCATTCATCTGGCATCAAATACTGTTTTACTACATACCATAACCTAAAGAGGATTCATACAAATAATTCAAAATTAAGTCGTCTAGTAGTCCAGATTTTTATGCCTCTGCTGAAAGCAGTTTAAAAGAAAAAATGATTCAAGAACTGTTCTAAATGTGTATGTAATAAACCATTTGTTTGACTAGATTTATATAACACGATTATCTGAACATTTAATATTTAATTAGTAATATGGTGCCATCATTTACTCTGTGATTATATCTCATCATCATCCTCAAAAACAAGCACTAGAATAAAATATAGCATACAACTAACAGGATTTCAGACAGGGATTTTATCTTAATTATCACAACCAAAAGCAAGAACACTTACTTGCTACAACTCTAACTCCAAAGTAGAATATTCTCAGAGTTCTGAGGGGCATATGAGTTTAAGTACAGCTATTGTATGAACACCTTATTTTGTAATTATCTACATAATGAGAATCAGATGAGAGTTTTACAATTCCATTCATCACATTTGTATTCGCAATTGTAAGGTGACACTTTGCATCTCTTCTGCTTACTTTCTATTTGTCACATTATTTTTCATATTGACAAGCCATGTCTTGTCAGATTCTATGAATGTTATCTACATGCTGGTTACACACATTGACAATTTAAAATAATTATTCATAAGTCATGCTTTCTGCTGTTAGTCAACTAGTCTCTTTTGTTCCTACCTTCTTCCCAGTATCCATGGCTCATGTCTAAACCCTTGAGATTACCTGAGGCTAAGAAAATGGACATTGAATTGGCACTCAAGAACAGTATATTCTGCTAATGTATGTTGGGGGCAGCAGCTCTTTACCCACAAGTTTTTTTACTCAGAATTAAATGAATTTGTGCATATACACACATTATTAAAATACAACATTCAAATTTATCCAAGATCTAATTGCCTGTATACCAAATGGAGTTTTTATTGCTCTCTGTAATAGGATATTGAGATAACTATTTTAGTTTGTTTGTATGCCCGCCAATATAGAAGTTGGAATAATTCAATCTTTCAGATTCAGAGCAAGCAAGATGATTAAATTACTTGCATATTATTATATCCTGACAGAAACTCCCTCTCCAAAATATCATTGTGAGGTTTTTTTACTTGTTTATTTTTAAGAATATTGAGTCAAAGCAGAAAACACTTAACACAAAGGTGCAATCTACACAAAAGTAGAGAAATCTACAGTATTTCTAGGACATACAAAAATTAATGGCAAGTCAGGAAGAGTGTGATGGATTTCCTGGCTGGTACAGAGGACAAAGAAAAGAAGCATGTGCACGTGTGCTTTTTTGACAAATACATTTACACCCTTATTAAAAACACATTCATTTAAAAAATGTTTCATGTTACTAGTCAACATATGAATCAGACTTTCAGGGATTGTTTTAAGCTTATTTGAAAGTTTATTTTATTATCTTGTATTTTAAGGTTTTACTAAAGTTAGTCATGTCATGCAGCTACCAAGTCATGTATTTGTTGCAAACATGAACTGCCAAAATCCTTGCATTTCTGTCTCTTAAAGAAGTTGTTACCAAAAGAAAGGAAAACAAACACCCTGTGTACATGAAACAACACACCTAAGGGAAGCGCATGCATAGGAAAAATTCCAAGTACTGGGAGCAAGTGTATGTTTACCTACCAGAACTGTACCAGAGTATCTTGCAACATATGAATCTTGGTTTATGCAGGGAAATAGACATATCTGTGCTGCTGTGATAAGGAAGTTGAACTTTCGAGATCCACCATTATACTGTCTCTGAATCCTCAGCACTTTTAATCCCTTATTCCAGTTCCTCTCTACAAACCTCCTGAAAACCACCGTAAATCTTGACCAAGCATGAGTGATAATCCTACTCTCTCAGACTGTCCTAGAATCTAATACAGGAAAAAATGTAAAATCTAATTATCAGCTGAAACTAAAGAGATCTGTCATGTGCTGTTTGCCAACTAAGTGCTCTGCCTCTCATCCTCCCCTTCTCCTGTGCACTTCTACCGCACTTCATCTTGTGTGTTGCTTTTCTTAGAGATCATTCTCCTAGCCCTGGATTCTGATGCACTGACATGCACCAAACAATAATTTAACTTCTCTTTTAGGGGCTATATGGGACTCCAGGTATTCAGATTTGCTTCCTCACATGCAGCTCCCCACTTACAGACACTTCTTCCCCTTCTGATGCCTGCAATACCAGTGGTCCAGCTGACATGTAAAAATCATCCAGAATTACATAATGCTACTCTTTGGATACCTACACATCACATCATCTATATTCAAGCCCTGAAAAGGATGAGGAATTTACCTGAACAGGGGGAGGTGGAATTAACATACAGCACCTGCAGAGATGCTTGTATGTTTTCTTACTTTAGTTAACAGGAATAGCCAGACCTTCTGAATATGAAATAAAAGAAACTATTTTCAGTGAGAAGTATCAAATTTGCCTGGCACTCCTGGAAAAATTAAACAGAAAAACTAGCTATAAAAAATAGTATCATCTACCAGCGAAAGAAACTCTTCATTGGTTTGTCTCCACAGCCAGAAGCTGAGGAGTACAAAGTAGCCTGAAGAAAGAGTGTTTAATACATATCCTTAAATTATTTATCCTACCAAAACCAAATATAATACATTTTTAGCTGACCAGGATAGAATCGCTCACTCTTCCTTCTTGTGGAGTCAGGGCACTCAGTTCACAAACTGGCTGAACCTTGCTTACCTTTCATGACACAGACGACTTTAAAGAACATTCAGCTCTCTCCCTCCTTGCTGATCCCACCATCGCCTTACAGAAGGCATTATTTTATTACAGATATCTGTGTAATTTTTCGAATGTGGTACATATCAGTAGTACTATGCCAAGTTACAGAGTTGTAGGTGGCAAACCTGAAGAGATTTAAGCAAACCTATATTCTTCCCCCTTAATCTTCACAGAACCCGATTTGCACAACCCATTCAGCTTAGCCTTTGCTTTTATATATATACTTTTTATTCAATGCATATTCATAAAACTTCCTTTTTTTACAAGGTCATTTTCATTTAAAAAATACAGTAAAATGTCAAAAAAGCCAAAGTTTTAGACAGATTTTTGAATGTGTGAATAGCTGTACTTGCAAACTCATACCCATGAAAGACACCCTGAAACTCCTCAGAGAACTCCAAACCTTGGGCTACTGTTCTAAATAAAGAGATAAAACAAAACTAACCTGAAACCTTAATAGGTACAAATCCAGTGACCAGTAAATTAAAATCACAGAACTGTCTTGCTCTGGATATTTGTGATTTCACTGATGTTTCACAGATACTTTACCAATAATCTAATCTAATTATATAATCTTTACTAATAACAGGCATGCAGATTCATTTTTACACATATCCTCAAAGAGTCTCAACTTTAGGTTTTCTTTCAGAAGCCAAAGACCAATATTTCAGATTTCTTCAACAAAAGTAAGACCAACAGCAGACAGTGATTAGCAACTATCTTCATTTATATAGTTGCTAAGAAATACATGTTTTGGCTGCAGTAATAGTTACTGCATCATGTGCCTTACATACATTCATTGGAATTTTCCCATTTCTTCATATTGGCTGCAGCCTCTCTGCCTTTTCTTTCATTTTATTTCCTACCTCTTCCATCTGTTGGCTCCTTTATCTCCATCTAACTAATGAAGGTTTCCCCACTTCATTTCAAAAGCTTCAGCTATGACAGTTGTACAAGCTTATTTTAATCAGTTTTTATTTGTAAGTATTCTGACTTTGCTATGCAAGGACTTGGGACTAGAAATAGTCAATAATTTATTTCATAAAACAGACCTCTTTTAAAATTATTTTCATCAGCTCAGAGTAATTAATGGATTAATATGAGGTTCAGATAAAATAAATCTTCAAATAGGAGTGACATTATTTAGCTGTGTTTCTGTTGAATTTGTTTCCTAACAACATCAGGCTATTCAGAATGTTTGGATGACTTCTACAAGAACTATGTTTAAAGCAACACACAATTTGCTCGTATTTATTGCGTATTGCTTGTCGTAAAGGTCAGCCCATATTGGTTTCCTCATGTGCTAGTTTAAATAAAGACATCGGCTGTATCAGCAGGGCCAGTTTTAGCAAGTCTACACAAAAGATCAAGATCAAACACATGTAAACATGACCAAATTTAAGAAATTATATTTAGGAAACCCACTGTGCTACCTCTGTTATGGGGGAACCACATCGCTTTTAACATACGGGAAGAAGTGATACTAAAACATCCTACATATTAGGGAAGATTATCTACAGTATTTTTTCTAACAGTAAAATAAAAATGCACATTCATATTTAGAAACAGAACTAACCCGTATGTATTCTCTACATACACATAGTTAACACTAAATTTAGGTAGACTACTCACAGGCATATGTGGTCACTTACTCAAGACTTCTTCCCTTCTTTACCAAGAGTATTTTTTACGTGAAGAGAATTAAAATCAGACTGAAAATACAGTCTATCATATAATTCATTCTCATCCTCTGTATGTTTTGAGCATAACATCACAATACCTATTTCTTTCATAAAGGTCCTTTGTGTTTTATGTCTTCCCTCTCTTTCTATATTTTAGCATATCAAATCTTAGTGATTGGTTACTTTATTGTCAGTCCCACTGGGCCTGTTAGCTGTAATTAAATATAAGCCTCCTTAATATTAGTAGTGCGCTGATGGATTGCTGCTTACCTACCAGGCAGCATTTAGAGAAATGGAGGTCCTTGAAAGCAAACAGCATCAGAGCATAAATCAGCTAGAATGAAGACAGGAGTGAATATAGATTTTGTGGTAAGAATGCTCAGGAGATTGTTCTTCGAAGTCCACAGATTGGAGATTACATCCATATTGATTTATCATCAGACATTTATTGATCATTGGCTAAATGACTGTGCAGATAAACATATGTATCTTTCCACTTCTGCCACCAGACCTAACCGTACTGACTATGCAAAACTAAAAGCATAACCCTCTCAAACCTAAAATGTTAATTAAATGCTGCATGAAGGTTTGTGCAGTACAAGGAATCTGAAACAGACCACAAAAACCCACCCACCTACTATTCCCATAAGAACAAAGAAAAACCCAATTAAAAACACTCCAGATTTATTTTCAACCTTATAAGTAAATGCTTCTATGAATACCCCTGCAATTCTGAAGTCCCCTTGCTGCATTTCTTGTAAGGTCAGATACACATTAAAAAAAAAAAAAGAAAAAGAAAAAAAAAAACACAAATCCACAGCTATTTAAAATTTTCAATCTACAGGACACTGGTATGAAGAATAGATATCACAGATGACGGACAGCATGCCTCATGACTAGGAGGCAGTTCACTATAGCTCAGTACAGAAACTTTTTTTGAATTAGTTAAGAATTTTTCAGATAGAAAAACTTGTTTCCAATTGCAAGTTAAGTTGCACTTAGAAATATGAAATGCAGATGTGAGCGGACCACAGATCTATTTTCACAGCACATATAAATCCAGTCTTTCAGAGATACAAGTTTCTAATTTAGCGAATTTACCTTCAGTGTAGTCTGCCATTTGCAACATATTGATTTGGTGAAATCCATATGAAGCTACCTGCATTCACTTAGTTCTTGTACTTACTCAAGAGTAACCAATACACCAGCAAAATCAGTAACAATTACCTGAGTATAAGCTTGCATAAGCCAAAATGAAGCAGAGAAAGAATATGTCAAATACAGTTAAATACACAGATGAAACCAGCAATCATGCAATGAACTGGCTGTCTAATTCTAATGAGCGTATCAGTTTTGCTGTGGACATCAATAAAGTTTTCTGCATGCTAACAAACAACAGACAGGCTCATCTGAGCTCAACCTCTGCTAATCAACACTCTTTCACATTCAGAATAGAAAACGATATGCAGATACTTCACATACAATCAATTACGAATGCCCCAGATGGAGAACTCCCATCAGTCTCCTCCTCCCCAGCAGCAAAACATTTGGTGAGGAGAGAGCTCAGAAGCCTCTGCAACTTCGAGGCACTCTCCCACCCCATTCCCTTCCAAAGCTGGTTGGTAGGCGCACCTGAACATAATCATTCCTATTTCAGAGAAACAGGACAAATCCATTAGAAATGCTTTCTACTTCATACACAGTCTCTCTCACAGAGAGTTTTTCTTTCTCATACCCATTGGTATTTTTTCCCAGATCACTGGGGAAGCCCTTAAAAAATCTGTTGCTGGAGGAAAATCCCCTGCACTACTCCAAGCCTTCTGGCCTCCTGATCTTTCTCTCTCTAGCTGCTGCAGCTTGTAATTAGTCCCAGCTGAACAGGTAGTTAATCCTCTTTAACAGTCAGAATCACATAGGGCATATACATTTCATTGCAGGGCATGGACCAATATTTACAGATGAAAAAGAGTTTTCTATTATCTCCTTTTCCTTGTCTTCAGAATCCATATAAAGAAGACTGGCTTGGAAGTTCAGACACAGAAAGAGCATTCACCACATTTTATGACAGAGTAGAAATAAAGAAAACACCTATGTTTATTATTAATTCAAAATTCAAATTAGCATATACCGGAGCTTTCCCACTGGAAAAATAAATCATTAACTGTGAAGATAAAGTAAAGACTTATTTGCAAGTAGAAAATATTGTTTTTGTAGAAAATGATGTCAGAAGCCAAAGGTTAGAATTTATTGCTAGAAAGAAGACTTTAAATTAGGAAGTGTTAAGTCAAGAGAAATTATGCTGAGCTGGAACTCTGAAAATGTACCCAGCGATATTATAAGGTTAACTTACTGTATAATACACCACTAGAATGAAAATACCTGGACTAACTACATTATCATGAACACTTTGAGAGATTGGCAGAAAATGAAATACTGAAAAAAAATGATTACTTTGGAACAGAAAAGCCTATTACTTTTATCAAAAAAAACCCCAAACAAATGAGACTGTATAAAACTGTATTTTCATTTCATGGTTATAGCTGCAGTGAAATGTCTAAACCAAAACAAATTTTGTTCATTATTGTTCATTATTTATGTTGTTATGAGAAACCAACAACAAAGTTGGCTTATAAGTGTTAATGCAAATTACTCTCACCCCATTCATATGCCCATATTATTAGAAGTGTGGGCAATTCATAATGAATAATGCCTTTTTTTTTTCATATTTACCTCACCACCACCTTGAAGCTATAACTTATAGCAATTTGAGTGAAAAAAGGAGAAAGAAAAGGAAAAGGAGAGATGCGGTCCTCAGGGAGGCAACAGAAGCCTAGATGGCAGTCATTCCCTGACTAAAAATCACTGGGCTACACTCATCCATATACCTATCCTTTCTCTTGCCATTCTCCATAAGAGCATGATTTCAACAAAGCAGAGATATAAGGCACCTCCACTGGATGTAGTTCAGAATAACATGTTGAGGAATGTTTCCAGGCACCTACCTCCATGAGGGAAATCTCAGCTCCGCGTTGCAGGCAGGGGAAGTGCCCATGCTTAGGGGTCAGAAGCAGCCACCCCTCTGTCCTGCCCTGTGCTTGCCCGTGTCTGGCTCTGCCTGTGTCCTCCTTGGAGGGGGTCACCTTCAAGCCGTTAACATGGAGATCTGGCCTACTGCTCTGATTCTAGGCATGGATATTTTTTCATGGCATGTACATATTTTGGATACTTTAAGTCGAATTTCACATTGGTTATGGTGATCCTGGTGTATTTACAGTGATCTATGGTGGAGACTTAGGGGCTCCTGGGTGCCCCACTGAACACCCAGGGAGAGGTAACTCCCAGCAATTCTCAGGCCAGCAACACCCACTCTCTGCAGAAGCAGAAAGGGTAAAACACACCAAGTGCCTTGGAAAGCAACGCTCTGCCATCACCTAGGAAAGACAAGACCTGTTTTTTTGGTGGCTGGCACACAGCCTTCCTTCACCGAGAGTTTCAAATACCACCATTGCTCAGAGGTATCTGAATCAATATCTCCAAACTGATGCTGTCCTCTGTGCTCACTTGGGTCGATATGGCACAGCATTGTCACAGGCATGCCGGCATACTCCACGGTGTTACTGAGACTTACATGCCCATAACTATATCAAAAAAAAACCCCAAAACAAAAAAATCCCACTTCTATTTTAAATGCTGCTAGCAAGAGCCTCAAAGAATAACATAACACTACACATGTCATAGAGCCGTGTTTGATGCAAATACTGATTGGCAGCCATGTGTCCCTAGTTCTGCTCCTGATTTTGCAGCTGACCTGCAGCGTGAGACTAAATGAATCATTTTTATCACTTTGTGCCTTTGTTTGCCTATAAGGTACCTAAAACTTGCTTTTCCTTTGAAAGTACTTGGGGAGGGATGGAAGACCAGTAAAATACACGTTAAGAGCAAAAAAACTCGAGCATGAAGCTGGGCACAAAAGGCTGCAGTCTGACAAATGCCTTCCTGAATAAGATCTTCATATCATTTCTTCATCTCTCTAAATAACTATAATAAACATAATGTAATTCTTCTACAGAACATTACATTTGATGATGCCATTTGGTACTGTAATTTCTGTGAAGATCTGAATAGAATCATGTCAATTTTGGCTTTGGCAAAATGAGGCCAGTATCTACCAATCGATCAATTCTGCTTAGATTTTCTACAAAAAATGCACTACAGACGTACGTTACAAATAGGTACAAATATTAGTAGGTGGGTATTAGTAAGCCAAAAACATTTTACTGTGAAGGCCTCATGCGTGCAATATAAAAACCAGCTATACCTGAAAATGTGTTTCATAACTTGGGAAAATGTTTATGTTCTAAGCACAGTTCTGCTCTTTTACAGTCAAGTTTATACCCTATGTGCTGCCATGTGGCTAAGTAGTTTTCTCAGTGTTAATTTCTTAGTCTTCCTTCTTACTTGAATGATAACAGCTGGGAATGCTAGCATACTATAAACTGCCAATCTCTTAGGAAGCTGCAGTTACAACCATTAAGTAAACATCAGTTATTAAAATTAAGTCTTCGGCATGCTGAGAAGCCTGTGTTTTTATTTTGATTACAAGTAAATGTGTTAAAAATGAGGATGGTGTGCTCCTTTCCTGCTTACTCCTCCTGCTAATTGTAAACTGCACTGTTTGTAGTAGTTCCAGCTATCCATCCCCTTACGACGATCAGAACAGTTTGTTTTTAGAAAAAAATACACCCAGACAAAAGATGTTTTTTGTAAGATATCTTCTCTGTGCTACTAACATTCTACATGGTATACATGGCAATAATGTTTATATAAAATACCTGTGTTCCTTTTAATGACAAAATGATTTGGAGTTGGCACAGGGAGAGACATCTAGACAACTTCGGGGGGGGAAAAGCCATATCTATTCTAAAAACTAGATTTAAGACCTTGATAAAGTTAATGATTAAGGAAATACACAAAGCAGGAATAGGAGCTGAATGTGACTGAAACACAGTAAAGAAGATATGAGAAGAAAGCGAAGTTTAGGTGGACAAACTACAGAAGGACATAGCTAAATTAGGTGAAGGAAACCATGAGTGGGATATGACTCTTCATCATATCCCAGGATTAGAGTAGAGTCTGGCCAAAGTTAAAGGAGGAAATGTTAATAATCTAGGTATAATCAGCCAAGGGGTATTAAGTGAACGGATAGTCAGTCTCACTTGTTCAACAAAGAGATTAATCTTTGAATAAATAAAATCTGCAAGTAAATTATTACAAAGAACCATCGAGTTTTGGCTCCTACCCTCTAACATCATAGGAGACCAGTTCCTTTTGTCTGTGTTCCCACATCTCATCCCCATACATTGAAAGGCTGGGACAAGGATCATATTAAAAGCTTAGAAAACAATATTGAGGGCAGTTTCCCTCCTGTTTCTATGTAGTATTATATTTACGTATAGTAGTACTATATATATATATATATAGTAGTATTTCATATATATGTAATATATAGGGAGAGGTAATATTCGGTGGTAAAGTTAAGATGCATTTGCAGCCTAATTAAACCACAATCCTATTTTCTTTTATGTGATGCGCTTCAAAATTGCCAAACCTTCCTTGCCTAGCATTTGTGCTTCAAAGGACTGCACAAAGTAGCAGAAAAATAGGCAGCTGCGTTGTAGTTTTGACTTAACACAACTTGATTTATCCATTTGTTTTTTCTTCTGTGTTCCTTTATTTTTTTTTCCCTTCTTTCCAACACATGTGCACAAAGTGAATCAGATGCCTGGTACACGTGGTACAGCTGAAAGTCCTGTTGTGCCTCAAGAAAACCTTGTTGATCAATACCAATTCCGTGTAACTTACTGTGCACTCTTTGATCCTTCTCAGTTATTAAAAAAACACATCCTTGTGTTAGTCATCTACACACAGAATTGGTGGGTTTGAATTCTGCAGTAGTGATATAGGCATAGATAGCGTGGAAAGGAAACCATAATTCCATCTGGACAAATAACACTGATTGGCAGTTATTTTTAAAAACACTTATCACTTTGGTTTTTATGTATTAAATGAGATAACAGATCTTTTCATATTTCTTTTAACTGACAAACACTCTCCAAGTCCAAAGAGACTATGTTACAACAAGTCATTCTAGACTGATGTATCAGCACTGTGATTATTCACACTAACTTATAGCTTTGTCAGCTATGCATTACGGGGTATATATGAACTACAACCAGACGATGGACTATCAGCAAAAGTATAAATATTGTATTTATCTCAAGAGTTCTTACTAGATCTGTTTGCTAACACATTCAGACTGGAAGCAGCAGGGATTAAGGATGAACTAGAAGCTCTCTTCAGATTTTACTGATCTAACGTAGAGTGAATGAGAATCTGGCCCTACAAATACTTCACAGTGAGCATGTGAAGCACTATTAACACCAGCCACATTTATACACAGCACATCAGATGCTGTCAATCTGAAAGTCCTAAAGAAACAGAGTAGATTGATTCAATTTTCTTCTAACTTTTTTCTCTGCTTTCTTCCAGTAGGAAATCATTCTAGATTTGGACTAGATAACCTCCAGAGGTCCCTTCCAACCCCTACCGTTCTGTGATTCTCAAGTGGGCAAAAGAATTTTAATTTCCCATCTAACAGTATATCTGCACCTAAAAAGTGAGGATAGCAGGTCCTGCCATGATCTGGACATTTATTTGAATAGTAATGCAATTTCAATTCATTAACAAGGAAATCTCAGTCATCTAAAGCTTACACTTACAGAAACTCAGTATTTGTTAGTGGTATCAGAGTACCTGTGGAATTCCTTGGAGTTAGGTGCTGCAAAAAAACAACAAACAAAAAAAATCCCCCAGAAACCAAAACTAAAAAATTCCTTTACTCTAAAGAGCTTACATTCCACACAGAGTAAGAAAAGCACCAGAAATGAACTGTAGTTAAACTATCATGAATAGATTTCTTGATCAGACAGGAAGTGAGTTAAACTTTATGCCTCCTTCTTAGTCACTGATCATTCCTACCTTCCATTGAATGTACTGAAAAATGTTTATTGCTAAACATTATAAGTCTGTTGAACTGGAAAGCCTACTAAAAAGCAACATTTAAAGGAGGGGGATTTGACGACAACCTGAATAACTGTGTCACTCTGAAGAATTAAGTCCAGAATATATCTAAGATGGTTCTTCAGATATACTAGCAATCACTTTTAAAAGAAGCCTTCACATTGCTGCTGGGGTATTTTCTAGCATACATTCACCAGCTCTGCCTGACATACTTTTTGGAAATACTTCTAATTTATATGAAGAAGTATATGAAAGCACTGTGCATATTGTTGTTTATTTTTAATTTTCTATGGATTATAAAATGCACATCGAGAACAGAAAGTGAAACGTTTCCTCTTCAGTGTTGCTGAACAAGATATCAGATTCTTAATGAGGACAAAACAGAACATCAGTTTGTTATGCATGTTATTCATGAGTACATCCAGATAGGATGACTAGATGGCTGACTGTAATAAGGAATAGCTAATGATACACAGCACAGTAGACATTTTCATTATACATCACTTCAGTAACCAAAACTATAGATTAGCGATGATGCTGCGAAAAGGAACACACCTGACATTTTGGTACTTGATTCAGCTCATACAAATGAGCTAATTTTCAATAGATTGTTGCAAGCTCAACAGAACTTCCTGAACATCTTACGTTTTCAAATTAGAGATACAGGGAGCAAAAGTATAGATTCTTCTCTTTTGCATTTAGTTAAAAAAGAAAAGGCAACGAAAAAAACATATAGAAGTGAAATATGACGAATGATAAGGGAAAAAGACAATAACAATAAGCAACACATTCACTGTAAACGACTCGCTCTCATGTTCCAGCTTTTTTGCCTGTAACAGTCCACACAAAGGCCCTGGCGTAGCGCAGGACATTCAGCACAACAGAAAACCCACTGAAGTGGGTTTTTGTGTTTGTTTTTAACCTGTGTGAAAGTAAAACACGCTTACATAAACCGAGGTATCAAGGCTCATGTTTTCTAACAGAGTTATTTTTATCTCATAATTTGAATGTGAATTTTAGTATATGTTTATAAAGTATCATGATCCTGACAAGACTAACTCCTTTTTCAACCTTGAAGAGTTATACTTACGATTCTCAGCAACAGCGGTTGTTTTGATATAATCAGGTGGTGAGTATTCCTGAATAAGAAAATAAAAGACAAAGTGCTTGTGCTAAATATACAAAACGACTCCTTAACTATGTACCTCTACCCCACCCTATCTGCCACAGACCTTTTTTTCTTCCTGCCCTCACATCAAATATGATCATTGTCAAATGCACAATATGAAGCCCAGGGCCATGCAATCTTTTCTTTGCTGACCTTTGCAAAATTGGTTTATAGTCTCTCATAGGAGACTGAAATTAGTCTACTGTGAAAGAGAGAAATATCTGAGGTCAGAATACATTTTCCTTCCTGAAGGAAGCATTTTGTAACAAACTATGTGAGAAATACTTCAAAAGAGGGAGGTTGTCTTCCTTTCCCCTCTCTTGTTCCTACAGCCAAAGCTTGTATGTTTCATTATTCCATATGTTTCTGAGGGGTGTTTTTGAACAGGTTCTAAAGGAAATACCTGTAAATGGAAATCTTACAACAGAAAAAAAAACTTAGAAAACTTGTGCTTCCAGTCAAACCCAAAGTTTTTGCTCCTATAGTACACCAAAACATAATAAAACCAAGCTGTTTCAGGTTTCTTATGTAAATGGGGATTGTTCATGCACATGCAGTACATCTAACAGAAAAATAATTCTATTCAGATGCCACAAAACCAATCAGAATCTTTATTCACTATGAAGCCACTTAAAATCATTTCATGTAGTGTTCTAAATGAAGAACAGTATGGATACCTTATTCTAATAATTCTTTTGAGAAATACACTTTCATTTTAAGTCTAAGGAATCTGATCCTGCTTTATAAATAAATTAACGTAAGGTGATAAAGAATCATTATGTGTTTCATAAGTGGGCAACTGATTGTTTTATCTATAGAGTGCAAAGGGGTAATGAGTTGCCTGTTTTCTGGATTGTAACATCTATAGCACTGTCTGTTACAGTTCTTATAACACCTCACACCTGCAACATGCTCATTAATTATTCATATACAATTTACAAATAGAAAAGATAAAATATAAGTTAATTATTTTCTTACTAGTTTGCTGTGTCTCCTTTCACAAATTTGAGATGGATCTAGGAAGCAGGAGAGGAAACAATGGAAACCTTTCAGAGTAAAGCTATTACACATAGCCAGAAACACTACTGATAATGAGGATGATGTACTTTCTTGCCATTTTGGACTGACTAATTAGAAGGCTGCATAGAGTAGACTTCCATAAAAGCTACAGAATAAGAGACCAAACGTCAGATTTATGCAGCTCCAAACTGATGATGAGCTGAGATTTGCCAAAATTTAAGATCTCTGAACAGTGGGGTTGATTTCTCATTAACTTTGCTTTACTGCATAATGAGGCTCTGGGTTGAGCAAATATGATTTGTCATGCAACTTTAGAAATATACAAACCAGTATGGCTTTATTTCCTGTTCTAGCCTCTCTCTCTTTTCTGTACATGTAATACCTTTGAGAACAAAACTCTGTTAATGTTCTACTGCATTTTTAATGACGAATAATAAACTGTTAAATCACACATCAATCATTTTGCTGCAACCTTAATGTAATGAATTAGTAAACTCTTTGACAGTTCTGCTCTTACTATGAGTAGAAAGTTGCCAAAACATGGCTGATAAGTGAAAAAGGAGCAATCCATATACCAGAGTACATCTACTAATGTGTGATTACTGTCTGGTTACTAAAGCAAGACTAACAGTCCATTGCTTCAGGAATATACAAGCATGACCCTGTAACAGACATAAAAAACCGGGCAATATCATGAGATACTGCATTAGAGATCCAGCTGTCAGAAATGTATTTTCAGATGACTACTATAATTTTCCTGAATATGCCTGTGTGGGTCAGTTTTGGGGTTTTTTTTAATGCTTCTCAATAATCAAACAAAGGACAACTCTAACCAAAACATGAGATCCAGCCTGTTTCCTTCCAAACTTTTGGAAAGTCAGGACCTTGAATCCATCTCTCTTATGAATGCTACAGACCAAGTCTACTCCTATTTGCCAAATTAGAACTGTGAAACTAAGCTCGTAAGAAATTCACAAATGTTAGGTTTAATCCCAATCTTGACCAGAAGCCTGCAACCTACTTTTCAATGCTCAGTTCTCTGATCTAAGCTGCCTACAAATTGATTTAAGAAGTGCTGAACACTGCAATCGGAAAATAGAAGGAGGTAAGCATGCTCTGTATTTCTGAAAGGCAGACCTCAGACAAGTCCAGCAAACGAATACGGGTTTTCTGCAGGGTGGAGTCTACCATGGGCTAGTACCCAAAGTTAGGTGAAATCATCACTGGGGATTCATAGGACACAATGCTGTTAAAGACATATCGGAGATGGTATTGCGCGTTGTTATTGAACTATTTGGGTAAAACTCAAGGCATTTGCTAGTACTGCTAATGCATCTGCTTTCACTCAACCATATCAGCAGATGCGTGCTTGTTCACTAGCAGAAGTCTTCTTTGATATTCTTTAAGGTTCTTAAAGGTCACAAATAATTTTTTGAGTGCTACTCAGTGGAAGATTGCTGCTGGTGGAAGAGTCAATGAGAGCTAACTGTATTAAAGCTGGTCTTACATTTAATGACAGTGAACTGCCAGAAAAAAATACCCCTTAAACTTGTAAGAAAGTATGGTTATATATGTAAACATCTAACATTTAAACCTCAAGGTCTTCATTGCTGCAACTAGTCCAGGCTAAGGCAAAAGAGGGCAGTGTCGAACTTCTCAGTGTCAGCCAAAGGGACACAAACCACCGCTCCTCAGAGAAACAGGCTTTCAGCTTTCACACGCTTGAAATGAGGACAGTTCTTTTGGAAACAGCATCTACTTTTCCATCGATATGCTAGATCCGTTTGCTAGAAACGAAATGCATGAGCATTAACCTCGACTTGACAGTGCACAACAGAGAAATCTTTACAGTCAGGAATGGTCAAGAACTGTGAAAGTTATCCATCCTTGCCAAGAGAAAGAGTCTTCTTGCAACTTCTCCTTCAGCTGAGCATCTGTGCAGATGCTAGCACAGATGTACACCTGATTGTATCTCAGAGAGAGAAGGTCTGCAGGGTGCTTCAGGTGGGATTTAAACATCAATTAGCCTGTCTGTTCCACTGAGATTTGACCCTCTTTAAGGAATCTTTCTTTGACTCTGTTTGCATGGCTCTTAGGCAATAGGTTTTATGGCATTGTCTTATATACATATGCAATACATGAATAATCTAAAAGTAACAGTAATTAACATGTATTTTTTTCCATCAGAGAATTTAGCCAGATAATACCATTAGATATAAACTGTTCAAAGAGAGTGCAGAAACAGACCCAAAATTTTGATCATTTTTTGTATTGCAACATTTTCATAAGGCAATGAACCTCTGTCATTAAAAAACCTGCATGTTTAGCAGAAATATAGAATTGTTACAGACAAGTTTTGTGCACAACAGCTTCTCCACAGAGCTAAGGTCAGCTAAGCCATAGTCTGCTTCTATGTACTTCCATTTCTGTCACAGGTTAGTGAAGCTACCGCTCAGGCAATAAGAGAAAGCAGCGTGTTTTCTCCCCCAAAATGGAGTGATAACAAGCGCAATAAAGCTGGTAAGCAAATAGCAGAATGGTGTGATGAGTAGGCAGAGCATCAAAGCCTGGAAAAGCTGTGATTCAGAGTCCTGACCTGGAACAATTTTGCAACTTAAGTGACATAAATATTTGGTTCCTCTTCTGTATAGTGTCACCTTCATAGTTTTAAATATTTTGGCCGTTTCAATTTCTGGCCGTTTCTTAACATTTACCCCTCTCTTTTCTCTGCCTCCTCATCCTCAGTACTGATTACAGTCAAAGCCAGATGCTGGCCCAATGATGGGGACAGCTCTAGACCCACAGCTCAACTTCCTCTCAGGTCACCAGTCAGCACTTTGCAACCTGCCATGAAAAGGCACCTGCACAGGTGCTCTGCAAAAGAGATATGGCTGGACTTAGTGCTCTTCAGTCTTTTTTATGGTTTTTTTATGGTTAGTAGGTTGTTATGGTGCATTGTTGCTAGGATATCATTCCTAGTGTACTGTATGGCCTGTACAAGTGACTTGGAGTTGTTCAGCACTGGCTATTGGCAAATACTCATGCCTCAGATATAATGTATAGAAAGGACTGTAACAACCTTAGAAGGACTGTCCGTGCATCAGCTTTACTTGCAAATTATGGCACTAATAGCCAACACAGCAATAAGATGCCCTATGCATCTTTAGCCACCTTCATACATATAAAGGCTGTTTCACAACTGAGCCCACTGAAAGCATACCAGGTCCCTGACTGGATGTGACTGTATCATGGTTCACACATATATTACACTGTGTTGGTATACTTGCACCCATGTTTAGGATTTGTCTTCTTTTTTAACTTTATGTGTGTAGTTGCAAGGGCTCTTGAACACTACACAAATCTTAATCTTGTGCCTGAGTGAAGACACAGTGCAAAAAGAGATTATACATTATATTTTCTAGTTTTCCAATCTGCTTACAAGATTCTTCTTTTTTAGTACGTGCAAGTAGCAAGAGTCTATAGGGTCAACTAGCTTATAATTAATTATTGATTAGATATTACAGCCGTATGCTGATATTCATTTGGAAACCAAACTTGCTTCCTTGGTACTTCTGTTAGCATTTATTAAATATGCATTATTAATCTGAATTATGTTGTGTTCAAATGTAATCCCTTAGAGCAAAGATAATGATCACAGCATTAGTATTTGTAAAACAGAATTGATTTTCCAACTTCACCAAATTAGCTGAAATATGGGATAGGCTGCAGGTATTGAAGAATGAATGCTACTAAAGGAAGTTGGCATGCTTTGGTTATTTGATGTACCCCAATAAAATAAATAAAAAACAAACTTAAACTTAACTTCTTCCCCTAAAGGGTGTAGGCATAAACAAGATCTAGAGGTACTTAAAAAAATAATTAAGAAACCTTATCCATACATCATGGGTCACACATTATTTTTATTCCAGAAGGAGTCCCTGCAACATTTAATAAAAAAAACAAAACAGAATTAACTTCAGTTTTCCATATGCAGTCCAATGGTTGTATATTTCACTATATATTTTGAAATAAATTATTTTCCTTTTCTTGTGATTAAATATAGTTATGTAGGAAAGAAACAAGACTGCTTAATGAAATGAGATATATGAAGATTATTATTTGTGATATTTTTTTGGGATTTGTTAACTTTGTATTTTAAACACATCTTGAAATTGCACCGTGAAATTCACAACTTGGCAACACTCCCACCAACCTACACTTTTATATACAGCATCAAAACTATGTAATATTACAGTGCTTGAATATAGATTATTTCAAGTAATGGGATTAAGTGTCACTTCTCAGCAGAAACATGGAACTGAACGTAATTTTGTTACGAACAACTTTAAGCATCCTTGTGTAAATGCTCTGTCACAGCCTTTTCTTATGCAGCACATCAGACAAGGGTCAGTTTTAGCATTATAAGTGTTGCATTAAAAAAAAAAAAAAAAAAAAAAAAA